>Ga0308170_10000933_pt1 | contig 31271 bp, 46 predicted proteins | sample PhyBR2_2_FD_202136 | JGI IMG/M metagenome (GOLD analysis project Ga0308170, IMG submission 202136) | Phyllosphere microbial communities from UC Gill Tract Community Farm, Albany, California, United States - DLSLSB.R2 | ecosystem: Host-associated > Plants > Phyllosphere > Unclassified | place...
AGTTGGGCGAGGCGCCGAGGGCGAGACCAAAGACGGCGCCAATGAAGAGGGTCGAGTTCCAGGCGATGCTGTCGGCGAGGAAGAGGAGGCAAAGGTCAGCTTCTCGTCGTCGTCGTCGCGCCAGTAGGGAGCTCGTCTCGACGCACCGACGACCCCACACGTCTGCAGTCATGCCCCAGAAGAAGGCGCCGGGGATCAGGCCAGTGTAGAGTGCGAACGTCGCCATTCGAATGCCAGGATACGGGCGGAACCCTTCCTCGGCGGCGATCGCAGGCATGACGATGGCGATCGCCTGGAGCCAGATGTTGTCCGCAAACTGCGAGGGCAAACACGAAAGCGCGTGTGCAAGCGAAACAAGGTCAGCTGTGCTTGGCCGCTCTCGATGAGAGGCGCCCCGCCCGCTCGATCCTCCGCACGGTCGACGGCGCCGCGGAGGGACAGTGGAGGGACGATCGACGGTGAGGAAGGGGAGGACGCACCCAGCCAAAGCCGGCGCTGAAGAAGAGCTGCCACTGGTAGCGCCCAAAGCCGCAGTCGGCGAGGCCGCGGTTGATGACCTGCACCTTGGCGAGGAAGACGGCGTCGATCCCTTCGGCCGCCGCCCGGCTCTCGAGCGACTCGTCGTACGAGCTCGCGCCGTCGCCGACGTGCTGCAGCTTGTCGGGCGCACCGGCGAGCTTCTCGGCGTCGTCGCGGCTCCGTGTAGACTTGACGGAAGCTGAGTGGCGCGCGGGCGAGGGCGAGAGGAGGGAGGGAGGGAGGAAGGCACGTGCATCGCGCGACCGGTCAGCGACGCGCTCGTACACTGCAGGCGCGCCAGGAGAGCGCGAGAGGGACGAAGCACGTACAAGGCATGGCTCTGTCGAGGTCGGAGTGGCGGAAGAGAGGGAACAGGAGCAAGGAGGCGCTGCTCGAGGTTGAGCTGACCGTGGGCGGAGAGAGCAAGCGAAACAGTCGGGCAAAGCTTGGGAACCCTCGAACCCAAGTGGGCAGCGACGGAAGCTCGAAATGCCGGTCCGTAAGCGCGGATCCGTTCCGTCGGCGAGGGTAACTTTCTTCTATCGGTCGAGCGCAAGCTGATAAGCTCAAGTGGAGCGGGACGCCGAAGGGGCGTCGTCTTTGCTACGAGGCACGGCGAGGCCGTTCAAGCGAGAAGCTCGGAGCGACGGCCGACTACAGCAGCAGCAACCGCAGACGAGCCCGTGAAGCGGTCCGAGCGGACCTTCTCAAGTGCAGTCTCCAGCTCTCCCTTGCCGCGCAGGCCCTCGTCTCGCACAAGAAGACGTTCGAGCTGCACATGCGACGGGTTACAGGCTGCTAGATGCTACACGAGGTGAGTAAGACGCCGAGGGAAACCTCCTCTGCGCGGCGACGTCGACCGTCCGACCCTTCTCTCACTGCCCGGTCCTCGCGCCCGCCACCACGCTCCCGATCGCCGTGTCGCGCAGCGAGTTCCAGAACCCGCCGTCCTCCTTCTTGGCGTCCTGCGGCGGCGGCGCGGCCCGGCGCATGAGGCGCGCGAAGCGGTCGTGCGGGAGCTGCCCGGCGAAGGGGAGCGGCGGCGGGCGGCGGTGCGTCGGGAGGTGCTGGACGCTGCGGCGGAAGAGGCCGGTCGGGGAAAAGGTCGAGGCGGGGTTGCCGAGGGCCTGCGGAGAGGGTCGAGGTCAGCGCTGCACGCCGAGAGGGAAGGGGGACGAGCGGACGAGAGGGAGCGGACGCACGATGCCGATCGAGCGCGCGAGGACCCGGTGCACGGCGGTCGTAGGGTGGCTCTTGTCGATCCAGGTGTACTGACTCATCTGTGGAAGGTGAGAGGAGCGTGCGAGAGCTAGAGCGTCAGCCGGCGAGGTCCGAGCGAGACCGGCGGGCGAGGAAGCGAGACGCACCGGCACGGCGCAGTTCTTGATGTCGGTGATGCTCTTGGGCGGGTTGATCGCCCACACGTACTTCGAGTAGGCCTCGCAGTAGCTGCGCGCGAGCGAGAGAGGGTCAGACTGCGAGGCTCGTGCGCACGGAGAGCGAGGGAGAGGACGCACTCGTCGGCGTTCAAGAAGGCAAACTCGGACGGCCGGTCGAGGATCTGCAGAAGGGAGAGCGTCAGCATGTGCGCGAGCGAGGCGACGAGGCAGGGGAAAGCGGTGCGCACAATCTCGAAGGCGGTCCAAGCGTCCCACACGACGACGCTCACGTCCTTCTTGGTCGCCTCGAGGTTGGCGGCAAACTGGCGCAGGCGGCTGTTCCACATCGAAAAGTCGCGCTCGATCGTGTCCTGCGCGGTCGGGAAGACGTGGCCGAAGAGGGGCGCGCGGTGGTACGGCGGGAGGAGCGGGAGGAAGAAGTGACGCGCTGCAGGGTCGAGAACGAATCAGCGTGTGCAGCTCGTCACCAGAGCGTCAGCAAGAGGCTCGGGAGAAAGTGAGCTCACCTCCAAGGTCGTAGAGACGGTCGACGCCGTCCTGGAACTCGCCAAAGATCGACTCGAGCATGGGCGGGAACTCTTCTCCTCGGCGCCACGTGATCTCGATGTCGTTGATGCCGAACCAGATGGCTGCACGCACAGGGCGACGTCAGTACGTCATGCGCGAGGTACGAGCACGAGAGAGAGGCGGACGCACTGAAGAGCGTCGAGGCGGCGTCCCAGGTCGGCTGCGAGCCGGGGAGGTCGGCGCCGGCCTTCTCGTCGACAAAGTACTGCTCGAAGAGGTCGACCTCGGCGGCGAGCGACACGTTCGGGTAGCCGATGAGCTGGCGCTCGGCGCTGATCGTCGCACCGCCGCGCGCAAAGTCGTAGTAGGCGTTGCGGAGCGAGGCGGGTGCGGCGGCGTCCTTGACGAGGTAGTCGGGCCAGGCTGCGAGTGAGAGAGTCAGGACGTGCACTCGAGATGTACAGTGGCCGAGGGTGCTCACAGGGACCGCCGGCGCTCGTCTGCAGGAAATTCGAGGCGTCAGAGAGGTCGACTCGAGGACCGCTGAGGAGGGAGAGGACGACGCACGACCGAGAACTGCGAGGACAGATTGTAGCCGAACTGCAAGTCGAATCCGTTCTGCGTGTAGCTGTCGCCAAAAAGGAACCTGCGCGGCGCGAGTGAGCGTCAGCACGGGCTCCGAGGAGGAGGAGAGGGAGGGAGAGAAGACGCACATCGTCTTGGTCTTGCTGAGGGGGAGCGCACTCGCTGCGGCCTGTGCAGGCTGCACGAGTAGGCCGAGCACGAGGGCGCCGAGGAGCACAACGCGCAGGAGGGCGAGCGAGGGCCGGTCCAGCCGGACCCTCGAGGGCGGTCGAGAGCTGTACGACATCGTGCTGAGAGCGTGGCAGGCGGTCCAGCCGGTGCAGTCAGCTGCGAGAGAGCGACGAGGATGGGCGCAGGCGGCGACGGCGAGGACAGAGAGGCGGGAGAGGAGACGAGGACGAGCGAGCGGGAATGTCGGGCGGCTCGATCGAGAGCCCCGAGTGCAGCTTGGAAGCGCATCAGCGGCGGAAATGCAAGCCCAGGCAGCGCCTCGACGGCTCGGACACGCCCCTTTGCGGCCTGGTCGCCCTGCTCGGCTGCCGCCGGTCTAGGAAGCTGGGACGAGGGGCGGGTCGAGGCTGTGGAGAGGGAGGCCGTGCCGTGCAGGGCGGTCTTTGGTGCAGTGTCGCAGCTGTAGGCGCTGCTCGGCCGCAGCTGATCGGCCCTCGAGCGCGCGGTGAGAGGAGGAGGACGGGGAGGACGAGCGAGCTGGCGCAAGCCGCCGCAGCCTCGATCTCTCACCGCACGAAGATGTCGAGCAAGCTGCTGAGAAGCTGTATGACACTGTCAAAGAGCAGTCCAGCACACACAGTGAGCCCAGTGCGGTGCGCGAGGCGTTGTCGTCGACCTCGCCGTCCTCCCCGCGTTGCTTCATCTCTTCGCTTCAACTACGGCTCTCACGGCCCCCGAGGCCAGCCGCAGCTACTCGCACCAGTATGAGCACCCTCGACATCGACGACCAGGTCAGCGACCGCCTCGTTCGTGTGCGTCCTCACCACGCTTCACTCCGCCCCCCTCCGCCCCCACCTCGCCCTCGTCCTCGCCTCCTCGCTGACCTTCCTCGTCCCGCAACAGGCCGCGCTGTCCGACCCGGCCCTCACCGTCCCCGGCTTCGACTCGTCTCGCGTCTTTGCCCTCATCTCGGTCGTCCTCTCCTCGCCCTCGTCTCCCAAGAAGCGCCTCGTCAAGCGCATCAAGACCGTCTACCTGTTCCAGGTCGACAACGACAAGGGCGACAAGGCGCAGTGGTGGCTCGACATGAAGGTGCGCTCCCGCTCGCTCTTTCGACGACGAGCGCTCGAGCTTCGAGGTCGGCTGGCGCTGTCGCACGACTCGTGGTGGAGCTGACCAGGTCTTGCTCGCTGTCTGCAGAAGAAGGGCCGGCTCGGCAAACTCGCGCCAGGCGCCAAGGCGCCTCTGAGGCCGGACGTCATCATCAAGGTCGGCGACAGCGACCTCGTCGGGCTCGCGACCGGCAGGGTCAGTCGGATCTTGCTCTCCCTGCGCCGACATCGAGTGGCTAAACTCCTGAAGGCGTTGACACGAGAGAGCGTCGGAACTGACACCTTCAAGAATCTGCAGCTCAACCCGCAGAAGCTGTACGCCGCCAAGGTGCGTCCCTTCTCCTCCCCCCTCTCCATTCCTCCCCGCGCCCGCCTCTCTTGCACCTCTCGATCGACGTCTGACGTCCTCTCCAACTCGTCTCTTCCGCTCGCAGCGCCTCCACGTGCGCGGCGACCTCGACCGCTCGCTCCTCGCGCTGCGCGTCCTCTCGCAGGAGCGCGAGAAGCTCGAGGCGCTCGCCGGCCCGGCGCAGCGCGACCCGGACAAGGACAAGGGCGGCGTCTGGGCCGAGGTGAGGCCGCAGGGGGCGGCGGCCAAGGTCGAGAAGGTCGTCGAGGGCGTCAGGGAGGGCGTCGAGAAGGTCAAGGCAAAGCTGTGATCGGCTCGAGGGATCAGGGTCGTCGGGTCGTCCATTCTTTTGTCTCTCGCTCGCTGTGCCTTGTACTGCAATGCTCTCGTTCGTTCCACGTCTGCGTACCGAGAGCAGCGAGAGCCGGCAGATCGAGCGCGCGCCGAGAGGCATCGAGGGGTCCGTGCGTCTCGTCGAGAAGGTCAAGCTCGCGGAGCTCGCAGACTCTCGTCGGCTCAAGGGGCTAGTTCTAGCAGCGCGATACAGCTCGTCAGCATCTACTCGATCTCCTTCTTCTCTGCTCCCTCGCTCTTGGCCTTGCCCTTGGCCGGCGACGCCGCCGCGCTCGCCTTCGCGACGGGCTTGAAGAACCCCTCGAGCGCGCCCTTCTTCATGCCCGCATCGATGACGCCCTTCGCACCGCCCTTCTTGGCGGGCGACGCCGTCCCCTCCTTCTTGACGCCGACCTCGCACGCGCGCAGGAGCACGTCGTACTCGTCGCGCGGGATGATGCCGCCCGTCGCCTCGCGGTGCCCGCGCGCAAAGTCATGCCCGACGCGCGTCGACCAGCCGGGCGAGAGGGCGTCGCAGAGCGGGGCGAGGGAACGCAGAAAGGCGATGAGGTCGACTGGGTCGGAGGAGGAGGACGAGTCGCGGCGGGGGGCGCGGCAGGAGAAGTGGACGTAGCCGGGCGTGAAGCCGGTGTTGGCGCACTATAAGAGGGAGAGAGAGTCAGCTTAGGTCTTTGGTGACGTCGAGAGCGAAGTACGAGGAGGAGAGGGAGGGAAAGAGCGAGGAGGAGCGAGACGAGGGTCGAGAGGTTCAAGACGCACCATCACGCACACGAGCGTCTTTGCCTTGCGCAGAGTGCCGCACCACCTCGTAGCGATGACAGGATGAACTGCAGGGGCAGGGGAGGGCGTCAGTGACTGCGCGCAAAAGAGAACGAGGCGAGGCTCGAGCGCTCAGAGCAGACGCCGCACGACGACAAGGACGAGGAGGAGAGGCCGACGCACTCTGGTAGCCCGAGTCGACCGTGACGACGGCGATCCTACCGTCCTTGGAGAAGACAGGCGGCGCGCCCTGCCACCTGCTCGTCTCGGAGCTCGTACGCTCCTTGGCCTCGAGGAGCTTGTCGTCCTGCAGGACGCGCCTGAGCCCGAGCCCGCCCTTGCCCTCGACGTCCTCGTCGCCCTCGCCGACAACGGCCGCATGCAGCGCCGCGTACGCGTCGGCGACGTTGAACTGGGGCGTGCGCCGCGGGGCGTTGAGGAGCGCGACCGCCTTGCCGAGCGCGCTCTTGGTGAGCTGCTTCTCGACGGGCGCCAGGCTCGCGTGCCATGGCCCCTCGCTCTCGACGCCAAACTTGATCTTGCTCCCGCCGAGGTCGCCGTACACGCCGACGAGCGCGGCCATGCTCGCCGGGCGCGAGCCGCGCAGCGCGGGGACGAGCTGCGCCGCGAGCTCGTACGCGAGGAGCGACGTCGTCGCGACGGGGAGGGCGTGGCACGCCGAGAGGACCTGGGCGCCCTCGGGGAAGACGTCGCACAGGTGGTGGTCGAGGATGAGGACCTCGCAGCCGCTGTCGAGCGGGAGGAGCGGCGGGCCCGGGCGCGAGCCCTGGTCGAGGACGATGCAGCGGGTCGGCCCGCCGCTCGAGGCGAAGGTCGCGAGGATGTCGGACTGAGCGGCGGGCGCGTGGATGTTGAGCGCGCGTGGGAGGTGGTAGATTTCGACGAGGGAGGGAGGGTGCGAGAGGGCGCGCAAGGCGATCGAGAGGACGACCGCCGACGACAGGCCGTCGGCGTCCTTGTCGGGGCAAATGACGACTGCAGCACTGAGTCAGCTCGAGAACGGCGCAGGTGGTCGAGAGGGAGAGGAGGAGGAGGGACGGACCACGGTGCTTGCCCTCGACACACTCCCGAATCCAGTCCTGCGCCGCAGCCATCTGGCTCCTCGGTGCGGGCCAGTCGCTCCACTCGCCGTGCCCGGCGCAGTCCCGGTTGCTCGGACCGTCTGCTGGCGGCGAAGATGGGCGGGCGCGCTTGCGCGGGGTCGGTTTCGAGGCGGCGGGCGAGCTGGCGCGCTTCGTCGGCATGGTCGCGAGTGTGCGTCTCGGTGCGAGCGTCGAAGTGCGAGTCGAAAGCCGCACAAGCATGCACGAGCAGCGAGGTGCGAGAGAACGAGAGCTCTGGCAGTGGGGCGGCTGGCGACGATCGGCTTGATGTTCGGCGACGACGACGCAATCGCCAAAAACGGAATCCGCGGAGCTTGCGGCTCGTCAGCAACGGCCACCTGGCGGCGTGATCACTGACAGGTGGCAGCTCAGCTCCTGAGAGCGGAGCGACGAGAGCGAGCACCGCTTCCTGCACAGCTCCTTTGCGCCCAGTCGAGCGACCACGCTCAGCCAGCGAGAGCCTGTCGACCAGCTCTCGGTCAGCGGACGAGCGAGGCGCCAGCTCACCGACGTTGTCGTCCGCCGCTCCTCTTCCTCCTCGTCCAACCTCGCTGCCGACACACACAGCTCTGCCGCCGAGCTCTACCGCGCGCCAGCTCCGCCCTGCACCTCGAGCACCGCGCCCACCATCCGCACGCGCACCCACGCCCCGCCCGGCGAGATGAGGTCGGACGAGCTGGACCCGGCCCTCGCGGCCCTCTCGGCCCTCTCGCAGGCCGCCCACCAGTCGCACGACGCGCACCCGCTCTACAGCCACGACCAGCTCGAGTCGTTCGCCCAGCTCAGCGCCTCGTTCGCGCCTCCGGCCCCTCGTCCCCCCGCCGTCGCCTCGACCTCGTCCGCCTCGCCGTCCCAGGCCAACATCCCCGTCGAGTCCGAGGAGGACGAGTCGGACGCGGCCATCCCGGTCGCAAGCACGTCCACGGCGGCGGTACCGGCACCGGCACCAGCGGCGTCGACCTCGGCCCCGACCCCGACCAACAAGCGCAAGCTGCGCAGCCTCGTGCCGAGCGCTCCCCCTCCTTCGGGCTTCAAGCGCCCGGTCCCCGACAACTGCACGCCCGCCGAGAAGGCCGCCCTGCGCAAGGAGCGTAACCGCATCGCGGCGCAGAAGAGCCGCGACAAGCGCCAGGCGGAGTTTGACCTCATCGTCGCCGACCGCGACAAGTGGCGCATCAAGGGCATGCGCCTCGAGCAGGAGAACGCACAGCTCAAGCAGTCGTTTGCGAAGAGGCTGCGCGAGGCGAGGGCCGAGTGGGAGGCGTCGCTGCAGACGCAGTCCAGCGTGCCGGCGCCGGACGAGCCCATGCCGCCCGAGGTGCGTCCTCCTCTCTCTCTTTCTCTCCTCGCCGCTCGTCGAGGTTTGAGAGCTGACCCTCGCCCTGCTTCCTTGTGCGCAGAGCCTCAACTTCTCCTGATCCCCCTCTCGTCTCTCCCTCTGTGTACACCCCTCGCTCTCCCTCTGCGCTCCCTGTGTCGTACCACGCTTTGCAACTCGTCGTGCCTTCTCGCCCTCTCTTCGCCTTCCAGTTGACGCCCGAGTACCGTGCGTGTCGAGAGCGACGAGCAAGCTGGGGAGAGCGAGCAGTCGGTTCCCCGTCCGCTCGGGCGGAGCTGCCGCCCACCGGCCGGCCGCGGCGACTGCGAGTGCGGCGAATTCGGGCCGGCCTTCGCCTCGCTCCTCCTGCTCGCTCCTCGCACGCAGCCGCTCGTGCATGCCCCTGCGCTCGCGGCGCACCTTCTTGCTCGTCTCTGCACTTGTCGTCGCCCTGGCGTCGTCCCTCCTCGTCGCGCGCTCGTCGCCCCACATCCGCTCCGCCGCGACCCGCGGCTCGACTCTCCTCGCCCGCACACGCACTATGGCGACTGCAGCACCGCACATGGACACCTTCGATAAGCACGTCGTCGTCGTCGGCGGGTCGTACGTCGGGCTCGCAGTCGCGCAAGAGCTCCTCAAGGTCGACAAGCCGCCGCGGGTCACGGTCGTCGAGCGCAACGAGCACTTTGCCCACCTGTGCGTCCTCCTCTCTCTCCACCATGCACAAGGAGGAAAGCTGACGTGCTTGCGCAACGCAGCTTCGCCTACCCGCGCTTCGCCATCGCCTCTGGCAGCGAGCACAAGGCCTTCGTCCCCTTCTCGCCCATGCTCCCCTCGCCGCACCGCATCCTCCGCGCCAACGCCCTCTCCCTCTCCCCCTCGACGCGCACCCTCACCCTCGACCGCCCAATTCCCGGCGCGAGCGCCGACTCGGGCTCGCACGCTCTTTCGTACGACGCGCTCGTGCTCGCGACGGGGACCAAGCTGTCGCCCCCGGGGACGATGCCCGGTAAGGGCGACAAGGCCGAAGGCGTCAAGTACCTGCAGAGCATCCAGGGCGAGCTCGAGAAGGCGGGCGAGATCGTCATCGTCGGTGGAGGAGCGGTCGGCGTCCGTGCGTCCCCTCTCGCTCTCTCTCTTCCTCCTCGCTCGCCGTGAGCCAGCCCGACCTGCTCGTGCTGACGCCTGCATCTCCTTCTCTCTTTGCGCGCAGAGATGGCCTGCGACCTCGCCGTCCTCTACCCGGCCAAGCGCGACCACATCACGCTCGTCCAGTCGCGCCGCCTGATGCCGCGCTTCCACCCGGCGCTGCACGACCTCGTCCAGAAGCGCTTCGACGACCTCGGCGTCAAGATTGTGCTCGGCGTCCGGGCCGAGGTCCCCGAGGGCGGGTACGAGGCGCTCAACGCGCGAGGGGGAGGAGCGGTACGGCTTACGGACGGGAGGGAGGTCCGAGCGGATTACGTCGTGCGTCCTCCTCTCTGTCCGGCGCCTTTCCGGCTTCAGCTTTGCTTCCTGCGAGCCATTCCTGACGCTCTCGAGCTCACCCCCTCGCCCGCCACACGTCCACAGATCCACGCCCTCGGCCAGTCGCCCAACTCGCAGCTCCTCTCCTCCTCCCTCCCCTCCGCCATCCTCCCCTCGTCCTACATCCGCGTCTCGCCCTCGCTCCTTGTCGCCCCCACTTCGCCGCCCGAGGCCGCCACCGTCGCGCAGCGCATCTTTGCCCTCGGCGACGTCGCCGACTCGGGAGCGCCAAAGGCGGCGCGCCCAGCCGTCATGGGCCAGGCGCCGCTCGTCGCGCGCAACATTGCGCGCGTCCTCGCTCGGGACACGAACGGTGCGGCGAGCGCGCTCGAGCAGGACGAACTCGACCTCGAGACGCACACGCCCGGCGCGGCAGCGATCCACCTCACGCTTGGCGTCCGCGAGAGCGTCGTCTTCAGGAACCCGCCCTCGTCCGGCGTCGACGAGCGCGGCGAGCCGCGGTGGGACGGCGAGCCCGTCATCATGTGGAGGGACGACGGCGTCGAGGACATGGGCATCGAGGGAGTGTGGGAGAGGAGGGTGCCGGGTTTCGTCACTGGGCCGCAGTCGTACCATCTCTAGACGGGTCGCGTCGGGTCGACGTCGAGATTGTCGTGCATCTTGATGCTGGTAGAGCGCAATCGAGCGTGTTCTCGCTGCTCTCGAGCTCAGGCTGTCGCGCGGCCGGGCCGGCCAACGGAGGACTCGACAGGGTAGTTGCAAGGGAGGACGGCCAAGCGCATCTAGCTCAGCGACAGCTCCAGTGATATTACAGAGCTTAGCTCGTCTCGTTCCAGTGGACGAGCGGTGTTGAGCGGTCGTCGAGACGACCGGCGAGTTCGCGAGAGGGAGACGAAGCTGAAGCCGGCTCGTTCTCCTCCACAACACCACCAAAGCTGCTGCTGCTTTGCCGAGCACATACCTGCGCTGTACCCTGCTCTGCTCGACCAGCCCACGCCTCGCCGCACGCGGACGCCGACCCACCCTCGCCTCCGCCATCTTCATCTCCCCCTCCGCCCTCACCTCCGCCTCAACCGACGACGACGCCGCCCGGTCACGAGCGAGTCCGACCACGCATACTAGCACACCCTGTGCACCTCTCGAGCCGGCTGTTCCTCGCCCCGAGCAGTCAGACGCCCCTCACCTCCTCCTCGCCTCGGCAAGGTGAGCTCTGCCCGTCTCTCTCTCTCGCCTCTGGCCTCGCAGCATGAGCTAGAGCTGACCAGTCTCTGCTTTCTGCACGCAGCGTCTTCGCCTAACAACTCTCGCGCCGCGACGCATCGACCTCAAGCCCTCCCGCCGCCCCACCGCCTTCCCCTCGCCCTGCTTCGCCATCCTCGACACGGCCGTGCGACTTCCGTCAGCGACGAGACGTACTCTACGGGCTCCCGGGCTATCGAGCATCCGTGCTCGAGCCGGAGCACTCGCTGCTCGTGTCGCCCTCGGCAAGTGCTGCTCGAGCTTCAGAGCGGCGGACCTGCGTCCTCTTGCGGACGCTCGACGTTCGACGATCGAGGCTCGCCCGCGACAGGAGATGGCTGGACCGACGGACAGGAGGCGCTCTCCTGCACGCCGGACGGGGACGGAATCTCCGGCGTCCGTCCCGCCGCGAAGCCATCCTTGGCCGGCTCCTCCTGGCTTTCTCGCTCGCGCTACCGCCTTTCGTCCTCCTCGAACGCGCTCGACGTCGTACCGCCCGCCATGCCGCCGAGCGACCGCACTGATCCAGCCGAGGACGCGCCGAGCTCCGTCGACACGGACCAGGTCTTCATCCGGCTCCAGTTCCTCTACCGCTGGCTGCTGCCTTCCGTCCAGGGGCCAGGAGTAGCCAGGAGCACGGTCGCCAACGCCGCGAGGGCGCCGGCCTCGTTTCGCCGCATCTGGCACGACCTCCTGCCCGACGAGCGCGAGCGCGCCGTCGACCTGCTCGTGTCCAGGTTCGCCGACCTCGAAGCGGGCGTGCACGACGGCTGGGACATGGTACGTCTCCCTCCCTGTATTATCACTCTTCTGCTACGGCGACAAGCGTGCTGACGACCGCCTGCAGATCATGTTCAACCCTGTGCGCGCCGCCGCCAGAAGGAGCCTCAGACTGGTGCGTCTCGCTCTCGACGCTCTCACATTCCACACGCACTCCGATGCTCACGCTCTCGTACTCCGCAGCACGAATCTCGAGCGTCCACCCGGTTGCTGCGCCAGCTCGAGACGAGGATCGACTCGCTCGCTCAAGCCGTTTGGCCCGGCGATGCCGAGAAGGCGCTGTTGTTCAAGGCGAGCTACGTCGGCGTCGAGGGCTTCACGGCGCCCAAGCTGCAGCGCATGCAGACCGCCGAGCTGGACTTATGCAGGGACGAGCTGAGCAAGGGGCTCGAGCGCGTGCAGGCGGGCGTGCCGATCTCGCAGGCCTTGGTGCGTCCTCTCTCTCCTTGAACGCGAACGATGGGGACGACTCTCGACCTCTCATGCGCACTTACTGACTTGAGACGCTCTCGCCGTGCAGCCTCCCGCCGACACGATCCTCGCCCTCGCGCACGCGGCGGTCCAAACGCCCGCCGAGCGCTTCGCCGTCTTTACGCGCTGCGTCGACGACCTCCTCAAGGTGTACCAGCTGCATCGCCTGCCCAACGAGACGCAGGAGCGGCACCTACACTTCCTTCACGACGCTCGCCAGACGCTCCTGAACGAGGTCGAGGCGACGTCGTTTGTCGAGCACCTGCGCCCGGACCGGCAGTCGGCGGCGGTGCGCCTCGCGCGCGAGCGCCTCTTCCACTCGTGCCACACGCACATGTCGGGGCAGCCCTTGCCCAGCCTGCAGGCCATCGTGCGTCCTCGTCTCGCGCTTCATGCTCAGGTCGCAGCCGCCCTGACGTCCATCTTTGCGCGCGCAGATCACCGACCTCTGCATGGCGGTCATGGTCGCCGTCTACCCTCCTCCGCACCTGCCGTCCCACTCGACGCAGCAACCCGCTGTCCACTCCTCACGACCACACGGCCCGCTCGCTCGGCTCCTCATCTCGTTCAGCCTTCTTCCCTATTTCTCGTCGTAGCGCTTGGTGATTTGCAAGGACTCTGCGTCTCGCTCGTGGGCCGTCGTCGAGAGCGATGTGCTCGAGAGAGCTTGGCCAGCTCGCTCGACGATTCCAACGAGCGTTTCTCGCGGCACACACCGCCTGCTCTTCTCGCACAGTACACCTAGCGAGAGCTATGCACCCGAACGAGCCACACAGCGAGTGAGCATGGCGAGCGAGAGCCGCCCGCCGCGGCCGCACCGGACAAGGCGGCCGCGGTCCCCTCGACCACACAGGCTCGTCTGCCTGTATCTGCTGCACAGAGTGCCTAGCCGTGCTACCCACTCCCTCAACTACGCAATTCGCACATCGCCACACGCCGCCACCGAGCCGCCCTCGCCTCCGCCATCTTCATCTCCCTCTCGACCTCATCACCGCCTCAGCAGACGACGACGCCGCGCGGCCACGAGCACATTCGGCCCTGCACTTGTACACACTCTGTGCGCCGTCTCGATCGACTGTCCCTCGTGCAGAGGGGACAGAGGCCTCACCTCATCACTCCTCACCAAGGTGAGCTCTCTCCATCTCTCTCCATCCTCACACCGCAGGTTGAGCTAGAGCTGACGTGCCCTTGCTCCTCGTACGCAGGCTTCACGAAGCTCACGAGCTCTGCAAGCCTCGTCGACGTCATCTCGGCCGCCGCCCCGTGCACCCTCTCCTCCCCACCTCTCGCTCTCGCCCGCCCTCTTCGCCGACCTCGTCCGGCCCGGCTCGCCTCGACTATGCGCACGGCAGCGCTCGGCCACGAGGTGCTTCAACGACGCTCAGCACGCAGTATGTCGTCATACCAGGCTCGAAGCGCGCTGTGCTCTCGCTCAGCTTGAACGACCGCCGCTCGACGCAGAGCGAGTCGCTCGCGGCTGCGCTTGATCGTTCGACGCGCCGCACGTGCTTCGTCGATCCGACGCTCGGGGCGCGGCGGACGAGCTGGTCGGTCGCGCGGCTATGGGCGAGCTCCTCGTCCGCGGTGATTCCGGCTGGGCCTCCTGTCCGTCTCCTCGACGCCGAGCTCCTCAACCTCGACGCGCCTCTCGACCTTCTGCCTTCGCCCTCGTCGTCCCTCATCCTCCTCGCCACATGGCCGCCGCCACCGCCCGCCGGCAGACCGACCTCGAGGAGCGCCTCACCCGCTCGGACCCCGTCTTCGCCCGCCTCGCGACCGTCATCGGCTGGATCAAGCCGTCGGTCAAGGGCACGAGCAACCAGCTCTCCAGCATCAGGCTCGCGACGGAGCGGTTTGCGCACTGCTGGGACGAGCTGCTGCCCGACGAGCGCGAGCGCGCGCTCGACCTGGTCCTCGCCTGCTTCTGTGACCTCGAGTCGGGCGTCGAAGGCTGGACCATGGTGCGTTCTTGCGTTCTCGAGCACGTTCGTTCGGGCTCGCAGAAGCTGATGATGGCTCGTGTCTGCACGCAGGTTTTGTTCAAGGACTTGAAGGTGGGGGCGAAGCGGAGCGGGATCTTAGTGAGCCGCAATCTCTCCCAGCCCTTCACTTGCGTGCCGTCCCAGCGAGCTACAACAGCTGACCCCGACTTTCCCTGCAGCACAACCACGGGTGGTGCGCCAAGGAGCGGGAGCAGCTAGCGCTCGTGGTCGACGAGATCGTCGACGAGGCGCAGCCGGCCGACGTCGACAAGGCGAGCTCGTTCCGGGCCAGCTTCCTCAGCCCTGACGGCGTCACGGCGGCCAAGCTCAAGCGCATGGAGAACGCCGAGTGGAAGCATTGTGAGGAAGAGCTGGAGACGAGCCTCGAGCGCATTCGAGCGGGCACTCCGGCGGCGCAAGCGCTGGTACGTCCTCTTCCCTCCCTCCTTCCGCCTGCGTCATCCAGTTCGCTCATGAGCAACCGCTCCACGTCGCCGCTGACTCGAGTGCTCTTCCTGCAGCCGTCTGTCGATCTGCTCCTGCTTCGCGCGCATGACGTCGCCCAGACGCCCGAAGACCGCCTCGCCATCTTTACTCACTGCGTCGACAACCTCCTCAAGCTCTATCAGCAGCGCCAACTTCCTCACGTCACGCACGAACAGCACCTCGACTACCTGCGCAGCGCGCGCGAGACGCTCCTGAACGAGGTCGAGGCGACCTCGTTCGTCCGCCACCTGCCGTCCGACCGGCAGCAAGCCGCCGTGCGCCTCGTCCGGGAGCGCCTCTACTCCGCATGCTGGGCGCGCATGTCGGGCGACGGGCTCCCCCTGCTGCGAAGCGTCGTGCGTCGTCCTCCCTCTTCCTCGTTGGCGCCCGCGGGCGCGTCTCGTTTGCCTCAGCCTGACTCTCAGCGCTCGCAGATCAACGACTTGTGCACCGCCGTCATGGTCGACATCGACCCAAGCACGTCAAGCCGCCGTCGCACTCGACTCCGCCGCACCCTCCTCACCCTCCTCACGAGCACGGCGAGCGCTCTCTCGGCGTCTCGGCTCGTTCTCCCTTCTTCCCTGTCCCTCGTCGTAGCGCATGGTGATCTTCTCGAGACTGCAACGCGTCGAGCAAGCAGATTCTGGCGCTTTGTTGCGCTGTCGAGCGAGCGCACCTCGGCGGCCGTGCGAGAGCTGGAAGTGCGAGAGGATGGTGCAGAGCAAGGGCAGCCGGGCTAGCCAGAATGGAGCAAACATGCGCGTTTGGCAGCTTGTGCGGCTCAGTAAAGCTCAGAGCGCGGTGCCGAAGCGACGAGTTGAGGGACGACTCGGAGGCGAAAGTCGGCGAGCGAGGAGGAGCTGGCTCGTTCTCCACAGCGCATGCTCTCAGGGCTGTCTCTGCTGCGCCCGACCTCTAGCAGAGCACTTCAGCACCTCGCCTGCCCCAGCCGCACTCGACCAAGAGCTGCCGCCGCTCTCCCTCGGCTCTTCATCTCCTCGCCGTCTTTCCGCCCGCTTTCGACCATGAGCGCACCCGCCAAGCAGCTCGGCGACGCAGTACTCGAGACCAAGGACGTCCAGATGCAGGTCGAGCAGCCCGCCCAGCCCACAGAGGCACCTAGCGCCGCCCCTCCAGCAGACCAAGGTGAGCTCTCTCTCTCGCCCTCCTCGCCCGCCGGCCGCAGAGCCACGCTGACAGGTGCCTCGCGCTCGCAGCACCACCCGCCGTCCCCGAGGGCTTCGTCCCCTACACCGAGTCGACCACCTCGATCCTGTTCGCCGCTCCCCCCTCCTCGTCCGAGCAGTCCGGCTCGGCGCCCGTCTTCCTCAACCCGGTCCAGCAGTACAACCGCGACCTGTCGGTCGTCGCCATCCGCACGTGGAGCGAGGCGCGGCAGCGCGAGAAGCGCGCGTTCTGGGAGGAGGGCATCCGCAGGAAGAGGGAGAGGAAGCGCACGGGCGGCGCGGGCGGCGAGGGCAAGGGCAAGGGCAAGAAGCGCAAGGCAGAGGACGGCGCGGCGGTCGAGGCGGCAGAGGCGGGCGAGGGCGAAGAGGCGGGTGCGGCTGAGGGAGCGGGTGCGGTCGAGGCGAAGGAGGCTGTGCCGGTGGAGGACAAGGTGCGTCCGCTTCCCTCTCTCTCTCTTGCGCGAGCTGCGAGCACAGCTGACATTGTCTCCTCTACAGGCGCCCGCAGGACCGACCGACGAGTCGGCAGCAGACGCCAAGGTCGAGCACGCCCTGCCGCCGCCGCCGACGTACAAGTTCACGCTGCTCGAGGCGCTCTCGGCGACCGGGCTTCGTGCGATCCGCTACGCCAAGGAGCTGCCGCTGCTCAGGTCCGTCCTTACCCTCTCCTCACTGCCGACGTGCGCTTGTACTGACGCTCCTGTCCCGCTCGCAGGTACGTCGTCGCCAACGACTTGTCGGCGTCGGCCGTCAAGGACATCGAGCGCAACGTCGCCTTCAACCGCCTCGAGCCCAAAGGCGTCCTGTCGCTCCCCGGCACCGAGGGCATGAAGGAGGAGGACGTCAAGCCGCTCGGCGCGCGCAGCAAGGCCGACATTGACGAGGCGAGGCTCGGCAAGGTCCGTGTCAACGAGGGTGACGCCTGGTGCGTCCTCTCCCTCTTCTCGGGCTTCTCGTTCGCTACGTCGTGCGGAGACTGACTCGGAGCTCGTGCGCAGCGTCTACATGTACCAGCATCGCAACGAGGACAAGCGCTTCGACTGCATCGACCTCGACCCGTACGGCTCGGCCGTGCCTTTCCTCGACTCGGCGATGAACGCCATCGCAGACGGCGGTGCGTCCCTCTTCCCCTCCGTCTACTCTCGAGAAAGCGACGCTGACGTGCTCTCGTCCTTGCAGGCTTGATGTGCGTCACGTGCACCGACATGGGCGTGCTCGCAGGCCACAACTACCCCGAGAAGGCGTGCGTCCCTCTCTCTCTCTACCTGCCTCTCGGATTCTGAGCCGCAGCTGATGAGTGTGCTCCTCACAGCTTCACTCACTACGGCGGCGTCTGCGTCAACGCCGAGTACTCGCACGAGGTCGTGCGTCGCTCTCACTGCCGCCCTGTCTCGCCGTGCCTCACCTCGGTCGCTCACGTACCTTCTCTTCGTGCTCGCAGGCCCTACGTCTCGTCCTGAACGCCCTCGCGACGACGGCCGCCCGCTACGGCCGCTACATCGAGCCGCAGCTCAGCCTCTCGATCGACTTCTACGTCCGCCTCTTCATCCGGGTCCGCACCGCGCCGAAGGAGGTCAAGGCGCTCGCTTCGTGCGTCGAGACTGTTCCTCTTTGTCCCTGCGACCCCTCTCGAGCATGTCGAGCTGACACTCGCACCCCGTCCCTCCCCGCCCGCAGCAAGACCTCGCTCGTCTTCTACTGCCACACGTGCCAGACGCCTCACTGGCAGGCCTTTGGGCGCGTCTCGGAGAAGACGAGCGCCAAGACGGGCGCCGTCAACTACTCGTACCACGTGCCGGCGGGGCCGCCCAAGGGCGTCGACGGTGAGCGGTGCGGCGAGTGCGGCGGCAAGTTCCACGTGCGTCGCTCTCTGTCTCTCTCTCTCTGTGCTCCCTCTCCCTCGTGGAGCGCCGACTGATGGAGCGAAGACGGGCGGCAACAGATCGGCGGCCCGATGTGGAGCGCGCCGCTGCACAACCAGACGTTCATCAAGGAGATGCTCGAGCACGTCGAGGAGAACAAGAAGGACTTTGCGACGCACGACCGGATCAAGGGCATGCTCACTGTTGCGCTCAATGTGCGTCTATCCTCTCCCTCGACTCGAGCTCGACGCCGAGCGCGCAGGTGCTGACGACGAGACGCGCGCGCAGGAGTGCGAGGCGCCGCTCTACTTCTCGCCGGCCAAGATGGCAAGCCTGTTCAACGCTGTCTGCCCGCCCATCTCGACGTTCGGGTGCGTCCTCGCTCTCCTGCCCTCCTCGACCACCTGCGCGCCCCGCTGACGCCGCGCACGCCCGCTCGCAGCTCTGCGCTCCTCAACGGCGGCTACACGGCGTCGCGCTCGCACGCCGTCGCCGGCTCGATCAAGACGGACGCGCCGCGCTCGTTCGTGCACGACGTGATCCGCGAGTGGATCAAGGAGCACCCGGTCAAGATGGCCAACGTCAAGGACGGCTCGCCGGCAAAGGTGCTCCTCGCCAAGGAGATGCGCCACGAGGTGAGCCTCAAGCACCACCCGGACGCTGGCCGGCGCCTCCTCGACGACGTCAAGGTCGTCAGGTACCAGATGAACCCGCAGGCCAACTGGGGCCCGGCGAGGGCGGCCGTGAGGGGCGCGCCGCTCGCGAAGAAGGGCGGGCAGTGAGAGGGGGGCGAGCGAGGGGGTTTCTTTGCTGCAACGAGACGGCGATCCGCTGCGCATACTCTTTGAGAAGGGCTCGATCGTAGAGGCAGCGAGAAAGAGGGAACGGCGCGCAGGCTGATCGGCTTCGAGGTGCACGAAAGTCGGGCGACGAGGCGAGGTGAGCGGCTCAGACCGCCGTCCTCTCGCCCTCACACACCGTTCTGCCTGCTCAACCTCATACAGTGAGCTTGTAGTCTCTCTCGAGCTTCTCTGGCCGGCCGTCTGCGTCGCCGGGCGGCTTGTCGCCCTCTCGTCGACCTCATCAGCCTCGGCCCGTCACCGGCTCGTGTCGGACGGCACCAGCTCGGGAAAGGCGGGCGTGGAGTGCGCAAGAGCAGGCAATCGCGCTGTAGCAAGATGGAGCAGCTTGCACCCTTCCCCGAGCAGTCCTCGCTGACCCTCCCTCGTCCCACCTCCACTTTGGTCCGCGCAGCACAATGTCGCCCAAGCTCCGCATCGCCTACGTGCCCGAGCACTTCGCCTCGCCCTTGCTGCAGCTCGCCGCAAAGGACTCGTCCATCGAGCTGGTCCCCTGCCCGAGTGCGTGCGCCGTTCCTCCTGCTCTCCCCCCACCTCGCGCTCGTCGCCCGAGTTGAGCTGATGTAGTCGGCTTCCTGTGCGCGCAGGCGGCACGGGTCAGATCATGTCGGCCATCAAGGCGGGCGAGGTCGACCGCGCCAACGCGTTGACCGAGGTGCGCCTCGCTCTCTCTCCCTCTCCCCTCCTCGTCGCTGCGCCTCGCTGACCTCTCGCTCGCCCGCCTGCAGTCCTTGATCGCCGGCATCGCCAAGAAGACGGCCGAGTTCAAGCTCGTCGGCACATACGTCACGAGCCCGCTCAACTGGGCCGTCATCGTCGGTAAGGAGACCAAGTACCAGACGCTCGACGACCTGCGCGGCGAGAAGATCGGCATCTCGCGCATCGGCAGGTGCGCCCTCCTCTCTCTTACACGATCGAAGCACAGCAAAGACGGTGAGCTGACTCTGTCGTGCGGCAACAGCGGGAGCCAGGTCATGGCCTCGTACATGGCGCTGCGCGAGGGCTGGACCGACAAGGAGGGCAACGTCGAGCCCGTCCAGTTCGAGGGTGGGTCCCTGCCTGCCCATCCTCTCTGTCTCTCTCTCGGCATGTGAGCTGTGAGCTGACTCGAGATACCTCGCAGTCCTCGACACGTTCAAGAACCTGCGCGACGGCGTGAATGACGGGCGGGCGGCGGCTTTCGTGCGTCGACAGCTCTCCATTCACGGACTCCTCTCTCATGCCGAGGAGTCACTGATGTCGTCTCGTCGTCGTCGTCGCAGATGTGGGAGCACTTCACGACCAAGGTGCGCCGCCTCTCATCAGCTCTGTGCACCTCATCTTGGGTCCGGTCGAGCTGACCCTCCCTCTCCACTTGCAGCCCTACTTGTCCGAGGTCCGCTTCATCGGCTCGGTCCCGACACCCTGGCACAGCTGGGTCCTCGTCGCCCCTCCCTCGACCACCTCGCCCTCCTCGCCGCTCCTCCCCGTCCTCCAGTCGTTCCTCTCGAACCTCACGACCTCGATCCAGGCGTTCAACGCGCCCGAGGCGCGCAAGGGCTCGAGCAAGGAGTTCATCGAGGGCCACTTTGGCTACCCGCCCGAGGACGTCGAGGCGTGGCTCGCCCAGGTCGACTACCCGCACGGCGACGTCGTCGAGGTCAGCAAGGACATGGTCGAGAAGACGCTCTCGTGCGTCGCACTTTCCGCCTCTCGCCCGCTTGCTCTCGCTGCACCGAGTGAAGCTGACTAGAGCGCGATGCTGCACGCAGGACGCTCGAGAAGGCCGGCGTGCTCACCGCGCCCGAGAGCGGGTGGAACCTCGACGACTTTGTCGAGACGAGCATCGCCCGACTGCAGTAGACTGCGGTCTCGCCTGCACTCACGGTGTCCTCGGTGGTCGTGAGTGCGTCTGCGCAGAGGCTCACGCTGCTTCAGCTTCTCGACGGCCTCGGTCGAGCGGTATCGCGAGACTCGGCCGGGCTCCTCCACCTCTCGGATCGCGCTCTCGCCGCTTCTGCTTCTTCCCCTCACTCTCTCCTGCCTCGCACGCTAGCTTCGTCATGCCTGTGCCCACCTCGACGCTGTCGACGATCACGGTCAAGCCGTACGAGGGCTCGCAGGGGTTCGGCGCTGAGGTGCGTTCTCCTTTTCTCTCTCCCTCGGCTCGTCGCGCGCGCACAGACCATTGACGGGCTCGAGGAAGCACCGCAGGTGTCGGGCATCGACCTCAACACGATGAGCCCCGAGCAGTTCAAGGAGCTCGAGCGCGCGATCTACACTCACCGGGTGCGTCTGTTTCTCCTCCTCGACGCTCTTCTTCCTTCCCTGAGCCTTGTCTGACCCTTACGCGCCGACAGGTAGTCGTCGTCAAGGGGCAGAAGGGCTTGCTGCCCGAGACGCAGCAGCGCATGGGCGTCCTCTTCGACCCCGAGACGCCCGCCAACCTCGGCCGTGCGTCCCTCTCTCGCCCTCCCCCCTCGCCTTCGGCTTTCTCAGTAGGTCCATGAGCTGATGCAGCACGTACACGTAGACATGGAAGCTGTGCGCGGCCTCAACACGATCTTCGGCGCCGGCGGTGCGTCCTCGACCATCTCGTCCGGCTCGCTCTCCCCCTCAAGCTGACTCTTCGCTCCTCCCCTCGTCCTCCTCACACAGTCACCGAGCGCAAGCCGACCATGCCCGGCGGGCACCTGATCAACTTGAACGGCTCGGGCTCGTTCAAGGCGGGCCACTACGGCGTCTCGAAGGACTTTGTCCTCACCGCGCTCAGCAGCAAGGGCTTCCACCGCGACGAGCTGACGCCCGAGCAGGTCGAGAGCGGGCATGTGCGCTTCCAGAGGTGCGCTCGTCTCTCCTTTTCTTCCACGTCTTCGCCGGGCTGCGAGGAGCGACGCGCGCTCGAGCCCCTCGGCTGACCCTCCTCGACTCGACGCGCGCAGATGGCACATCGACTGGCCGGCGTGCGTCGGCTCGAACCCGGCGCCCGTCACGACGATCTGGGCGCACACGCTGCCCAAGGGCGAGGACGTGACGGTGCACTGGGAGGACGGCGAGGGGACGTGCGTCAGGAGCAAGCCCGGGCAGGTGCGTCGGCCGCCCTCTCCTCGCCGCCTGCGCGTTCTCGAGGCGCACTATGTGCAGCCTCGTCGCCGGCCTCTCCGGGAGAGCCGAGCGCTGACGCCCTCCTCGCCTCGCCGCGCAGACCGCCTTCATCGACTGCTTCGCCCTGTACCGCTCGCTCTCGCCCTCGCAGCGCGCCTGGGTCGACAACTCGCTCGTCGAGTACCCGCCTTCGCCCTACCAGTGGCTGCGAGGAGCAAAGGCGGACGGGCTCGGGCTGCGGATGTACGACGAGGGGAACGAGACGGCGCTCGAGGACTTGGCCGAGGGCGAGCCGCTCAGGTGCCCGATGGGTGCGTCCCGAGCTCTCTTCTGCGCAGTGTGCAGCTTTGTCCTGACGCTCTCTCTCTTGCACGCTCGCAGTCTGGATCAACCCGATCACCGGCGAGAAGGCTCTCCAAGGTGCGCCCCACCTCGACCGCCTTCCCTGTCTCGTTCGCCGACAAGCGCTCACAGCTCCTTTCACGCTCGCAGTTCACGCCATCATTGCCTGGAAGCTGCACTACCGCACATCGCCGACCGACGACTACAAGCTCATCGACGACGTCGCCGAGGTGCGCGAGCTGCTCGACGGCCTGCAGCGCCCGTTCCTCAAGCCCGAGAACGTCTTCTTTGCGCCGACCGAGGAGGGAGGTGCGTCTTCCTCTCGCTCGCTCATTGCACGCTGCATGCCCCAACTGATGACATGCACGCCCTTCGCAGATCTGCTGTGCTTCCACAACCGGTCCGTCGACTTGAGAAGGCCGACGCACGGACCTCGTCCTCAGGCTCGTCGCACCCTCCGCCGCCGCGCACGCTGCTGACTCTCGTGCATCTACTCGTCCTCCTCGCAGCGGCGTTCGCCATTCGGCTGTCGAGTTCCCCGACTCGTGCGTGTTCCTTCCTCGCCCGCTCGAGATCCTGCGCGGGCTCGTCAGCTCACGCTCTTCTCCGTCCCAGCCGCGGCCCTCGCCTTCTGCACCAGCTCCAGCTCATCGTGCGTTCCCCTCTCCCTGCGCGCCGTCAGTTCGCAGCTGACTCTCGCTCCTGCAGGCGTCGGACGAGCCGTGGAACCCGAAGCGAGTCGAGGGCCAGCCGTACTACCAGGACGAAGGGTTCGTTCCTCCGGCTCTCGCTGTCGCAGCCTGCGCCTGAGCATGTTCTTGTGTAGATATTCTGGTCTAGGTTGCAGTTCTATGAGTGCCCGAGCTCGTCCGCCTTCTCGTCTACGCCTGCGCTTCTCCTCGAACCTGCTCGTCCACCCCGCTCGCCTCTTCTGCGACGTGTCCCAGCCCGCTCTCTTCTGCTCCCTCCCCGCCGGCGAAGCGGCTCCTGGCGCGCAGCTTGGCGCCGTACAGATAGAGCGTCCAGATCCCCACGATGCCGACTGCGGCGAGCCCGGCGAGGAGCGAGACGCCGCCGTGGATGCCCGCCGACGAGCGAAAGAGGGGCGTCGCGCCGTGCACGACGCCGGCGGCGAACTGCAAGAGGAGAAGAGGGAGAGAAAGGTCAGCTCGAGCGGCCCAAGGTCAAAGGTCGAGAGCGAGGAAGGGAGAGGAGGACGCACGGTCGAGCGCACAAAGTCGCTGCCTGCGAGGACGGACGCCGCGTACTTGGGGTACGACAGGATGAGGTAGTAGAAGACGCACTGGAACGTAGCGATGTTCGAGACGACGAAGAGCGTCGCGCCAACGGTCGGGCCCATCCAGTGCCCTTGAGGGTACGCCGACCATGCTGTTGCGCTCGAGCCTCGTCAGCCGTCGGTCGTGCATGCTGAGAGCTGCTGGGTCCGATGAGAGAGCGCTCGAGCGAGATGGGGCTCACCGAAGATCCACAAGCCGACCGACGCCGTGACGCTTGAGACGAGAGCCGGCTCGAGTCGGCGCTCGACGACGGGCATGCCCTTCTTGCGCACGAGCGGGAACATGTAGAGGAGCTGGTACGTGGCGTAGGCGACGGCGCCGATACCCGAGCCGGCGACGTCGCAGAGGAACTAGGTGCGGGGGACGAGTCAGCTCGCTCGAGAAGTGCACGCCGAGCGGTAAGAGAAGGAGAAAGCGCAGACGCACGATGAGGGCCTGGCTGACGGTCGGAAAGCTGTAGACCTCGCCGAACACGATGGGGAACGCGTCGAAGAACGAGAAGAAGACGGCGTCTGCAGGCAGCGAGGAGAGGGTCAGGTCGAGTCTCAAGGCGCGCACGCACGACCGGGGTAGAAGACGTACAGCACAGTGCGATGTAGAGGTGACAGAAGAGGATCGACGGGTCGAGAAGGGCGACCTTGAAGGGGATGGCGAGCGCCTCGTAGAGCAACGCGCTCGTCGTCTTGCCGGCACCGAGGATCTCTGCGCGCGTGCGAAGCGTCTCATCACCGGTGAGGCGGCGCAGACGACGCGCACGACGATAGAGGAGGTTGTCGGCTGACTGCGAGCACGAGAGCGAGGCGTCAGCGAGGTCCCCGAGAGAGAGGGTCCGTGCGCTTAGGAAGGTCGCGACGCACAGTCTCGGGGCACAAGAGGATCAGGACGGCGCCGACGCTCAGGAACATGAGGTGGATCCACATGCTCCAGCGCCAGCCGAAGCGCTCGACGGCGTTGACGGTAAAGATGGGCGCCTGCAGGGGATGCGAAGATCAGGACGAGGTCGGCTTTCGGGGCGCTCGAGCTGTCCGAGAGGAAGGGTGACGCACCAGGCCCGGCGCCGAGAACGAGGGTAAGACCCAGATGAAGCAGAGCGCGACCGGGAGCTTGGTGATGCCCCACACGTCGGCGATGCTCGCTCCGCCGGTCGCGAGGAGAGGTCTACGGGCGGCGCGAGCGCTCTGTCAGCCGAGACGCACCTCGCACGTGCCGATCCCGACGTCCAGCGCGCGACCGAGAAAGAGAGAGTGGACGTACGCTCCGAGGAAGCCGACGAGCGTGCGCAGGATGGCCAAGCCGGCGAAAGTCGGGGTCGTTGCTGCGCCGACCTGCAGCCCAACGGCGACGAGGAGCGGGATATAGTACGGCGGGTTGCGGCCGCTGCAGAGAGAGGAGGGGAAGGAAGAGAGTCAGCTTCGAGAAGCTGCGGAGGCGAGAGAGAGAGAGAGTGTGTGACGGGACGTACAGCTGGTGCATCTCGCTCAGCGGCGAGAAGAACAGGGCGCCGGCACCATCTGCGAGGGACGCTCTGTCAGCCAGAGTCTCGCCGTCGAAAAGCTCGAAGGTGGACGTACAGGCGAAGATGTCTGCGAGGGGGATGTCGAGGTCAGCGCGGCGCAAGAAGGGAGCCGAGGAAGATGAGGAAGGGGGAGAGGGACGCACAGAGAGACATGGTCGCGAACGCCTCCTGCTCGACGATGCCAAAGTCGTCCATGAGCGACGAGTACGACGTCGTCGTGATACCGCCGCCAACGTAGACGGCGAAGGTTGCGAACCTGCGAGACGAGCGAGTCAGCGCTCGCCGAACGGGCTACCGAATTCGAGCCGAGGGCGAGAGAGACGCACCCGATGCACCACGAGACCCAGAGCTTCTTGCCGAGGGGCCAGTTGAGCGGGTTGGCCGGGTCTGACGCACTTTGCCCTGCGAGAAAGCGCGCTCGAGCAATGTCAGCAACGCGCACCGAGACTGGGTGAGAGAGAGCAGGACGCACAGTCGACGATCCTGGAGCGCTCTGGAGGGTACAGCGTGCGCGACGAGGACCTGCTTGACGCTGTCGAAGCCGCCGGCCGGTCGTCGACGGCCGGGGAGGAGGTCGACTGCGGGTCGGCCGGCGAGCTTGCTCGATGCGCCGACTCGTGCTCGCCGACCTTCTCGCCCGACTTCTGCACGGCCGAAGCGGCGGCTCGAGGCGTGTATCCGGGTTCCTCCTCGGGATAGCGCAGGAGGCGGTGCTGCGTGAGGAGGCGGACGGCGTCGCCGATGGGCGTGTCGAGGAGCGCCGAGGCGATGGCGGACGGCATATCGGGCGATGCAGAAGCCGAGTGCGTCGACGACTTGCGCGAGGAGGTCGAGGAGAGGGCGAGAGCCGGGAAAGAGCCGGCGGACGAGTCGACCGGGTCGAGCGCCCGAGCGCCTTACTTGAGCAGCCGGAAGACAGCGTCCGATCGGCGCGATTGCGTCACGGAGCGCTCTGCGCTGGCGTGGCTGAGTCGGCCGCCTGCGAAACGCTGATCTCGCTCCCAGTTGATCGAGCTGAGGGAGCGGCGGAAGTGCAAGTCCGCAGGCCGACGCCGCGGGCCCGAGCTCGCAGCTCGACCAGCCGGCCCTCTGCGAGCACACCTAGTGCTCTGAGCACCGCAGAGACTAGCCCAGCGGCTCTGCGGCGAGGTGGGCGCGGCGGCTTGTTGGCGTCGTCGAGGCGAGGGTGGAGGAACGGGCACGGCCTCGGGCGACTCTTGAGCGCGGCGACAGGAAGCAGAGTGCAAGCAAGAGTGCACGACGGCCAAGCCAGGCCGTCTGACTGCTGCGAGAGTAGCAAGAGAGCGACCAAGCCGCAACTCCGAGCGGGGAAGCATCGACTTGGCCGTCTCGCTCGTCCACAGCCCCGCTACTGAGCTGCACAGCTGCGCACAGTTCTAGCTTGCACCAGACCGACCCGGTGTTGTACCAGTCATCGCCCGCGAGGCTTGCTCCGCCCGCCTCTCCTCATCAAGGTCGACATCGGCCCGGCTCGTTCTCTCGACACTCGCCCGCTCTGCAGCCGTCAAGATGCCCCATAGCCATCGAGGAGCGCGCAACGAGTACGCCCCTGCTCTCACTGGCCCCCCTCGTGCTCTCAAGCTGACCTCGCCCCTCGTCCCTCGTCGCAAACAGTCCTCGCGCCTCTCGCGCGTGTCGCCAGTGCAAACGGGCCAAGAACCGGTGCCTGGCCAGCTCGACATCGGGTCCCGACGACGTGTGTCAGCGGTGCCAGCGCAAAGGGCTCGACTGCGAGTGGGAGAGCGGTGCGTCGACCTCTCTCAGCGACTCGGGAGGCCGCCGGAGGGAGCGCTCGCGCTGCAAGCTGACGTTCCTCCTCCGCCCGTGCAGGGCCAGACCGTCGCAGGAACCGGTACGACACGCTCGCTCAGGTCATGGCGCTGCAGGACCGCGTCAAGGACCTCGAGGCGCGTCTCGCTCAAGCCCAAGGTCGACCCGCGCCGACCGACGACTCGCCGTCGTCGCTCAAGCAATCGCCGCGCGAGGACCTGCTCGCGCAGCGCATCTCGACCCTCGAGCTCGACGACGACCCGCTCGCTCCTCACGGCGAGCTGCGGCCCGACGGCAACGGCGCTCTGAGGTGGCACACCGAGACGGCGGTGCGTCCAGCGTCTCTAAGTCTCTCCCTACATTCGATCGCGAGCTGACTCGCCGTATCGTAACAGCTCTACAAGGACGATGCCGTCGACCGCACCGATGCGACCAAGCTGGCTCGGGCGGCGTTCCTGCCGGTGCCGCTCTCGAACGAGCTCCACGCCGAGCTCATCCACCTGGCCTTCACCTGGCATCTCGACGTTGTGCGCGTGAGTCGGTCTCTCTCTTCGTCTCCTTATAGAGGGCGGACACAGGCAGAGCGTCGCGCTGACGCTACCTCCACTGCAGTTTGTCGAGCAGTACGAGTGCACCTTCGACGGCAAGCGCTCGCACGCCTACTCGCCCTTCGTGCACCTCGCCGTTCTCGCTGTTGGATCGCGCTATAGTGAGTCCTCACCTATCCTGCTTCTCTCTGTCTCGATGAAGCGTTCGACGCTGACTCGCTCGGCCGCCTCCTCGACGCGCAGTGCACGACCCGCCTCCCGAGATCTGCAGCAACCTCGCCGACCCGTCTACTCGCGGCCACCCCTTCCACCGCGCAGCCCTCGACCTCCTCACGAGCGAGATCGCCGCGCCCGACTTCAGCACGATCCGCGGCCTCCTCCTCCTGGCCAATTTCCTCGGTGGGATCGGCCAACCTCGAGCGGGCTGGGTGCGTCTCTCTTCCTCTCGCTCATCGACGAAGACTTCTCTCAGCTTCTTAGCTTGTTGCTGACGACCGCTTCTCGCGCGCAGCTCTACAGCGGCGTCGCGCACGGGCTCTGCATCGACTGTGCGTCCACGGCCTTCTCAAACCTCGGCCCCGCTCTCGCGCTCACGCCCTCCACGCCCGCAGTCGGCCTGCACCTCGACCCTCCAGCAGACGACCCAATGTCGATCGAGATGCGCGAGGTCCGCCGCAAGCTCTTGTGCGTTCCTCTCGCCCTTCTTCGCCCTCCTCGTCCCCCCTCCTCGAGGAGAAGCTGACGCTCGCACTCGTCGCAGCTGGGCCGCCTTCGTCCACCACGTCAACTACGCGATATGTTTCGGCCGCCCGAGCGCCCTCTCGCTCAAGCAGGTGCACCAGCCGCTGCCGCCCCTGCCCGACTCGCCCTCGTCCCTCGTCAGCAAGGGCGCATCGTGGCCGTACGAGATCCGTTTGCAGCGCATCGGGCTCAAGGTGTGCTGGCTCAACTACACGGGCGAGGGCGTCGGCCTCGAGGACGGCGTCAAGCACGAGCGAGTGAGGCAGCTTTGGGGAGAACTGCAAGAGTGGTGCGTCCTCGCTCTCTCTTCCACTCCCTCGAGCTCCTCTGCTTTTGCTGACGCCGCACCGAAACAGGCAAGACGAGCTTCCTCCGACTCTGCGGGACGCGCCTGACGTCGTCGCGAGCCCAGACGTCCTTCATCTGTGCGTCCTCTCCCTCCTTCTCTTCCTTCTTCCCAGGAACGTGAGCTGACCGTTGACGGCCTTTCTTTCTCTGCAGTATCTCGATCTACGTGCGTCGCCCTACTCGTGACTGCCCGAATGCCGACCGTCGCAGCAGCTGACGCCGCCTCGTCCCGCAGATCACGCTCGTCATCCTCCTCCTCAAGCCCTTCCACGCCAAGCCGTGCTCGTGCGCCGACATCTCGACGACAGCGGCCGAGCAGTGCTCTGCCGCGACTCTGCGGCTCGCAGGCCTCGTCGGGCGGTACGAGCGCGAGGGACCGACGATGCGGTTCTCGAGCAAGATGGCGCACCTGTGCGTCCCAGTCCCGGCTCCGTCACGACCGGCCCGACGAGCCTGCTGCTGACTCGCAGCATGTGCACAGCGGCGTCATGTACGCAGGTGCGATGGCGCTCAAGCTCGCGCACAACGCGCTGCAGCCGTCGCCCGGCGAGCGCACGGACCCCTCCTCCACCTTCCTCCCCTCGGCCGCCGCTCCTCCTCCGCCCGCACCCGCACCCGCACCTGCGCCCTCGTCGTCGACCTACTTTGCCGCCGCCGACACGCTCCTCGGCGGGCTCGTCTCGCACGCCCAGACGTGGCCGTCGACGTTCGCGTGCGTGACGGCCCTGTGCAGGCTGCGCGACTCGGTCCTCGCGCCGCCCGCCGCGCTCGACGTCTCGCCGCCGTCGAGCGCCGCGCAGCAGGACCCGCCGAGCGCGCCGCCGCCGCCACCGTCGAGTGTTTGGCCCGAGCCGCTCGGCGGCGCGCTCGACCCGCCGCCCCCGCCGCTCGCGCACGTGCCGGCGTTGTTCGGGCCCGCGACGGTCGACCTCGCGCACTCGGCGATGCAGGGCATGCCCGGGCTCGCGGCGCACCCGACACCGGGCGAGCAGCCCCTGTGGAACACGGTCGCGGCCATGGGCGACGACGAGCTCGCTGGGTTCTGGGACGTGTGGGCGGCGGCGGGGTGCGTTCCCCTTTCTCTCTCTCTCTCTTTATCTCGAGCGGCGTCTCGAGCCTGCGGATGCGCCTGCGCGTGCTGACGCTCCCCCTCTTCTCGCTCGAGCAGGATCGACGGGACGGGGCTCATGCCGGTGCTCTGAGCCGGCGCCGACGAGGAGGTCGAGCCGGCGGCGCCCGTCACGAGCGGCAGCGCGGTGCGACCAGCTCAAGCTCGACGTTCTCGGAGGTGCGAGAGGATCTGAGAGACAGCAGTAGCGCTCACGTGCAGCGTAGATTTGATTCCGCCGTCGCGCTCTCTCGCTCGCTCGCTCGCTCGCTCGGTCTCTCTCTCGGTCTCTCTCTGCCTCGCTCGTTCTCTCTCCCCCTCGCACGAGCTGCTCGTCGGAATGGATGTGAAATGCACGGAGCGATGAAAGATGTACTGCAGGGGAGCGCCGGCGCCCTTGTTCCAGCCGCACGAGCCCTCGAGAGAAGCGGCCGTCCTAGAAGATGGCGTGGACGGCCTCGGACTGCGCGCGAGAGAGCAAGAGAGTATCGTCAGCTCAGTGTGCGGCTGTCTTCTTCGATGCGCTCAAACTCGCGCACGCCGGCCCTCTGAGCCGACGAGCCCGAGGAAGTCCGACATCGCGAGAGAGCGAGAGAGAGACAGAGAGCGCGCGGCAGACGCACCGCGAGGCTCGCGCCGACGCCAAAGCCCGCACCGCTTGCCATCGCAGTACCCATCTGTTTCGCAAACTTGTGTTGCTTCTTGGGCGGCGCGACGGGCGCGGGCGCGGGCGCCGGCGGCTGGTACCCTCCTGGCGCCCCGGGGCCGTAGTACGCGTTCTTCTCGCCGTACGCCTGCGGCTGCTGGTACGCGAACGAGGCGGCCGCGGGCGCGGTTGCGGTCGAGGCGGGCGAGGGCGCGGGCGGGGCCCACGAGGACGACGAGCCGGTGTGGTAGCCTTGGAGCGGGACGGGGCCGGGGGCGAGGGCGGGCGAGGGCGCGGGGGACGAGATGCGCTCGACGTGCTGCGGAGGAGGAGGAGGAGCGTGTGAGCTAGCTTGCTCGAGAGGCGGGGAGCGAGCGCGAGGGGAGGAGGGAGACGCACGTTGCGTGGGAAGAGGCCGGTGCGACCGTCTGCGAGCGGGCGACGACTCGGGGTCAGCTCTTTCTCGCCTCGACTGCACTGAACAGACCAAGTGAGAGGGAAGCAGGACGCACTGAGCGAGCCTTTCCACCAGTCTGCGTTGACCTCCTCGTCGACGCTGATCACGTCGCCCTGGCGGAAACTCAAGTCGTCGGCCTGCGCGCGGTCAAGCTGCGATCAGCTCTGCGCGCACGGGCTCACTGCAGAGAGTAGGAGGAGGAGAACGCACCTGTCCTCCTGCGTAGTCCCACACGGCGCGGCACATCGGCGGCGGCTGCGCGCGCACCGGCGGCGGCGGCGGCATCCTCTGCTGCCCCTGCCGCTCCTGCTGGGCGTACGCGCTGCTCGTTCCAGCTGCGGCGGCGGCCACCGAGAGCGCGGCGAGCCCCTGCTCTGCGTGGATCGGCGCGAGCTTGGAGCGGATCAGGTCGAGGTCGGGGAGCGAGAGGAGCTGCTGCGAGTGGAGGAAGGCGAGGTCGGCTTCGAGGCGCGAGAGGAGGTGCTGCGTGAGGGCGTGAGGCGAGGGCGTGGCCATGGCGTGCGCTGGGCTCGTGGTGGGAAGAGCGAGAGAGGGAGAGAGAGGCGAGCGGAGGCGGGAACTCCGACCAGCGGCGAGGCGGTGCAAGGCCCAAGGTCCGCTTCCCGAGCTCTGCAGCGTGCGAGCATTTCTCTCGTGCACTCTCTCGAGCACACTCTCGCAAGCCCGTCCCGCGCCGACCAACCGCCGCAACGTCGAGAGCTGGAACTGCTCCTCATTTTCAGCGGCGGCGCCGATGCCGCCCGCCCGTACCTCGCTCGACAAGAGATCCTACACAGCTGGAGCGTCGACAGTCGAGGGGTATGCGGTTGCGAGGGAGG
>Ga0308170_10000938_pt1 | contig 31200 bp, 30 predicted proteins | sample PhyBR2_2_FD_202136 | JGI IMG/M metagenome (GOLD analysis project Ga0308170, IMG submission 202136) | Phyllosphere microbial communities from UC Gill Tract Community Farm, Albany, California, United States - DLSLSB.R2 | ecosystem: Host-associated > Plants > Phyllosphere > Unclassified | place...
GTCCCCACCTCCCCCTCGACCCTCGCTCTCCCACCCTGCTCGTCGAGCTGACCCTCTCCCCCTTCCTTTCTTCCCTCTTGCAGAGATCGGCGCGCACACGGCGACCGAGCCCCGGGTCCAGATCACCCAGTCGATCAACCACACGGGCGAGGTGAACCGCGCGCGCTACATGCCGCAGAACCCGGACCTGATCGCGACCAAGACCGTCATGGGCGAGGTCTACGTGTTCGACCGCACCAAGCACCCGTCGCAGCCGAGCGGGACCGAGTGCAAGCCCGACATCACGCTGCGAGGGCACACCAAGGAGGGGTGCGTCGCTCGCTCTCTCTTCCTGCGCTGCGTCGTCGTCGAGGGTGCCCCTCGCGAGCGCTCGCTGACCCTGTTCTCGCTCTGCAGGTACGGCCTGTCGTGGAACCCGCTCAAGGCCAAGGAGGGTCACGTCCTGAGTGCGTCGGAGGACACGACCGTCTGCCACTGGTGCGTCTCCTGCTCGCCGGCCTGTCCTCCTCTCGTCGGCGCTCGGGTGAAGGCCAAACTGATGCCCCGGCCGGCCCCTCCTGCAGGGACGTGCGCGGCTACACCAAGGGCAGCGCGTCGATGGACCCGCTCAACGTGTACCGCGGGCACTCGGCCATCGTCGAGGACGTGGCGTGGCACAACCTGCAGGAGGACGTCTTTGCCTCGGTCGGCGACGACCGCATGCTGTTGCTGTGCGTCCCTCTTTCTCCTCGCTCTCGCTCCATCTCTTTCTCTTGCACGTGAGCTGACTCTGCCTTGCTGCCTCCGCGCGCAGGTGGGACACGAGGGGCCAGTCGGGCCAGATGAAGCCGACGGCGAGGGTCCAGGCGCACGAGGCCGAGGTCAACTGCGTCGCCTTTGCGCCGCACAACGAGAACATCCTCATCACTGGCTCGGCCGACAAGGTGCGTCCTTTTCTCGCTCTTGTCTTGTCGCCGGCGCACGAGCTGACTCGCCGCACGTTCCTCGCGCTCGCAGACGGTCGCGCTGTGGGACCTGCGCAACCTCAAGCTCAAGCTGCACACGTTCGAGTCGCACCAGGAGGAGGTGCTCCAGCTCGCATGGTCGCCGACCAACGAGACCGTGTTTGCGTCAGCGTCGGGCGACCGCCGCATCAACCTGTGGGACGTGAGCAAGATCGGGCTCGAGCAGACGCCCGAGGACGCCGAGGACGGCCCGCCCGAGCTCATGTTCGTGCACGGCGGCCACACGTCGCGCCCGACCGACCTCGCGTGGAACGCCAACCAGGACTTCTGCATGGTGAGCGTCGCCGAGGACAACGTCCTGCAGGTGTGGAGCCCGAGTGCGACGCTCGCCCAGGCCGACGTCCCGGTCGACGAGGTCGAGCTTGAGTAGATGTCGAGCGCGCTTGTATTACCACCCAGCTGTCCCCTCGCAGTCCCTCTGTGAGCGTGCCGAAGCTATCAAGGCGTGCCGAGGCGAAGCGGGCGGCCCAAAGGGCACAAAGCGGCCGACCCGGGTGGGGAGCGCCGGTGAGCCCTTGCTCTCCTCCTCCTCTCCCTTCACCCGCTGCAGCTTTCGCACCAAGCCAGCCATGCTTTCGCACCCGACTCGCACCGCCACGCGTGCGCTGTGCCGTTCGCGCCCCGCGTCCGCCGCCGCGCGCGCAATCGGCGCCGCCTCGCCTCGCCCGCTCTCGACGACGGCATGCCTTTCGGCCCTCGCCGACCTCGAGGCCATGTCCGGGCTCAAGCCCTGGAAGGGCACGCAGACCGCTGGCGGCGACACGACCCACTACCTCGGCGGCGAGTGGACGGCGGGCGACTCGACGCACTTCATCCCGGTCAACGACGTGCGCTCACCTTTCTCCTCTCGACCGCTCTCGAGAGGCGTGGGCACGAGCTGACTGCGTCGACCATGCCCGCAGCCGTCGTCGCAGAGGGTCCTGACCCGCGTCCCAGAGGCGACGCCCGCCGTGCTCAAGATGGCGGTCGACCGCGCCGAGGCGGCGTTCGACGAGTGGAAGGACTCGAGCGTGCTCAAGCGCCAGGCCGTCATGCTCAAGTGCGTCCTCTTCCTCCTCTCCTCCTCCCTCCTCCCTCCTCCCCCTCAGCGAGCCTTGCGGCGCCGTCCCTCCCCCTCCTCCTCGAGCGAGCCGGCCCCACTCGGCAACCCGTGCCGAGAGCTCACTCGCCCTCCCTCTCGCTGCGCAGGTTCCAGTCGCTCATTCGCGAGAACCACGACGAGCTTGCGAGGTCCATCGTGCTCGAGCAGGGCAAGACGTTCGCCGACGCCAAGGGCGACGTGCTGCGCGGTCTGCAGGTCCGTCCGCTCGACTCGCTCTCGCTTCGACTCGGCGCTTGTGCGCCGAGTCCCTGCTGCGCACCGACGTCTGAGTGCTGACTCGCTTCTTCTGTGCGCAGGTCGTCGAAGCCATGTGCGGCGTCCCTTCTCTCCTCCTCGGCGACAAGCTCGAGGTGTCCAAGGACATGGACACGACGACGCGCCGCCTCCCGCTCGGCGTCGTCGCCGCCGTGTGCCCGTTTAACTTCCCGGCCATGATCCCGCTCTGGGCTATGGCCATGGCGACCGCGACGGGCAACTCGCTCATCCTCAAGCCCTCGGAGCGCGACCCGGGCGCGACCATGATCCTCGCCGAGCTCATGGAGCAGGCCGGTGCGTCCCTCCTTCACTTCTAGGCTAGGCTCACGTGCAATAGAGTGCACGCAGGAAGCTGACTCTCCTGCGCACGCCCGCAGGTCTCCCCAAGGGCGTCCTGAACGTCGTCCACGGCACGATCGCGCCGGTCAAGTTCATCTGCGAGGAGCCGCGCATCAAGGCCATCTCGTTCGTCGGCGGCGACCGCGCCGGCCAGTACATCTACGAGACGGGCAGCAAGAACGGCAAGCGCGTCCAGGCCAACCTCGGCGCCAAGAGTGCGTCGTCCTCTCGCTCTCGCCCTGTCGGGCCGGTTCGCCTTCGCGGCGTTCCTCGATTCGCCTCGCGGAGGATGACCAAGGCTCGACGCTGACGCTACATGCTCGCCCTCGCAGACCACTGCATCCTCATGCCCGACGCCAACCGCAACTTTGCGCTCAACTCGATCGTCGGCGCGGCGTTCGGCGCCGCCGGGCAGCGCTGCATGGCGCTCTCGACGCTCGTCGCCGTCGGCGACTCGCAGGAGTGGATCGACGAGCTCGTCAAGCGCGCGCAGGGGCTCAAGGTCGGCAACGGGTTCGACCCGGACACCGAGGTGTGCGTCGCGCTCGTTCCTCTCGCTCTCTCTCCTCCTGCTCCTTTTCGGGTGATAGAGACTGATCGTGTTTCTCGATCCCGCCCGCAGCGGCCCGCTCATCACGCCCGCCGCCAAGGAGCGCGTCGAGAAGCTCATCCAGACGTGCACGGACCAGGGCGGCAAGATCCTCCTCGACGGCCGCGGCGTCAAGGTCGACGGGTACCCGAACGGCAACTTTGTCGGCCCTACGATCCTCGAGGCGACGACCGACATGGACTGCTACACGTGCGTCCCGCTCGTCCGCTCTCGTGCGAGGCTCGAGCGCTCTCGGCATGTGCTGACTCGCTCTTTGGCGCCGCCTTTTGTTGCGCACAGCCAGGAGATTTTCGGCCCGGTCCTGACCATCGTCAAGGCGGCGACGCTCGACGACGCCATCAACGTCATCAACTCGAACCAGTGTGCGTGGTCGTCTCGCTGCATCTCCTCTTTGGCCTCGCGCTCGCACGAGTCCGAGCTAGAGCTGATCCTTGCCATCTTCGTCGACACACAGACGGCAACGGCGCGAGCATGTTTACGCAGAGCGGCGCGACGGCGCGCAAGTTCGAAAAGGAGGTCGAGGCGGGTCAGGTCGGCGTGCGTCCCTCTCCCTCACTCCTCTTCGGGCTCTCCAAGGCCAAGTGCTGATGCGGTCGACGATGCAGATCAACGTCCCGATCCCCGTCCCCTTGCCCATGTTCTCGTGGTCGGGCAACAAGGGCTCGGTCCTCGGCGGCGCCTCGCTCTACGGGTGCGTCGATCGGATCCTTCTCCTCCCTCGCTCGAGCGCTGACGCTGCCTCTCTTCGCACGCAGTCCTCGCGGTCTCGACTTCTGGACGCAGCTCAAGGTGCGCTCCCTCTCTCCTCTCGCCCTCCCCGAGACGCTCGAGGACGAGAAGCTGACCCCGCTCGGGCCTCTCTCGCCGCAGACGACGACCTCGTACTGGAGCTCGCAGGACGCGCTCAGCGCAAAGGCGACGACGTCGATGCCGACGCTCAACTGAGCGTCGTCTTGCTCCCTCGCACCCTCTCTCGCTGTAGGAAAGTCCTCTCTTGCTCTCGTTCTCTGTTTGCAACTCGCATGGTTCAGTGCCCTCTCCTCGCTCTACTCGAGAGCGTGCGTGCGTCGAGCTCGAGAGCTCTGAGTGCGTGAGAGAGCTAGCGAGTTGCAGCTGCGCGCCGTCATCGCCCGACGTCGTCTGCGTCCCTGCTCCGCTTGGGCTTGCCCTGCTCGCCGGCCATCTCGTCAGCCGTCCTCGCCCTCGTCTGCGGCTGCTCGTCGTCGACGCTCATCTGCTCGCCAATGGCCCGCCCCGCCTCGAGCTGCCCACCGACGGCCTGCTCGACCACCTCGCGCAAGAGGTCGTCCGTCTCCTGCTCCGAGATCTCGCCGCGCTCCGAGCGCTCCATGATGCCGCGCACGGCCTGCATGAGGGCGTCGGTCGGCGCGTCCAGGTTGGGCTGGGGCTGGCCGGGTGCGGGGGCGGGTGCGGGTGCGGACGGGTCGAGCGGGGCGGCGGAGGAGGAGGAGGGGGAGGGCTCGCCCGTGAGGGTGCGCAGGTACAGGGCGATGTGCGGGTACTCTTCTTGGAGCGCTGCTGCGGGCTGTGTGGGGCACGTAGGTGAGCTGGGCCGCGTGGGACGCAGGACAGAGAGAGAGAAGAGGACGCACGGTGAGCCCCTCCTCGTTGACATGGCGCGGGTCTGCGCCGAGGTCGACGGCGAGCTTGGCCATGCCGATCGTCTCGACGACGTACAAGGGGGTGTCGCCGTCCGAGTCTGCGAGGTTGATGTCGCCGCCGTTCGAGACGAGGAAGCGGAGGATGTCGCTGTGGCCCCACGAGGCGGCGGCGTGCAGAGGCGAGTACGAGTTGTCGTCGAAGGCGTTGGGCGAGGTGCCTGTTGGCGTAAAAGAGAGTCAGTGACGAGCTTGAGCGAGCAGGTTGAGTCGCTCGGTGCGGTGGCGGTGGCTGAGAACAGCGAGCTGATGAAGATGAGGAGAGGGAGAGGGAGCGAGAGCTCACCCTGCTCGACGAGCTCACGGACGCGGTCGAGGTTGCCCTCGCCGCCTGCTGCGAGCCAGATGTTCTGCGCCATGATCTAGTCGAGGTCGGTGCCGTGACGAGGCGAGGTGGGAAGCAAGAGCGAGAGCTTCGCGCAGGACGAGGGCGAGAGGTCGGCTCTCCTCCACCCACACCGCTCCAGCTGAGCTACTCGCACCATGAGCACGACCACGCCCAGCTCACCGACAGCACCGGCCAGCCCGACCAACGCGCAGCCCGCCGCCTCGTCCCCTCTTCCTCCTCCCCGCACCGCCGACGACGACATCGACTCGGGCACAACGACACAAGCACCAGAGCCCGAGCAGCACGCCGTCTTCCGCCTCCTCGACCTCCCCGATGAGCTCAAGCTTCACGTCGTCCACCTAGTCGACGAGCGTGACCCCTCGCCCACGTTCCCGAGCGGGCCCTCGAGCGAGCTCCTCAACCTCTCGGCCACGAGCCGCTTCTTCCACTCGGTGTGCGAGCCCCTCGTCTGGCGCTCGGTCAACTTTGTCCCCGACAGCGTCCTCCGCCCGCGCGCCTACCGCAAGAAGCGCGACATGCGCGCCCTCGAGGCCCTCCTCCGCACCCGCGCCGACCAGCAGCAGGCCCTCCCCGTCGTCGCCCTCTCCGTGTCCGACCTGTCGGCCGACAACGACGAGCTGTTCGACCTCAACGACGAGGACGAGCTCCCCAAGGAGGAGGCCGCCCTCGCCCGCATCATCGAGCGCCTCGCCGAGTCGTCGCTCCAGGTCCTGTTCCTCAAGGGCATGGAGCTGCACCGCGACCTCGGCGACACGATCCTGCGCGCCATCGCCGCCTCGCCCAGGATGTCGGCCCTCCGCTGCAACCAGGTCGACTTCTACCCCGACGAGCCGCGGTGCGTGCGCGACTTTGGCTCGCTCGACCACATCCGCACGCTCCAGATCATGCACTCGGACCCCGAGATCGTGCGTCCACTTCCACTCCCTCGTCCCTCATGCTCGCACGCTGACGCTCCACGCCTCGCCCGCAGTCAGAGCTCGTCGCCAAGTGCCCCAACATCGACTCGCTCCTCCTGTGGCCGTCGCTCCGCCGCGTCGGCCGCCACATGCCCGCCGTCAAGAAGTTCCTGCCGCATTTGCGCAACCTCTCGCTCGACTCGGTCCACGAGGCGCGTGCGTTCCGGGTCATCGCCGACGAGATCATCGTGCGTTCCCTCTCTCCCTCGCCCGTCCTCGACCACCTGCTCGGTGTCAAGCTGACCCAGCTCCTTCCCTCGCAGCGCCTCTCCGACAGCGGCATCGACCTGCCGCTCGAGGAGCTCTTCCTCGAGGGCCCGTGCGCCCCGGACGACCTCGCCGTCCTCGTGCAGGCCATCGGGCGGCTCCCCTCGCTCCGCCGCCTCGCCCTCTACCAGGCGCACGAGCCCAAGCCCGCGCTCGTCGCCGACCTCGCACAGGCGGCGCCGCAGCTCGAGGCGCTCACGCTCGTCGCCGGCGACTGCCAGGAGGCGGTCCTGTGGCCTGCACCCCTCGTGCGTCCCCTTCTCCCTCTCTTCTCCTCCTTGGCCGTGACAGCTTGCTGACCGCGCCCCTACACGCCCGCAGGACGACTACCTGACGCAGCTCGCCAAGTTCACCAAGCTGCGCTTCTACGCGTGGGACCGCCTCTCGCCGCGCGGCCCGCTCGAGCAGGACCGGCGCACGGTGCGCCAGCTCCAGGTCGAGTACGCGACGCTGAGCCGCCTCGGCGGGGTGTGCAAGAGCCTCAAGGAGGCCGTGTGCATCACGAGCGACGTCAGTGAAGGGTGCGTCCGCCTCTCGCTCGTCGTCGGCCTCTTCTGTCTCGTCGGGTCGGGAGCTGACTCGCTGCTCGTCGCGCACTTCACAGGTCCACGGGCTACTTTGCGACGTACACGCGCGAGAAGGGCTCACGAGTGCGCATCGCCGTCAAGCAGAAGACCGTCAATGTGCGTCCTGTGCTCCTCGTCGTCGTCTTCCGCGCGCGCTCAGCCGGCTGATTCTTGCCCTCTCGCCCGCTCGCGCGCAGGACTTTCTCATCTCGCACGACCGGTGGATCCATGTCGAGGACTAGCTGGCTGCAATGCACGTGCGCGCTGTCGTGCACTGAGCTTATCGCGCTGCGTCGGCCGACGCTCGGGCCGAGGGAGGAGAGCTGGCAAAGGTCGGAAAGCGCGCAGCCACGTCGGTCGGGTTCGAGGGAGCTCTTGCTAGCCCGGAGAGTGCAAGGCAAGGGCAGCTGGACTCGAGCGCAGCGTCTACGCGAGGCCGAGGTGCGCCATCGCGAGTGAGATCAGTCGTCGTCCCTCTTGCTCGTCGCTCTCCCCGTCGCTCGCCAAGATGTCGTTCAAGCTGGTCCTCGGTGAGCTCTACCGGTCCACAGACAACTTTCTAGCCGTGCGCTGACCCTCCCCGACGCCGGATCGTCCTTGATCTGCCCTTCCTCTCCCTCCTCCCGCTCGCGCAGCCTCGTCCCAGCGCGTCGCCCTCCGTGCCTCGGCTCAGCCTCAGGCGCGCGCATTCGCCCTCAAGGCGACCTCGCAGCTCCGCCAGGACCTCCCGCGCGCGACGGCGACCAGCAACCCGCCGCCGTCCAGCCCGCTCTCGGCGACGCCCCCTCTCCCCGTCGGCGGCGCCCAGACGCTCCCGATCGCGCCCAAGGTCGCCCCGGCGGTCCCTACCTCGACTGGGTCCGGCCCGAGCCCCGGCGGCAAGGGCCCCAAGAAGCCCAAGCACCGCCTGCGCACCTTTGGCCGCACCGTCCTCGTCACGGTCCTCGCCGCCGGCGGCTACATCGTCTGGCGCTCGTACGACCAGCGCCACCCGGGCGAGCAGCTCCCGCACGACCCGACCCTGCCGACCGTCGTCGTCCTCGGCAACGGCTGGGCCAGCACGGCCTTCCTCAAGGAGCTCGACAACCAGGGCTACAACGTCGTGCGTCCCCTCTCTCTCCTTCCCTGCGCTCAAGGTTAGCCTATGTGCAGCAAGCTGACTCGAGTGCCCCTGCAGGTCGTCATCTCGCCGCGCAACTACTTCCTCTTCACCCCGCTCCTCCCCTCGGTCACGGTCGGCACCCTCGCCGCGCGCTCGATCCTCGAGCCGACTCGGTTCCTCACCCGCCACATGAAGCGCAAGACCGAGGTCTACGAGGGCGAGGTGTACGAGGTCGACCCGATTAAGAAGACGCTGCGCTTTGTCGGTGCGTCGTCGTCCTCACGAGCTCTCTCCGTCTGTCGCTCGGGCCGGTCGAGCGGCGGCACGGTGCGTAGCGATGTGGCCGTCGCTCATGTTTGCCTTCCTCTCGCAGACAACTCGGAGATCAAGGGCGAGGTCGCCGGCACCGAGATCGCGTACGACTACCTCGTGTACGCCGTCGGCGCCGAGAACCAGACGTTCGGCATCAAGGGCGTCAAGGAGCACGCCTGCTTCCTCAAGGAGGTCTGGGACGCCGAGAAGATCCGCTCGCGCATCATGGACAGCATCGAGTCGGCCAACTTTGCCGGCCAGACCCAGGAGGAGATTGACCGTCTCCTGTCGTTCGTGCGTCGCCTTCCTCCCCTCCTCCTCTGCTCGCTTTGGGGAGCGATTTGCTGACTCGACCTCGTGCGCGCAGGTTGTCGTCGGCGGTGGCCCGACCGGTGTCGAGTACGCCGGCGAGCTGCACGACTTCCTCATGGAGGACCTCGAGAACGTGCGTCCCTCGCTCTCGTCCCCCTCGCCTCTCGCTCGTCCGTCGCTGACTCTCTTCTCATGCAGTGGTACCCGGAGCTTGCCGACCGCATCAAGATCACCCTCATCGAGGCCCTCCCCAACGTCCTCCCCATGTTCTCCAAGCAGCTCATGTGCGTCCCCCTCTCTCCCTCACGCAGCCGCTCACTGGGTTTCGCTCACGCGCCTCTCTTGCTCGCAGCGACTACACGATGTCGACCTTCAAGGAGAACAAGATCGACATCAAGACCAAGACCATGGTCAAGGAGGTCCAGGAGAAGAAGATCATCGCCCAGAACGAGAACAAGGAGCTCGTCGAGTACCCCTACGGCCTCCTCGTCTGGTGCGTCTCTTCCTCCCCTCGTCTCGTTCATGCTCACTGCGCGCCGACGAGAGCTGACGCCCGCCCTTCCCGCTCGCAGGGCCACCGGCAACACGGCTCGCCCGGTCACGCGCGACCTCATGAACCGCATCCCCGAGTCGCAGAACTCGCGCCGCGGCCTCCTCGTCGACGAGCACATGCGCCTCGTCGGCGCCGACGGCGTCTTTGCGCTCGGCGACTGCACGGCGACCAACTACGCGCCGACGGCCCAGGTCGCCGCCCAGCAGGGTCGGTACCTCGCGCGCGTCTTCCAGAAGCTGCACAAGAAGGAGCAGCTCCTGCAGGAGCTCGACTCGGCCAAGCAGGCTGGTGCCGAGCCGGCCAAGCTCGACTCGCTCGCCAACGCCGTCATCCGCGCGAGCAACATCGCGCCGTTCAACTACTCGCACCAGGGCTCGCTCGCCTACATCGGCTCGGACAAGGCCATCGCCGACCTGCCCATGATGCAGGGCAACCTCGCTGCCGCCGGCTTTGCGACCTACTAGTGCGTCGTCGTCCCCTCTCGTCTGTCTCTGCGCGAGCCGCTCGAGCCAGCTCGCTGACCCTTCTCCTCACTCCCCTCCTGCAGCTTCTGGCGCTCGGCCTACATCTCGCAGCTCTTCTCGCTCCGCAACCGTGTCCTCGTCGGCGCCGACTGGCTCAAGACCAAGGTCCTCGGCCGGTGCGTCTGGCTCTCCCGCTCTCTCCTCCCTCACGCTCTCGGGACTCTCTCTGACCCTTGCTGCATCTACAGTGACGTCTCGCGCGCATAAGCTCTTTCTCCCCGCCGCATCCCCTTACCCTCCCCGACGCACGTCGCCAACTCACTCGACCGCTCACCCTTTTCGTTCTTCCTCTCTTACTCGCCCGCCCGCTCTCTATTCCCGTACCCTGTCCTTGTCTCTGCCACATAGAAGCATTCTGTTCTCGCGCCCTCCAGAAACCCTGAGACTCGAGCTCGGCGCCGTCGGCGGAGAGTGCGTCCGTCGCTCTCGAGCCTCCTGTCCGGTCGGCCGACCGTCTCGGCTTGTCCGCGGCGCTCCCTCAGCCGCTGCTCGCTCTCTCTACCGCTCCCTCTCAGCCACAGCTGGCCCTGGTGCTCTCGCCCACGCTTGCCGCCATGGCACCTGCGCTCTTCGACGGCCTGTACAACCTCGCCGCGCCTCGCGAGGGCGGCGCGCAGCTGTGCGCCGAGATGGCGTTCGACAAGCACGAGCTCGAGTGGCTCGCGACGCAAGAGGTCCCTGGTGCGTCTCCCCTCTTCACCTGTGCGCTCAGTGACCAGAGCTGCTGCTGACCCCGCCCTCTCCTGCAGACGAGACGAGCGAGTCTCTCTCCTTCGCCTCGCTCCATCTGCCGCTCTGTCGCTGACGCCCCATCCGCCTGCAGGTCGGTCAAAGCGGCTCAAGGAGATGGCCGACCTCGTGCGCCGCGTCGAGGAGCACGAGACCGAGATCTTCAAGCTGCACCTCGACGAGCAGCAGACCCGGTTGCCTGTGCGTTCCGCTCTCTCTCCATCTCGCTGCGACTCTCAGAGACAGAGCTGACGACGCTCTGCAGGTCGAGGCTGCGTTCGAGCTCGACATGATCATCAAGGACACCGAGAAGCTCGTTGCCAAGAAGGAGGCGGCGTTTGCGAAGGTCGCGCACGTCTGGTCCTGTACGTCCTCCTCTTGCAGCATGTCCCTCTCTAGGTCGTCTTCCACGAGACGAGAAGGAGTACGCTCATGTCGACGCGCAGACTGCAAAAGGAGCGCGCCCGAGCGAGGGTGGAACGCTCCTTTCGAGCAAGGTGAGCACCTCTCGCGCCGTCGCTCTCCCTCTCTGACTTGCTGCGCCTGCATCTCGTCTCCGATCAGCACACGCTGATGCCGCTTCATGCCCGCAGCTGCCGACAACCAGTACATCAACCTCGAGCTTTGCCGAGCCCGCCTGCGAGGGTTGAAGAAGCTCGCCCCGCTCTACCGCCGCCTGTCTCGGCCGGCGCCGTCATCGTCGCGCACGCTACTAGTACCTGGATCCCGCTCGACCGACCGCCGCGCGTCGCAGCAGCTCGACGACCTCGCCCTCGAGGACGACCAGCTCGAGTCGGCGAGCGAGCGCAGCAGCACGCCCGTTCCGCAAAGTCTCGACTCTGCGCCCCTCGACTTGCAGCCATACACGCCTGGTTTGAGGACCGAGATCTTCGAGAGCGTGCCGGCGCAGCCCAGACGAGCGAGCGAAGGTGCGCTCGATCCCTCTCTTCGCCCCTCCTGCACCTTCTCGACGCTCGAACCGTGCTGACCTCTTGCATCTCCGTCACAGGTACTCGTCCTCCCTCCTCGGCCATCTCGTCGCCCTCGCCGCCGCCGCACCTCGCCCTCACCGCGCCCGTCGGCGCCTCGCCTGCGCCCGCTCTGCCGGCCCGGCGACCGTCGAGGAGGAAGCATGCTCGCGACGCCGCGAGGGGCTTGCGCAGGCGGGTTCTCGGGTCTGATTGAGGGACGCATAGGCTGGGGTGCGCGGCAGGAGCAGGCTGTCGGCGCCGAGCAGGCTCGGCGGGTGCGGGCGAGGAGAGGTCGGTGCGCGAGTCTCGCTCTCGCCTTTCCGCAGCTCTCGGTCCGCCTGCAACGTCGATGCGTTGCGCCTGCCTGTGCAAGTCGAGAGAGTCCGGGTGCGGCTCAGTCTGAGCGTGCGCGGTCCTCTCGCTGGCTCCGACGACGACGGAGAGTGCACACTTGCCGCGCCTTGCAGAGCGCAGCGAGGCCGCTCTAGTCCTCCCTGAGAGTATCAGAAGCACGTTCAGCCTGCATACAGCCCTGGTGATGCGGCTCGCGGAACGGCCAAAAGTCTCGGACCAGCTCCATCGCTCTCCTCCTCCTCCTGCCGCTCTACCGCCTCGACAACGATGAGTGCACCCGCCCGCTCCGCAGCAGCGCCTCTAGCACGGTCACTCGCCACCCAGGCCGCCGCTCCTGCCCGCCCGCGGCGACACAACCGCCGCACGGCGCGGTCGTCCCCCCAGGCCGCCCTCGCAACCCTCGCCGAGCTGTACCACCTCGCGCCGACCTTCGTGCCCGCCCACGAGCCGTCCACCCTGTCGTCTCACATCACGGCGACCCTCGCCACCCCGAACGCGGCGTCGTCGCGCCCGAAACCGCACGACCTGCGCGACCTCGTTATGGCGCAGACGCTCCTCGACGTGCAGCGGGTCAAGCTCGATGCCGGCGGGTCGACGCACACGGGCATCCTCGGCATCGACGTCAAGCTGCCGAGCAACGCGGCCATGTCGTACGGGCACCTGGGCGAGGACGACCAGTTCGACCACCGGGCGTCGTTCTACTCGACCTACGCCAAGGGCGCCGAGCCGCCGCTCGCGCAGCGCCTGCGCAAGGTCGTCGACGCGCTTCACGGGACGCAGGCGGGCGGCAGGGCGGGAGCGGCGACGCTGAGGGAGCAAGGGGCCAAGGCGGTGCAGTGGAACGAGGGCCTCGAGCGGGCGCGGCGGGCGGCGCAGGAGCAGGAGCGGCGGATGGATGAGGAGGCGCAGGCGTTCGCCGACGTCTTTGAGGAGGACGAGCGGCGCGCATGAGGTGCGACCGTTGCCGGCCGGGTCAGAAGTAGGCGGCGGCGCTGCAACCTCGAGGGCTGTGCGCTCTCGTTCTTCCGGATTCTCGAGAGCTGCTTTCAACTGCCTGCGTGTGCGTGCTCGTTTCCACGCGCTCGCAAGGCCGCCCAGAGAGCAAGGCGTCGGTGCCGAGCAAGGGTCCAGCCTCGCGGAGTTTCGCGACGAGCAGCTCTCCCTCGTCCGACTCGTTGCTTCTGCGAGTGCCGCCGCTCGCCTGCGCCAGTCTATCCAGGCTGTTCACCCACCGCCGCCGCCGAACCGTGCAGCCGCCGAGGAGCACGTCCACCTCGCCCCGCCTCGTCGTTCCCGGCTCCGTCCTCGACCCGGTACTCGACAACGTCAGGCCCGGTGGGTGCGCGTGAGCTACTGGGGTCTACACAGTGCGTCTCTGCTTCCCTCTGCAGCATGGCGCAGCGTCTCTCTCGCTGCAAGTCGCGCCTCGAGCTCCCCGTCTCAAGGACGACGAGCCGGGCTCCTGCGAGCTCAGGACGGCCGCAGGCGCTGAAGAGGCGCGTACCAGTTCACGAGAGGCATGCTGACGCTCTCCCTGTGCAGCTCTCGCAACTCGCTCGGCGACAGTCGCTCGACCTCCTCCTCATGCCGCCCCGCCCGCCGCCATGGTCGCAAGGGCGCAAGTTCGGCGTCGTCATTGATGCCGGCAGCAGCGGCTCGCGCATCCAGGTCTACAGCTGGATCGACCCCGACATCGCCCTCCACGACCGCAAGGCCCAGGGCAAGAACGTCGACGTCCTCAACAAGGTCGAGAAGGGCGTCGAGGAGGGCGACGGCTGGCACCTCAAGGTCGAGCCAGGTGCGTCCCTATGCTCTCGTTCTCACGGCAGTTCTCGAGCGGCGAGCTGTGAGCGGCATGCTGACTCGCCGCGTGCGGCAACAGGTATCTCGACCCTCGGGCCCAACCCGGACGGCGTCGCCGACTACCTGCGCCCGCTCATCGAGCATGCGGCGTCCATAATCCCGCCCGACCAGCTCTCGTCGACCCCGATCTACCTCCTCGCGACCGCCGGCATGCGCCTCCTCCCCGAGCATCAACGAGACGCCGTCCTCGCCGCAACGTGCTCGTACCTGCGCACCTTCGCCTTCGACCTCCCCGACTGCGCCGAGCAGGTGCGCGTCATCACGGGCGAGGAGGAGGGCCTGTACGGCTGGATCGCCGTCAACTACCTCATGGACGGCTTCGACAAGCACGAGCACGCCTCGGCCGGCGACCGCAAGCCGAGCTCGACGTACGGGTTCCTCGACATGGGCGGCGCCTCGACCCAGATCGCGTTCGAGCCGTCGGCCGCCGAGCAGGTCAAGCACGCCGACAACCTCGTCGACATCAAGCTGCGCCTCCTCAGCGGCAAGGACGTCCGCCATCCCGTCTTCGTCACGACGTGGCTCGGGTACGGCACGAACCAGGCCCGGACGCGGTACGTCGACCAGGAGGTCAAGAAGCACCTGCGCGCCGCCGACAAGGAGCACGTCGGCGACGGCGAGGCGCGACCAGGGGACGGCTCGAGCGCGCTCGTCGTCGACGACCCGTGCCTGCCCAAGAGCCTCCTCCTGTCGGACGGCCGCCACTCGGGCTACACGCTCAAGGGCACGGGCGACTTTGCCCAGTGCCTGCGGCGCCAGGCGCCGCTCCTCAACAAGGAGGTCAAGTGCCTCGACGAGCCGTGCCTGTTCAACGGCGTCCACGTCCCGCCGATCGACTTCAGCGTCAACCACTTCATCGGCATCTCCGAGTACTGGTACTCGACGCAGGACGTGTGGGGCGCGGCCCTCAACGGCGCCGGCGGCGTCTACGACTACGTCGAGTTCGAGCGCGCCGCCATCGAGTACTGCGGCCGCGAGTGGGACGACATCATGGACGACGTGCGCGCCGAGCACGGCAAGTGGCGCAACGGCGTCGAGGTGTCGCGCCTCCAGTCGCAGTGCTTCAAGGCGGCCTGGATCGTCAACATCCTCCACGAGGGGATCGGCATCCCGCGCATCATCGACCGCGGCGGGCGCGGCGACGGCACCAACTCGACCGAGGAGGGCATCTCGAAGGCGATCGGCAAGCACCTCGTCGACGAGCCGCCGAGCTTCCAGTCGATGAACGAGGTCAACGACGTCGCGATCAGCTGGACCCTCGGCCGCATGGTTCTCGAGGTCGCCAAGGGCTCGACCGAGCTCCCCTCGTCGTCGTCGTCGGTCGGCTCGTCCATCTACAGCTCGCCAACCTCGTACGCCAACCCGTACGGCGCATTCCGCATGGGCGACTGGTCCGGCCACATCCCCTCTTGGCGCGGCGACGTCCGCAACACGATCGCCTCGGTCAAGGACTCGGCCGCCCTCCCCTTCCTCGGCATCCTCGCCGTCGTCGTCGCCGTCTGGTTCTGCTACCTTAGTCCGGGCTCGGGCCGCCTGCGTAAGGCGCTGTGCGGCTCGTTCGGCCGAGTCGGCAGCCCTCGGCGCGGCGACTTCACCCTCCTCGGGCAGGACGACACCGCCGGGCCCACCAGCAGCGGCGACTCGTCGGGCAGTCGTACCCCTCCTCGCGGCGGCCGGCGCAAGGCCAACGGGCTCGGCGCGCGCGTCTTTGGCCCTCTCCGCCATGGCGCCGTCCGGTTCTCGGCCGTCGTGCGCTCCCTCTCGCGCGGTCGCACCCTCGGCCGCACCGCCTCGAGCGGGTCCATCCTCCCCATGTCGCGCGTCTCGAAGCCCGACGGCGCCGCCTCGGACGGCCTCTTCCGCCCTCGCCCCATCCGCACGTCCAAGTCGACGCCGTTCCTGCGCACCGCCACCGTCACGGTCAACGTCCCGCCCGCCTCGGGCTACTGGAACGACACGCCCGACGCACCGCTCTCGGCGGGCCCTCGCACCGGGCCCGGCGGCGGCCCAGGTCCCGCAGGCCGTACCTCGTCCGACATGCCCTACTCGCTCGGCCGCCCTTCCTCCCCGCCGCCCATGGCCATCATTCCTCCCTCGCCCTACTCGCGCCCGACAACACCCGCATCCGGCCGACCCGCCCTCACCAAGCTCACGTCGCGCAGCGCGCGCGAGTCGCCCTTGTCGCTCGACGAGCTCCCGTTGCGCAGCGCCATCTCGGCGAGCGGGCGCGCCTCGCCCTCGCCGCACAGCGCCGGCGCCTACTCGCACTCGGCGCTCTCGGGCGCCGTCTGGGACTCGCTCGGGCCCTCGTCGTCGTTCGCCGGCAGCAGCGCCGGCGCAGCAGGAGCGGGAGCAGGAGCAGGCGCTGGAGCAGGGCCGGGCGAGGCGCACGCCGGCGACGAACCGGGCTCGGTGCCGGGCATCGCTGCGTCGGTCCTCGCGCGAGAAGGCGGCGGCGCCAAGCTGCGGGCGTCGAGGAGCGCCAACAACTCGCAGGCCAACCTCGCCAGCTCGGGCGGGTACTTTGGCGGGCTGCACCCGGGCGGCTCGGGCACGGCGTCGCGGCGCGGCGGTGCGGGAGGCGCGGCAGGAGGTGGGCTCGGTGCGCTCGGGCTGCAGGCGAGCGCGAGCTCGACGAGTCTGAGCGGGGCGAGCCCGGTGGGAACGCCGGGGACGGGGACGGACTAGCGCCGGGGAGGACTCTCTCTCTCTCTCTCTCTCTTACCTTGTTGTAGGCCGTCCTACCTGTTGTGAATGAAACTCTGTCTCGATCCATCTGCGTCGCGCCATGGCTCGTGCGAGAGGAACTCGAAAATTGACCTTCTCAAGTTGGACATCCCGCTCGCTCGCCGCTCTCCCTCGTCTCGAGATGCGCTCGCTGCTCAGGCCGGCGACCATTAGCTCTCTGCGAGGAGTATGCTGCGTGTAAAGCCTTTTGAGCAAGCGCAGCATGCAGTCAGAGCGACCAAGAGCAGCCTCTGCGCCAGGACGAGCTCCGCCGCTCGGACCTCTCCTTTGCCTCCTTCTCAACTCGAGCTCCAACGGAGGCCACAGAGACTGCACAACGTGATCGATAGCATGACATGGAAGAGAAGGCAAGAAAGGAGACGCTACAGACGGTTGCGCTGGCACCGAACGCAGGCAGTCATCTGGCACCCTCGGCAGCGCTGTCTCGACCGATCGCAAGTCAGCACACGACGAGCCGATCGAAGAGAGAAGACGCACCAGGAGGTAGCCCCTCAGATGGTTGTAGCAGCTCTGGCATTGACCGCCGCCCGGCCGGTAGCACCACGAGCGGTGCGCGCACTCGTGGTTGACGCGCAGCTGCTCCACCATGCGCTCGACGAGGGCCGGCGCCGGCCGCACTCGAGGTGCTTCGGCCTGCACTCGAGCTTCTGCGGCGCGCACGAGACGGTTCTCGTCCCACTGCGGGCACTCGCACGTCTTCCACGGCGCGGCGCACAGGTAGCAGAACTGGGTGCTGCACAGGCACGTCTGCGAGAGAGGATTGGCGAGTCAGTGCGAGCTCGCAGACGGTCGAGGAAGGTGCAGAGAGAGCGACGCACCATGTGGAAGCAGCCTGTGTCGAGCTCGACGACGCGCCGACAGCCCGGGCAGCGGCGGAACTGCATGTCGCGCTCGAGCAGCGCCGCCGCCTCGTCGTCGCCGCTCGCGCCGCACAGCCCAAAGAGGCCGTGCCACGGCGCCTTGCACGCCTCGCACGTCTGCGAGCCGCACGAGCCGCACTCGACGCCGCGCTTGGTGTCGCTCGTCGGCCCGAGGAACGCCGAGCACGTCGCCCTTGCGCAGTACAGCCGGTCGGGCGTGCTGAACTCGATCGCCTTCTTGTTGAAGGTCGCGAGGTCGGCCATCGAGAGGAACGGCGTGACGAGCGCGACCGGGATCGGGACGCCGTCGCAGCGCGGCGGGAAGAGCGACTCGTCGCGCGTGGCGGCGCGGAAGAGGGCGCACAGGCACTCGGCGCAGTACGTGTGCTTGTCGGCGCAGGGGACCGTGATGGCGCTGTGCGACGCGACGCGCTCGGTGCAGATGACGCAGGGCGCGCGACAGCCCGAGGTCGAAGGGAGGGGTGGGACCGGCGGCGCGTCGGGCCCGGGCGAAGGCGACGACGTGCTCGGGCGCGTGAGCGACGTCGAGCGACTCGCTCTCGACGAGGCAGAGCACGACGACGAGCGCGACGCCGTTGTCGACCGGCGGGCCTGCTCGAACGTTCGCCCTCGAGAGACGGCGACGGCGATCTCGTGGTCGTGGGTCGCCAAGTCTTCTTGCGCGACGAGGTCGTCGAGGACTGGACCATCGGCGTGCCCAGCCGTCTCGAACGAGAGCGCAAAGCGGCGGTCGGCCTCGACTTGCTCGACCGCCTCGAGCTCCTGGGCGTACAGGGCGCACGCGCACTCCTCGTCGTCGACCTCGCCTTGGCGCCTCTTGCCCTTGCGCGAGTCGCTGAGCGTCGCGAGGTCGGAGAGGTGGAGCGAGGCGACGAGAGCTGCCAGCTCGAGTGAGAGCGGCTCGTCGCTCATGTCGTCGGCGATGGAGCGCGTTGGCGGCGACGGCGACGACTGGACGACCTTGACGCTGCGCAACAGGCGCGAGAGGTCGAGTGGATGGACTCGTACCGGCCTGGCGAGCGCGAGGAAGAGTGCGAGCGCGTCGAAAGCTTTGGAGCCGCCCGCGCGCTCGTGCACAGCTAGACAAAGGGAAGAGGAGCTTGCGCGAGTGCGAGCCCCTCTCCACGTCCGGGCCCATCGGGCAAGCCTCGCCGCTCTGAAGGAGCACGGAAGCTTCTTCGAGAGCCCCAAGCGGGAGTGCGGGAGGAGGACGAGGGGGGACGACGCGCGCCGAGCCGACCGCTCTCGTCACGCTCGGGCCGGTCCGCCTCGCCGATTCCATGCGCCCAGCACCTTGCACTGATGGCCCTGGATGATCGAGAGCAGTGCTCGAGAAGCTGAAGCGAGCGAGAGGCGGTCGCCGCTGGGCTCGGTTCGGCCCACCACGAGGAGAACATGGGCTGGTGCAAGCGGGGCAGCAGCCTGCCGGGGAGTCCGCCCTGTGAGCGTCTAGGAGCAGCACATGCTCGCCTGCGTGCGATCAGGCTGTGGGCTGGTCGAGAGCGAGAGGGAGTCGTCGTCGTCGCGTGGAGGAGGAGGCGGGGACGAACCGGCTCTCGCTCTCCACCCACACGCGCAGCCAGTCCAGAGCAAGCCAGGACAGCTGCAGCACACTCGACCGACTCGTTCAGCCCACCGCTACCCTCGCCGCCCTCGCCCTCGCCCCTCATCGCTCGCCCCCACCTCTCCCTCGCCGCTCCTCTCGCCGCACCTCGAGCCATGGCCTACGCAGCCAAGGGCCCGCTCTACCCGGTCGTCAACCACGACCCCAAGGCCGTCCACTTCCGCGGGCTCACCCTCGGTACGCTCGCCCGCCCTCTCCTCCTCCCCCTCTCTCCTCCGCATCGGACCCCGGCTGACGAGTGGGGGTCCATCGCTCGCAGGACGGCTCGACCAGTTCGAGGGCGGCAACTTTGCCAACATCACGAGCGTCCTCTTCCAGCACCGCCTCGACGACAAGGACCACGTCTCGCTCGAGTACTGGTCGTCGCCCGGTCGCGAGAAGGTCCGTCGCTCCTCCTCCTCCTCCTCCTCCTCCTCCTCCTCCTTCGCGAGCTTGCCCGCCGAGCTCATGCTGACCCAGCTCACCCCTGCAGACCCCGTTCAAGGAGGCGATCCGCAAGCCCTTCAAGCACGCCGCAAAGGGACTCAGCCTCGGACCCTCCTGGACCAAGTGAGTCCTCCTCGTCACCTCTCCTCGCAGCAACGCGCTTCAGCGAGCTCCTTCTGCTCGCAAGGCACTGCCATGCGCTACGGTCCTGACGCTGATGCCGCTCATCTTCGCCCGCAGCCACTGGTTCCGCATTACGCTTCACGTTCCGCCCGAGTGGAGCGACGCCGAGCGCGTCCAGTTCGAGTTCGACCCGAGCTGCGAGGCCATGATCTTCGACACCGAGGGCTGTCCGATCCAGGGCATCACCGGCGGGTACGGCGGCGACCGCCGCGTCGAGTTCATCCTGCCCAAGACCAAGGCCGGCTCGTACAAGTGTGCGTCACCACCTCCTGCTCCCTCTCGACCGCAATGCCGAGTCACTCACTCACTCACGCCGCGCGCAGACTACGCCGAGGTCAGCTGCAACGCCATGTTCGGCAACGGGCTCGGCGAGACGAACGGCCCCCCCGACATGAACCGCTTCTTCCGGGTGCGTCCCTTCTCCTCCTCCTCCTCCTCCTCCTCCTCCTACACCTTCTCCTCCTTGCCCCTTCGAGTAGGTCTGACCCTGTGCGACCCCTGCAGCTCGAGAGCGCCGACCTCGTCGTGCCGCGCATGGAGGCGTGGCGCCTGCTCTGGGACTTCCGGTGCGTCCTCCTCCCTCGCTCGCCTCGCTCGAATCTGAACGCTCTCCGACTTACAGTCTTTCGTCCGCAGCGTCATCAAGGACCTCGCACGCGAGCTCCCCGAGCGCTCGCCGCTCGGCAACAAGTGCCTCGAGATCGGCAACGGCACGTTCCCCTTCTTCCGCTCGAGCCCGGCCTGGACGACCTGCCCCAGCGCGCCTCGCTGACGCTGCGGCCCCCGCTCGCAGCCATCATGAACACGTTCCGGGCGTCGGACCTGTCGACGATCGCGACGTGCCGCAAGATGGCGAGCGCGCTCTTCGGCTGCGAGGAGTGGGAGAAGGAAGGCGCCAAGGTGTACGGCAAGGACCCGGTCAAGGACGGTGTCAGCAGCTGGGCCATCGGCAACTGCCACGTGCGTCGCCTCGTCCTTGCTCGCTCGCCTCGCTGCACTGGGTCGCCTCGGGCGCGACGAACCAGGACTGACTCGTCGCTCCTCGTCGCAGATCGACACGGCGTGGCTCGTGCGTCTGCCTCTCTTTCTTTGTTCCATCATGAGCCTCACAACGAGCTCCTTCTGCTGATGCTTCCCTCTCGTCGTCGCAGTGGCCCTTCTCGGTCACTCGTCAGAAGACCGCTCGGTACGCACGCACCCTCGCTCCCTCATCCTGCCTCCCCTGCTCCCCCTTCGAGAGCGTGACTGACTCGAACCACTTGCGCGCAGGTCGTGGAGCACGCAGCTCGACCTCATGGAGCGCTACCCCGAGCACCGCTTCGTCGCGAGCCAGGCGCAGCAGTTCAAGTGGCTCGAGGAGGACTACCCGTACGTCGAGCTCTCCCTGCGCTCTCTGCTTCCTCGAGTACATGAGTTGACGCTTCTCCTGCGTCGCGCAGGCTCCTGTTCGACAAGATCAAGGGCAAGGTCGAGGACGGCCAGTTCCTTCCGATCGGTGCGGCGTCCTCCCCCTCGCTCTCGCCCGACCTTCTCGCCGCCGTGCTCATGCCCTCTTGTTGCTCGCAGGCGGCATGTGGGTCGAGTCGGACCAGCTCCTCCCGTCGGGCGAGTCGCTCGCCCGCCAGTTCATCTACGGCCAGCGCTACTTCGCCTCGCGGTTCGGCGCACCGTGCCGCGTCTTCTGGCTCCCCGACTCGTTCGGCTACAACTCGGCGGCACCTCAACTCGCTCGCCTCGCCGGGCTCGACTTCTTCTTCACGCAGAAGACGAGCTGGAGCCAGTTCAACGAGTTCCCCAACACGAGCTTCCGGTGGCAGGGCCAGGACAAGACGCAGATCGCCGTCCACCTGTGCCCGCAGAACACGGTGCGCTCCCTCTCCATCTTGCTCTGGATCCTGAGCGTCATCGGCGCCGTCGAGAGAGCGAGCGAGTCGAGCTGACGCCGAGATGTGCTCGCCCGCTCGCAGTACACGGCGCAGGCGTCGGTCTCGGACGTCCTCAACACGTTCCGCAACCACAAGTCGCTCCAGTCGGGCGCCCAGACCGGCCTCCTCACGTACGGCAACGGCGACGGCGGCGGCGGCCCGCTCGCGCCCATGCTCGAGAACCTGCGCCGGTGCCGCGCCGTGTCGAACGACACGACCCAGGGCGGCGGCGAGTTGCCCAAAGTGCACATGGGCGCGACGGTCGAGCAGTTCTACGAGGACATGCTCAGGAGGAGCGACGGCGGCAAGCAGCTGCCGACCTGGACGGGCGAGCTGTACCTCGAGCTCCACCGGTCCGTCCTCGCCCTCTCTCTTCTCCCTCGCGCGTCGTTCTTCCTCGAGGCCTTCGCTGAAGCCTTCCCTCGCGCGCTCGCAGCGGCACGGCCACCTCGCACGGCTCGATCAAGCGCCACAACCGCCTCACCGAGGTCCTCCTCCACGACCTCGAGTTTGTCGCGACGCTCGCCTCGACCCTCGGCGGCAAGACGGCCAAGGGCAAGGCGTACGTGTACCCTAAGGACGAGCTCGACAGCTTGTGGGAGCGCGCGCTCCTGTGCCAGTTCCACGACGTGCTCCCCGGCAGCGCGATCGGCCTGGTGTACGAGGACGTCGAGCAGGTGCGTCCCTCCTCGGCCTCTCCCCTCTTCCTTGTTGCAGCAGCTGACCCACTCCCTTTCTCCTGCAGATCTACGCCGAGATCACCAAGCAGGGCGCCGGGCTCCTCGACAACGCGCTCTCCGCGCTCGTGCCGTCGTCGTCCGCCGCGCTCGACACGTTCGCCGCCGGCGACCGCCTCGTCGCGCTCGACACGTCGGCCGTTCCTCGCCGCGAGGTCGTCAAGGTGCCGCTCACCGCAGCCCGTGCGCTCGACGAGGCGGCCGTGCAGCGCAGCGCCGACGGCGGCGCATGGATCCTGTTCGAGACCAAGGGTGCGGTCGCGCAGTTCGTGCACGCCGAGCCGGTGAGCGCTGCCGAGGTCGAGGACAAGGGCGAGGAGCTCATGTCGCGAGGTGCGTCTGCTCCCTCTTTCAACGAGGGCCGAGCGCTCGCTCGAAGCTGACGTCGTCCCCTGCTCCTCGAACAGCTCGCGCCGTCGGCGACGACTTTGTCCTGTCGACCCAGAAGCTCAAGGTGACCGTCTCGCGCGAGGGCCGCATCACGAGCATCTACGACAAGGAGCTCGAGCGCGAGCTCATCCTCGACGGTCGCACGGCCGGCTTCGTCATCTTCCAGGACCAGCCGCTCAACTGGGACGCCTGGTGCGTCTCGCTCCCGCTCTCTCCTCTTCCTCGGCTCGCAGCTCACACTGACCTCACGCTGCTACGCAGGGACGTCGACGCCTTCCACCTCGAGACCAAGCGCGAGGTCAACGCCTCGAGCGTGCACGTCCTCGAGGACGGCCCGCTCCGCAGCTCGCTGCAGGTCACCTACCACCTCGGCCAGAGCGTCGTCAAGGTGCGTCTCCTCCTCTCTCTACCGCTGCCTTTGCGAGAGCGCTGCTGATGTTGAGCCTGCAGGCGACCATCTCGCTCGACGCCGCCGCGCCTAGCACGAGGGCCGACGCCCTTAGCCTCATCCGGTGGGACGTGCACGTCGACTGGCACGAGCGGCACGAGTGCGTCTCCTCATCCTGCTCTCTCTCATCATCGTCTGCGCCGACGCTGACTCGGCTCGTGCAGGTTCCTCAAGTGGGAGATCCCGCTCGCGATCACGCCGACCGGCGACGTTGCGTGCGTCCTCTCTTTCTCATCCCGCCGGCCTCCTGCACGCCTCGCCTGACTCGACCTCTCTCGCAGCACGTACGAGAACCAGTTCGGCTTCTGCCAGCGCTCGACGCACCGCAACACGACGTGGCAGCGCGCGCAGTTCGAGGTGTGCGGTGCGCTTGCCTCTCTCTCTCTCTCTCTCTCTCGCTCCCTTCTCCCTCTCCGAGCTCGACTGAGACTCGCACGTCTTGCACGCAGGGCACCGCTTCGCCGACGTCTCCGAGTTCGGGTACGGCGCTGCGCTCATCAACGACAGCAAGTACGGCCACGCGTGCGAGGGGAGCACCTTGCGGCTCTCACTCCTTCGCGCGGCGACTATCCCCGACGCCGAGCAGGACCAGGGCACGCACAAGTTCTCCTTCGCCGGTGCGTCCTCCTGTCTCTCGCTCGCGCCGCCAGCGCGTCGTGCGCGGCTGACTGAGCTCGCCGTCCGCTCGCAGTCCTCCCCCACCGCGGCGCCTTCGCCGAGTCGGACGTGCCCGCCGTCGCCCGCGCCTACAACTACCCTCTCCACCTGCGCCGCATCGCCTCGTCGCCCAAGGACGCCCTCTCGCACCTCGTTGCCGCCGACGCCAAGCACGCTTCGCCCTTCTCGCTCTCGGGCGACCGCAACATCGTCCTCGACACGGTCAAGCGCGGCGAGGACGACCACTTTTCGGTCAAGGCCAACGAGCAGACGGTCATCCTGCGGCTGTACGAGGCGTACGGCGGCGCGGGCAAGGTCAAGGTCGTGTCGAGGCTCAGCGAGGGCAAGAAGGTCGTCAAGGCCGAGGTCGTCGACGTGCGTCACTCTCTCCTCCCTCTTCTCCTCTCCATGATCGACGACGACGCAGCAGCTGACTCTAGCAACGCGCCTGCAGCTGCTCGAGCGCCCGATCAAGGACCTCTCGCTCTCGACCTCGGCCGCCGGTCCCGCCAGTCAGCAAGAGATCGCCGCCGACGTCCCTCGTCTGCGTGCGTTCGAGGTCCTCACGGTGCGACTCACGCTTGCGTGAGCAGGTTCATCACCGTCGAGCGGTCCCTTCTGCGACCAGCGCCTGCTCCTGTTCCTCTCGTTCGCCGTACCCGTCTCTCCTCCTCCTTCGTCTTGTCGTGCAAAGTTGCTTCCGTGTTTTCCTCTGCGTCGCCGGAAGCTTTTGTATTGGAGAGAGACAGCCTCGCTGCGTGCGCCTGTGCCCACGCTCGCGAAGACCCGCTCGTGCGAAACGGGCCGGCGGCCGGCGTTGACGGCTTGGCTGGGGAGCCAGGATCTGCGGCTCTCCTGCACCACCGCGTGGGCCTGCAACCGCTTTGCACCTTCGCTCTCCTGCTATACCTAGCCAGCCGCTCGCCCCATGTCCGCCCCGACTGAGAAAGCCGCCTTCGAGCCCGCCTCGCCTGATGAACTCGCGGCGTTTCAGGCGCTCTCTGAGCGCGAGAAGATGGTGCAGGGCCTTGCGTGCGTCCCCTTAGCTCTCCTGCGGTATCTCTCGAGGGTGTGAGCTGACCTCTCGCTCCCCACAGGTATCTCGCGCTCGAGGACAAGGTGCGGCCGGGCCGGAGGAGGTCCACCTCAGCGAGCTACAGCTGACACGGTCTTGTCGACTCGCAGGGCCTCACCAAGGACCGTCTGAGGGCGCGCACGCTGTGCCAGGTGCGCACTTTCAGCTGTTGCGGTCGAGCCCAGCCGGGCCGCTGACCTTCTCGCCCCTCGCGCGCAGCAATACAACGTGCGCTCGCCTTCCTCCTGCATCATCGCGCTGCTCGAGAGCACACGCTGACTCTCTACCATCTCTGCAGACGCACCCCTTCACCGAATGGCGCGACGACCTCGCGCTCGCCGAGTTCTACGGACCGGACTCGCGCCTGCAGAACCTCGCCGACCTGTTCAACCTCCCGCTCGCCGACGTCGGCCGGATTGGCATTGAGCCGCCGCTGTACGTCGACTACGGGTACAACATCGAGTTCAAGGGAGAGTGCGTCGACTCCTCCTCGTCTTGCTCGTCGGCAACGCCCACCGGGCTTCCTCGAAGGCAGCCGTCGCTGACCCTGCCTGTTCTCCAACAGCTTCTACGCCAACTTTGGCTGCGTCTTCCTCGACTGCGCCAAGATCTCTTTCGGCAAGGGCGTCCTCCTCGGCCCGGGCGTGCACATCTACTGCGCGACTCACTCGATCCACTTGGACGAGCGGATCGCCGGCTTCGAGCGCGCGTACCCTGTCGAGGTGAGCTGCAGTCCTCTCTGTCTCTCTCTTTGCGCAGGACGAGGCCGGTGACGAGCAATCTCGAGCGCCAGACGAGGCAGGGACCGAGCGCTGACCCTCTCGCCGCCTTCCCTCCCTCCTCCTCTCGCGCTACGCAGATTGGCGACAACACCTGGATTGGCGGCGGCGTCAAGATCATCGGCCCCGCCAAGATCGGTGCCAGTACGTCCTCGCTCACGGCGCTCGGGTTCCTGCTCTCGCTGACGGACTGCGTCCACCCTCCTCCCTCCCTCGCCTGCGCGCAGACTGCACCATCGCCGCCGGCAGCGTCGTCAAGGGCGACTTCCCCGACAACGTTGTCCTCGGCGGCATGCCCGCTCGGATCCTCAAGTACCTCGAGGAGCCCAAGGGCCCGATCGACCCGACCGACCGCCGCCTCGTCGTCCCTCTCCCGGGCGCAAAGAGCGCAGCCAAGAACGACAGGGTCGGGTTCTAGCAGTAGAGGATGTCCGAGTGAGTGCAATAGACACTGTGAGCCGGCCGAGCTGGGGCTGCGCGACTCGTGTGCGTCGAGAGAGAGAAACGCAAGCTGCGAGAGCGCGAGGCGGAGCAGAGTGCGCGGCACGGTCGCCGGCTGCGAGGCCTCGAGAGCAGCGACGCGCCCACATAAGCCGAAGGAGCTTGACTCGGCGGCGCAGCTCGCACGGCGGCCGTTGTGCCGGGAGGAGCTGCAACTCCGGCGAGCGGGCAGCTCCGAGTCGGCAGGAGGACGACAGGGCGAGGAACAGCTCGCCGGGACCGCGCAGCCGTAGGGCGACTGCGTACGCTGCCTTGGAGCAGGACCAGAGCGAACCAGAGACTCCAGAGCGGTTGGACCGAGAGGGCGAGAGCGAGAGGAGGTCCGGAGAGACGAGGAGCGCTCGCCCTTCGCTCCCTCCTCCCCAAGCTCCCACCAGGTCGAGCCAGCAAGGCGTGCATCCAGCCCACCAGGAGCACGCGCGCGTACCCGCCCACCTTTGCCGCCCTCGCCTCGCCGCGCCCCGTCACGCTCCCCCCCCCCCCTCCTCCCCCGCCTCGCGACCTCACCTCCAGCTCGACGTCGACCACGCGCCATGTCGGACAAGACGCCGTGCTTCACCCTCGTGGCCGACGAGGGTGACCTCGGCTACCAGACCCAGGACCTGCGCGCTGCCCTCGAGAAGGGCACCGACGACCTCAAGCTCGACACGTTGCGACGGATCATTGTCTCGACCCTCAATGGCCAGCCCCAGGTGCGTGTCGTGCTCACTAGACCTTCCCAGGCTCGCCTGTGGCACCCCTGTACCCGCCCGAGCTGTGGGAGACGAACCACTGACGCGACTTGGTCCCTCCCCCCCTCCCCGCCCGGCTGGCCGACGCTCCACACACAGCCCGCCCTCCTCATGCCCATCATCCAGTTCGTCCTCCCGAGCAAGAGCAAGCAGATCAAGAAGCTCCTCCAGTGCGTCCTCCTCCCGCCGACCCTCGCTCGTGCCGTCCTTGACCTCTCCTCGCCTCCCCACCGCGCAGGTTCTACTGGGAGATCTGCCCCAAGCACGACGAGAACGGCAAGCTCAAGCAGGAGATGATCCTCGTCTGGTGCGTCGAGTCTCTCTCTGTGCCATCCCCGCCCCGCGCTGACTCGCTCCTCCTGCAGCAACGCCATCCGCAACGACCTCGTGCGTCCGCCTCGCCCGATCTGCCCGCCTGCCGCAGCTAACCCTCGCTCCCACGCCCGCAGCAACACCCGAACGAGTACATCCGGGGCGCGACGCTGCGCTTCCTCCAGAAGATCCGCGAGCCCGAGCTGCTCGAGCCCTTGATCCCGACCTGCCGCTCGTGCCTCGAGCACCGCCACAGCTACGTCCGCAAGAACGCCGTCATGGCCATCTTCCAGATCTACAAGAACTTCGAGTTCCTCATCCCCGACGCGCCGGAGCTCATCCAGACGTTCATGGCCGCCGTGCGTCCCCCTCTCTCTCCTTCTCTCATAGCCCGCTCTCTCCTCGCCGAGGACGCGCTCGCTCACCCGCACTCACCTCTCGCAACAGGAGTCCGACACGACCTCGCTGCGCAACGCCTTCACGATGCTGCAGGCGGTCGCACCCAGCCGCGCCGTCGAGTACTTCCTCAGCGTCTACGACCAGGTGCCGCAGCTCGACGAGATGATGCAGCTCAGCGTCATCGAGCTCATCCGCAAGGAGAGCAAGGCCGGCGGCAGCGGTGCGACGGAGGGGGCCCTCAAGGTGCGCAGCCTCTCCCCTCGTCTCGCCTTGCGGACGAGCTCCTCGCTGACCCCCTCTCGAGCGCGCGCGCAGGCTCGCTACATCAAGTGCATCTTCGAGCTCCTCAACTCGGGCAGCCACTCGGTCAAGTACGAGGCGGCAGCGACGCTCACGACGCTCACCCAGAACCCGGCCGCCGTCAAGGGTGCGTCCTCGCCCGCTCGGGCTCGCACCGGATCCGGACCCCGAGCTGACCCCTTCCCCGCCCACTGTACACAGCCGCCGCCGCCTGCCTCATCTCGCTCGTCGTGTCGGAGCCTTCTAACAACGTCAAGATGATCGTCCTCACGCGCGTCGCCGCCCTGCACGCCAAGCACGAGCACGTCCTCGACGAGCTCGTCATGGACATCCTGCGCGTCGTCACCTCGCCCGACATGGACGTGCGCAAGAAGGCGCTCGACATCGCGATGGACATGGTCAGCGGGCGCAACGTCGACGACGTCGTCACGTTCCTCAAGAAGGAGCTCACGCGCACGCTCGACCCGTCGTTCGAGAAGGCGGCCGAGTACCGCGCCCTCCTCATCCAGACGATCCACACGTGCGCGATCCGCCACAGCGAGGTCGCGAGCTCGGTCGTGCACGTCCTCATGGACTTCCTCGGCGACGCGACCAACACGAACGCCGTCGACGTCATTGCGTTCGTGCGCGAGGTCGTCGAGAAGTTCCCCGAGCTGCGGAGCGGCATCGTCGGCAAGCTTCTCGAGACGTTCCCCGACATCAAGAGCGGCAAGGTGTTCCGCGGCGCCATGTGGATCATCGGCGAGTACGCCGCGAGCGCCGACGAGGTGCACGCCGCGCTGCGCCAGGTGCGCGCCGTCATCGGCGAGGTGCCCATCCTCGCGAGCGAGCAGCGCCTGCTCGACCGCGCAGAGCAGGAGGCGGCCGGCGCCGAGCCCGACTTGCTCAACGGCGACTCGGCCCTCGTGCACAAGCCCGTCGCGACGAGCTCGACCCGGGTCCTCGCCGACGGCACGTACGCGACCGAGACCGTCTTCAGCTCGTCGAGCACGACGGCGGCGGCGAGCCTCGAGGCCGTCAAGGCGGCGGCCAAGCCGCCGCTGCGCGCCCTCATCCTCGGCGGCGACTTTTACACGGCGACGGTCCTCGCCGCGACCCTGACCAAGCTCGTCATGCGCTTCAAGGAGCTCGTCGCGCACGAGGGCGGGGCGGCGAGGAGTGTCAACGAGCTGCGGGCAGAGGTGCGTCCCTCGTCCCCTTCGTCCCCGCCTGAGCTTCGACTAGAGGCGGGATCTGACCCCTCTCCCTCTCCCCTCTCGCAGTGCATGCTCATCATGACGTCGATCATCCGCGTCGGCCAGTCGCACTTTGCGACCGTGCCCATCGACGAGGACGCGTCGGAGCGCATCATGGCGTGCCTGCAGTCGCTCGCAGAGCTCGACTCGGCGACGGGTTCGTCCGAGCGGGCGCGCGCCGTCGAGGCCATCTTCCTCCACGACACGCAGGCGGCGTACGCGTCCATGGTCGCGCACGAGGAGAGCAAGGCGCTCGAGAAGAAGCGCCGCGCCGACAAGGCGAGCGCCGTCCAGCCCGACGACCTCATCTCGTTCCGCCAGCTCGCCAAGAAGCCCGCAGGCGCCGACACGGACGAGTACGAGGTCGACCTCGTCGCGGCGACGGGCGCCGAGGCGGCCGCCAAGGACGACTTTGTCAGCAAGCTGCAGCGCGTCGTCCAGCTCACCGGCTTCAGCGACCCGGTCTACGCCGAGGCGTACGTGCACGTCCAAGGGTTCGACATCCTCCTCGACGTCCTCATCGTCAACCAGACGGCCGAGACGCTACAGAACCTCACGTGCGAGTTTGCGACCCTGGGCGACCTGCGCCTTCTCGAGCGACCCGTGCCCTACACGCTCGGCCCGCAGAGCTTCCAGAGCGTCAAGGCGACCATCAAGGTGCGTCCTCCTTCTTTCCTGCTCCTGCTCGTGGTCGAGAGCGGTGCTGACGCCCTGTCCCTCCTCGCGCGCAGGTGTCCTCGACCGAGACGGGCGTCATCTTTGGCAACATCTTCTACGACAGCGAGCGGGCGACCGACAGCCACTGCGTCGTCCTCAACGACATCCACATCGACATCCTCGACTACATCACGCCCGGCTACTGCAACGAGGCGCAGGTGCGTCCTCCTCTCGCTCGCGCTCGGACCTCTTCTGCCGCTTCGAGAACGACGCTGACGGTTCTCTCGGCGTACGCAGTTCCGCAGCATGTGGACCGAGTTCGAGTGGGAGAACAAGGTCAACGTCAATACCAACATCGACAGCCTGCGAGCCTGTGCGTCCTCGTCTCGCTCGTCGTCGTCGTCGTCGACGTCGCCCGGTCCTCCTCGGAGCTGACCTTTCCCTCCCTCCTTGCGCCCCTCTGCAGACCTCCAGCACATCATGTCGTCGACCAACATGGCCTGCCTCACGCCCGACGCCGCCCTCGAGGGCGACTGCGGCTTCCTCAGCGCCAACCTGTACGCGCGGTCCCTGTTCGGCGAGGACGCGCTCGCCAACCTGTCGATCGAGAAGCTCGCCGACGGCACGCTCCAGGGCCACGTGCGCATCCGCAGCAAGACGCAGGGCATCGCGCTGAGCTTGGGCGACCGGATCACCGTCAGCCAGAAGCAGGCGGCCTGAGCGGCGGCGCGAGGGTCGAGTCGTTAGATCGAGCGGTGGTGGATGGCGCGCAGGGTGGAGGAGGGTCGTCCGTGTATACCTCTCGCTGCAGTACTCTCTTTGGCATCAACGTTGCGCAGGCTTGTGCGAGTGCGTGCCGTGAGCAGGGAGAACCGGCTTCATCTCGACCTTACGCCTCTCGAGTAGCACCGCTCTCTCTTTCGCGCAGGCTCGAGAGGTTGCTCAGCAGGCCTGCAGCACTGCATGCGCTCGAGACTGTTCGCCGCGATGCAGCGAGAGGGCTCGTGCGCAAGAGCGCGACTCGAAAGGCGAGCGAGCGCCAGGTCGGCGAACGCGCTGAATAGCGAGCGGCGAGTGACTAGCAAAAGTCAAGGCGCTAATGCTATGCAAGGTTAGGCTTAGGCTTAGGCGACAAAAAATGAAGCGTCCTCGGACAGGTTCGAACTGTCGACCTCCTGATGTGTGCTGCACATGCTGTACTGATGTTGGTGGCTCTCGGCGCCTCCTGGAAGAGAGGGCTTCGAGGCTTAACAGTCAGACGCTCTGAACCAACTGAGCTACGAAGACTTTGCTGAGGGTGGCGCGGAATGCTGCGCAACCTGTCCAGCCCAAACGTCCGACACGA
>Ga0308170_10000939_pt1 | contig 31175 bp, 26 predicted proteins | sample PhyBR2_2_FD_202136 | JGI IMG/M metagenome (GOLD analysis project Ga0308170, IMG submission 202136) | Phyllosphere microbial communities from UC Gill Tract Community Farm, Albany, California, United States - DLSLSB.R2 | ecosystem: Host-associated > Plants > Phyllosphere > Unclassified | place...
CGCGCTGCCCGTCGACGACGCCGCCGAGTCGGCCGCCGAGACGCTCGCCGGGTTGACGAACGACGGCGCGCCCGGCTGCTGCGCGGCGCCCTTGGGGTCGACGGCGCGGCGGAGCGCGTCCTGCTGGACCTCGGCGATCGACGCGTACCCGCGCGCGAGCGCAGCGGGCGAGGGCGACTTGTGCGACTTGTGGTTGGCCTCGGCGGCGGACGACGACGAGGTGGTGGCGGCGGCGGCGGCATCGGCCGCGCGCGTGTGGAGGCCGTGGGCGAGGGCGAGGTTGCGCTGGACGAGGGCGGTGCGCATGAGCGGGCACTGGGTCGAGGCGAGCTCGGCGAGGCGGTTGCCGCCCGGGGCGGGGGCGAGCGAGCGCTGGGTCGAGTACGAGCGCAGGGCCGCGACGGGCGACTGGCGCAGGAAGGGGCACGCGCTGAAGCGCTTGAGGGCGGTGCAGGCGTCCATCGGTGGAGCGTGTGCGAGGTGGTGGTGGGAGGAGGAGGAGGAGCAGGGCCGCTCGCGCTCGCGATCTCGACATCCACGGTTCGCGCGTCTCACAAATAACAGCGAGCGCGGCGAGCATCTACTCGTTACAACACAAGGGCTACTGCAAATGAGGCGCACTGTACATCGAGGCTCGCTCGGACCGTCATCGGAAGTGCGACACTTGTCGAGAGCTGCGCGCGAGAAGGACAAAGTCAGCGGCGACTCGAGGCGGCTCGCGACGAGGAGGACGACGCACTGGTGCACTCGCAGGAAGAGCCAGTCAACCGCCTCTCGGATGCCGTCCCTGCGTGCGCACGAGAAGAGCGAGTCAGCACGAGGAGCGAGGAGGAGAAGGAGAGGAGGACGCACCCTCGCAGCGCAGAGATGGGCAGCACGGCGCTCTCGCTCACGTCGAGCTTGTCGACGATGTGGCGGTTGAACATCTGCTTGATGTCCTCGACGGCCATGGCGCCCTCGCAGTCCTGCTTGTTGGCGAGGACGAGCGTCGGGACGCCGTCGACCCGGTGGTCCGTCACGATCGTCTCTGCGCGCGCGCGAGGAAGGTGGCGAAGTCAGCGCCTGTCGCCGCAGAGGTCGAGAGGAGGGGAGCAGGGACGCACCGAAGACGGCCCAGCACTCCTCTATCCGCTCCTTGTCGGTCGAGTCGATGACGAAGACGACGGCGTGGCAGTCGGCGTAGTACTTTGTCCAGATGCTGCGGATGTCGCGTTGCCCTGCGCGCGCGCGGCGAGTCAGCGAGTCGCAAGAGGGAGCACGGTGAGGGAGGGGGACGCACCGCCGAGATCCCAGAACTGCAGCACGGTCGACGAGAGCGTGATCCTCCCAACTGCGAGCGGAGCGGGGGCGTCTCGTCAGCTCGTCGCGAGTGAGAGAGGGCGGCGAAAGGGGAACGCACTGTTCTGCCCGATGGTCGGCGCGATGCTCTTGGGGTCAATGTCGGCCGTGCGGTTGAAGGTGCTTTTGACCTTCTCTGCGAGCGAGCGAGCGAGTCGGGTCGGGTCGAGAGGGTCAGCGGGCGTCGCGCGGCGGGCGCCGGTACGAGGGAGGGGCGGAACGCACCAAGGAAGGTCGTCTTGCCCGCGTTGTCGAGGCCCATGATGAGGACCGAGTACTGTGAGCGGCGAGGGAGGCGAGGTCGAGGGTCAGCTGAGGGACGAGGGCGAAGAGGACGGGGCTGGGGGCAGGGCGCACCTCTTGTTTCTGCATGAGGTGTGCGACGAAGCCCGTCACGAGGCGGTACATGGCTGCAGTGGTGCGCTGAGGCTCGAGCCGGGCGGGTCGGCCCCTTGGTGAGAGCTGGGCTGGCGGAAGTCCGAGATGAGCCTCGAGGGGCGGTCGCGGGTGGCTGGGTCGCGGTTGACGGGGTGCACAGTGGCAGTAGAGAGGGAGTCGTGCTCACTCAGGCTGAGCAGAGTGGAGCGTCGTGGAGAGGGACGAGGACGAGGGCCGAGACCGACCGCCAACTTCATCAAACCACTCGCTCCCTCGACCTCACACGCCATCTGCTGGCTGAGCTAGGTGCTCGACAGGCTCACAGCGCTCCATCAAGTCCGCCGCCGCCCGCACAACGCCCGCCCTCGCCCTCGACCTCGCTCCGTCCGCCTCTCCCCCACCAGTCGGTCCACCCTCGTCTGCAGCCTCTCTCACTACTCGAGCGAGCTGACGGTCCTCCTCCCGACACAGTGGGACAATCCTCAAGCGCCGTCAAGGTCACTCCGCAAGACCGCTCCATCCTCGAGTTCGTCCTCTCCTCCTCCCCCTCCCCCACCTCGTCATCCGGCAAGTCCTCCTGTCCCAGCCAGCTGATGCTCTCGCTCTCTCCACCCACACAGTCTCAAGCTACAGCGCGACAAACTCAAGCAGTACCAGCGACGAGTGCGTCCCTCTTCAGCCTCCTCACCTGGGCCCCGCCGCCGCCTCCTCTGGCAGCGTTCGCGCCCTTGTTGAGCGGGCGGAAGCTGACGCTCGCTCCTTGTACCGCAGATCGAGGTCGTCCTCGCCCGCGAGCGCGAGATCGCCGCCGACTCGCTGCGCCAGGGCAACAAGCAGCGCGCGCTCATCGCCCTGCGCCAGAAGAAGTACCAGGAGCAGCTCTTGTCGCAGACGGACGCCCAGCTCGAGACGCTGCAGAAACTGGTGCGTGGCTCCCTCTGGCTCGCGGCGTCGGCCTGTACTCGTGCTGGCTCGCGCCTGTGCGGGACGGGCCGTGGCCCTGGATGTCCAGGTCCCTCGCTCACGCTCGCACCCCTCGCGCGCAGGTCCAGTCGATAGAGTACTCGCTCGTCGAGAAGGACGTCCTGTACGGCCTGCAGCAGGGCAGCGAGGTCCTCAAGCAGCTCAATAAGGAGATGGACCTCGCGACCGTCGAGCGCCTCATGGACGACACGCGCGAGGGGATCGCGTACCAGGAGGTGCGTCGGCCGCTCTCTCTTGCCTTTCATGCGGAGCCTCGAATTCTGTCGGGGCCGCTACTGATCGATGTGGTCGCGATCGCGCACAGGAAGTCAGCGCGCTGCTGTCGAGCCGGATGTCGGCGCAGGACGAGGAGGACGTGCTCGCCGAGCTCGCGGCGATGCAGGCAGAGCAGGTGCGTCTCCTCTTCCTCTCCTCGTCCCTTGACGCTCGTGCGGCATGCATGCCGCGCCCCGCGAGGGTCGACGCGTGCGAGCAAGGAACGCTCACGCCCACTCCTCGCTCGCAGACCTCGACCAAGCTCCCCGAGGCGCCGACGCACGCCCTACCCGAGGTCGAGCGACCAGCCGTCGTCGTCGACGCCGACGCCGACGAGGAGGACGAGCGGCAGGCCGCACGGGCACGGCCAGAGCGGCAGCTCGTCGCGGCGTGAGCCGGAGCGGCGCAGCCGTGTCGCTGCTGCGGATGTTGCGACGCGGCCCGCGCGAGGAGCATGTAGACCTTCTGTGCCTGTATCAACTCGTTCGCCGAGTCCTTCTGTGCAGCGGCTCGTCGAGAGCGTCTCGCCCGGCCGGCTGCGAGCAGGCTCGACCTCGCGCTCTCTTCCGCCTGGCCGTAGTTTTCTCACAGCCTATTCACGGGCCTACGAGTGTATCAGAAGCAAGCTTGAGCTGTCTTGACCCGGTCCTGAGAGCGGTTCGCTGATCTCCTCCGCCGCCGCCGCCGCCGCCGCGCCGGCCTCTCTCCACCACAGCTCGGCACTCGCACAAGATGAACCAGGAGGAGCTCGAGACGTACGAGGTACGTCCATAGTCGACGCTACAGCCACCCTGCGCAGCCGCTGACCCTCCCTCACCTCCCTCGCCCCCGCTCCACCCGATCCCTCATCTCTCCCCGCGCCCACTCGACCGCGCACCACCGCCTGCAGTACCAGCTCTCGCAGATCAAGCTCGGCCTCGTCAAGGACCCGAGCAACACCGAGCTCCAGACGCTCAAGAGCGAGCTCGAGGACCTCATCTCGCTCACCCGCGAGTACCTCGGCGCGCAAGCTGCACCCGCCCCACCTGCCGCCTCGACCTCTTCGTCCGCCGCACGAGCACCCTCTGCGACCTCGCCCGCACCACGCGCCTCCCCCGCCTCGGGCCGACCGGCCACCCTCGGCGCCGCCCCTTCCTCCTCTTCCACCGCCACCTCGAGCGCCGCGCCGCCGCACAAGTTCGCGACGGGCGACGACTGCTCGTGCCGGTACAGCGACGGCAAGTGGTACCCGGCGCGCATCACGAGCATCACCGGGTCGGCCGACGCGCCCATCTACACGGTCGTGTACCGCGGGTACGACACGCCCGAGGTGTGTTCGGCGGGCGACGTGCGGCCGGTGAGCAAGTGGGACGCCAAGGAGGCCAAGGAGCGCGAGGCGCAGCAGCAGGGCGACAAGCGCAAGCTCATGAGCGCGCCCGAGCTGAGCAAGGACGACGTCGAGAAGGAGCGCAAGCGGCGCAAGAACGAGAAGAAGGCAGAGACGCAGAAGGCCAAGGCCGAGGAGGCGAGCTCCAAGGCAAAGAGCTGGCAGAGCTTTGCCAAGAAGGGCACCAAGAAGGGCGTCCACATCCCGGGCGTCGCAGGTGCGTCCTCCCCTCTCTCTCTCTGGCTCTCTCGCTTCCTCCCCCGCCTCGACTCGACTCGCCCCTGCCTCGGCTGACATCGCCTTCCTCTTGCGCGCAACAGGTGGCAGCATCTTCCGCTCGCCCGACGACGGCAACCCGAACGCCAAAGGTGCGCCCGGACCCTGTCCTCCCTCTCTCCCTCTTCGCCCTCTCGAGCCGACCCGCTGACCCTCTCTCCCTCGCTCGCTCGCAGTCGGCGTTGTCGGTGGTGGTCGCGGCATTACGCAGAACTCGCAGCGCAAGCGCCAGACGTTCCTGGACGGCGGCGACGACTGAGCCTCCCCTCTCCTCCCTCCCTCCCTCTCGTCCTCCTCGCGCGCCTCTTTCATCAACCCATACGCCCATCGTAGCATTTTTATTGACCCTCCTGCCTCACTCTATCCACGGAATGTACGATCAGCGATTCACCCTCTCGAGCGCTCGCGTCGGTCCCGGTCAAGGCGAGATGCGCTCCTCCTGCTCCTCAACCCGCTCTCGCCCGACTGGCATTCCTCCTCTCGACCGTCTGAGAGATGCAGGGTCCCCTACGCTGGCTCCTGCTTGCGCTCGCCCTTGCTCGCCTCGTCCTCTCGGTGCGAGCGCTCGCCGGCTCTCGGCTCGAGCGCTCGGACCCTCTTCCTACTCGCTCGCCGCTCGAGCAGCCTCTCGAGTCTCGCTCTCTCTACTGTATCTCTGAGGGCTCTAGCACTTCTCGGTGCAGGAGAGGGACGAGGAGCGGAAACTGCGAGTCTGTAGTTGCACAAGGAGCGCGCGCGAGCTGGAATAAGAAGGCCTCTCACCTGCAAGAAACCGGTCACGCCGTCGCCAGCCACACGCCCTTGAGCTGGGCGATCGCAGCGATCGTGCCGCACACGCCGACCCAGGTGTTGTTGGGGAGGAGCCCGCCGGGGAGGGACCTGCGCGCGCGTGCGGGCGAGAGCTCGTCAGCGCGGCCCGCTCTCGACATGTACCGAGAGAGGGAGAGAAAAGGGACGTACCAGTGAGCGGTGAGGGGCAGGTACCCCGCTTGGACCCAGCAGTCGCGCTTGAGGGTCTTCTCCTGCTTGACGAGCGCGGCGAGCTGCGCATTCTCGTCCTGGACGACCTCGGGCGCCGTGTTGCCCGCGCGGACGCGCTCGCGCGTCGAGCGGATGAGGGCGCTGCGCGACTGGCGCAGGAGCTGGAACGAGCGGCGGATGTGGAAGATCTGCCTGCGGGCGGTGGTAGAGGAGGGAGAGGAGGTGCGAGAGCTGGGTCAGGAAGCGCCCGTGGTGCGAAAGGAGTGACGGACGTGACGCACAGGACGACATAGGCGGCCCAGAAGCGGCAGGACCAGACGGCAATCTGGCCGATGCGCTGCGGCGCGACCTTGAAGATGCCCTTGCCGGCGAGGTAGTCTGCGCGGACGCGCTTCGTCAGCTCTGCGCCGCCAGGGCCCGAACGAAGCAGCGAGGTGGAAGGGACGTACAGAAGTGCTCGAGCGGGTAGTAGAGGATCATCGACAGGCACTGGAGCCTCTGGAGCGTGAGGAGCTGCTTGTCCTTGGGCTGGCGCGCCGGGTCGTTGAGCGACTGGGCCCACTGAATGATCGGGAAGATGCCGAAGATGCGGTAGCTGCGAACGAGAGTGAGGATGAGTGACTGAGACGTGGCTGACAGGAGGAAGGAGAGGAAGAGGGACGCACAGCACTCGAGCGTCCGAGATGGTCGCGCGCAGCTTCTCGACCCGGAGCGCCAGGTCGGCGTTGGTCTTGCTCTGCAGGCGCTTCGAGTTGAGCGCGGCGACGACGATGTGCGCGGCATCTGCGGTGCATGCGAGGGAGCCAGGTCAGCCGGGTTGGGCGAGAGGTGGGGAAGGCGAAGGGGAAGGGAGCGAGGCAGCCAGCCGCTGCGCTGCGCGCGCTGCGTGTGTGGAGAGAGAGAGTTGTGACGCACACTGGTAGACCATGAAGAGCCTGTCCTGCCCGCTCTGGCTGCCCGTGACGCGAACAAAGTGCGCCAACACCGGCGACGGCATGGCGAAGGGGCTGAGCGACAAACCCGAGGGCTTGCTGGGCATCCTTGGCGGTAGCTGGTGGATTGCTAGGCTGGTTGAGCGAGTAGGAGAGCTGTAGCGCCGTGTGGTGAGGCAGCTCGAGGAAAGGAGATGAGGACGGTGGGGAGGAGGGCGAGGAGCGAAGCGGGCGGTGAGGCGGTTGGCGGTCGGCGGGGTGGCTCGGCTTGGTGGTCTAGTGTGCGGCCCTGGTTGGAGCTGGGCTGTCTGAGCAGAAGCGAGGAGGAGAGCGACGAGAAACCGGGCGGCCAAACGCCGGAGCTTTCGAGCTGTGCCGAGCAGTCGACGTTGCTCTCTGGACAGCTTTGCGCCGCTTGTAGGGCTACGTGATATCTTAGTAGGACTGGTCCGCAATCGACGAGCTGCGCCGAGCGAGTGAAGGAGGATCCGCTCGGCGCTGCGCTTGCGGCCGCGGCCGCTCTCGCAGTCCGAGTCTTGGCCGCAGGCGGGCGTGACTATCACATGGCCCCCTGCTCAACAGCCATAGCGAAGGAGAGCTAGACAGAGCGGGCGAACAAGCGCGCAGGGACGCGGAGCGGGGCGGCCTGAGCGCGCGCTTCCTTCTCAAATCCGCTCACTCGACGACCGCTTTTCGACAGAGTACAACAAGCTCGTTCCTGCAGCTCATACTTCTCTACTCTCGCACGACGGCAAGCCCTCCCGACTCGACGATCTCGCCCCAGAGCGTGTCCAGCACGTTGAGCAGGAGGTGCGCCTTCTCGAGGTTGACCTGCGAGCGACGGCGCGAAAAGCGGGTCAGCTCGCTCGGTACAGATCGACGAGGGCGACGAGAAAGATGGGCGCGCCTGCAAAGAGTAGTGGACGCCGTCGTAGGACCGTGCGCCCTCGCTCATGCCGTAGAAGTCGAGGTACCGCCACCCCCCGAGCGCGGCCTTGTCGACCGGGGTGTGCGCGCGCATGGCCAGCTCGACCTGCTGCTTGAAAGCGCGGACCTTGTGCGGACCTTGTCCTGCGGCGGCGCGGCGAGGGCATGTCAGCCTGAGGAGCGCGCCGGCGAGACGCTGTCGAGCGGGATGGAGAGAGCGAGAGAGGGGACGCACGCTCGAGGTACTGCGGCGGGAAGTTGTCGCCGGGCTTGTGCGGGCCCGCAAAGAGGTTGAGCGGGACCGGGTACTGCCGAGAGAGGCGGTCGACGCTTGCCGGCCACCACGCCTTCTCGAGCTGCGAGAACTCGTAGTTGAAGTGCGCGCCGAAGGCCTGCAGCGTGTAGAGCATCGTCAGTAGAGCGACGACGTCACGGCGAGAGAAGAGAAAGGCAGCGCACCGAGATGAAGACGGGCGAGTAGAGGTGCGAGCGTTGAGGAAGGCGGTCGTGCCAGTCGCGGTAGACGTCGTAGGTCGCGCTGCACGAGGTCGACGCAGCAGTTGCAAGGTCAGCACGTCGTCATGGGCATCTCGAGAGGTCGGGCTTGTAGTAGAGCGGGACGCACACGTCTGGCTGGAACCTGCGCGCGCGAGGAGGAGAGGTCAGCTCGCTCGAGAGGACCGAGCGCTCGGCGAGAACACGCACATGGCCGAGTAGAAGAGCTGCGCCCGTCCTCCACAGACAGGGTAGCCGGCCATCGTGTCAAAGGCGACCCGAGTGCGGCAGAGCTTGCCGTCGTCGAACATGTGCTCGCCGCGGCAGTCGCTCGTCGTCTCGAAGTCGGTCACGGCGCCGTCGATCCGGCCTCGCAGGATCATGAGGAGCGCCGAGTACAGGTGTCGACCGAACGAGTCGCCCGTCAAGTAGAGCCTGCGGCGAAGAGAGGGTCAGTGCGCTGCTCGAGCGAGGGGAGCGGAAGGGGAGAGAGGACGCACCCGCCGAACGCGCCCAGCAGCTCGCACGCCTCGTCGGCCGAGTACACCTTGGGCGTCTCGCACGAACTTGCGCCCTCGCCGGCGCCCTCCTCGACCCACCCTCGCTCGTCGCCGAGGTCGAACGACCACTCGATCGGGCGCAGCTCGACCTCCTTGGGCTGGCTGAAGTCGGGGTGCGTGCTCGCACCGTCGGGTCGCACCTTGGCGCCCTTGATGGCCTCGAGCAGGTCGTCCGTCGCGCACGAGGTCGAGGTCGAGAGCCCGTGGGCGGCGAAGCGGCTGCGAGGTCCGACGAGCGTCGGGTGGTACGGCGCTGGCGCGCCGCGCGAGGCGCCTCGTGCGGTCGAGGAGAAGTGAGAGAGAGGGTAGGACGAGGTCGAGAGAGAGAAGAGGGTGGCGAGGCTGATGGCGAGGAGGATGAGGAAGTAGCGCAGCTGTCGGCGCTGGAGGGCGACGGCCCACGCCCGGAAAGCGCCAGCCTCGTCGCTCACGACCTGCACGTCGAGGACAAGAGTTAGCGTCTGATGATGATGAGCTCAAGCGGTGCATGGACGTACAGGCTGGACGGCGACGAGCCTCGGCTTGTCGAACAGCGTCTCGCTCGAGCCGTCCGAGGTGAACGAGTCGTCCAGGTCGAGCCCCGGCGTGCCGGGGATGGAGACGTAGTCGTGCGAGGGGCGCGTCGGCATGGTCGTGAGGGAGTGTCGATGGCGCCGGAGGAACGAGCGGCGGGCGTCGATCGACGTGGGGAAGGTGTCGAGGAGGAGCGAGTCGGCGGCAGCCGCTGAGTAGAGGTCGGCGCCACGCCTGGGATGCGAGGTCGAGCTGGAGGAGCAGAGCAGGAGCAAGAGGCAGGAGCTCGCTGCCGGAACGGTGTTGTTGCCCCTTGGCACGGCAGGTTCCAACTCGTGGACGCGCCGCTCGCCGACGCGATCAAAGTGCGGCCTCGCCGGCGGCGCGATGGTCCGGAAAGCCGCAGACGGCGCGAGCGAGATGTACAGGTACCGTCACAGCACGACGAGAGCGACGTAGTTCGCGCCCTCCTCTCACGCACGAAGCTCGAGCCGACCAACTCGAGTCGAGCTGAGCGAGCCGATGTGGCAGCCGAGGTCGTGGCGGGGCGAGTGCGCGAGCGAGGCGTGCCGTACCGTGTGCAATCCTAGCAGCCTGCAGCGCAGCAGGGCTCGCACAGAGGCGAGGCGACAGGATGGCGGGCGCGGAGGAGGAGGAGCCAGATGAGCGAGAGCGACCGCCTCTCTCGCTGTCCACCACGCACCAGCCCTCGTCAAGATGGACGACCTGCGTGAGTCCGGCTCGCTAGATCCACCTGCGTGGCCCCTCGCTGACCCACTCGCCGTCCCTGCAGCCATGGTGCGCCTCTCGTCCAGCACCGCCTCGCCGTCGTCATCCCCGCGCCCACTACTCCTCCCTCGACCGTGGCACTAGGTGAGCTGACACGCCCTCGCACAGCTCGCAAGACCCGCCGACGAGGCCGCCATCGACGCGTACCTCGCCAAGTACAAGCCGTCGAGCGCCGACACCTCGGTCGGGCCCTGGATCTGGGTCGCCATCCCGCACGACGGCAAGGAGCTCGTCACGGAGGACCTCACCGACGCCACGCTCTCGTCGGAAGGCCAGCCGCTCATCGACCGCCTGATGGAGAGGCTCGAGGAGATCAAGGTGCGCTCGACTCTCGCTTACCTTCCCCTCGACAGCGACAGCGCTGACCCGCTCTCCGGTCGCTCGCAGGCTACTGCGCCCGTCCGCGCCAACAGAGCCACAGGCGCGCGCTCCCAGAAGGACTGTACGTCGCCCTCCCCTCTTCGCTCGTCCCACTGCATCGGCCCAACCAGCTGACCTCGTTCCCGTCTCCCCCTCGAGCAGTGCGCGAGGAGGCCTACGCCAACTTCAAGACCGACATCAAGGAGCTCGCGCAGAGACACGATAAGCTCAGCGGCAAGTGGCTCTTCTATCCGAGCCCCGAGAACGTCGACTTTGTCTGGAGCCTGATCGTCAAGGCCATCGTCGACGAGGACGGCCCGCTCGCCAAGACGGGCGCAGTCCACTGCGCCAAGGTCGCGACGACGCCCATGGGCGACGGCGACCGCAGCGCGCACGTCATCTGCGTCTACTGCGACGACTCGTACGACGAGGAGGCCGTCGGCAACGTCTTCAAGGTCCTCGTCAAGGACCTCGGCCAGGTCTCGCAGTCGTACAAGCCCGACGTCCTCACCCACCTCGGCATCGACTCGAAGCACGCGAGCGGCTTCCCCGTCTCGCTGTACAAGCGCACGACGTTCATGACCAAGGACGACATCGACGCGGCGTGCGAGGCCTTCTCGAAGAAGGCCGAGGCCAAGGTCAAGAAGGCCAAGGTCAAGACGCTCGAGGACGAGCAGGCGTCGGGCGCCGCCGACGGGTTCGACCCGGTCTCCGAGTCGGAGGACGAGAAGCCGCGCAAGAAGGTGAGGCGCGGCTGAGGTGGAGGAGGTCCGCGCGCCCTCGCTTTCTCTCTCTCGCTTTCCGTCGTTCGATACCCTCCCTCAGTGTCATACCTCCTCGTGCTGCAATGTCGTTCCTGCCTCAGAGCCGCTCGCAGCAAGAGAGAGCGAGTCGTTCGACCCGATCGCGCGCGGCGGCGCCGGCTGCGGCCTCGTCAGGGAAGCATCTCTCCTCGGCTCTCTCTCGTCCACCACCGCACCAGCCGCCTCGAGAGCAGCACGCACAGCAGGACAAGAGCTGTCTTCACCCCGCCACGCGTCTCGACTCGCACCCGCCGCTCCTTCCTCCTCGCCCTCGACCACCTCCCTCGCTCATCGAACGATGGGACCCGCTCCGCCCGCACAGTACCAGGCGGCGCCCAAGTCGCTCCACTACGAGTTTGGCGGCCCACTCGGGGCGCTCGGCGTCGTCCTCGCCGTGCCCTTCTTCTCCTACTGTGCGCTCGCCTCTCCTCGTCCTCGCACCACCCCACAACCGGCGAAAGCTGACCCTGTGGATGTCTCGCGCGCGCAGGGCTGCCGTTCGCCGCACAGAGCAACTTTCAGCTGAGCAAGTTCGCCGAGTTTCACGCGGCGGGCTGGCGCGCCATGCACGACCGCGCGTGGTGGGAGAGCCTGTGGAGCTGGGAGGCCTTTGCCGTCTACCTCGGCTGGTACTTCTGGTGCGTCGCTTGCGCCATTGCGCTCCCGGGCAAGGAGATCGACGGCGCCGAGCTGCGCAACGGCAAGCGCCTCAAGTACACGATGAACGGTGCGTCCCTCTCCTCGTTCGTCCTCCTCCTCTCTGAGCCACAGAGCTGACTCGCCGCTCCTGCAGCCTTCTCGACAATGATCCTCACGCTCGCCATGATCGGCGCATGGACGTACAAGTTCGGCATCGGCGCGCTCCTCTACGTCCCTCACCACTGGGCGCAGCTCGTCTCGGCGGCGTTCGCCTGGAGCACCTTCCTCGTGCGTCGCTTCGCTCGCTCCCTCTTCCTTCGACTGCGCGCCTGCACGAGCTGACTCTCGAGCACCTGAAGGCTACGTTCGTTTTCTTCCAGAGCTACATGGGCGAGCAGATGCTCGCGCTCGGCGGCAACACGGACAACGCCTTCTACAATGTGCGTCCCTCGCTCTCTCTCTCCCACGCCCTCTCGGTCCTCTTGCTGATGCTTCTCTCGCACGCAGTGGTTCATCGGCCGCGGTCTCAACCCTCGCCTCGGCGACTTTGACATCAAGTCGTTCAACGAGATGCGCCCGGGCCTCATCCTCTGGGTCGTCTTCGACCTCGCCTTTGCCGCGTGGCAGTACGAGCGCATCGGGCGCGTCACCGACAGCATGATCCTCACCGTCGCGTTCCACGCCTGGTACGTGTTCGACGCCGAGTTCAACGAGGTACGTGCGAGCCCGACCTCCTTCCTCCTCAAGCTCGTGCGCGACCCGGACGCTGACGCTCTCTCACTACCGCTCGCAGGCCGCCATCCTCACGACCATGGTGCGTCCTCTCTTCTCTCCTGGAGGATCTGTGCGGCACGGTGCTGACTCGCGCTCTCGCTCGCAGGACATCACGACCGACGGCTTCGGCTGGATGCTCTCGGCGGGCGACCTCCTGTGGGTCCCGTTCACGTACGGCTACACGGCGTTCTTCCTCGCGCTCCACCCGAAGGATCTCGGCGTCACTGGGTGCGCCGGCGTCCTCGCCGTCCAGCTCGTCGGGTACTACATCTTCCGCACGAGCAACAACGAGAAGAACGAGTTCCGCCTCGGGCGCAACCCCAAGAGTGCATCCCCCCCTCTCTCTTCCTCGCTCGAGTAGAGTCCCGGACGACGTGCTGACGATGTCGGCGCGCGCAGACCTCAAGTCGTTCCAGACCGAGCGCGGCACTCGCCTCCTCACGTCGGGCTGGTGGGGCCTGTCGCAGCACCCGAACTAGTGCGTCGCCCTCTCCCTTCCTCCTCCTCCGACGTGCTCCTCGAGTCCCTGTGCGCATCGCTGACCCTCTCCTCGCTCGTGCGCCCCTCTCCCTCGCGCGCAGCATGGGCGACTGGATCATGTCGTGGGCGTGGTGCCTCCCCTGCGGGTTCCAGAGCCCGCTGCCGTATTTCTACGTCATCTACTTCGGCATCCTCCTCTTCCACCGCCAGACTCGCGACGACGAGGCGTGCGCGCTCAAGTGCGTCGCTCCTCCCCCTTCTCCTCGTCGAGCTTTGGGGCGCGCTCGGGCCCTCCTCGGGTGCGGCCGGCGTCACGAGCAGCGGCTGACCCAGCTGTGGGTGCACTCGCGCAGGTACAAGAAGGACTGGGAGACGTACAAGAAGCTCGTGCCGTACCGGTGCGTCGAGCCTGTTCTCCGCATCCGCCCGCAGCTCGTTGAGCTGCACCGCCTCGTCGGCCCTCCTCTTCTCCCTCGCTCGGTCGCTGACGCTGCTCCTTTGCCTCGACAGCATCATCCCCTACGTGTACTAGACGTCGCTGTAGCAAAGAGCTTGAGCGGGCGGGAAATGCTTGAGACAGAGATGCGGAGTGAACGGTTGGGGTCGAGCGAGAGGGATCGAGAGGGAGCTGTTCTGCGGGACTGTGAGCGCTACCCTGTGAGTGCAGAGCTACTTGGGAAGCGCAGCTCCAGCAACGCAAGGAGGTGCGAGGCTGCTGCGGGAGGGGACGCCGCCGTCCTGCTCGTCGCGAGTCCGCCGTCGCTGCCGCCTCTCCCCCTCCCTCTCCCCTCACACCCGCTTGGCTCGCCAGAGCAAGGCCGCCGCACCCTCGTACACCTCGATTCGACCCTCCTCTCCCGTCCTCCCGCCTCGCCTCCGTCCCTCTCGGCGAATCGTCCAGGTTCGTCCACCCTCCCAACCTCGCCTTTCTGCCCTCCTTCCCGGCTCCCTCGCCTCTCTGCGGCACTGTGGTTGCCCGGATCGCACTTGGGACTACCTTGGCTCGCCTTGGTCGGCGGTGCAGGCGCTCGGGAGAGGAGCGGGCGTTTCAGCTCAGCATCCCCACCCGTCCCGAGCGAGCTCACACAGCCGCTAGAGCCGCGAGCGAGTGCTCTGCTGGACTGCAGAGCCCTTGCAGAGACCCTACAGCAGACCAGCGAGCCCGGCGACGAGAGCTGACACGATTCCTGCGCAGGCTCCCCCTCCCGACCTCCGCCCACCTTCCTCTCCTTCCTCTCGGCCCGCCCAGCTCCGTGCGACCCGGCCATGAACGGCCACCACACCCGTGCAGGCACCGGCGCCAACACGCCGTTCCACACGGCCACCTCTCGCCCTCTCGTCCTCCTCCACCCCTCGACCCAGACCCGCGTCTCGCTCCACGTCCCCTCGACGCCGCAAGAGTGGATCGCCGCCGAGGTCGCGCGCGACACGTTCCAGGACTGGCTCCACGCCGAGGACAAGAGCGGCAACCTCGTCGGGTTCGAGGCGGCCGAGATCGACGACGACGACGTCGCCCAGGATGGCGTCGACGAGCACCAGCTCGTCCTCACGGCCTACTTCCTCGCCCACGTCGCCGGCCTCCTCCCCTTCCCGGCCTCGGCCACCTCGCCCGCGACCGCGGCCGTCCTCCACGCCGCCTTCACCTTCTTCGCGCACGAGTACCTCGCGACGACCGACGTGCACTCGCTCGGCGCGAGCCTGTCGGCCCCGGTCCGCACCCTCGTCATCTCGGCCTACTTTGTCGCCAAGAGCAAGCTCGAGACGGCCGGCCACGCGCGCACGCTCCCCAAGCAGCCCCAGCCCGCCCTCCTCCAGCAGGCGACCAAGGGCCAGGCCGAGCTGTACGCCCTGTTCGGAGGCCAGGGCATGAACGAGGTCTACTTCGACGAGCTCCAGGTGCGCTCCCTCTCTCTCTCTCTGTCTCTCCTCGTCGGCGAGACTTGAGCGAAGCGCGTTCGGGCACTGACCCCCCCTCCCTCTCTTCCTCGCGCGCGCAGTCGCTCTACGACCTCTACACGCCCCTCCTCGTCCCCTTCCTCACCCGCGCCTCGGAGCACCTCGTCTCGCTCGCCGCCGCCGAGTCGTCGACCCTCCTGTACTCGCACTCGCTCGACGCCCTGTCGTGGCTCCAGGACCCGTCGACCCGCCCCGAGGTCCCCTACCTCGCCTCGTGCGCCGTGTCGCTCCCTCTCATCGGCCTCACCCAGCTCGCCCAGTACATCGTCTACGGCAAGGGCTCGTCGCTCGGTCCGGCCGAGCTCGGCGCCCAGTTCAAGGGCGCGACGGGCCACTCGCAGGGCGTCGTCTCGGCCCTCGTCATCGCGCGCGAGTACCCGGCGGCCAAGGGCGACGGCAGCGACGCGTGGATCCCGTTCTACGAGCAGGCGCTGCGCGGCCTGAGCGTCCTGTTCCAGATCGGCCTCCAGGGCACGCTCGCGTTCCCGCCCCTCTCGATCTCGCCGGCGCTCCAGGCGAGCTCGCTCGAGAACGGCGAGGGCACGCCGACGGCCATGCTCGCCGTGACGGGCCTCGAGCTCAAGACGCTCGAGAAGAAGATCGCCGAGGCCAACTCGCACGTCGCCGGCGAGGGGCGCGACGAGACGGTCCAGGTCTCGCTCTACAACGGGCCCAAGGCGTTCGTCGTCACGGGCAACCCCAAGGACCTCGTCGGCCTCGCCGACGGCCTGCGCAAGATCCGCGCGCCGGTCGGCAAGGACCAGTCCAAGGTCCCCCACTCGAAGCGCCTCCCCGTCTTCTCGATGCGCTTCCTCGCCATCAACGTCCCGTACCACTCGACCCTCCTCGCCGGCGCGACCGACAAGGCGCTCGCCGCCCTCGCCGACGCCGACGCCGCCTCGTTCTGGACGCCGTCGTCGCTCACGTGCGCCGTCTACAACACCGAGGACGGCTCGGACATGCGCAGCGCGCAGGCGCCGTCGCTCCTCGAGTCGGTCTTCACCCAGATCTTCACGTCGCCGATCTACTGGGCGTCCAAGGCGACCAACTTCCCGGCGTCGGCGACGCACGCCATCGACTTTGGCACGGGCGGCGCGAGCGGCATCGGCAGCCTGTGCATGCGCAACTGGGAGGGGCGCGGCATCCGCACCGTCATGCTCGGCAACCGCGCGACGGGCGTCGGCGCGGGCAAGGAGGCGTGGGGGAGCGTCGTCCCCGTCGAGCACAAGTGGGACGCCAAGTTCCACCCGCGCCTCGTGCGCACGAGCGACGGCAAGGTGCACCTCGACACGCCCTTCTCGCGCCTCCTGTCCAAGCCGCCCCTCATGGTCGGCGGCATGACGCCGACGACCGTCAAGGCCGGCTTCGTCTCGGCCGTCCTCAAGGCGGGCTACCACGTCGAGCTCGCCGGCGGCGGGCACTACAACGAGAAGGCCGTGCGCGCCAAGGTCGCCGAGGTCCAGAAGCTCGTCGACCAGCCCGGCATCGGCCTCACGCTCAACTGCCTGTACATCAACCAGCGCCAGTGGACGTTCCAGAACCCGCTGTGGCAGCAGATGAAGAAGGAGGGCGAGCCGATCGAGGGCCTCACCGTCGCCGCCGGCATCCCCTCGACCGAGAAGGCCAAGGAGATCATCGACGGCCTGCGCGACGCCGGCATCAAGCACGTCTCGTTCAAGCCCGGCTCGGTCGACGGCATCCGCCAGGTCGTCAACATCGCGTCGACCAACCCGGACTTCCCCATCATCCTCCAGTGGACCGGCGGGCGCGCCGGCGGCCACCACTCGTGCGAGGACTTCCACGCGCCGATCCTCGCGACGTACGCCTCGATCCGCCAGCACCCCAACATCCGCCTCGTCGCCGGCTCTGGGTTCGGCGACGCCAAGGGCTGCTACCCGTACCTGTCGGGCCAGTGGTCCGAGGACCTGTACGGCGTCGCGCGCATGCCGTTCGACGGCTTCATGTTTGCGTCGTGGGTCATGGTCGCCAAGGAGGCGCACACGAGCGAGAGCGTCAAGCAGCTCATCGTCGACGCGCCCGGCGTCGACGACGACAAGTGGGAGGCCACGTACGACAAGCCGACCGGCGGCATCCTCACCGTCAACTCGGAGCTCGGCGAGCCCATCCACAAGGTCGCGACGCGCGGCGTCAAGCTCTGGGCCGAGTTCGACAAGTGCGTCCTCGTCTCTCTCTCTCTCTCTCTCTCTCTCTCTCCCTCTCTCTTCGTCTCGCTCGTCATCGTCGTCGTCGTCGTCCTCGTTCAGAACTGACCTCGTTGCGCACGCTCCCCCTCCCTCGCGCTCGCCCCCCACCTCGCAGGAAGGTCTTCTCGCTCACCAAGGAGAAGCAGGTCGCGTGGCTCGCCGACAACAAGCAGTACGTCATCGACCGCCTCAACGCCGACTTCCAGAAGCCGTGGTTCCCCGCCAAGGCCGACGGCTCGTCGTGCGACCTCGCCGAGATGACCTACGCCGAGGTCAACGCGCGCCTGGTGCGCCTCATGTACGTCGCGCACGAGAAGCGCTGGATCGACCCGTCGCTGCGCAACCTCACGGGCGACTGGATACGCCGCGTCGAGGAGCGCCTGAGCAACGTCAACGACTCGAACGTCAAGGTCTCGGTCCTCCAGAGCTACTCGGAGCTCAACGACCCGCACGCCTTCCTCGACAAGTTCCTCGAGGCGTTCCCGGCCGCCAAGGACCAGATCCTCGCCTCGGCCGACGTCGCCTACTTCCTCGCCATCTCGCAGCGCCCGGGTCAGAAGGTGCGTCTCGCGCTCTCTCCCTCTCGTGCGCGCACTGGCCTCTCCCCGAGACCTGCTTTGCTGACTCTCTCCTCCCCCTCTCTCTCTCCTGCGCGCAGCCCGTCCCCTTCATCCCGGTCCTCGACGCGAGCTTCGGCGTTTGGTTCAAGAAGGACTCGCTGTGGCAGTCCGAGGACATCGAGGCCGTGTTCGACCAGGACCCGCAGCGCGTGTGCATCCTCCAGGGCCCGGTCGCCGTCCGGCACTGCACGTCGACCCAGATCCCGATCGCGACCATGCTCGGCGACATCCAGGACGAGCTCGTCGAGCGCGTCCTCGCCGACTACTACGGCGGCGACGCGACCCAGGTGCCCGACATCGACTACCTCGCGCCGCAGCCCAAGCCGGTCGACCCGGTCTCGTTCGCGGCCGAGCACGACGTCGCGCACGCCGTCGAGGACCTCGCCGACGGCGCCAAGAAGCACGTCTTCTCGATCAACGGCGTCCTCCCGCCGACGGGCGAGTGGCTCGCCGCGCTCGCCGGCCCCAAGCTCGGCTGGCTCCAGGCCTTCCTCAGCAACGTCTCGATCCAGGCCGGCGAGGCGTCGGTCCCCAACCCCGTCAAGCGCGTGCTGGCCCCGCGTCACGGACAGCGCGTCGAGCTCACGCTCCGCGCCGACGGCCAGCCGCTCAAGCTCGACGTCTTCTCGGCGATCCAGTGAGCGCACGGCGTCGGCGTCTGTGCCTCCCTCGTCCTCGTCTCGTCCCTCCTTCCTTCCTCTCCTCGTCTCGTCCTCGTTCTCGGTTCTCCTTTAGACCCCCTCCAGGCTTTCTTCCTCTCTGTCTCGCACCGCCTAAATCTGTCCCCCTCTCCCCCTCTCTTCCCTTTCTCCTTTTCGTCGTCGCCGCCGAGCGGCTCCTCGAACGACCCTTTCCCTCCTCCTTTTGCCCACCCTCGTCCTCGTTCCGGTTCTCTCTCTCTCTCTCTCTCTCTCTTCGCAACCCTCCTTCTCGGGCTCTCGCTCTCTTAGGTCTCCGATCCCCGTCAGTGCATAGAGAATGGAACGCGCGCCTTAGCTTTGATTTCGCGAGCAGAGCTAATGCCGATTAGGGAGAGTCAAGCCGCCCGGCCTACGCTCCTCCTCGCCCCTCGTCCACTCGCCCTCACGACTGGGCACTCGACGTGGACCTCGGATCGCGACCTGCACCACTCGACAGCACCTCTGTGCTCCGCCTGCGCCACCAGCCGCCCTCGCCCAACGCCCAGAGCGACCTGGGCGCGTCCTCATCAGCGAACCTCGTCGACCGACCTCTCTCGACACCGGTGGCGACTCGTGGACCGGTGGATGCCCATAGTCGATGATCAAGAAGGTACCAGACGCGCTCGAGGCAGGTCGGGCGGGCTCTGCTGCAGCGGGAGAGCAGGTGCGTCCTCGTCCTCGCCGCCTCCTCCTCTTGGCCTCCCTCCTCGGCCTTCTCTCGCCCGCGCCAGCTCCTCGAGACGCTTCGAGGACGCGACGATGAGCTTACTCGACTCCCTCGCGCGCAGAACGGTCCCGCAGACTGGGTCAACGGGCGTGTCGAGCGGTGCGCGAGTTGGCGGTCGACCTCGAGCGGCTCACCTCGTTCCTTGTGCGTCTCTCCTGCTCTCTCTACTCGTGCTATAAGCTCGAGCATGTGTACTTGCGCGCCTGTGAGCCGCGCGCTGACCTGTTTCTCCCTGCGCGCAGGTTAGTCGAGCCCTCGATGGCACCCTCTTCTCTCGGCTCATCTCGAAAGCTGGTCTCTTCGCTTGCCGGCCGCCTCGCGACGGCACCGCTCGATGCTCATCGTGTCTCTCTAGAAAGGATATGGGCCCAGGCTGCCGAAAGATGTCCGTCTCGTCGTCCCTCCTCGTCCCGGCGGCCGAGCGAGTCGAGCCGTCGTGGACGGGTCCTACCGAGGCCGCACCCGCCCTCTCGTGCCCCTGAGGGCAGCGGGTGCACTCGGTGTGCCGCTCGCACGGACACCGCCCCTGTGGCGCGACCGTGCGCCCGGCCACCACCTAAAAACAGGGGGAGACTGCGCACCCTCTCTCAACTGCTATCTCTTGATCCAGCGTGGTTACGGCCTTCTGCTCGCGCGCGATCGAACGAGGACGTCTCTGCGGTGCAATCGAGCGCGTCTCCTGGCCCTGTTGGTCCTGTAGAGCGCGAGCTGGACCGTTTCCCCTGCCTTCTCAAGTTGGGTCGAGAGGGGCCGAGCGAGCGCTCTTCCTGCCGGCCCTGTTCCGCTCGAGCGTGCTGTCTGGACCTCATCGAGTGTGCCCTGAGCGGGGCGAGCAGCGCGGAGGTCTGTGGGCGGCGCCATCGTCGTCGGCGGCCGGTCGAGCAAAGCTAATCCGGAATAGGAAATCGTGCCTAATCTGACCCCCTTTCAACCGTTTTGCGACCTGTCCGCGACCCGAGTCGGGTTCGAACCGACCCGGCATTACAAATTCGCGCTAATGATCCTTTGTATTGCCCGCTCTCGCGCTCGCACTGGCTTGCGGACATGGGCTCGCTCTCATTCTAGCTTGCAGTCCTGCTCTCTCCTAGGCATGTAGAGCCCTCGAGCGACGTTGCAAGCCGCGTGCGCGAGGGCGAGGCCGGATCGCGCCGAGTCGAGTGAGCGTCGCACGGACCTCCCCCTGAGCGCACGCTGCAGCGACGACGCAGTGCAGTGTAGTCGAACGAGCAGCCTCGAAGCACGGACTCGACGAGCGTCGAGCGTGCGAGAGAGCGAAAATTGGGTGCGAGAGGTCACGGCGTGCGCGTTACAAGAGAGAGAGGGCCCACTCGAGGGGCGTGGCAAAGGAGGGCGCAAAAGGGGAAGGCACAGAAGAACGAAGAGGGCGCTAAGAAGGAGGACGAGGCGAGGAGGAGAGGGAGGGTGAGGAAGGAGGAGGGGCGAGCCGAGAAGCGCTCAGTCGTCGTCGTCGTGCGCGGCGAGGTGAGCCGACGGCCCGGCACGGCCGTCGCCGCGGAAGAGGTACAGGATGTCCTCGAGGCCGAGCTTCTGCGCCTTGCCCATGTCGCCCTCGCCGTCGAGCGCCGCCTTGGCGAGCGCCGCCTTCTGCTGCTGGAGCGTGAGGATGCGGTCCTCGACCGTGCCGTCGATGACGAGCTTGTAGATCTTGACATCGTCTTTCTGGCCGTAGCGGTGCGCGCGGTCGAACGCCCTGCGACGAGGGAAAGAAAGGGAAAAAAAGTCAGGAAGGGGCTCGTGCGCGACGAGAGCGGGGCGACGACGAGACGACGACGCACTGCTGCTCGATGGCCGGGTTCCACCACAGGTCGAGGAGGATGACGCGCGAGCACACGGTGAGGTTGAGGCCGACCGCCCCGCACTTGAGCGAAACGAGGATGACCGTGATGCTCGGGTCGGTGCGGATCAGGCGGAGCGCCTCGGCGCGCTCCTTCTGGTTCATGATGCCCGTGTCTGCAGGCGACGAAAGGCTCGTGAGCTTCCGAGTGGAAGGGAGAGGGCGCAGCGGGGAGAGAGACGAGCGAGGGAGGGAGCTTACACCTGACGGAGACGTGGCCGGCCTTCTTGAGGAACGGCTCGAGGAGGTCGAACATTGACGTGAACTGCGAGCGGGGTTCGAAAGAGTCAGGTTCGAGCTCAGTCAAGCATGCGAGAGAGAAGAGGGAGAGACGCACCTGCGAGAAGATGATCGTCTTCTTGGGTCCGTGCGGCACCTCGCGACCTTTGCCCTTGCCCTGCTTGACGACGCGCTCGTGCTCATCCTCGCCCTCGCTCTCGCCGCCCGACGGCTGCGACGCCTCGCGGCTCTCGCGCCTGACGCCCTCGAGGATCTCGAGCGTGCGTCGCACCTTGGTCGAGGAGCGCATGCCGGCGAACTCGGCCATGTCGACCGCGCACGTGCTGCACGTGCTCTCGCCGGCGGCGGTGCGCGACTTGCCGATCGACTTGGAGCAGATGGCGCACGCGGCGCCGACGCGCTCGGCGGCCGGGGCGAGCTTCATCGAGCCGAACATGTTCGAGAGGTCGTCGTCGTCCTTGCTCGTCGGCGTCGGCGCGTCGCCGGGCTTGTCCGTCTCGAGCTCGAGCTCGTCGAGGTCGGTCGCGTTCTTGAGCACCAGGCCGGGGTGGTTGCACGCTTGGCGCATGCGCTGCCGGTCGAGGAGGGGGAGGAGTCAGGGCTCAACCTCGTCGAGAGTGCACAAGAGGGAGGGACGCACGAGGAGCTTGACGAGGACCTGGGTGTAGTTCTTCATGAGGTCGGCCGTCTTGAACTTCTCCATGGCCGCGCGCATCTTCTCCTCGATCTTCTCGTAGAACTCGGCCTCGCGCCTGCGCACGAGGGTGCACGCCGTCAGTCCTGTTCGACAAAAGCGAGTACGTCGAGGAGAGAGTAGGACGCACGCGTCGAGGAACGGGCCCTTGACCTCGATGATCTCGCGCGAGGGGAGGTCGAGGAGCGGGCGGCCGTCGACGTGGTCCGTCTTGCGGCGGCGCAGCATGATGGCCGCGAGGACGACGCCGAGGCGGGCGAGGGCGAGCTTGGTGCGCTTGCCGTTCATCGGCTTCTGGATCTTGGCCTTGAACTCGCCGACCTCGTGGAGCGGGCTGACGACTCGGCGGCCGAGGAACTCGAAGAGCGAGAAGAGGTCCATGACCTCGTTCTGGAGGCTGCAGGCGGTCGTAGCAGGCGTCAGTACGAGATTCATGATGAGTAGGAGAGGCAGAGAGGGCGAGAGAGAGAGAGAGGACGCACGGCGTGCCGGTGAGGCACCAGCGGAAGTGGGTGTCGAGCGCGACGCACGCCTTCTGCATCTTGGTCGTGCGGTTCTTGATCTGGTGCGCCTCGTCGAGGATGACTGCGCGCAGGGGTGAGCGAAAGAGTGAGCGACGCCCTCGGACGACGACGAGGCAGAGCGAGAAAGAGAGAGAGAGGAACGCGCCTCGGTAGAAGCCGTGGTCGAGGTCGAACAGGGCGCCGTAGTCGACGCGCGAGCCCCTCTTGCCGAGCTTGCCGAGCTCGTCGAGGTCGTCGTCGCTCCCGGCGGCGCCCTTGCCCTTCTTCGCCGCCTTCTTGGGGTTCGGGTCGAGCCACTCGTTGCTGAGGGTCGGGTACGAGGTGATGACGACGTCGTATTTGGCGAGCTTGCGGCCCTCTGCAGGGGTGCGGAATGAGCGTCAGCACGAGCTTGAGGGAAGGGCACGAGCTCGAGGGAAGGAGAGAGGGTGAGGAAGAGAGCACGCACCGGTCGTCCTCGACGGTCCGTGGTGGATCAGGACCCTGAGACGGCCGTCCGTGTGCGTCGCGATCTCGCTCTTCCACTGCTCCATGAGCGCGACAGGGCACACGATGAGCGTTGTCTTGGCCCTGACCTTCTGGCGGTCGGACGGGTGGGCGAGCATGAGGGCGACTGCGTGCGCGCGACGAGTTCGTCAGCGAGCGCTCGACGACGACGGCCGCCGAGATCAGAGAGACGAGGACGCACTGAGCTGGATCGTCTTGCCGAGGCCCATGTCGTCGCCGAGGATGCCGCCGCGCTTCTTGCCCGTCTCGCGCTCGACGAGCCAGCGTACGCCGATCTCCTGGTGCGGCAGGAGCGTGCACTTGAGGCCCTCGGGCGGTTCCTGCGCGCGCGAAAGAGCGGAGAGTCAGCCCTGTGGGTGACTGGGGCGGGGACTAGGAGGAAGAGGACGCACAAAGTCGACGAGGCTGCTCATGTCGGAGGTGCCAGCGACGAGCTCCTTGAGGGCCGCCTCCTGGTCTTGCGGCGAGGCATCGTCGGCGACGTTGAGGTCGGCCATCATGCCGCTGAGCGCGCGCTCATCGTCTGCGGGCAACGAGAGGCGTGAGCGAGCCGCTTCTGTACCAGGCCGAGGGAGAGGAGGATGCGACGCACCGATCGCAAAGCCCTCCTTGGTCGCTGGCGGCGAGCCCCTCGCTCCCTCGCGAGGCACGCTGATGGGGATGCCGATGCGCTTCTGCTGCTCGAGGACTTGGGCGGCGAGGCGCTGCTTGAGCGACGACGGGCCGGCGCTGCTCGACGACGAGGCGGCGGCGGCGGCGGGCGGCGTCTTGGCGGCCTTGTCGAAGCCGTACCAGTACAGGTCGCCACCGGGCTTGGTCGCGGCCGACTTGTTGAAGAGCGCCGAGGACGAGCTGGCCGTGTTGCTGACCGACTGCAGGGGGGGCTTGAACGGCGCGGCGGGAGGAGCGAAGGCGCGGCGAGCGGGCGGCACGACGGGCGCGCGACGAAGGTCCGAGTCGTCGCTGGCGTCGTGCTCGGACTCGCTGTCGGTCTCGGACTCGCTGCCCGAGCCCGAGTCGTTCTCGATGAACGAGTCGCCGCGCGACTCGTCGAGCTCGTCCTCGTCCGACGCCGCTGCTGACGGTGCACGCGCGCGAGGTGCCTCTTTGCGGCTGCCGTGCGACGCGCTCGGCCCTGCCGCTGGTGCGCCGTGTGCCGCGTCCTCGTCGTCCTCGTCCGACTCGTCGTGGAGGATGACGGGCTTCTTGAGCTTGCCGGCGAGGCTGGGGGCGGCGGCGGCGGGTAGCGGCTGTTGGTCCTGGTCGCTGTCGTCCGAGTCGACGATCTTGGGCGGGCGGCGGGCCTTGGCCGACGAGGACGACGAGGTGGCTCGCTCGTCACCCAACCGGGCCTGGTGCTTGGCGAGCGGCGACACGGCGGGCTCGTCGTCAGAGCTGAGGGTCAGGTCGATGTGTGGAGACTGGCGGTAGCCCCCAGAGTGCGCCATCGTGCTCTGTGAGGAGAGCAAGGGTGGGTGGAGGAGCGAGAGGCGGACGCGGCGGCGAGAGGCGGTGCACTCGCACTCCTCCTCGCTGCGAGCTCTGAGCAGTCCCTCGTAGGCGCAGTAGGTCACAGATGCACTTTGCAAGGCCAGGCGAGCGACGCAAGCACGGCCGCGATTTTTCGGAATCGCTCTCAGCTCTCGAGACGACGACCGGCGACGACGACGAGCAGGTGTGCGAGAACGTGTGCAGGGTTTTGCTGTGTACAGAGCAGAGATACGACCACGCTGAGAGCGCGACGAGGACGGACCTGCGCCGCCCCTCTTCCTCCACCGCTCCCTCCTCCTCGTCCTCCTCGACGACGACGCCCGACGACGACCGACGACGACGCCCGACGACGACCAACGACGAACGACGACCGACGACCTTAGGCGAAGATGGCGTAGAAGGCCGTGTGGAACTCGTTGTAGAGCGTGTCGATGACGCGGAACAGGGCCCAGTCGCTGTCCGAGATGCCGCCCGGGCGCTGCAGGACGTGCTCCTTGTCGGCGTCGCCGCCGGCGTCGCGCCGGTCCTCCTTGGCGTCGCGCGCGTCGTCCATCTCGTCGTCGGCGACGTTGTCGCCCTTGCGGTTGTACAGCGCCTTGAACGCCGTGTGGATGCCCCCGAGCGCCCGGTCAAAGTCTTGCAATCGGAACCATACGTCGCCGCGCTCGATCGACGACTCGCGGATGAGGGTCTCGAGGTTGCCGTGGCGGTAAAAGTCGATGACGAACGCGTCGAGGTCGTGCTCGGTCGAGTCGAACGGCGGCGACGCGAGCTCGGGGACGGCGTGGTTGTACAAGACGACGCCGGCGCGCGCCGTGCGCGACAGCTCGTGCACCGACGCAAAGTCGTCGCCGTGGCCCGACAGGGCGGCGAACGCCGAGCGCGACTCGAACTCGAGCTCGCTCTGGCGCAGCTTGCTCGCGAACGCCGAGTCGGCCGCCTCGGAGCCGACCGCCTTGCGGCCCGAGAGCGGCAGGACGTCGTCGCTGCCGAGCTTGTCCGGGTTCTGCTGCGCAAACTCCTTGGCGTACGTCGAGAAGACGCCGAGGGCCGAGCGGTGGTGCGCGTCGAGGACGGCGCGGATCGGCGCCGGGAGCTGGGGGAGGACGATGAGCGACGTCGAGTTGCGCGTCTTGCGGATCGTCTCGCGCGACTGCTTGCGGCGGTGCACGCGGCCGAAGAGCCACGCGAGCGTGAGGAGCATCGTCGACAGCGTCTCGTCCGGCTTCGAGTCGATGCCGGCGGCGACCTTGTGCAGCTCGCCCGAGCGCAGGAGCGCCGCCAGGGCAAAGTTGCTCGGCTCCTCCGGGTACAGGGCCGACGTGACGCCGTACAGCGTCTTGGGCGTGCCGTCCTCGTCGAGGAGGCCGGCGCGGCGCAAGTACTCGATGGCGAACCGCGCAAAGTGGCGCGTCTGCTCGCGGTTGCCCGTCACCGACGCGTGGCTGACGGCGAGCTGCGGCAGGTCGAGGAGCGTCTCGACCGACATCTTGGGCAGGTCGGGCGTCGTGTCCTCCTCCTCGTACTTGCGCTTCTTGCGCGTCTCGTCCTCCTCCTCGGGGCGCGAGCCGTAGATGAGGTTGTTGAGGCGGAGCATGAGGGTCGTCGTGAGGGGGAAGGTGCCGCCCTGCGTGCGAGGAAGAGGGAGAGAGGAGGAGAGAGAGTCAGCGTCGGCGGGTCGAGTGAGAAGGTGCGGCTCGAGGCCGACGAGGAAGGAGAGAGTGAGAGAGAGAGGGACGCACGAGCTTGGGGAGCTTGGAGAGGAGGAGGCGCTGGATGCGGTCGAGGCGGACGCCGACGAAGAGGACGTTGCCGACGAGGTCGAAGCCGCGGCGACCGGCGCGGCCCGAGCACTGGCGGAAGTTGAGCGGGTTGAGCTCGAGCGAGTCGCCGGCGAAGACGGCCGTGCGCGCCGGCGCGTTGATGCCGAGCGCGAGCGTCTGGGTCGAGATGACGACGCGCAGGACGCCGCGGCGGTACAAGTTCTCGACGAGGACGCGGTACCGGCGCGGGAGACCCGAGTGGTGGACGCCGACGCCGCGGCGGAGCGCGTTGATGATCCACGGGTCCATGTCGAGGAAGAGGAGGTCGTCGACGTCCTTCTTGAACTCGATGAGCGAGATGCCCTTGCCGACGAACGTGAACTCCTCGGACGGCGCCTCGGGGTCGAACGCCTGGACCTCCTCGACGACGCCCATGCGCGCCGCCTCCTCCTCCTGCTTGCGGTTGACCGTCTGCGACTCGGCCGCCTTGGCCTTCTTGGCGGCCGCCTTCTCGGCGGCGCGCGCGCGCGCGAGGCGGTCCTTGAACGTCGGCGAGCTCTTGCGCCACTTGTCCTCGGCGCGCTCGAGGTCCTGCGAGATGCGCTTGGCGAGCGACTCGCAGTGGTCGCGCGAGAAGTTGAACAGGATGGCCGGGAGCTGGTTCTGGGCGTTGAGGTCGGCGAGGAGGGGCGTGAAGAGCGAGTTGAACTGGTCCTCGGTCGCGTTCTCGATGAGCTCCTCCGAGACGCCGAGCGCCTCGCGCAGGGGCTTCTCGAGGAACTCGACCGTGCGCGAGAAGCGCGACGCCGGGTTGGCGTAGTCGGGCTCGTTGCGCCACTCGACGAGGATCTTCTTGAGGTGCTGCTCGAACTCGATGACGTGCTTGATGGCGATGGTCGGCGTCGGGGCGAAGAACTTGCGCGGCTTGAGCTTGGGGTCGAGCTCCTTGTCGACCGTCGACATGGCGCGCCACAGGGCGAGGCAGTCGCGCGGCTCGAGCGCGAGGTCCTCGGGCAACTCGGGGTCGCCGAGCGCGAGCGACGCGATCGGGTGCACCGGCGCAAAGATGCTCGGGTGCGACCGGTACTCGTTGAGCGGGCTGATCTCCTTGTCGGGGAAGCGCGAGAGGCGCGGCGCGTACGCAAACTTGCGCAGCGCGTTGAACCGGTGCGTGTGGATGACGAGCGCGTACTCGCGCCCGCAGCGCTCCTCGACCGACTGGAGCCACGCCGAGAAGCGCTCGGGCGCGCCGACCGTCGCCGAGAGGCCGATGATGGGCGCCGGGTTCATGAGGAGGACCTGCTCCCACATCCCCGAGCCCTCCTCGGCGATGGCGTGGATCTCGTCGACGATGACGCGGCGGATGCGCGGCGTCCACACGCGCGACAGGGCCGGGTTGAGGAGCATCTCGGAGAAGACCTGCGGGACCGTGACGAGGATCTGGCAGTTCTGCGGGTTGTTGATGCGGTAGTCGCCCGTGTGCACCGACCACAGGGCCTGGCCGGGCACGTCCTTGCTGAAGCGCGCAAAGCACTCGGCGGCGACCTGGTTGACGAGCGCCTTGGACGGCGCGACGTAGACGACGACGCCCTCGTCCGACTCGCGCAGGACGCGCTCCATGGCGGCGAACGAGATGAACGTCTTGCCCGACGAGGTCGGCGCGACGATGAGCATCGACTTGTCCTCGTCGATGTTGTCGAGGACCGTGCGCTGCCACGCGTCGGGCTCGAAGTTGACGCGCGCGTCCGGGCGCGAGTCGAGCTCGCGCGCCATGTACTCGCCCATCGTGCGCAGCTGCCACTCGAGCGGGTGCTCGTCGATCTCCATCCACTCGTACATGGCCTCGCCGGCGTCCTTGTCGATGATGGTGCAGAAGTGGAACGTCAACTTGGACCGCTCGTCCTTCTCGGCCTTGGGCGCCTTGGCCGACGACGTCGCGTCCTTCTTCTGCGGGCGGGCGAGGGGAGAGGAGAGGAGAGGGCGAGGGCGAGTCAGTGTCGGTGCTTGAGGGAGGGAGAGCGGCAAAGGAGGCAGAGAGAGAGAGGGGGACGCACGGCGGCCTGAGCGGCTTTCGAGCCCGGCTTGGCGGCGCCCTTCTTCTTCTTGCCGTCGTCCTCGTCGGCGGCGGCGGCCTTGGCCTTCTTGTCCTTCTTGTCCTCGGCGCTCGCGAGCTTGTCGCTCCACTTGATGCCCTCGGGGAGGAGGCACTCGAGGCCCATGACGGCGAGCGTGTTGCTGATGGCGCGGCCCTGCTTCTCGTTGATGACGACGGCGCCCGTGCCCTCGTCGAGCGCGCGCATGTACTTCTGGAGGTGCGGGCTCAGGGTGCGGGCGATGAAGACGCGGTACTGGTCGGCGACGTCGTCGGCCTCGCGGCGCTCGTCGGCGACCCACTTGCGCAGCTCGAGGTCGACGCGCTTGATCAACATCTCGGTCCCGAGCCACGGGTCCTGGGCGCGCTTGTTCTTGAGGTACGACTGCACCTGCGAGATCTGGCCCGGGAGCGTCATGTCCTTGAGGTCGTCGAGGCGCTCGACCCACCACTTGAAGTTCTCCTTGCCCTCCTCCTGGAGCTTCTTGGCCGCGTTCTCGGCGATGAGCTTGTCGCGGCTCGACAGGACCTTGACCTTGTCCTTCTTGCTGCCGCGGCCGCCCGTCGTCGACGAGCCGTCGCGCCCGACCTCGCTGCCCGTCGGCGTCGCCGCGCCGCTCGCCGCCGCCGAGTTCTTGGCGCTCGCGATGGCGGCGACCTGCTGCTTGAGCGTCGGGCCCGAGCGCTTGCCGACCGAGGGGATGGTCTGCGGCTTGAGCGACGCGCCGAACGCGCCCGTCAACGACGCGGCGCTCTTCTGCATCTGGGCCATGAAGCGCTGCTCCTTGCGGTCGCGCTTCTTCTTGGCGCGGTAGTCGAGGACGGGCGGCGGCGCGCCGCCGAGGTGCGTCGGGAGCGCCGGGCGCGGGTTCTCCCACCCGCGCTCGTCGCTGAACACCGAGTCGCCGGCGAGCTTGTTCTGGAGCGTCGCGAGGGTCGAGTCGGGCGAGACGGCGACGTGGACCGACGACAGGTGCGCCGTGAAGATCGACTGCGTGTACGGCAGGACCGTGTCCTCGACGAGCGTCGCCGGGACGGGCGGCAGCTCGGCCGACTGGGCCGGCCCCGCCGAGCGCAGCGCGCCAAAGTCGGGCTGGGCCGCGCCCGAGAGCGACGACCAGAGCGAGTCGACGCGCGACGCGACGTCCGGGCCGAGGAAGTCGGCGAGCTTCTCGGGCGCGAGGTCGGCGTTGTTGAGGACCTCGACGAGGAGGATGAAGAAGATGCGGCCGTCGAGGTCAAAGTCGGCGAGCGGGTTCTGCGCCTCGGCCTCGGGGAGCGCCTCGACGGCGGCCGTCAGGCTCGCGTAGAACTTGGCGAGGAACGGCTCGAGGAGGGTCGACATGAGCTCGGCCGACGCCTCGGGGATGCGCTGTGCGCGTGCGCGGAGCGGGACCGAGGGGAGGAGGAGGGCGTGCGCGAGGTACAGGTAGAGGAGGGTCGACTCGGGTGCCGAGGGGGACGACGCGAGGAAGGTCGCGGCGGCGGTGCGTAGGAGGTCGTCGGCCGAGGCGGATGCGGGTGCCGAGGCGACGGCGGGGAGGGCCGGGACAGCCGAGTCGAGCGCCGACTTGGCGGCGTCGACGGCGGCGACGATGTTGGCGGGGAGGGCGGCGACCGTGCCGCGCACGACGTCGTAGAAGTAGGCGTTGATCTGCGGGAGGGATCTTCATCAGCACAGCGCGTGGAGCTCGACGTCGCAGCGAGAGCGAGACGCACCTTGGTGTCGGTGAGCTCGGCGGCCTGGAGGAGGACGTAGGGGAGCGACTGGTGGACCGTGTCGTAGAGGGCCTGCCTCTGGATGAGGATGCGCTCGGCCTGGAGCTCGCCCTCCTTGGTCTGGAGGCCGCCGTCGTGGCCGAGGACGTACATGGGCTGCGGGCAGCGAGAAGGAGGAGTCAGGTCCGTGATCGAGAGGGCGACGGACGAGGCTCGCCGGGAGGAAGGAGGAGAGAGGGGACGCACCCGCTTGCGCTGGTACCAGGTCTTCCACTCGTCATCGTCGAGCGACTCGAAGCGGTGGACCTTGGTGTCGGGCAGGTTGGCGCGGCGGATGAGGATGGACCTCGCGAGGCGGCGGGCGGCCGAGACGTAGGCGGGCGCGCCCGTGTGGATGCTGGCGTGGGCCTGGCTCTCAAAGAAGACGATCTCGAACATGGTGTCCTTCTTGAGGAGGTCGTCGACCGTCTTCTCGAGGAGGTAGGTGGCGTGGAGGAGCTGGAGCGACGGGTCGCCGCTGCGCCCGAACGCGAGGAGCGGGTCGTCGAGGACGAACTGGAGGAGGGCGTCGCCGTCGAGGATGAAGAGCTCCTGACCGGAGTAGATGAGGACGTCCATCCACCGCGGGTACTGCGAGATGAACCATGTCCTGCGCGAGCGAGACAGAGGGGAGGGAGGAGGAGGAGGGGGGTCGTCAGCGATGAGTCCTGAGCACCGCCGCAGCTGCTGGTCCCTTCGAGAACACGGTGGCTCTGTACGAGCACGCCCCCAACGCAGTCCCGAGTGGCGAGAAGGCGAGTGCCGCCCCCTCAGGAGGACGACGACGCAGTGAGGAGAGCGAGGGGGAGAGGACGCACGAGTCGAGCGTGTTGAGGGCCTGGCTGGCGCTCAGCTGCTGGCTGGTGTCGCTCTGCGCGACCTCTTGACTGTCTGCCATGGTCGAGCGAAGTGGAGAGAGCGAGCGAGCGCAGACGAGGCGGCGCAGCTTTCGGGGCCCGGGTCTCGCATTCTCGCGCTTGCTCTGGTGCGGTCTGCTGTGCTAGATATCGCTTTGCAAGACTATCAGAGTACACAAGAGGTCGGCCGCTAAGCAACCGCCGAGGTGCGGTCGACCCTCTCCTCCTCGCCGCGCCAACCACCGCCCGCTCGAAAGCCGCCTCCCTCACATGGCCGTGATCCGCGTCATCATCCCAAACGTGTCGCCGACCCTCGCACCCATGAGCCTGAGCACGTCGCCGACGCCCAACCCGCTC
>Ga0308170_10000951_pt1 | contig 30887 bp, 27 predicted proteins | sample PhyBR2_2_FD_202136 | JGI IMG/M metagenome (GOLD analysis project Ga0308170, IMG submission 202136) | Phyllosphere microbial communities from UC Gill Tract Community Farm, Albany, California, United States - DLSLSB.R2 | ecosystem: Host-associated > Plants > Phyllosphere > Unclassified | place...
GTATCAAGCCGGCCGCCTGCCCGCGCTGATTGTCCGCGGCTGAATAGTTAGGCCGTCAACACTGAGATTCATGGATTACAGTCCTCCGCCGCTTTTCAAACAGGGCGCCCCCGCGCGGGTGAAGGTGACGGTCTTCGCACTGGTATCGCTGGTGCTGCTGGTGGTCGACGCGCGCATGCACGTCTTGAACACCGTGCGCCAGGTCGCCGCCACCGTGCTCTATCCGCTGCAGATGGCCGCGCTGATGCCGCGCGACGCCGCCGCCAGCATGGGCGGCTATTTTTCCTCGCTATCGAGCCTGCAGAACGAAGTGCGCGACCTCAAGAACCAGCAGGTGGCGCAGGCCCAGTCGATGCAGCAGGCCCAGCTCCAGATGGCCGAGAACGCCCACCTGCGGCGCCTGCTCGACGCGCGCGAGCACCTGCCGGTGCAGTCGATCATGGGCGAAATTTTGTACGACGCGCGCGATCCCTCGACCCGCCGCATCGTCCTCGACCGCGGCGCGCGCAATGGCGTGCAGCCCGGCCTGCCGGTGATCGACAACGCCGGCGTCATCGGCCAGGTCACGCGCGTCTTCCCGTTTACGTCCGAAGTCACCCTCCTGACCGACAAGGAGCAGGCCATTCCCGTGCAGGTGCTGCGCTCGGGCCTGCGCAGCATCGCCTATGGCCGCGGGCGTTCGGGCCTGCTCGACCTGCGTTTCGTGGCGCCCGACGCCGACATCCAGGTCGGCGACGTGATCGTCACCTCGGGCCTGGACGGCATGTATCCGGCCGGCCTCGCTGTGGCCAAGGTGGCGCAGGTCGAGAAGGTCGGCGGCGGCGCGTTTGGCCGCGTCGTCTGCCAGCCGCTGGGCGGCGTCGACCGTAACCGCCAGCTCCTGATCGTGATGTCGGGAGCGGCGCGCGCGCCGCGTCCGGCCGACCCGCCGCTGCCGCCGCCGCATGGCGCGAGCCGCCGCAACCTGCCGAAGATGGAACCGGTCCCGGCGCCGCCGCTGGCGGCCGCGCCGCTGCCGGCGCAAGGCGCGCCGGCCCAGCCGGGCGCGAACAGTCCCGCCGGCACCGGCGCCGCACCGGTGCCGGCGCCTGCCGCCGGCGCCGCCGTCACGCCGCGCGCCGCCGCACCCGCCGGCACGCCGCGTCCGGCCGCCGCAGGCGCGCAGCCTGCCACGGCACCTGCCGCGAACCCACCAGCCGCCACCGGCGCCGCGCGCCCGACGCCGCCGTCGGCCGCCATCACCGTACCGGTCCAGCCGGCGATCCGCAAGGAGGGCGCATAATGCCCGGAGCACGTCCCAACTACATCCTGCTGCCGGTCAGCCCGCTGTTCATCGCGTTCAGCCTGACCTGCGCCTTCATGCTCAACCTGCTGCCCTGGGGCCAATGGACCGGGGCGCCCGATTTCGTCGCGCTGGTGCTGGTTTTCTGGGCCATCCACCAGCCGCGCAAGGTCGGCATCGGCGTCGCCTTCGCCATGGGCCTGCTGATGGACGTGCACGACGCGACGCTGTTGGGCGAAAACGCGCTGGCCTATACGCTGCTGTGCTACGTCGCAACCATGATCCACCGCCGCGTGCTGTGGTTTCCGGTGCTGACCCAGGCCATGCACGTGTTCCCGCTGCTGCTGCTGGCGCAGGCGATCCAGACCTTCGTGCATTTCTTCGCCACCGGCCGCTTCACCGGCTGGCTCCACTTCATCGAAAGCGCGGTGGCCGTCGCCCTGTGGCCGGTCATCACCTGGCTGCTGCTGGCGCCGCAGCGCCGCGCCGTCGACCGCGACCATACCCGCCCGATCTGATGCCCTCGGCAGTACGATGACTGAAATCAAAGACAGCGACCGCGAGATCCACCGCTTCCGCCTGCGCCTGACGGTGCTGGTGGTGATGGTGTTCCTGTGCTTCGGGGCCCTGGTCGCGCGCTTCGTCTGGCTGCAGGTCGTCCAGCACGAGAAATACCATGCGCAAGCCGAGGACAACCGCATCGCGCTGGTGCCGATCGTGCCCAACCGCGGCCTGATCGTCGACCGCAACGGCGTCGTCCTGGCGCGTAACTACTCGGCCTACACGCTCGAGATCACGCCCTCGAAACTGCAGGCCAGCATGGACTCGGTGATCGACGAGCTGGCCAAGCTGGTGGCGATCGAAGCGAAGGACCGCAAGCGCTTCAAGCGCCTGCTCGAAGAGTCGCGCAGCTTCGCCAGCGTGCCGCTGCGCACCCGCCTGACCGACGACGAGGTGGCGCGCTTCACCGCGCAGCGTTTCCGCTTCCCGGGCGTGGAGGTGCAGGCGCGCCTGTTCCGCCAGTACCCGCTGGGCGAGATCGCTTCGCATGTGGTCGGCTACATCGGCCGCATCAACACGCGCGAAGCCGAGGTGATCGAGGAAAGCGACGACGCCGCCAACTACAACGGCACCGACTACATCGGCAAGGAAGGCCTGGAAAAGAAGTACGAACGCTACCTGCACGGCACCACCGGCTACGAGGAAGTCGAACGCTCGGCCGGCGGACGCGCGATCCGCACGTTGTCGCGCCGTCCGCCGGTCCCGGGCAGCAACCTGATCCTGTCGGTCGATATCGAACTGCAGAAGGTGGTCGAGGAAGCCTTCGGCGACCAGCGCGGCGCCCTGGTCGCGATCGACCCCGAGACCGGCGACGTGCTGGCCTATGTCTCGCGTCCGGGCTTCGACCCCAACCTGTTCGTCGACGGCATCGACGCCCAGAGCTGGAACGAACTCAATACCTCGCTGGACAAGCCGCTGATGAACCGTCCGCTGTCGGGCACCTATCCGCCCGGTTCGACCTTCAAGCCCTTCATGGCGCTGGCGGCGCTCGAACTGGGCAAGCGCGACAAGAACCACGGCATCCAGGATCCGGGCTTCTTCACGCTGGGCGGGCACCGCTTCAACGACGACGTCAAGGGCGGCCACGGCTATGTCGACCTGCACCGCTCGGTCGTCGTCTCCTGCGATACCTATTACTACCAGCTCGGCAATGACATGGGCATCGACGCCATCCATGACTTCATGGCGCCGTTCGGCTTCGGCTCCCAGACCGGGATCGACCTCGAGCACGAGAAAATCGGCGTGCTGCCGTCGAAAGAGTGGAAGGCCGAGCGTTTCAAGCGCAACCGCGCGGCCCAGAAGTGGGTCGGCGGCGACACCATCTCGATCAGCATCGGCCAGGGCTTCAACAATTACACCGTCATCCAGATGGCGCACGCGGTGGCCAACCTGGCCAACAACGGCATCGTGATGAAGCCGCACCTGGTGAAACTGATCGAGGACGGCGCCACGCACCAGCGCACGCTCACGGTACCGAAGGAAAGCCGGCGCATCCCGCTCAAGCAGGAAAACATCGACTTCATCAAGAACGCGATGGTCGGCGTCACGACCGAAGCGGGCGGCACCGGCGTGCGAGCCTTTGCCAACGCCGGCTATGTCGTCGCGGGCAAGTCCGGTACCGCCCAGGTGATCGGCCTGAAGGGCGGCAAATACAACGCCCATGCGATCGACGAGCGCCACCGCGACAACGCCTTGTTTACGGCCTTCGCGCCGGCCGACAAGCCGCGCATCGCCGTCGCGCTCGTGGTCGAGAACGCGGGCTTCGGTGCGGCCGCCGCGGCGCCGATCGCGCGCAAGGCGCTCGACTATTACCTGCTCGGCAAGCGCCCGGCGCCGCCCAAGCCGGAAGACGCTCCCGGCGCCAAGCCGGTCGTCACTGCCGCACATGCCGGCCACGCGCCGGCTGCTGTTCCCGCCGCCGCTGCGCAGCCGCCCACGTCGAGCGGTCCAGCCGCCGCGCCTGCCGCACTGGTAGCACCAGCACCCACCAAGGAGTAACCGATGGCCTATTACCCCGAGCGGCGGTCCCTCAGCCGCCGGCTCAAGCCGTATTTCACCGTCTTCGACTGGCCGCTGGCGATGGTCCTGTTCATGCTGCTGACCACGAGCGTGATCACGATGTCCTCGGCCGGCGCCGAATTCCCGGGCCGCGTCGAATCGCAGATGCGCAACTTCGTGCTCGCCTTCTTCGTCATGTGGATGGCGGCCCTGGTGCCGCCGCAAACGCTGATGCGCCTGGCGGTGCCGATCTACACCTTCGGCGTCACGCTGCTCGTTGCGGTGGCCCTGTTCGGCATCATCAAGAAGGGCGCGCGGCGCTGGCTGCACGTGGGCGTCGACATCCAGCCTTCCGAGATCATGAAGATCGCCACCCCGCTGATGCTGGCCTGGTATTTCCAGAACCGGGCCAAAGTAGGGAGCTGGAAGTCGTTCGCCGGGGCGGCGGTGCTGGTGCTCATTCCGTTCGCGTTGATCGCCAAGCAGCCCGACCTCGGCACGGCGCTCCTCGTTGGCGCTTCCGGTTTCTACGTTCTCTTTCTGGCCGGGCTGTCATGGAAGGTGATTCTGGCTTTGGCTGCCGGAGGGGCGGCCAGCCTGCCGGTGGTGTGGTCGATGCTGCACGACTACCAGCGCGAACGCGTCATGACCCTGATCGACCCGACCTCCGACCCGCTCGGCAAGGGTTTCCACATCATCCAGTCGACGATTGCGATCGGCTCGGGGGGCGTGATGGGCAAAGGTTATGGAAGAGGCACGCAGGGCCAGCTCGAATTCGTGCCGGAACAAACGACCGACTTCCTGTTCTCGGTCTATTCGGAAGAATTTGGACTGGTCGGGAACCTATTTCTTTTGGTAATCTATCTGCTGCTGATCGGCCGCGGCATGATGATCGCGGCGAACGCACCGAACCTGTTCACCCGGCTCCTCGCCGGAGCGATCACGATGATTTTCTTCACGTATGCGTTTGTCAACATGGGCATGGTGAGCGGCATCCTGCCGGTGGTGGGGGTCCCGCTGCCGTTCATGAGCTACGGCGGCACCGCCTTCATCACGCTGGGCCTTGGCGCCGGCATCCTGATGAGCATACAAAGGCACCGGAAACTGGTGCAGACCTGAAAGGACGAGGATGCGATTGACCGCTCCGAGCTACCTCCCAGCGGTCATCGCCCTCGCGGCCTTGATGACCGGATGCGGAACCACCGGCGAACGTAAAAGCCTGCTTCCGCTACCCTGGCACCACAAGATGGCGAAGCACGACGGCGACATCGCGCTGCCCCCGGCCGGCTCCGGGCGCGGCGGCTACTACAAGGACGACGGCCCGGGGCGCGATATCCCGCCCGGCCTGGAGCTGGTACCGGACGCGATTGTCCGCGCCGAGCCCTACGCCAAATGGGCCAACCGCCCGTATTCCGTGTTCGGCCAGACCTACAGCCCGATGCTGGACGAGCAGCCCTTCACCCAGCGCGGCGTGGCCAGCTGGTATGGCGTGAAATTCCACGGCCAGCGCACCTCCTCGGGCGAGCCCTACGACATGTACAAGATGACGGCCGCGCACCCGACGCTGCCGATCCCGTCCTATGCCCGCGTCACCAGCACCGCGACCGGCAGGTCGGTGATCGTGCGCATCAACGACCGCGGTCCCTTCCACGCCAGCCGCATCATCGACGTGTCGTACACGGCGGCGCTGAAGCTTGGCCTGCTGGGCAAGGGCAGCCACGAAGTCGAGATCGAACGCCTGTTCCCGACCGATCCGGCGCAGGTCGCGACGGCGCGCCGCGCCGCCACGTCGCAGGCGCAGGCGCTCGAGGTCACGCCGGCGCCGCCGGACATTGCGGCGCTGATGCTGGAAGACCGGGTGAGCTCGAGCAGCGCGGCCACGGAGAAGGTGGCGCGGGCCGATGCGGCGACCGGCTTCTGGCTGCAGTTGGGCGCCTACGGCCGCGCGGACAAGGCACAGGAAATGAGCCGGCAGCTGGCCGCAGCGGGTGTCGGCAACCTGGAGGTAGCGCCGTCGGGATCCGTGCACCGTTTGTATGGCGGGCCGTTCGGGTCGCGGGCGGAGGCGCAGCAGGCGGCCAAGGCGCTGCCGTCGGAGTTAAGGTTAAAGCCGATCGTGGTGAAGCGGTAGGGGTATTGACGCCAGGTCGGATGATCCGGCGCTGGTTGAACGCGTGGGCGGGAGACCCGCCCACCTTACGAAACCCGGCATACCGTAGGGTGGGCTCTCGAGCCCACGCGGTACGGAACATGCACACCGCCATCGCACGCTACAAACGGATCACCGGCAAACGTGTAAAACCGCCGCCTCCATCCCGCGCCCGGCATTGACGATGCGGCTGCGGATCTCGGCATCGATATCCCGGAACCGGTAGGCAAAGCGCTGCGACTGCGGCCCGCGCGGCAGGATGCGCACGTTGGCCACGCCCAGTTTCGTCAGGCGCGCCGTCTCGCTGCGGGCCGCCGCTTCGGTCTTGAACACGCCCAGCGAAATCGCCCATTTCAAGGGCGATTCCCCCTGCATCACGAAGGAATTGGTCACGCCGCGCTCGCGCAGCTCCGCCGTGCGGCGGTCGGCGCCTTCCTTGCCGCCCTGCGGCGGCAGGTAGACCAGGTGGCTGGTCACTTCCTGGAAGGGCACCGTCAGGCGGGTCTGGCGCGCACCGAGGTCCAGGCGCGCCAGGCGCGTCTCGAAGCGGCGTGCCTCGCCGGCCGCAAAGGCATCGGTTTCGACGCAGGCCACCGCCGGGGCGGCGGGGGCGACGGCCGGCGGCGCAACTGCCGGCACCTCGGCCGCGCTTTCGGCCGAACTCTCGGCCGGACTCTCGGCCGGCGCCGCGGCATCCGCGATGGCCTGCGCCTGCGCGCCGGTCAGCAGCACGAGTTTGCCGGCGGCGAGCTGGTTGCGCAGGCGCGCCGGCTCGCGCTGTTCAGGCTCGGCACCGCCGAGGAAACCGCGGCCGTAGGCAAACAGCAACGCATTCGCGCACAGCAAAGCCCAGAATACGAATCTCAACAAGTCTTGTCTCCCATCGGCACCGGCGCCAGCGCCACCGCGTGCAGGCCCACCAGCACGATATTATCGACCATCCGGTACGCGCACTTGAGCGCCGGTGCGATATACGGCGCCGCGCCGCCCGACAGGATGCACAGCGCGCCGTCCTGGGCGGCGGCCGCGCGTTCGATCGCGCCGGCCTGGGCCGACAGGCAGCCCGAGACGATGGCGTCATTCGTATTGTCGGCGAACAGCGGCGGCGGCGCCGCGCCGGGCAGGGCCTGCGGCAGCTGCGCGGTGTTCTTCGCCAGCGCGCCAGCCATCAGCGCCAGGCCCGGCAGGATCATGCCGCCGACGAAGCGGCCATCCGCGGACACCGCGTCGACCGTCGTCGCCGTACCGGCCGTCGCCACCACCAGCGCCTGGTCCGGCGCCAGCGCACGCGCGCCGATCGCCGCGGCAAAGCGGTCGCAGCCCAGGCGTCCAGGTTCGCGGTAGCCGTTCACCAGTCCCGCGCGTTCGGCAGTCGAGGCAAACCATTCGGTATCGATCGGTTCCAGCAAGGCGGCCAGGCGCTCGCGCAGGGCGGCGCCGGCCACGTTCGAAACCAGCGCATGCGTCACGCCGCGGCCCTGCCAGGCGGCGGCAGCGGCGTCCAGGTCGGCATGCAGGGCGGCCCCGAATTCCAGCCATTCGCCGGCACGCGCGCCCGGCGCCGCCAGCGCCCACTTCACCCGCGTATTGCCGGCGTCGATCAGCAGCAGCATTTATGAAACGCCTTTCACGCGCAGCGACACGTCGCCGGCCAGCACCGCGATGCGGCCATCCGCCGTGTCGAGCAGCAGGCGGCCGGCATCGTCCACACCGGCGGCGGTGCCTTCGTGCAGCACGGCGCCGCCATCGAGCACGCTGACGGTTTCGCCCTGCCAGGCGTGGCGCAGGTTCCAGCGCGCGGCAAAGGCGCCAAAGCCGGCGCCTTCGAATTCGCTCAATGCGCCGGCCAGGCCATCGAGCAGGGCGGCCAGCAGCGCGTCGCGGTCCATCCGCGCGAGCCAGGGCAGCGACGCGACGCTGCGCCCGATCTGCGCTTCGAGTTCGTCCGGCATGACGAGGTTCAGGCCGATACCGATCACGGCCCAGACGCCGCCCGCGGGTGCGCTTTGCGTCTCGATCAGGATCCCGGCCAGCTTGTCGCCGTCCTTCAGCACGTCGTTCGGCCACTTCAGGCCCACCTGCACGCCGAGGCGCTCAAGGGTTTCAGCCAGGGCCACGCCAACCGCCAGTGGCAGGCCGGTAAGCCGCTGCGGGCCGCCTTCGAAACGCCAGGCCAGCGAGAAGGTCAGCGAGCCTTCGCTGGACGACAGCCAGCTGCGGCCCGCGCGGCCACGGCCGGCGGTCTGGTTGCGGGCGACGAGCAGCACGGGCGCCGCGAGCGTGGCGGCGCGCGCCAGCAGGTCGGCGTTGGTCGAGCCGGTCGTTTCGACCACTTCAACGGAAACGCCCGCGCTGGAGAGCGCGGCGATGGCGGCGGCGTTCATGCGGCCTCCCTGCGCGGTTTGGTGGGCGCACGCGCGAACAGGCGGTCGAAGACGGCATTCGGCAGCGCGCGCAGCAGTCCGGCGGCGACGCCCATCTGCCAGGGCAGTACGCGGTAGCTGTCGCCGCGCGCGATCGCGCGTACGGCTTGCGCGGCAAAGCGTCCGGCCGGCATCAGGAAGGGCATGGGAAAACGGTTGTTGCGGGTCATGGGAGTATCGATATAACCGGGCGCGATCGTCACGACGCGGATGTTGGACGCATGGAGTTCGAGGCGCAGCGATTCGCAGTAGGCGTGCACCGCCGCTTTCGACGCGCAATAGGCGCCGGCGCCGCGCATGCCGCGTACGCCGGCCACGCTGCCGATGGCGACCAGGCGGCAGGGCCCGCGCTGCGCCTTCATCGGCGCCACAAAGGGTGCGAAGGTGGCGACCGTCGCGGTCACGTTGGTGGCGAACACCGCCTCGAACACGGCCAGATCTTCGGGCCGCTCGGTGAGCGTGCCGTGCGAAATGCCGGCGCTGGCGATGACGATATCGGCGCCGCCGTGCGCGGCTACAAAGTCCGCGCCTGCGCAGGCCAGCGCGGCGTGATCGCATACATCGAGCGCATAGCTGCGATGGCGTTCGGGATGGGGGAGGGAAGCGATCAGCGCGGCGAGCGCTTCGCCGCGCCGCGCTACCAGGCCGAGGGTGGCGCCGCGTGCCGCGTATTCACGCGCCAGCGCCGCGCCGATGCCGCTCGAGGCGCCGGTAATGAAGACCCGGTCGGCTCCAGCGGCCGCGGTCATTTCTTGTCCGCTTTGGCCGCTTTGGCTTTCTCCACCAGTGCGTCCATCACCTGCAGGGCGACCTGCTGCTGTTCGACTTCGGTCTGCGCCGGGGAGCCTTCCGGGTTCGCCATCGAAGGCGAGGTGAGGAAGCGGCCGTCGATGGCGACCATCGGCCAGTGGTCGACCTGGTACTCGTTCATCATGGCGCCGGCGCGGCGCGCCTTGGCCTGCACGCCGAAGGAGTTGTAGGCATCGACGAAGCGGGCGCGGTCGATGCCCGACTTGGCCGCCCAGTCGATCACTTCTTCGTCGTTGGCAAAGCGCAGGCCCTGCTGGTGCATGGCGGCGAAGGCCCTGGTGTGGTATTGCCCGACCAGGCCGAGCGCGTCGAGTGCGTAGAACAGGCGCTGCTGCGGCAGCACGCGCGGCCCGCCGGCCACGTGTACGCGCTTGAAGACGATGTTGTTGCCCTGCTTTTTCACCCAGTCGGCCAGCAGCGGCTCGAACACGTTGCAGTGCGGGCAGTAGTAAGCAAAAAATTCGATGACTTCGACCTGCTTGCCCTCTGGCGTGTCCAGTTTCTGCGGCAGCACCTTGTACTGCACGCCTTCTTTCGGCGCGGCCGGGGTGGCCGGGGCGGCAATAGTCACGCCGCTCAGGGTCAGGAGGGCAGCGGTGCACAACAGGCGGCGAAGCATTTTCATCGAGTCTTCCTTATTTGGTGTTACGGACGATGGCGACATCGATGCCGCTGTCGAGCAGTTTCGCGCGTGCCTTGTTCACGGATTCGACCTGGCTGAACGGACCGAGGCGCACGCGGTGCAGGGTGCCGCTGTCGCTTGCGCGGTCGCTGATCGCGGCTTCGAAGCCGAGCAGGGCCAGCTTGGCGCGGGTGTTCTCGGCGTCCGACATTTCGCGGAAGGCGCCGGCCTGCAGGTAATAGACGTATTTGTCGTCGGCGCCGGCGGCTGCGGTCGTTGCCGGTGCGCCGGCGGGGGCCGCGGCGGGCGTCGGTGCGGCTGCATGCGCAGCCGGCTTCGGCTCTCCCGCACCCGTCATGCCGGCGATGGCCTGGCCCAGCGGATCGGCCTCGGTCGCGGCGGCCGGCGCCGGCTTCGGGGCGGCCGCTGGCGCCGGCGCTGCCGCCGCTTCCGCCTTCTTCGCTTCGCGCTCGGCCAGCTGCTTCGCCGCTTCGCGCGCGGCGTCGCGATTGCCGTACAGGGGCTTGTTCGGGTCGTTCGCCTGGCTCGGTTCGAGATCGGCCGGGCGGCCCATCTTGTTCGAGCGGTCGGTGAAGGGAGAAGCGCCCTTGGTGATCATCAGCGCAACCGCCACCGCGATACCCAGGCCGATGATCAGGCCGATGATGATGCCGGTCAGGGTGCTGCCGCGCTGGCGGGAGGGGAAACGAAGAGTGGCGGTCATGGTCGCTCGTTATTTATGCTTGTGATTCGTTATGCTTGTGGTTCGTCTTGGGCGTCGGCGGGAGCGCGTTCCATCTTGTTCGGCGCCGAGACGCCGATCAGGGCCAGGCCGTTGCGCAGCACCTGGCGCGTCGCCGTGGCCAGGGCCAGGCGCGCGAGCTTCAGGGCCTCGTCGTCGTCGAGCAGCCACTTGTGCGCGAAATAATAGCTGTGCAGTTCGCCGGCCAGTTCGCGCAGGTAGAACGCGACCTGGTGCGGGCCGAGTTCGGCCTGGGCGCGCTGCAGCACTTCCGGGTAAGCCGCCAGTTTCGACAGCAGGCTCGCTTCGTGCGGCGTGTTCAGGGAAGACAGGTCGACGTTCGCCAGCGCCGCTTCATCGCCGCCCCAGTTCGCCAGCGCCGAGCAGATGCGCGCGTGGGCGTACTGCACGTAATACACCGGGTTCTCGTCCGAGGTTTTCAGGGCGACGTCGACGTCGAACACGAATTCGGTATCGGCCTTGCGCGAGATGAGGAAGAAGCGCACGGCGTCGCGGCCGCGCGTGATGTCGCCGTTGCCCGACCATTCGATCAGGTCGCGCACGGTCACGTAGGAACCGGCGCGCTTCGAGATCTTGACTTCCTCGCCGTCCTTCATGACGGTGACCATCTTGTGCAGCACATAGTCCGGATAGCCTTGCGGGACGCCGATGTTCACCGCCTGCAGGCCGGCGCGCACGCGGGCAATCGTCCCGTGGTGGTCGCTGCCCTGGATGTTGATCGCCTGGTCGAAGCCGCGGCGGAACTTCTGCATGTGGTAAGCCACGTCCGGCACGAAATACGTGAAGGTGCCGTCGGACTTGCGCATCACGCGGTCCTTGTCGTCGCCGTAGTCGGTGGTTTTGAGCCACAGCGCGCCGTCCTGCTCGTAGGTGACGCCGGCGTCGACCAGGGCCTGCACGGCCTGGTCGACTTTACCGTCCGCATAGAGCGAGGACTCGAGGTAGTAATTGTCGAACCTGACACCGAAAGCCTGTAAATCCTGGTCCTGCTCGTTGCGCAGGTAGGCGACGGCGAAGCGGCGGATCGATTCGAGGTCGTCGGCGTTGCCGCTGGCGGTGGCCGGTTCGCCATCGCTGGCGGAGACGGTTTTACCTGCCAGGAAGTCGGCTGCGATCTCGGCGATGTAGTCGCCGTTATAGGCCGACTCGGGCCACTCGGCGTCGCCCGGCTTGAAGCCGCGCGCGCGCGCCTGCACCGAATTGGCGAGCGTGGCGATCTGCACGCCGGCGTCGTTGTAATAGAACTCGCGGGTGACTTCGTGGCCTTGCGCTTCGAACAGCGAGGACAGCGCATCGCCCAGCGCCGCCTGGCGGCCGTGGCCGACGTGCAGCGGGCCGGTCGGGTTGGCCGAGACGAATTCGATGATTGCGTGGTGGCCCTTGCCGGATTCGCCGCGTCCAAACGCTGCGCCCTGCTGCAGGATGCTGCGCACCACCGACTGCTTGGCGCTTGCCGCCACGCGCAGGTTGATGAAGCCGGGACCGGCGACGTCCGCCGCTTCGACCAGGCCGGCCGCGTTCGGGTCGGCCAGCAGGGCCGCGACCAGGCGCGTGGCCAGTTCGCGCGGGTTGGTCTTCAGTGGCTTGGCCAGCTGCATGGCGATATTGCAGGCGACGTCGCCATGGCTCGGATCGCGCGGGCGCTCCAGAACGATATTCGGGGTCAGATCGGTGCCGGCGACGATCGGCGCAAGGGCGGCCTGGAAGAGGGCAACGATCTCTTGTTTTTGTTGGGCGAGCATGGGCGTATTCAGTAAGTTCGTGAGGCGGTGGCGCGGCCACGGCAATATCAAGGGTTCATTATACTGGTTTGCTGCAGCGCCGAATACGGCCGCCACCGCCTCGCCTGCCTGCTCTTTAAGCCGGACCAAAGGCGGAGCCGGTACAATGCGGGTCTTTCCCCGTATTGACTCCGCCACCATGACCGACAAGCGACGCACGCTCTCCATCCAGCCCAAGACCGCCGGCACCAAGCCAGCCAAGCCGGCCGGTAATCCGGCCGCGCAGTACGCCCGGCCAAAGGCCACGGCCAAGGCGGAGAAGCAGCCTGAAGCGAGGCCGGCCGCGCCGGCGCCGAGGCAGCCCGCGCCGGCCGCGCGCCCGAGCCATGAAGTCAAGCCGCAGTTCCAGGCGGAGTACCGTCCCGACCTGCCGGGCGACTCGCTGGCCCTGGCCATGCTCGGCGCGGCCAGCGCCGTTGCCCAGGTGCGCGGCGGCACCGCGCTGCCCCAGGCCTTGTCGAACGTATTCGCCGCCTACCAGGTGACGCCGCAGAGCCGCGGCGCGATCCAGGACCTGGCCTACCGCACGATGCGCGGCCTCGGGCGCGCGGAGGTCCTGCTCGGCCTGATGACGACCAAGGCGCCGGACGTGCCGATGCTGGTCGGCCTGATCCAGTGCGCGCTGGTGCTGCTCGATCCGCCGGAAGGGGAAAGCGCCGCCTACGAACCCTTCACCGTGGTCGACCAGGCCGTGACGGCGGCCAGCCGGCACCCGGACTTCGCCCACGCCAAGGCGATGGTGAACGCGGTCCTGCGCCGCTTCCTGCGCGAGCGCGAGGAACTGGTCGCCACCGCCTTGAAGGAACCGCTGGCGCAGTGGAACTACCCGCAGTGGTGGATCGACGCCACGAAAGCCGCCTATCCGCGCGACTGGGAAGCGATCCTCGACGCCGGCAACCGCCACCCGCCGCTGACGCTGCGCGTGAATATCCGCAAGATCAGCGTCGACGACTACCTGCGCCAGCTGGAAGAGGCCGGCATGGCGGCCGACGTGATCGGCCCGCAAGCCTTGCGCCTGAAGCAGGCGACGAATGTCGCGCAGATCCCCGGTTTCCACGACGGCCTGGTGTCGGTGCAGGACGCCGGCGCCCAGCTGGCCGCGCAACTGCTCGACCTCGGGAACGGCATGCGCGTGCTCGATGCCTGCGCGGCGCCGGGCGGCAAGAGCGGCCACATCCTCGAGGTGGCCGACGTCGAACTGACCTCGGTCGATTCGGACGCGCAGCGCCTCGCGCGCGTGGGCGACAACCTGGGACGGCTCGGTCTTTCGGCCACGCTGGTCACGGCCGGCGCGCAGACCCAGTACTGGTGGGACGGCCGCGAATTCGACCGCATCCTGGCCGACGTGCCGTGCACGGCCTCGGGCATCGTGCGCCGTCACCCGGACATCCGCTGGCTGCGCCGCAAGACCGATACGCGCCAACTTACAACACTTTCCGCGGAGATACTCGACAATCTTTGGCAGATGCTGCGGGCCGATGGTAAATTGTTGTTTGTGACATGTTCGCTCTGGCCCCAGGAATCGGAGGCACAGGCGGCCGCGTTCGCGGCGCGCCACAACGACGCCATTCGCCTCGATGCGCCAGGGCAGCTGCTTCCCTCGAGCGGCGCCGGGCTCGATCATGACGGACTGTTCTACGCCTTGTTCCAGAAGAGCGCGGCGTAACAGTCCCTCGCACCACGCTCAACGCAACATAGCTTTATTACTTAGGTTCCGGCCCCTTGTGACTTTACGATTTTTCCGCCTCCTCGCCTGCCAGCTCCTGCTGGTCTTCGCGTGCGCAACGGCGCAGGCGGCCGAAGGGATCGACATCACGCTGGCGAAAATCGAGGCGACCGACGAAGGTTACCGCCTCGGGGCCAACTATTCGTTCGACCTGAACCGCGACCTGGAAGACGCCCTGCAGCATGGCGTCAAACTGTATTTCACGACCGAGATCGAACTGACGCGCCCGCGCTGGTGGTGGCGCGACGACCGCGCCGTGTCCTCGAAGCGTACCGTCAGCATCTCCTACGACGTGCTGCTGCGCCAGTATTACGTGTCGATGGGCGGCAGCGTCCAGCAGACCTACCAGACCCTGGACGAGGCGATGTTCCAGATCCGGCGCCCCGGACGCTGGCTGATCGCGCCGAAAAGCGCGCTCAAATCCGGCGAAACCTACGAAGTCACCCTGCGCATGTACATGAACCGCGACCTGCTGCAAAAGCCGCTGCAGGTCAACGCCTTCAGCAATTCGGACTGGCACCTTGCCTCGAACAAGAAGACTTTCACTTATCGTGCGGAGTAGGGCGTGAACCAGGCCATGCGCTACGCGCTGGTGGTCGGCGGCGCGGTCGTCTCGATCCTGCTGTTCCTGCTTGCCTCGGCGTCCGATAACTCCGGCTTCTTCGACCGCTACTATTCCTGGCTGCTGGGACTGAACGCGACGATCGCGTTCCTGCTGCTGATCCTCGTCGTCGTCGCCCTCGGGCGCCTGTACTCGCGCTATCGGGCCGGGCGCTTCGGCTCGCGTCTGATGGCGAGACTGGTCCTGCTGTTCGCCGGCATCGGCATCCTGCCGGGCCTGGTCATCTTCATGGTGTCGGTGCAGTTCGTCTCGCATTCGATCGAATCCTGGTTCGACGTGAAAATCGAATCGGCCCTGCAGTCCGGCCTCAACCTCGGTCACGCGGCGCTCGACGAGGCGCTGGTCGAACTCTCCGCCAAGGGCCAGACGGTGGCCGCCACCCTGTCGGGCCAAGGCGATGCAGGCGCCCAGCTGGCGCTGTCGCAGCTGGTGTCGAATACCGAGGGCATGCAAAGCGCGCTCCTGCTCGACGCCGGCGGCAAGCTCGTCGCCAGCGCCAGCGAAGACCGGCGCGCCGACCTCACCGTCGACCTGCCGAATCCGCAAATGGTGCGCCAGGCCGCGATGCCCGGCGGTTATGCGCGCGCCGAAGGCGGCATCGAACTCGACTTCCGCGACAATACGAACGGGGGCTCCAACGCCCTCGACGCCGCCACCGGCCTGCGCCTGCGCGCGGTGCTGGCCGTGCCCGAGCCGCCCGGCGCGCCGCCGCGCTACCTGCAATTGATGCAGACGGTACCGGTCAACCTGGCCTCGAATGCCGAGGTGTTGCGCAGCGCGTTTTCCGAGTACCAGCAGCGCTCGGTCGCGCGCGCCGGCCTGCGCCGGATGTACATCGAAACCCTGACACTGACCCTGCTGCTGGCCATTTTCGGCGCCATCGGCAGCGCGGTGCTGATCGCCGGGAACCTGGCCCAGCCGCTGCTGGTGCTGGCCGAGGGTACGCAGGCGGTGGCCGAGGGCGATTTGTCGCCGCGCCCGATCGTCGAAACGAATGACGAACTGGGCACGCTGACGCAATCCTTCAACGCCATGACCGGCCAGCTGTTCGAGGCCCGCAGTGCGGTCGAACGCAACCGCGCCGCGCTGCAAAGCGCCAAGGCCCACCTGGAGTCGGTGCTGGCGAACATGTCGGCCGGCGTGCTGGTGCTGGACGCCGAAGGCACGGTCGTCAACTCGAACGAAGCCGCCTGCCGCATCCTGCAGATGGAGCAGTGCCACCTGGACGGGCCGCTCTCGAAAATCGAGGGCCTGGAAAACTTCGCCGCCACCGTGACGCGCGCGTTCTCGACGCAGAGCGCGCAATCGGCCGCCGGCACCGCGCGCCAGCGCACCCACTGGCAGCAGGAAATCGAGATCCCGCGCCGGAGCGGCGGTGGCGGCGATGAGCATGACACCACCTTGCTGGCGCGCGGATCGCGCCTGCCGGTGGGCGTGGGCAGCGGCTTCATCGTCGTGTTCGACGATATCTCGGACGTGATCTCGGCCCAGCGCTCGGTGGCCTGGGGCGAAGTGGCGCGCCGCCTGGCGCACGAAATCAAGAACCCGCTCACGCCGATCCAGCTGTCGGCCGAACGCCTGCAGATGAAGCTGGAAGGCAAGCTGGACGCGGCCGATGCCGCCTTGCTGGCGCGCGCGACGACGACCATCGTCAACCAGGTCGACGCCATGAAGCGCATGGTCGACGACTTCCGCGACTATGCGCGCACGCCGCCGGCGGTGCTCGAGCCGCTCGACCTGAATGGCCTGATCGGCGAGATCCTGACCTTGTACCTGGCCGAGGACGCCTCCGACATCATCCACGCCACGCTGGCGCCGAAGCTGCCGCGCGTGATGGGCGACCCGACCCAATTGCGCCAGGTGATCCACAACCTGCTGCAGAACGCCCAGGACGCGCTGGCCGACCGCAGACCCGGCGCCCAGGCGCCGCGCATCGACGTCGCCACCGAGATCATCCGCTACACCGGCGCCGACGGCACGGCGGGCGAGGCGGTGCGCCTGGCCATCCTCGACAACGGCCCGGGCTTTGCGCCGAAGATCCTGGCGCGCGCCTTCGAACCGTATGTCACCTCGAAGGCCCGCGGCACCGGTCTCGGCTTGCCGATGGTGAAAAAGATCATCGACGAGCACGGTGGCCGCATTGATGTTCAGAACCGTCCAGACGGAAGTGGCGCGTCAGTATTCATTTTGCTGTTAAAGTTAGCACAAGAGGCGAACTTGGCCGAAGTGTAAATCGGGCATAGAATACGCCGGGAAGCAAACTGTTAACTCGGGTGGAGACGGAAGGTAAACGATGGCGAACATACTCGTAGTTGATGATGAAATGGGCATCCGCGAGCTGCTCTCGGAAATCCTGGGAGACGAAGGCCACGCAATCACGCTGGCCGAGAACGCGCAGCAGGCGCGCGAAGCACGCGCCGCCGGCGCGCCCGACCTGGTCCTGCTCGACATCTGGATGCCCGATACCGACGGCGTCACGCTGCTCAAGGAATGGCAGCGCGATGGCCTCTTGAGCATGCCGGTCATCATGATGTCGGGCCATGCCACCATCGATACCGCCGTCGAGGCCACCCGTATCGGCGCCCTGAATTTCCTCGAAAAGCCGATCGCCCTGCAAAAGCTGCTCAAAGCGGTGCAGCAGGGCCTGACGCGCGCCCAGGAAGTGGCGCGCGCCCCGGTGCCGCCGCCGCGCCCGGCGATGCCGGCCCCGATCGTCGAAGCGCCGCCGGTGAGCAACCCGATGTTCGCGGCCCAGCCCGTGCCCGCGCCCCTGAACGGCGCGCGCGTGGGCGTCATCGGCCATGGCGAAACGCAGGGCTATACGCTTTCCTTCGACCTGCCGCTGCGCGAAGCACGCGATGCCTTCGAGCGCATGTACTTCGAACACCACCTGGGGCGCGAAGGCGGCAGCATGACGCGCGTGGCCGAAAAGACCGGTCTCGAGCGCACCCACCTGTACCGCAAGCTGAAACAGCTCGGCGTCGAACCGGGCAAGCTCGGCAAGCGGGGCGGGTAGTGGAAAGGGGCCAGCCGGCCCCCGAATGGCCCTTCTCATCAGGCTCCTCTTTGCGTCATCCAATTCCTACGGTGCTGGTCACCGGACCCACTGCGGCAATGCGCGAGGCGGCCATCGCCCGCGCCCTGGACGACCCCGCTACGCCCCGTAGCGATGGGATCGCCATCATCCTAGAGGGACTTCCCGACGGCAGTCCCGTGCTGGAAAATTCCGACAAACTCCTGATTTCGCGCATCGCGCCCGGTTGCTTGTGCTGCGCGGGAAATCTCGTCATGCGTGTTACATTAAATCGTCTGCTGCGCCAGCAGCCGGCCCGCCTCTTCATCGGCGTCTCCGGTACGGCGCACCTGGATCAGTTGCGATCATGGTTAAGTGGCGCACCATACGATCAACTGCTGGCTCTCACGCCCGACCTGCACTCTTGAAATTGGTCCGGCGAGCCCCACCTCTTCACTGAAGCTAACCGCCCCGCCGAGTGGCTAGCAAGATACTGATCGAGAGAAGGAGTCACCATGAACATGATCTATAACAGCGAACAGTACAGCGTGGTCGAATTTGGCGTCGATCGCGACCTCGAAGCCTTGCGCTTCGGCGGTTACGAGATCGTCGACAAGGCCGGCCGGCGCGAAGCGTTCATCGGCGGCAAACTGGCCCAATCGTTCCGCCGCGACGTCAACAACCTCATCGCGAGCGAGCCGACCATGGAAGAAATCGACGATTTCCTCGGCTCCTACGACACGATGATGAACCAGCCGGTCGTGCTGCACTAAGCAAGCCGACGCAAGCCTGGAGGACATCCCACCGACGGCCAGGGACACAACTGAATGCAGGCGCCGGCGACAGCCGGTGCCGCGTCCGCCCTGCGCCTCGCTCCGCTTCATCACCGCGGCAACATGGTAAGCTCTTCGCCATGTGCCAACTTCTTGCAATGAACTGCAATGTCCCAACCGACATTGTGTTTTCCTTTACCGGCTTCGCCCATCGCGGCGGCCGTACCGACACCCATCACGATGGCTGGGGCATCGCCTTCTTCGAGGGCGCCGGCGTCCGTCATTTCGTCGATCACCAGGCCGCGATCGATTCGCCGATCGCCGAACTGATCAAGCGTTACCCGATCAAGTCGACCAATGTCATCGCCCACATCCGCAAGGCGACCCAGGGCCATGTCGCGCTCGAGAACTGCCATCCCTTCGTGCGCGAGCTGTGGGGCCGCTACTGGGTGTTCGCCCACAACGGCGACCTGAAGGAGTTCAAGCCGCAGCTCGACGGCGCCTTCCGTCCCGTCGGCAGCACCGACAGCGAGCTCGCCTTCTGCTACCTGCTGCAGGAACTGCGGCGCCGCTTCGGCGACAGCCCGCCCGCGTTGCCGGCCTTGCGCGCGGCGCTCGGCGAACTGGTACAGGCTGTCTCGGATCACGGCACCTTCAACATGCTGCTCTCGGATGGCACCGCCCTGTTTGCGCACTGCTCGACCAAACTAAGTTACATCGTGCGCCAATATCCCTTCGTGACCGCGCGCCTGTCGGACGAGGACCTGTCGGTCGATTTTTCCCAGGTGACGACGCCGCAGGACCGGGTCGCCATCATCGTCACCGAACCGCTGACGACCAACGAAACCTGGACTGCGTTCGCGCCGGGCGAACTGCTGGTGTTCATCGACGGCGCACCCGTTCCCGTCGCGTTTTAGGGCCCGTCCTGTGCGATTTTTAGCTTTCCGATATCGCTTTTCGGGGAAAATGATTCCAAAAATCCACTAATTGCTGAGAATGGGGTAGAGTGGGCGGCTTGAACGTGACCACGGGAACGCGATGACCGATACCGCCAGCCTTGACCAGGCATCCCAGCCTTTGCAGCTGCGCAATTTCTATCTTGCGCGCCAGCCGATGCTCGACCGCAACCAGGCGCTGTTTGCTTACGAGCTGCTGTTCCGGAATACGCCTGCCAACAGCGCCGAGATCGACTCCGGCCTGTCGGCCACGGCCGGCGTGCTGGCCCACGCCGCCCAGCTCGGCCTGCCGCGCGCCGTCGGCGACGCGACCGCCTTCCTGAACGTCGACACCGAAGCCTTGATGAGCGATATCTTCGCCTTCCTGCCGCGCGAGCGCACCGTGCTCGAACTGGTCGGCTCGGTCGAGGCGACGGAGCCCGTGCTGTGGCGCCTGGCCGAACTGTCCGGCCACGGTTTTAAATTCGCCGCCGAAGCCAGCGCCCACGGCAGCCGCCTCGGGCGCCTGCTGCCCCTGCTCGATTACGTGAAGGTCAACCTGCGCGCAATGCCGGTGGTGACGATGCTGTCGCTGGTGCCGCGCCTGCGCGGAACCGGAAAACGCCTGATCGCCGAGAAGGTCGAAAGCCAGACCGAATACAAGACCTGCCTCGACCTCGGCTTCGATTACTTCCAGGGCTTTTATTTCGCCCGCCCCTCGGTGATCGCCGGGCGCAAGCTCTCGCCCTCGCAGCTGGCCGTGATCGACCTGATGAATTTGATCGTGTCGGACGCCGACAATATCGAGATCGAACGCGCGATCAAGCGCGACGTCACGCTGTCGATCAACCTGCTGCGCATCGTGAACACGCCCGCCGCCGGCCTGCGCCAGCGCATCGATTCGCTCAGCCAGGCACTGATCGTCGTCGGACGGCGCCAGTTGCAGCGCTGGCTGCAGATCATGCTGTATGCCGAACCGGGCAACCACGGCCACGCACAGACGCCCCTGCTGATGCTGGCCAGCACCCGCGCACGCCTGATGGAGCTGCTGGCCGGACGCCTGCGTCCGGGCCAGCGCCACGTCGCCGACATGGCCTTCACGGTCGGCATCATGTCGCTGATGGATGCGCTGTTCTGCGTGCCGATGGCCGACCTGGTCGAGCAGATCCCGGTGAGCGAGGAAGTGTCGAGCGCGCTGCTGAAACGCAGCGGCTTCTTCGGCGAACTGCTGCGCCTGGCCGAATCGTTCGAACGGATGGAAGAGGGCGAAGACGTGCTGCCGGCGCTCGGCGAGCTGGCTGACAACGGCGACGACTTGGTCGAGCTGGAGATGGCGGCCTTCGAGTGGAGCGGACAGGTGGTCCGCAGCGCGCTGTAGAGCGTGTGAAATAACCTCCATGGCTGCGTTGCATTCGTCTCGCCGTACTAGCGTACTGTCTTCGACGATGCGCCTTGCCCTGAAGGCTATTTCACACGCTCTAGGAAAGGCGCTACCCGGCATCGGACAATCGCCGATGCCCGGCAGCGCAGGATTCAGGTGCCGGCCCACTGCTGGTGCAGGTCCGGGTCGGTGCGCAGTTCCCACAGGCCGAGGATCACCGTGGCCAGGCCCACCAGCAGCATGCTGGCGCTCATCGCCTCGTCGGGCATGGTGTTGACCAGCCAGGGAGATACCGCGACCCAGACCCCGACGATGATGTTCAGGAACACCGCCCAGGCATAGGTCTTGTAGAGGTCGAAGGCAGCCAGGGCGCCCATGATGGCGCCTGCGATGAAGGCGTTGATGGCCGGCGGCGAATCGCTCGGGTAGCCCATCACGAAGGGCGACACGACCAGCCAGATTGCGAGCAGCAGGATGCCCTGGTCCTGCCAACGCCGGGTAGAGAGATGCATGGACATGACTGTCTCCTTCAAAAAAACGAGCGGTCCCGTAATGCTTTAGACAATATCGAAGGCAGGAAGTTCGGCGGCATAGGTCCGCCCCACACAATCGGGAGTGTCATGGACGTGCTGCTGGAAGCATCCGGGCTGGCCAAGGCCTACGGCGCGCGGCGCGCCGTGGACGGCGTGTCGTTCCAGGTAAGGGCCGGGCAAACGCTCGGCCTGATCGGTCCCAACGGCGCCGGCAAGTCGACCACGGTCGGCATGCTATGCGGCCTGCTGGTTCCCGACGCGGGCAGCGTGCGCGTACGTGGCGAGCCGGTCGGCCCGGGCGCCAGTGAAGCCAAGCGCCGCATCGGCCTGGTGCCGCAGGACCTGGCGCTCTACGACGATTTGCCGGCCTTCGAGAACCTGATGCTGTTCGGCGCCCTGTACGGCGTGCCGCGCGCGCTGCGGCGCGAACGCGCCACGCGCGTGCTCGGGCAAATCAACCTGCAGGACCGCGCGCGCGACCGGCCCTCGACCTTCTCGGGCGGGATGAAGCGGCGCCTGAACATCGGCGCGGCCCTGATGCACGCGCCGGAACTGCTGGTGCTGGACGAGCCGACGGTGGGCGTCGACCCGCAAAGCCGCAATGCCATCTTCGAGATCCTCGAGCGCCTGCGCGACGACGGCTGCGCCCTGGTCTACACCAGCCACTACATGGAAGAAGTCGAGCGCCTGGCCGACCAGGTCGTCGTCATCGACGGCGGCAAGGTACTGGCCGACGACACCCCGCTCGGGCTGCAGCGCCGCCTGCCGTCGCAGGCGGCGCTGCGGGTCGAACTGGTCGGCGAACCGGAGCCGGCCCTCCTCGAGGGCCTGCGCGCCATGCCCGGGGTGACGGCGGTGCGCCTGGACGGGTTGACGCTCGACATCGGCCTGCAGGATGCGCACGACGCCTTGCCGGTGATGGGCTGGCTGGAGCGCGCGGGCTGCAGCGTGCTGGGCTTTGCCACGGCGCGCACCCGCCTCGAAGACATTTTCCTCCACCTGACCGGGCGCAGCCTGCGCGACTGACATGACGGCCTTCCTCGCCCTGGTCCGCAAAGACCTGATCCTGTTCCTGCACGACCGCCGTGCACTGCTGGTGAGCCTGGCGCTGCCGATCATCATCGCCTCCTTCTTCGGCTTCCTGTTCGGCGGCGGCGAGAAGGGCGCCAGCGCCATCGAGATCGCGCTGGTGCTGCAGGACGGCAGCAAGGCCGGCGCCGGCATCGCCGCCGGCCTGAAGGCTGATCCGAGCCTGGCCGTGGCGCAGATGAGCCTTGACGAAGCGCGCACGGCGGTCCGCACCGGCAAGCGCAAGGCGGCGATCGTGATTCCGGCCGGCTTCGGCGAGGCTGCGGGCGAGGCGCTGTTCGGCGCCGGCGCCAAGCCGGAGATCGGCCTGCTCTACGACCCCTCGCAGCCGGCCGTGCTGTCGATGGTGAAGGGCATGCTGACCCAGCAGGTGATGCAGGTGGTCTCAAGCGAGATGTTCGGCGGGCCTGGCGGGCGCGAAGTCAACGAGCGCAGCCTGCACGCACTGGAAGCGCAGCCTCAGGATGCCGACACGGTGGCCCTGCGCGGCGTGCTCGAAAGCGTCATCAAATACCAGGCCTTGCCGCCGAAGGAAGGAGACGCCGGCGCCAGGAAAGCGGGGCTGACCATGCCGTTCACCACGCGCGACGAAGGCCTGAGCGGCAAGAGCGACGACGGGCCGCAGGGCTATAACGCCTTTGCCCACTCCTTTGCCGGCATGGGCGTGCAGTTCATCCTTTTCATGGGTATCGAGATGGGGACTAGTCTGCTGCATGCGCGCCGCAGCGGCGTCTGGAGCCGCCTGCTGGCCGCGCCGGTGTCGCTGTCGACCCTGCTGCTGGCGCGCGCCGCCTCGAGCGCCCTGATCGCTTTCGCCATCCTGTGCGTGATCTTCGCGTTTGCGGTTCTGGTATTCAAGGTGCACATCGCCAGCCTGCCCGGCTTTTTCGGTATCGCGCTGTGCTTCGCGCTGGTGACGGCCAGCTTCGGCGTGCTGATCGCCGCCTTCGGCAAGACGCCGGAAGCGGCGCGCGGGCTGGCGCTGTTCGCGACGCTGATGATGGTGATGCTGGGCGGCGCCTGGCTGCCCTCGTTCCTGTTCCCCGCCTGGCTGCAGCAGGCCGCGCTGGCCGTGCCGACCAAGTGGGCGATCGACGGGCTCGACGCGGTCACCTGGCGCGGCATGGACCTGGCGGCCGTGCTGCCGGCGATGGGGGCGCAGCTGGGGTTTGCGCTGCTGTTTGCGGCGCTGGCGGTGTGGCGGTTCAGGAAGATGGAAGGGTAAAGAACGGCGCTGTTTGCCGGAGGGACGTAGGGTGGGCGGCTATGCCGCCCACGCGGGGATCGTTATCGGCTCCGATATCGTTCCTGATGATCTTGCTGCTAACTATCACCGCGTGGGCGGGAAACCCGCCCACCCTACGGGTTACGACAGGTTCGGCGCGAGGTGGCGCTCGACCTCGGCCTTGTCCATCCCGCGGCGCTGGGCCATGTCCACGACCTGGTCGTCGCCGATTTTGCCGACCACGAAATACTTCGACTCCGGGTGCGCGAGATAAAAGCCCGACACCGCGGCGCCCGGATACATGGCATAGGATTCCGTCAGCTGCATGCCGATTTCCTCGGCCTGCAAGGTTTCGAACAGTTCCTTCTTGACCGTGTGCTCCGGGCAGGCCGGGTAGCCCGGCGCCGGGCGGATGCCGACGTATTGTTCCGCAATCAGGTCCGGGTTGCTCAGCGCTTCACCCGCCGCATAGCCCCACAGGTCGGTACGCACGCGCTCGTGCAGGTATTCGGCGAAGGCTTCGGCCAGGCGGTCGGCCAGGGCTTTCAGCATGATCGACGAGTAGTCGTCGTGCTCCGCTTCGAAACGCTGTTCGTATTTCTCGATGCCCAGGCCCGCGGTCACCGCGAACATGCCGATGTAGTCCGCCACGCCCGATGCCTTCGGCGCGATGAAATCGGACAGGCACTGGTTCGGCCGCTGCACGCCCTCGACCACGGGTTTGACACCCTGCTGGCGCAGGCCGTGCCAGGTAAAGGCGACTTTTTCGCGCGACTCGTCGGTGTAGATTTCGATGTCGTCGTCGTTCACGCTGTTCGCCGGCAGCAGCGCGATCGCGCCGTTGGCCGTGAGCCAGCGGCCTTCGATGATTTTCTTGAGCAGCGCCTGGCCTTCTTCGAAGACCTTGCTGGCCGCTTCACCGACGACGGGATCGGTCAGGATGGCAGGGTAGGGCCCGGCCAGGTCCCAGGTCTGGAAGAACGGGCCCCAGTCGATGTAGCGCGCCAGGGTCGACAGTTCCACATTTTTGAAGACGCGGCGGCCGATGAACTTCGGCTTCACCGGTGCGAAGTCGAGCTTGGCCTTGTTGGCGCGCGCCTCAAGCAGGCTGAGCATCGGCAGCGCCTTCTTGTTGGCGTGCTGCTCGCGGATGCGTTCGTAGTCGGCCTTGATCTCGGCCATGTACGCGTGGCGCGATTCTTCGGTCAGCAGCGACTGGCCCACCGAGACCGAACGCGAGGCGTCCGGCACGTAGACCACCGGGCCGTCGTAATGCGGCGCGATTTTCACGGCCGTGTGGGCGCGGCTCGTGGTGGCGCCGCCGATCAAGAGCGGAATGCCGCGTTCGCGGAACCACGGGTCGCGCTGCATCTCGCGCGCGACGTGGGCCATCTCTTCCAGCGACGGCGTGATCAGGCCCGAGAGGCCGACGATGTCGGCATTCTCCGCCTTGGCCTTGGCCAGGATGTCGGAGCAGGGCACCATCACGCCCATGTTCACGATCTCGAAGTTATTACATTGCAGGACCACCGAGACGATGTTCTTGCCGATGTCGTGCACGTCGCCCTTCACGGTCGCCATCACGATCTTGCCCTTCGGTTTGGCGACGATGCCGGTGCGCTGCTCTTCGCGCGCCTTTTCTTCTTCGATGAAAGGGATCAGGTGGGCCACGGCCTGCTTCATCACGCGGGCGGACTTCACGACCTGCGGCAGGAACATCTTGCCTTGGCCGAAGAGATCGCCGACGATGTTCATGCCATCCATCAGCGGACCTTCGATCACGTGGATCGGGCGTCCCTCGGCTTTCAAGACGGCCTGGCGCGCTTCCTCGGTGTCCTCGACGATCCACTGCGTGATGCCGTGCACCAGCGCGTGCGCCAAGCGCTTCTCGACCGGGCCATTCCGCCATTCCAGGTTCTGTTCCTGCTTGCCGCCGCCGGCCTTCAGGCTGCCGGCGATCTCGATCATGCGCTCGGTCGCGTCTTCGCGGCGGTTCAGCACCACGTCTTCGACGCGCTCGCGCAGTTCGGCCGGCAGGTCGTCGTAGACGCCGACCATGCCCGCATTCACGATACCCATGGTCATGCCGGCCTGGATCGCGTGGTACAGGAAGACGGTGTGGATCGCTTCGCGCGCCGGGTCGTTGCCGCGGAAGCTGAAGGAGACGTTCGAGACGCCGCCCGAGACCTTCGCATGCGGCAGGTTCTGGCGGATCCAGCGCGTGGCATTAATAAAATCGACCGCGTAGTTGTTGTGCTCTTCGATGCCGGTGGCGATCGCGAAGATGTTCGGATCAAAAATGATGTCTTCCGGCGGGAAGCCGACCTGCTCCGTCAGCACCTTGTAGGCGCGCGCGCAGATTTCCGCCTTGCGCTCGAAGGTATCGGCCTGGCCCTGCTCGTCGAAAGCCATCACGATGACGGCGGCGCCGTAGCGGCGGCACAGGCCCGCCTGGCGGATGAACTCCGCTTCGCCTTCCTTCATCGAAATCGAATTGACGATGGCCTTGCCTTGCACGCACTTCAGGCCCGCTTCGATGACCGACCATTTCGAGGAGTCGATCATGATCGGCACGCGCGAAATATCCGGTTCCGAGGCGATCAGGTTCAGGAAGCGCGTCATGGCCGCCTGCGAGTCGAGCATCGCCTCGTCCATGTTGATGTCGATGACCTGGGCGCCGTTCTCGACCTGCTGGCGCGCGACGGACAGGGCCTCGTCGAACTGCTCGTTCAGGATCATGCGCGCGAAGGCCTTCGAGCCCGTCACGTTGGTGCGCTCGCCGACGTTCACGAACAAGGACGTTTCGTCGACCGTGAACGGCTCCAGGCCGGACAGGCGCAGCGCGGTCGGGATGTCCGGCACGGCGCGCGGCTTGGCTTGTGCCAGCAATTCGGAAATGGCCGCGATGTGCTCGGGCGTGGTGCCGCAGCAGCCGCCGGCGATGTTGACGAAACCGGCGTCGGCGAATTCGCGCAGCAGGGCCGAGGTGTCGGCAGGCAGCTCGTCGAAACCGGTGTCGCTCATCGGGTTGGGCAGGCCGGCGTTCGGGTAGATGCAGACAAAGGTATCGGCGATCTGCGACAGTTCTTCGGCGTAGGGACGCATCAGCGCCGCGCCGAGCGCGCAGTTCAGGCCGATGGTGAGCGGCTTCGCGTGGCGCACCGAATTCCAGAAGGCGGGCACGGTCTGGCCCGACAGGATGCGGCCCGAGGCGTCGGTGACGGTGCCCGAGATCATGATCGGTTTGCGCAACTGCTCCGGGTTCTCGTCGAAATACAGGTCGATCGCGAACAGCGCCGCCTTGCAGTTCAGGGTGTCGAAAATCGTCTCGACCAGCAGCACGTCGACGCCGCCGTCGACCAGGCCGCGCACCTGCTCGTGGTAGCTGGCGACCAGCTGGTCGAAGGTGACGTTGCGCGCCGCCGGATCGTTGACGTCGGGCGAGATCGAGGCCGTCTTCGGGGTCGGGCCGAGGGCGCCGGCGACGAAGCGCGGCTTGTCGGCGCTGCTGTACTTGTCGCAGGCGGCGCGCGCCAGTCTGGCGCTCTCGACGTTCATCTCATAGGCAAGGTGGCCCATGTGGTAATCGTCCTGGGCGACGCTGGTGGCGCCGAAGGTGTTCGTCTCGATCAGGTCGGCGCCGGCGGCAAGATAGCGCTCGTGGATTTCCTGGATCACCTGCGGCTGGGTCAGCGACAAGAGCTCATTGTTGCCCTTTACGAAGAGTTCGCGCGCACCGCTGTCAACGGGTGCGGCGAACGCGGCGAAACGGCCGTTCGGCCCGCCCCGGTATGCGACCTCATCAAGTTTGTATTGCTGGATGATGGTGCCCATGGCGCCGTCCAGGATCATGATGCGGCGCGACAGGATCGCGCGCAGCTGGGTTTCGATCGGGGATGGGGTCGTGGTCGGGGCAGTCATGGGTCACTTTCTGGATGCGTGCAGCGTAGACAAGGAAGCGATACGGAAGCGCTTGCACGGTTGGGGCGGTCTGAAATTATACGTCAATGCCGGGTCTTCCCGCCCGGACCGGGCCGGCGGAGCCAGATTGTATCGTTATGTGTTTATGCATCCGCCTGTTACATAACGTTACAAAACCTGGCCGTTTCGCAATTTTACGGATACATACAGGGACGACAATAAATATAGGCCATGAACGACGTGGCACGTATTAACACGGGATGGATAGCATGAACAAAGAGTACGAACCCGATTGGGACCAGCCTTCGCTGCACAGCCACATGGTGGCGGCAGAGCCAAAAGCAACGCCAGCAAGCGCCAAGCAGATCGTCACGATCCGCCTCGACGTCGACATGCTGGACTGGTTCAAGGCAGCCGGTCCAGGTTACCAGACCCGCATCAACCAGGTTCTGCGTGAGCACATGGATGCCCAGCGCGCACTGGAAGCTGGCGGTAATTAAGTAACGTTAGTAGAGTTGCAGCGCGCCCGATGGGCGCGTTTTCGTTTGTGGGGTGGTAGGGTGGGCGGCTCCACCCGGGATTTCGCAAGGCCGCGGCTTGTGCGCCGCCCACCCTACGATCGTGCACCACATGTGCCGGCAAGCGACACACCGGGATCATTCAAATGCCAGGCCCTGCAGCGGAAAGCTCTTCAAAAACTCCGCCGCCGCCAGCCGCTTGCCGCCAGGCTTCTGCAACTGCAACAGACGCAGCGCGCCTTCCCCGCAAGCAACCACGATGCCTTGCGCATCGGCCGCCAGCACCTGCCCGGGCGCGCCGTTTCCTTCCGCCAGCTCCGCATTCCAGATCTTGACCGCCGTCCCGTTCACCGTGCCTTGCGCACCAGGAAACGGATTGAAGGCACGCACCTTGCGCCACACATCCACCGCAGGCAAGGTGAAATCGAGCTTCGCTTCGTCCTTGCTGATCTTGGCCGCGTAGGTCACGCCTGCTTCCGGCTGCGGCGTACCCGGCAACTCACCGCGTTCCAAACGGCGCAGCGCCTCGACGATCATCGTCGCACCCAGCGCGGCCAGCTTGTCGTGCAGGCTGCCGGTGGTATCGGCATCCTCGATGGCAACCCGCTCGATCAGCATCATCGGGCCCGTATCGAGGCCTTCTTCCATGCCCATGATCGTCACGCCCGTCTCCAGGTCTCCGCTTTCGATTGCGCGGTGGATCGGCGCGGCGCCGCGCCAGCGCGGCAACAGCGAACCGTGGATGTTGATGCAGGGCGCGATGTCGAGCGTGCTGCGCGGCAGGATCAGGCCGTAGGCCGCGACCACCATCACGTCGTAGTCGAGCGACATCAAGCGCTCATGGGCTGCCTGCGCTTCGAGCGCACGTTGCGGATCCTTGCTGTCGGTGCGCAGCGACAGCGGCTGCAGCACCTCGATGCCGTGTTCCAACGCTACCTGTTTCACGGCGGAGGCCTGCAGCTGCATGCCGCGCCCGGCCGGGCGGTCGGGCTGGGTCAGCACCAGCGGGATACTGAAACCGGCATCGATCATGGCGCGCAGGGCGCAAGCGGCGAACTCCGGCGTGCCGGCGAAGACGACTTTCATCGGCGCCTTAATAGCGGCGGCCCGCGGCTTTCAGGGCCGCTTCGCGCTCCATGCCGCGCTCTTCCTTCTGCAGCTTGGCCTTGATGCGGTTGCGTTTCAAAGGCGACAGGTATTCCACGAAGACCTTGCCCATCAGGTGGTCCATCTCGTGCTGGATGCAGACGGCCAGCAAGCCTTCGCAATCGAGTTCGAAGAACGCGCCCTTCGCGTCCTGGGCCCGCACCTTCACTTGCGCAGGACGCTCGACGCCGTCATAAACGTTCGGCACCGAGAGGCAGCCTTCATCGTAGACCTGCTTTTCCTCGCTGGCCCAGGTGATTTCCGGATTGACGAACACCAGCAGCGCGTCGTGCGTTTCGGAGGTGTCGATCACGACCACGCGCTGGTGCACGTCGACCTGGGTCGCGGCCAGGCCGACGCCGGGTGCGTCGTACATGGTCTCGGCCATGTCGGCCACCAGCTTTTCGAGGCGCTCGCCAAATTCGGTAACGGGCGCGGCGATCTTGTGCAGGCGGGGATCGGGATAGCGCAGGATGTTCAGGAGGGCCATATCAGCGTGTAGTAATAGTTATATAAAATTTGTGGGGGACGGGCGGCAGATCGGGGCGCAGGAGCAGGAATGCAACACATCGCCGGAGGAGCAGGACGCGGTTTGTCTTGCTAGTTCAAGGATTTGTGTGCAGAATTTGATTCAGTTGGGCAACTCTTCCTGATCCGCAGCGCGGTTCGGAGGGCAAGCCCGGAGTGCAAGCCTTCTGTCCCTTGCGCCGTGGCTGGCCGAGCGATGGGCGCAGCCAGCAATTCCGTTGTCAATGCCGCACTTTACGGACGTCTTCAATGAAAAATTTTAGCACAGTCGTGACCCGCGCTGCAGCCGCCGCGCTCGTCGCGTGTGTTGTGGCCGGCCCTGTCCAGGCTGCCGAATGCAGCTTCAAACCGAATGCTCCCGACCAGCACCGCGTCGTCAAGGGCGATACCCTGTGGGATATTTCCGGCGACTTCCTCGAGCACCCCTGGTGCTGGCCCCAGGTCTGGGGCATGAACCGCGACGAAATCCGCAACCCGCACTGGATCTATCCGGGCCAGGTCGTGTATTTCGACCGCGCCCGCGGCCGCCTGTCGCTCACCAAACCGGGCAGCGACGGCGACGGCAGCGACGCGCCCGTGCTGCGCCTGTCGCCGCAAGTGCGCAGCGAAGGCCTGGAACGCGGTGCGATCGACGCGATTCCCGCCGGCGTCATCGAACCTTACCTGACCCAGCCGCTTGTCGTCGAAAAAAATGCACTGGCCAGCGCGCCGCGCATCGCCGCCTCGCAAGAAGGCCACCTGTACCTGGGCACCGGTGATCGCGTGTATGTGCGCGGCAACCTGGAAGGCGCCAGCGAATTCCAGGTATTCCGTCCGGGCACCCCATTGAAGGATCCGCAAACCGGCGCCGTGCTCGCGTACGAGGCCGCGTATGTCGGCACCGTGAAACTGGTCAAGGCGGCCGCCCCCGGCGTCGACGTGCACACGATGACGGTCTCGAGTTCGGTCAGCGAGATGGGTGTCGGCGACCGCCTGATGCCGGCGCCGCCGCCGGCCGTGCGCAACTATGTGCCCCATGCGCCGACAAGCCTCATCGATGCGCGCGTGATGTCGATTCATGCCGGCGTGAGCTACGCCGGACAGAGCCA
>Ga0308170_10000952_pt1 | contig 30864 bp, 26 predicted proteins | sample PhyBR2_2_FD_202136 | JGI IMG/M metagenome (GOLD analysis project Ga0308170, IMG submission 202136) | Phyllosphere microbial communities from UC Gill Tract Community Farm, Albany, California, United States - DLSLSB.R2 | ecosystem: Host-associated > Plants > Phyllosphere > Unclassified | place...
ACCGTTCAGCCGAGGGTCGTCCTGCCAGCGGTCCGGGTGGAACCGTACGGCCTTGCGGACGAGCCTGATCGGGGCCCGCAGAATCCCAGGGCCCGGATGCGGGTTCGGTGGCACGAAGCGGGTGACCCCCCGTCCTCCTCGCGCAGGTAGTCGGTGAAGGCCCCGCGCAGCCCGTAGTACTCGGTGATCTGACGCATCATCTCGGCGGGGCCGCGCCCGAGCCAGGTGGTGACGTCCATCGGATACGGCCGCACCGGCAGGTACTCGCTGAAGATCATGCTCTGCACGCGCTGCCGGCCGTTCAGCTTCATCGGCTCGGGCGGCAGCGCGGTCATCGGGCGGGCCTGCAGCACGTGGACCGTGCCGCCTGCGACCGCCCATTCCATGTCCTGCGGGCGCCCGAAGTGCGCCTCGGCCGCGCGGGCGAGGCGCGCGAGTGTCTTCAGCCGGTCGGGCGAGAGCAGGGGAGCACCGGTTGCTTTCGCCTCCTCCTCGCGCACCCCGCCGTCGGTACCCCGCCGGATGACGACCTCGGCGCGACCCGGCCGGTACTCGAGCTGCTCGCCGTCGTCGTCGAGCAGGTAGTGGTCGGGCGTGACGAGGCCGGACACGACCGCCTCTCCGAGGCCTGCCGCGCCGTCGACGACGATCCGGTCGCGCCTCCCGCTGACCGGGTCGGCGCTGAACATCACGCCGGCGAGCTCGGCATCCACCAGCACCTGCACCACGACCGCGATGCGCACGGTGTGCGGGTCGACGTGACGCTCTTGCCGGTACGACACGGCGCGGTCGGTCCACAGGGAGGCCCAGCAGTCGCGGACCGCATCGATCACGGCATCCGCGCCGACGATGTTCAGGTAGGTGTCCTGCTGCCCGGCGAAGGCGGCGCCCGGCAGGTCTTCGGCCGTGGCGCTCGAGCGCACCGCGACCGGGACGTCGTCGCCGAGTGCCCGGTATGCGGTCGCGATCCCGTCGCGCAGGTCTTCGGGCATGGGCGCGGATGCCACCACCCGCCGCAGCTCCGCCGGCTCGGCGTCCTCGACCAGGGCGGCGAGGCCCACGGCGTCGGCCGCCCGCTCATAGGCGTCCGTGGTGACGACGAACCCGTCCGGCACCGGCAGCCCGGCCCGGATCAGCTCCCCGAGGTTCGCTCCCTTGCCTCCGGCGATCTCCAGGTCGTCCCGGCCCAGCTCGTCCAGCCCCACCACCGCGCGCATCCGCACTCCTTAGTGAACGTCTCGTTCACTAAATCCTCCCCCTGCTCGCTCGCCCGCGCAACCCTTCGACAAGCTCAGGGGCCCAAGGACGCGACGGCGCCCGAAGAGGGGCCGTGGAGGTTCCCGGAGCGAGCATCGGGGAGGAGCGAAGCGGAGGGGTCCCCGCTCTGCGAGCGCAGGGAACCTCTCCGCCCCCGCCCCAGACACGAAAAAGCCCCTCCCGAATCCGGAAGGGGCAGTTTCGTTGTGGATCAGTTCGACATGAACCCGACGAGCAGGCCGCCCGTCACCTTGACCGCCAGGTTGTAGATACCCGCGATCACCGCGCCGAGCACCGTGAAGACGATCAGGTTCAGGATCGCGACCACCGCGCCGAACGCCATCACCTGCGGCAGGCCGACCAGGCTCGTCAGGTCGATGGAACCATCGGTGATCTTGTCCAGGAAGTCACTGGTCTGGGTGAGCACGCCGGTCGCCTGCAGCACCATGAACACCAGGAAGAACGACACCATCGTGACGATCGCCAGTGCCACAGCACCCAGGAACGACAGCTTCACCGCAGACCAGAAGTCGACGTAGACCAGGCGCAGCCGCACCTGCTTGCCACCGGTGCGTCGGGTGGACTTCTTCGCCAGCTTGTCTGCGACTGTGCTCATCGGTCAGCTCTCTTCGGTAATCAGGATTCGGGGGTCTCAGCCTCAGGGGACTCTGCCGTAGGGGACTGGGGTTCGAGGTTCTGGGCGTCGGGGGTCTGGGGCTCGGAGGTCTCTGCATCCGCCTCGTCCTCGTCTTCCATGGCGCGCTCACTGTTGCGTGCCACGGCGAGGATGCGGTCATCGCCCGTCATGCGGGCGAACACGACTCCCATGGTGTCGCGGCTCTTGGCGGGCACCTCGGCCACGGCAGAGCGTACCACCTTGCCGCTGGACAGAACCACCAAGACCTCGTCGTCCTCCGAGACGACCAGACCGCCTGCCAGAACACCGCGTTCGTCGCTCAGCTTGGCCACCTTGATGCCGGTTCCGCCGCGCTTCTGAACCTTGTACTCGCCCACCGTCGTGCGCTTGGCGTAGCCGCCGTCGGTCACGGTGAAGACGTACGAGTCGTCGTGCACGATGGATGCCGAGAGCAGGCAGTCCTCGTCATCCTTGAACTTCATGCCGCGCACGCCCTCGGTCGCACGGCCCATCGGACGCAGTGCGTCGTCGGTGGCGTGGAAGCGGACCGACATGCCCTTGGCGCTGATGAGAAGGATGTCCTCGTCGGCGTTCACGAGCTCGGCGCTGACCAGCTCGTCGCCCTCACGCATCCGGATCGCGATGACACCGCCCTGACGGTTGGTGTCGTAGTCACCCAGGCGGGTCTTCTTCACCAGGCCGCCGCGGGTGGCCAGCACCAGGTAGTCCTTCGCCTGGTAGTCGCTGATCGCGAGCACCTGGGCGATCTTCTCCTCGGGCTGCAGAGCCAGAAGGTTGGCGACGTGCTGACCCTTGGCATCCCGGCCCGCCTCCGGCACCTCGTACGTCTTGGTGCGGTACACCCGGCCCTTGTCCGTGAAGAACAGCAGCCAGTGGTGCGTGGTGGTGACGAAGAAGTGCTCGACCAGGTCGTCGGCGCGCAGCTGCGCACCCTTCACGCCCTTGCCGCCACGGTGCTGCGACCGGTAGTTGTCGCTGCGGGTGCGCTTGATGTAGCCCTCGCGGGTGATGGTGACGACCATCTCCTCGACCGGGATCAGGTCCTCCATCGACATGTCGCCGTCGAAGCCGTGCAGGATGTGCGTGCGGCGCTCGTCACCGAAGCGGTCGACGATCTCGGTGAGCTCGGTGCGGACGATCTCGCGCTGGCGAGCCTCGGTGGCGATGATGTCCTTGTAGTCCGTGATCTTCGCCTCGAGATCGGTCGCCTCGTCGATGATCTTCTGACGCTCCAGGGCGGCCAGACGGCGCAGCTGCATGTCGAGGATGGCCTGGGCCTGATCGTCGTCGATGTCCAGCAGCGCCTTCAGTCCCTCGCGCGCCTCGTCGACGGTGGGGGAGCGGCGGATCAGCGCGATGACCTCGTCGAGGGCATCCAGCGCCTTCAGGTAACCCTGCAGGATGTGCATGCGGGCCTGCGCCTTGCGCAGACGGAAGCCGGTGCGTCGCACGATCACATCGAGCTGGTGGTCCAGCCAGTTGGTGATGAAGCCGTCCAGCGCGAGCGTGCGCGGCACCCCGTCGACGATCGCGAGCATGTTCGCGCCGAAGTTGTCCTGCAGCTGAGTGTGCTTGTACAGGTTGTTCAGGACGACCTTGGCGACCGCGTCGCGCTTGAGCACGACCACCAGTCGCTGACCGGTGCGGTCGGAGGACTCGTCGCGGATGTCGGCGATGCCCGTGATCTTGCCGTCGCGCGCCAGCTCGCCGATCTTCACCGCGAGGTTGTCGGGGTTGACCTGGTACGGCAGCTCGGTGATGACCAGGCAGGTGCGCCCCTGGATCTCCTCGACCTCGACGACCGCGCGCATCGTGATCGAACCGCGGCCGGTGCGGTACGCCTCCTGGATGCCCTTGGTACCGAGGATCTGCGCGCCGGTGGGGAAGTCCGGACCGGGGATGCGCTGGATCAGACCCTCGAGCAGCTCCTCGCGGGGAAGACCCGGGTTCTCCAGAGCCCACAGCGCAGCGGCCGAGACCTCACGCAGGTTGTGCGGCGGGATGTTCGTGGCCATGCCGACCGCGATGCCGATCGAGCCGTTGACCAGCAGGTTCGGGAACCGCGACGGCAGGACGTCGGGCTCCTGGGTCTGACCGTCGTAGTTCGGCGAGAAGTCGACGGTCTCCTCTTCGATGTCGCGCACCATCTCGAGCGCGAGCGGAGCCATCTTGGTCTCGGTGTACCGGGGTGCAGCGGCACCCATGTTGCCGGGGGAGCCGAAGTTGCCCTGGCCGAGGGCGAGCGGGTAGCGCAGCGACCACGGCTGCACCAGGCGCACGAGGGTGTCGTAGATCGCCGAGTCGCCGTGCGGGTGGTACTGACCCATGACCTCGCCGACCACGCGGGCGCACTTCGAGAACGACTTGTCGGGGCGGAAACCGCCGTCGTACATGCCATAGATGACGCGGCGGTGCACGGGCTTGAGGCCATGGCGTAGTCGAGGTAGCTGCGCTGCATCTCGGACTGCAGGTCGACCTGGTCGATGCGGCCGTGCTCGTGGGCCGGCTCGGGGCGTTCTTCGTCAGTCATGTCTTTTCTTCTTCTCCGGATGCTGCCGGACTCCGGAATCTTCTCTTCATTCGCAGAACGGGTTCCCTCCCGCTTCGCGGGCCCCTCCCGATGCTCATTCCGAGAAGATTCCTCCGTCCTACGTGCGTGTTCTGTTGTCCGAGATCAGCGGTGGGTGAGGAGTAGGGGTGTGTCAGATGTCGAGGAAGCGGACGTCCTTGGCGTTGCGCTGGATGAAGGTGCGTCGCGACTCGACGTCCTCACCCATCAGCACGCTGAAGATCTCGTCCGCAGCCGCGGCGTCGTCGATGGTGATCTGGCGAAGGGTGCGCGTGGTGTGATCCATCGTCGTCTCCCACAGCTCCTTCGGGTTCATCTCACCGAGACCCTTGTAGCGCTGGATGCCGGCGTCCTTGGGCAGACGCTTGCCGTTCTCGCTGCCGTGCTTGAGCAGGGCATCCCGCTCGACGTCGGTGTACACGTACTCGTGCGGCGCGTTGGTCCACTTCAGGCGGTACAGCGGCGGCATCGCGAGGTACACGAAACCGGCCTCGATCAGCCCGCGCATGTAGCGGAAGAGCAGCGTCAGCAGCAGCGTCGTGATGTGCTGGCCATCGACATCGGCATCCGCCATCAGCACGATCTTGTGGTACCGCGCCTTGTCGATGTCGAAGTCCTCGCCGATGCCCGTGCCGAAGGCCTGGATCATCGCCTGGACCTCCTTGTTGCCCAGGGCCTTGTCCAGCCGAGCGCGCTCGACGTTGAGGATCTTGCCGCGCAGCGCCAGGATCGCCTGGGTGTGCGGGTCGCGACCCTGCACCGCCGAACCGCCGGCCGAGTCACCCTCCACCAGGAAGATCTCGCTGATCGACGGGTCCTTGCTGGTGCAGTCCTTGAGCTTGTCGGGCATCGCCGCCGACTCGAACACGCTCTTGCGGCGCGCGGTCTCACGCGCCTTGCGGGCGGCAAGGCGCGCGGTGGCCGCATCGATCGCCTTGCGGATGATGTTCTTCGTCTGCGCGGGGTTGCGCTCGAACCAGTCGCCCAGCTGATCGTTCACGACCTTCTGCACGAACGCCTTCGCCTCGGTGTTGCCGAGCTTGGTCTTGGTCTGACCCTCGAACTGCGGCTCGCCGAGCTTGATCGAGATGACCGCGGTCAGACCCTCGCGCACGTCGTCGCCGGAGAGGTTGTCGTCCTTCTCCTTGAGCAGGTTGTTCGCCCTGGCGTAGCGGTTGACCAGGCTGGTCAGCGCCGCGCGGAAGCCCTCTTCGTGCGTGCCGCCCTCGTGTGTGTTGATCGTGTTGGCGTAGGTGAACACGTTCTCGGTGTACGACGTGGTCCACTGCATCGCGACCTCGAGCGAGATCTTGCGCTCGGTGTCCTCGGCGTCGAAGTCGATGATCTCCTCGTTGACGACCTCGGCCTTGCGGACCTTGTTGAGGTACTCGACGTAGTCGACGAGACCGCGCTCGTAGAGGAACACGTCGGAGGGCTGCTTGGTGATGCTCGTGCCGTCGGGGCCGTCGACCTCGTAGGCGGATGCCTCGCGCTCGTCGCGCAGGGCGATGCGCAGTCCCTTGTTCAGGAACGCCATCTGCTGGAAGCGGGTGCGCAGGGTCTCGTAGTCGAACTCGATGGTCTCGACGAAGATCTCCGGATCCGGCCAGAACGTGATGCTGGTTCCGGTCTCCGAGGTCTCCTCGCCCTTCTCCAGCTGCTGCTGGGGGGCGCCGCCGTCGGCGAAGACGTGCCGCCAGACGTAGCCCTTCTGCTTGACTGCCACCTCGAAGCGGGTCGAGAGCGCGTTCACGACCGAGGAGCCCACACCGTGCAGACCACCCGAGACGGCGTATGCCCCACCGCCGAACTTGCCGCCGGCGTGCAGGATCGTCAGCACGACCTCGACGGTCGACTTGGTCGGGTCGGAGGAGTGCGGATCGACCGGGATGCCACGGCCGTTGTCGACGACGCGCACCGCGCCGTCGGCGAGGATCGTGACGTCGATGTTGTCGGCGTAGCCGGCGAGGGCCTCATCGACCGAGTTGTCGACGATCTCGTACACCAGGTGATGCAGACCGCGCGGACCTGTCGAGCCGATGTACATGCCCGGTCGCTTGCGGACCGCCTCGAGACCCTCGAGGATCTGGATCTGGTCGGCGCCGTAGTCGCCGGGGACCTTCTTCGACTCCTGTGTGTTCGGCTCCGTCCCTGTCGAGGGGGCGTTCTCGTCGTCGGCAGGTGTTTCAGGCGTCATCAGAAATGGTTCTCCACATCGAAAGTACCCCTTCATTCTAGCGGGTTTCGATGGTCGATATACGCCTCAAACGCCGTGTGTGCGCTTCTGAGCGCTTGAGCCCCCGGTCGTGATGCCCTACCCGTAGGTGTCCCGTGGGCCCCGTCCCGGCACGACCCGCGGTCCCCACTTCCACGACGGGACGTCCGGGCCGATGAACCGGATGTTCTCTACACCGGCATCCGGATAGCGGTTCCCGATCTCGGTCATGATCACGGCGCGCATGAACTGCAGGTTCTTCGCCCACGCCGTGGAGTCGCACTTCACGGTGAGAACGCCGCGCTCCAGCGACACCGGCTCGGAGTGCTTGGCGGTGTCGGCGCCGGCGAGCTCGGCCCACTGCCGCACCAGATCCTCGGCCGCGAGCGTCTTCTCCCAGCCGGAGTCCCTGGTGAGCTTGGCGAGGATGTCGCCGAGCGTGCCCGGATCGCGCCCTTTGGAGAACGGCGCGTTGTCGTCGTCGACCTCGATGCGCTTGCGGCGCTTCCAGTTCTTCGAACTGGGCTTCAGGCCGCGCAGCCGCAGGTAGGTCGCGACGGTCTCAGGAGGCTGCGGGTCCATCATCGCCGGCCTCCTCTCCGGACTCGGGGCGCTCGTCGCTGATGGTTCCGGCGTGGATGCGCACGACATGACGGTGCAGCGGCTCCGGGATGTCCCCTTCGACGGCGGCCGTGACGATCACCTGCTCGTATCCGGAGGTGATGGCGGCCAGGCGCTGCCGCCGGTCGGCATCCAGCTCGGCGAAGACATCGTCCAGGATCAGCACCGGATCCCCGGCAGGGGACTCGGCGCGCAGCAGCTCCGCGGATGCCAGGCGCAGCGCGAGTGCCACCGACCAGGACTCGCCATGCGAGGCGTACCCCTTCACGGGAAGATCGCGGACGCGCAGGATCAGGTCGTCGCGGTGGGGCCCGACCAGCGTCAGCCCGCGCTCGATCTCCTTCAAGCGCTTCGCCTGGAGCGCCGCGCGGAACTGCTCCTCGATCTCGCCGCGGACATCGAGCTCGGCATCGGGCTCGCCCTCCTCGGGATCTCCACCGCGCACGGACAGCGCCCAGTCGAGCTGCGGGCGGTGGTCGGCTCCCGCGATCGCCGTGTAGGCGTCGGCGAGCGGACCCTGCAGATCGGATGCCAGCCGCAGGCGCGCATGGATGATCTCGGAGCCGAGCGAGATGAGCTTGTCATCCCACACGTCGAGCGTGGAGAGGCCCTCGCCGCGCACTCCCCGCGCACGGGCGGACTTCAGCAGAGCGGTGCGCTGCCGCAGCACGCGCTCGTAGTCGGCGATCACCCCTGCCATCCGCGGCGTGCGCTGAATGAGCAGCTGATCTGCGAATCTTCTGCGCGACGACGGATCGCCGCGGACGATCTGCAGGTCCTCGGGCGCGAACAGCACGACATGCGCGTAGCGCGGCAGCTCGTTGGTCTTCGACGGAGACCCGTTGATGCGCGCCTTGTTCGAGCCCTGCCTGTTGAGCTGCACCTCGACGAGCACCTTGCGCTCACCGTGCGCGAGGCGTGCGCGCACGACGGCGAACTCCTTGCCGTCCCGCACCATCGGGGCATCCGACGACACCCGATGCGAACCGAGCGTCGCCAGGAACACGATCGCCTCGGCGAGGTTGGTCTTTCCCTGCCCGTTGCTGCCGACGAGCACGTTAGGGCCGCGGTGCAAGGTGAGATCGGCGGTCGCGTAATTGCGGAAATCGCCCAGGTTCAGGTGCTCCACAATCACGAGGATCAGCCTACCTTCGGGGTCGGACGCTCAGTCCGGCGCTGAATGCCGGTGCCGGAGGCTCTGCGTGTCAGAGTGCCCGCGCGAAGAACACCTTGTCGGCGGAACGGTGCGTCTCCACGAGGCCGGACTTCTCGAGCACCCGGATCGAGGGCGCGTTGTCGAGGTCGGTGTCGGCGATCGCGCGCCTCGCGCCGGCTGCCGCAGCGATCCGCAGCCCTTCCGTCACGGCATCCGTGGCCAGCCCGCGACCGCGAGCCGAGGGGATCAGGCCGTAACCGAACTCGACGGTGCCGGACTCGTCCGGTGGTCCGAAGAAGCCGAAACCGCCCACGGCCAGGCCTTCTTCTCGAATCATGTACAGCGTGAAGACCGCATCCGCGGCATCCTGACCGGACAGCATCCGCAGCGGCACCAGCTCGTCCGCGAACGGATATTCCGGATGCCAGTGGTCGCTGTCACGCTCATCCCGCTCGACGATCCGCCGCGCGAGCTCAGGTGTGATCGGTTCGAGCGTCACCGAAGCAGCAGGTTCGGCTGCAGCAGGTACTTGAACGAATCGAGACCCGCCTGATCGACCGAGGTCTGGCTGGTCACGAGCACCGGGCTGAGCTTGTTGGCGTTGTCGCTCGACGTGAACGTCACGCGGGTGAACTCGCTCTTGACCGCGCCGAGCGCCTCGAGGAGATACTGCGGGTTCAGGCCGAGCGTCACCTCGTCGCCGCCGTTCAGGTGAGCGTCGACCGACTCGGAGGCGCGGGCCTGCTCGCTGCCGGAGGCATCCATCGTCACACCATCGGCGCCGAACGTGAATCGCAGCGGCGCCGAGCGGTCGAGCACCAGAGCGACACGACGCACGGCCTCGATGAGGTCGCCCGTGTTGACGACCGCGTAGTGGTCTGTCTGCTCGGGGAACAGCCTGCGCACGGGCGGGAAATTGCCCTTGATCAGGAGAGAAGTCACCGTCTTGTTGCCCGCGGTGAACGCGATGATCTCGCGGTCACCCGCTCCCGAGAACGCGATCTCGATGTTGCCGGCGTGCGCGAAGGTCTTCCCGACCTCGGTCAGCGTGCGGGCCGGGACCAGCGCAGTCTGCTCGGCGCCGTCCCCGTCCCATGGCACATCGCGGAGCGAGACGCGGTAGCGGTCGGTCGCGACCAGGCTCAGGGTGGTGCCGGAGACCTCGAGCTGCACACCGGTGAGGACCGGGGTCACATCGTCGCGGGAAGCGGCGAACGCCACCTGCGCGATCGCAGTGCCGAACTCCTCGGCCGGCACGACACCGGTCGAACCCGTGACCTCGGGGATGGAGGGATATTCCTCGACCGGCATGGCCGCGAGGGTGAACCGGGCGGAACCGCAGGTGACGGCGATTCCGCCGTCCTCCTCCACGGCGATCTCGATCGGTGCGTTCGGAAGCCGGCTGGCGATGTCCGACAGCAGACGACCGTGCACGAGTATCGTGCCGGGCTCGTCGACGGTCGCCTCGATCGTGGTGCGGGCGGATGCCTCGTAGTCGAAGGCCGAGAGGGTCAGCCCCTCAGCGGATGCCTCGATGAGCACACCCGCCAGGATCGGCTGCGGATTGCGCTGTGGCAGCAGCTTGACGACGAAGGACACAGCCTCGCTGAACACATCGCGGTTGACCTGGAACCTCACGGGCGCTCCCTCGTTGTACTTCACCTTTTCGCAGTGGGCCCACTGCAGGCGATCCCATGCTAGTCGCACCGGGCGAAGCCCCCGCTACCCCGAACAGGGCTGTGACGGCCTGTCCGTCCACATCCGTCTGGTGATCGGGGAGCCCTTCACTGAGATTGATCTCTTAACGGTGTTAACAACTGTGGATTCTGTGGATAAGTCGGTGGATAGCAGCGGAGAGTAGGAAACTACACGCTTGTCAGTTGTGGAGACCCTGAGGATTCCGGGGCTTTTGGAGGGTTCCGACTCCGAGGCGGCGGTTCCTGTTATCCACAGGTGGGTCTGCTCGACAGCATCCGGAAGCCGAAGTTTCCACAAGTTATCCACAACCCCTGCGGACAACTGTCCCGATTCCGCGGGACTTCAGGCGTGTCGGGGGCGTCAGCGACGGCTGATCTGGGTGGTGATCTCGGTGACCTGGTTGTAGACCGAGCGGCGCTCCTTCATGAGCTCGCTGATCTTCTTGCAGGCGTACATCACGGTGGTGTGGTCGCGGTTGCCGAACAGCTGACCGATCTTCGGCAGCGACAGGTTCGTGCGCTCGCGGCACAGGTACATGGCGATCTGCCGGGCGATCGCGATCTGCTGGGAACGGCTCGAGCCGTACAGATCGTCGACGGTGAGCTTGAAGTACGCGGCCGTCGACGTGATGATGTCCGTCGGCGAGATGACGTTGTCCTCGGTGGTGTCGACGATGTCGCGCAGCACGGTCTGCGCCAGCGAGATGTCGAGCGCCGAGCGGTTCAGGCTCGCGAACGCGGAGACCCGGATCAGCGCGCCCTCCAGCTCGCGGATGTTCGAGGAGACCACGGTCGCGATGTATTCCAGCACCTCATCCGGGATGTGGAGCGACTCGCTCTGCGCCTTCTTGCGCAGGATCGCGATGCGGGTCTCCAGGTCGGGCGCCTGGACATCCGTGATCAGACCCCACTCGAAGCGGCTGCGCATCCGGTCTTCGAAGCCGGTGAGCAGCTTCGGAGCCACGTCGCTGGTGATCACGACCTGCTTGTTGTGGTCGTGCAGCTGGTTGAAGGTGTGGAAGAACGCCTCCTGCGTCTCGGCGCGACCCTGCAGGAACTGGATGTCGTCGATCATCAGGATGTCGACCTCGCGGTACCGGCTCTGGAAGGCGGCGCCGCGGTTGTTCGCGATCGAGTTGATGAAGTCGTTCGTGAACTCCTCGCTCGAGACGTAGCGAACCTTCACCCCGGCGTACAGCGACTGGGCGTAGTCGCCGATCGCGTGCAGGAGATGGGTCTTGCCCAGTCCGGAGTCGCCGTAGATGAACAGCGGGTTGTACGCCTTCGCGGGCGCCTCGGCCACGGCGACCGCCGCCGCATGCGCGAAGCGGTTGGACTGGCCGATGACGAAGTTGTCGAAGGTGTACTTCGGGTTGAGGCGCGATTCGTGCCGCAGAGCCTGGGGCGTCTCCGCCGCGGGCTCACTGCGAACCGGTTCGGGGGTGGTGAAGTCGGGGACCGAGATGGGGGCCGTCGGCTGGTCGGCGAGCTCGTGGTTCACCACCGTGCGATATGAGGTGACCTCGTCGCCGATCTGGGACAGCGCCTCCATCAGCGGGATGCGCAGCCGCTTGTTGATCTGCGCGGCGGTCAGATCGTTGGGCACGTCCAGGTACAGCACCCCGCCCATCACGCCGGCCGGGACCACCAGGCTGAGGAAGCCGTGCAGCTGCGGCGAGACCCGCTCATCCTCGGCGAGACGATCGCGCAGAGTCGACCAGATCGGCACGTCGGGGTGGGCTGCAGTGGTCATGGTGCTCCGGGCGAGGTTGTGGAAAGGTCGCTCGAAGCGTGGTCTCCCCCTGTGGATAACGTCGGATGCCACGGTAGTCATCACCCGCCAGAACATCAAGCCGCCCGCGGAAACACGCGGGTGTGTCGCTTTCTGGCGCAGTCTCCACAGGTGTGGATAATGGGTGTGCGCAACTGACGGGCGGCATCGAGGCATCCGGCGGTGGATTTGCCCTGCGCGGCGGCAGGTCGTACCCTTAGTCGGTTGACTTATGCCTTTTGGCAGTACCCCCTGTCTCCGGCTGAAAAAGACCGGTGACACCAGTCCCGGAGTGATTCCATGACCAAGCGCACCTTCCAGCCCAACAACCGCCGCCGCGCCAAGAAGCACGGCTTCCGTGCCCGCATGCGCACCCGCGCCGGGCGTGCCATCCTCTCGGCACGCCGCACGAAGGGCCGTACTGAGCTCTCGGCGTAAGCCCGCTCACCCGGACCTGCCGTGCTCGCCCGGCCGAATCGCCTGACGCGTGGCGTCGACTACCGACAGGTGGTCCGCCGCGGCACGCGATGCGGTGGGCCACGTCTGGTGACTTCGGTTCTGCCGGCGTCCGACGACCGTGCACCTCGGTTCGGGTTCATCATCAGCAAGCAGGTAGGAACCGCTGTGGTTCGGAACACCGTTCGCCGCCGCCTGAAAGCGGTGTGCGCTGAGTTCCTCGACACGGTCCCCGAGGGCACGGATGTCGTCATCCGTGCCCTTCCCGCATCCGCATCCGCCGACTTCGCCGACCTGCGGAGTGACGTGGCACGCTGTCTCAATCGGCTCGTGGCCGGGCCGGTGCGGACATGAGCGCGCTTCCGTCCTACGCTTTCGGAACGGCGCGGTTCCGGGCATCCGATCTGATCCGCGGGATCCTCGTCCTGCCGAGGAACGCGGTTCTCGCGTTCCTCGTCGTCTACCGGGCGGTGATCTCGCCGCTGTACGGGGATGTGTGCAGGTATTACCCGTCCTGTTCGGCTTACGCTGTAGGTGCGGTGCAGCAGCACGGCGCGGTGTGGGGGACGATCCTGTCGGCCTGGCGCATCCTGCGCTGCAATCCGTGGAGCAAGGGCGGCGTCGACGACGTGCGTCCGCACGCTCATTTCCACTACGAACTGACTCCGCACGGATTCGTCGTACCCGCTCGAAAGGACTGAACAGTGGGTCTTGACCTTCTGCTCGCAAGCACCCCCAGCCCGGCCGCCGGCAACGGGGGTGGTTTCGATCTGTTCAGCATCCTGCTGTGGCCGTTCAAGTGGATCGTCGAGACGATCCTGGTCGCCTGGCACTGGCTCTTCACCGCATTCGGGATGGCACCGAATGCTGGACTGACCTGGGTGTTGTCCATCGTCGGTCTCGTGATCGTGATTCGCGCGGCGGTCTTCCCGCTGTTCGTGAAGCAGATCAAGAGCCAGCGCAAGATGATGGAGATCGCTCCGCAGCTGAAGAAGGTGCAGGAGAAGTACAAGGGCAAGCGCGACCAGCTCTCTCGTGAGGCGATGAGCCGCGAGACGATGGCGCTGTACAAGAAGCACGGCACGACGCCGGTGTCGTCGTGTCTTCCGATGCTCGTGCAGATGCCCTTCCTGCTCGGCATGTTCTACACCCTGCGCGATGTCGGTGATCACGCCAAGCACGGCATCGGCGGCGTCGGTCTGCTGCACGCGGACCTCACCAAGCAGTTCTACGACGCGACCCTGTTCGGTGTCGCCCCGCTGCACATCGACCTGCGTACGGCGCTCGAGACCAAGCCTGCCGGTTGGGAGGCCACGGTCACGATCCTCGTGGTGCTCGTGGTCCTCATGATCGTGTCGCAGTTCTACACGCAGCTGCAGATCATCTCGAAGAACCTGTCACCCGAGGCCAAGACCGGCCAGGCGTACCAGATGCAGAAGATCATGCTCTACGTGCTGCCGCTGGGCTTCATCTTCTCGGGCGTCTTCTTCCCGCTCGGTGTGGTGCTCTACTGGTTCGTCTCCAACCTGTGGACCATGGGTCAGCAGTTCCTGGTGATCCGCGAGATGCCGACGCCCGGGTCTGACGCCGCACGTGCTCGCGAGGAGCGTCTGGCCCGTCGCGGCAAGGCGCTGAACGCGGAAGGCAAGATCGTTCCGATCGCGGTGTACGAGGCTGAGCAGCAGCGACTGCTCGAGGAGGCCGAGCGGGCCAAGGAGCAGGCTCCGAAGCGAGAGCAGCCCATGAGCAAGAAGCGTGCGAAGAAGAAGGGGTCGAACTGATGACGACGGATGAACTGAAGTCCTCGGCCGAGTCGACGATCGAGGAGCTCGAGCAGGAAGGCGACATCGCGGCCGACTTCCTCGAGGAGCTGCTCGACATTGCCGACATCGACGGCGACCTGAACCTCGATGTGCGCCAGGGCCGTGCCTATGTGTCGGTCGAGGCGGAGGGCGATGCCCTGTCCGTGCTGTCGGCGCCCGAGACCGTGCAGGCCCTTCAGGAGCTGACGCGCCTCGCGGTGCAGAGCAAGACGGGGTCGTTCTCGCGCATGATCCTCGACATCGGTGGATCGCGCGACACGCGTCGCCGGCAGCTCGAAGGACTCGTGAACGCCGCGGTCGCCAAGCTCGACGACGGGGCTTCGCAGGCATCCCTTCCCGCGATGTCCTCCTATGAGCGCAAGCTCGTGCATGACATCGTGTCCGAGCGTGGACTGGTGTCTGAGTCGTACGGCGAGGGCGCTGACCGCCACACGGTGATCTCCCGCGGCTGATCCTCATCCGGGATGTTTCACGTGAAACATCCCAGGTTGAGCGATCGTTGAGCGAGCGAAGCGAGTCGAAATTGCACATCCCCTCGAAGGAGCCCACCGCGTGACCGAGTCGCAGCTGGAATCAGAACCCGCTGCCGCAGCGGAGATCTTCGGTGATCGAATCGATCTTGCGCGTCGGTTCACGGCATCCCTGGCCGCCGAGGGGGAGTTGCGCGGTCTCATCGGACCGCTGGAACTGCCCCGACTCTGGACGCGGCACGTGCTGAACTCGGCGATCGCTGCGCCGCTGTTCCATGGTTCGGTGGCGGATGTCGGATCCGGAGCCGGCCTGCCAGGCTTGGTGCTCGCCATCGCGCGCCCGGACGTGGAGTGGACACTCATCGAGCCGATGGAACGTCGCGTCACCTGGCTGAACGAGCAGGTGGAGTCGCTGGAGTTGCCGAACGTGCGGGTCATGCGCGCTCGCGCTGAAGATGTCGGACTCGAGTTCGACGTGGTGACGGCCCGCGCGGTGAGCGCGTTGCGCACGCTGGTTCCGATCACGGCTCCGCTGGCGAAGGACGGTGGTGAGCTGATCTTCCTCAAGGGACACAACGTGGATGCTGAGATCACGGCTGCGCAGAAGGTGCTGAAGAAGCACAAGGTGACGGACGTCTCGGTTGAGGTGCTCGGCGAAGGCGTCCTCACCGAGACGACCCGCGTCTTCCGCGCCCGGGTGCGCTGAGGTCGCATCCGATAGGGAGGCCATTTCGTCTCGTCGCTGCGCTCCTCGCTCAATGACCATGAGGGGTGGCGCTCCTTGATCGAGCGGAGCGAGTCCCGATGTTTCACGTGAAACAGCGTCGTTCGCCGTCGATCACGTACCACCCCGGTCGTTGAGCGAGCGCAGCGAGTCGAAACGTAGTGCCTCCACAGTTCGACGTTTCACGTGAAACATCCACCGATCGCGGGATTCCACGCCATCGGGATCGTTGATTTTCCTACGCTCGCAGGATGGCCGCTTACACATACATCCTCCGGTGTGCCGACGGTACCTTCTACGCGGGCAGCACCATCGATCTGGACACTCGTCTCGAGACTCACGCTCAAGGCTTAGGCAGTGACTACACGAGTTGCCGTCGGCCCTTGGAGCTTGTGTGGTTCGCAGAATTCGAGCGGATCGATGAGGCTTTCCGCCTGAGAAGCGCATCCAGGGCTGGAGCCACGCGAAGCGGCAGGCCTTCATCGAGGGAGGCTTCGACGCGATCAAGGGGTGGAGCGCGCGCGAGCGTGCCCTCCACTCTCCCGGTCGTTGAGCGAGCGCAGCGTGTCGAAACTTGTTGCCTCGCGGCAGGGCATTTCGTCTCGTCGCTACGCTCCTCGCTCAATGACCGGCCTTTCGCTCGCTGAGCGAACGCAGCGAGACGAAACGAGTCATGCCCTCGACGCCTCGATCAATGACCGTCGGCTCCGTCGATTAGAGTGGTAGACGGTCCCGAAAGGAGTCGATGTTTCACGTGAAACCATCCGACAACGCATCGCCGAGCCACGATTTCGGGATGGATACCCCGCTTGCTCGGGAACTCGCTGATCTGTCCAGCCGACGCAAGGCCCTGCGTGAGGTCAATGTCACCTTCTCGGGCGAGACCCGCATCTTCACGGTCTCCAACCAGAAGGGCGGCGTCGGAAAGACGACGTCGGCGGTGAACCTGGCATCCGCTCTCGCCGAACTCGGCGCGAAGGTCCTTGTGATCGACCTCGATCCGCAGGGGAACGCATCGACGGCTCTCAGCATCCCGCACACCGCGGACACCTCGAGCATCTACGACGTGCTGATCAACGATCTTCCGTTCGCGGAGATCGTGCAGCCGAGCCCGGAGTCCGAGAACCTCTACTGCGCGCCCAGCACGATCCACCTCGCCGGCGCCGAGATCGAACTCGTCTCGCAGGTCGCACGAGAGTTCCGGCTGCGCCGCGCTCTGAAGACCTATCTCGATGACAACCACATGGATGTGGTGATCATCGACTGCCCGCCGTCGCTGGGCCTGCTCACGATCAACGCCTTCACGGCCGCGACGGAGGTTCTCATCCCGATTCAGGCCGAGTACTACGCACTGGAAGGCCTGAGTCAGCTGCTGGGGAACATCCAGATGATCCAGAAGCACCTCAACCCCGAACTCCACCTCTCCACGATCCTGCTCACGATGTTCGATGCGCGCACGCGCCTGTCGCAGCAGGTCGCGGATGAGGTCCGCAATCACTTCCCGCAGCAGGTTCTTGACGCCGTCATTCCGCGCTCGGTCCGCGTGTCCGAGGCCCCGAGCTTCGGCCAGACCGTGATCGCGTACGACGGGACGTCGGCCGGCGCCGTCGCCTACCGGGAAGCAGCAGTCGAGATCGCACAGCGAGGCGAACGGTCCTCGCAGAACAAGGAGCAGTGATGGCCGCCAAGCGCACCGGACTCGGTCGGGGGATCGGAGCCCTCATCCCCACCGCGGATCAGGCCGAGCGTCCCGTGGATGTGTTCTTCCCCGGAGCTCCCAAGCCGAAGACAGAGGCCGAGCCAGCACCCGTTGCTGCCGAAGCTGATCTTCCTGAGATCCCCGGTATCCGGCTCATCCAGGTCGACCCGAATAGCATCGTGCCCAACCCGCGTCAGCCGCGCACGCACTTCGACGAGGATCACCTCGCGGAGCTGGTGCACAGCGTCCGGGAGTTCGGTGTCCTGCAGCCCGTCGTCGTCCGCAAGAACTCCGACGGCGACTACGAGCTGATCATGGGGGAGCGCCGTACCCGCGCGGCGCGCGAGGCCGGCCTCACTGAGATCCCCGCGATCGTTCGCGAGACCGCCGACGAGGACCTGCTGCGCGACGCGCTGCTCGAGAACCTGCACCGTTCAGAGCTGAACCCCTTGGAAGAGGCTTCCGCCTACCAGCAGCTGCTCGAGGATTTCGGCATCACGCAGGAGGAGCTGGCTACGCGGATCGGTCGCTCCCGCCCGCAGATCAGCAACACGATCCGTCTGCTGCGCCTGCCGGTTCCTGTGCAGCAGCGCGTCGCGGCGGGTGTGCTGTCGGCCGGTCACGCGCGCGCGATCCTCTCGGTGGAGGACCCCGAGCGGATGCAGCGCCTGGCCGACAAGGTGGTGAACGAGGACCTGTCCGTGCGCGCCACGGAGGCGGCTGCGAAGGCACTTCCTGCCGCACCGGGAAGCAAGTCGAAGCCGCAGGCGGGGGCGCGTCGCGCTTACCTGGACGAGGTGTCCGCGAAGCTCGGAGACCGGCTGAACACCCGTGTCCAGATCGCTCTGGGAGCGCGTAAGGGCCAGGTCAAGATCGAATTCGCGTCCATTCAGGACCTCAACCGCATTCTCGGGGAGCTCGGCGAGCAGGAGTACGGCTCGCGCTGACCTCCTCGCACAGGGCCTGGGATGTTTCACGTGAAACATCCCAGGCCCCTTCTCTTTGAACAGTCGTGAGGGTGCGTGCACGGCGTCTCATCGGTGCGTCCTTCACTCGCTGCCGCCATCGCCGTTTCACGTGAAACATCTCGCGTCGATCACTCCGCGTTCACAGCGGGTTCACCGGCATCCGCCACTGTGGGCGCATGACCGACAACTCCCGAAAGACCACGCGCCGCGCCGCTGGAGTCGCAGCCATCGTGACGCTCGCTGCGGCGACGCTGCTCGTTGCACCCGCCGCGCAGGCAGCTCCGAAGTGCCCGACTCCTGCGAAGGGGACTCCCGCGATCAACATGTGCGCGGAGCCCGGTGACCTGCTCGATGTCCGCATCGGCGACGTGCTGCCCACCCAGCCCTCCCTCGGTTACGACGAGGTCTACTACAAGCTCGGCCGGTACACACTGGGCAAGGACAAGATCAACAAGAAGTTCGACGACTGGTGCGAGGCGAACGGGCAGGGCGAGGCCGCGACCGCTGACGCGAACTCGCGCCTGACTGACCCCGGCAGCTTCACCTGCACGATCCCCGTGGGTCAGGAGACCGCGGAGAGCATCGTGCCGATGAAGACAGTGGTCATCGGGCCCGGGGGCAAGCTGTACCTCACCGATGGTCACCACACTCTGACGTCCTTCTTCGAGCTGGCCGACGGCGGCCCGAACCTGCACGTGCGCCTGCGCGTGCTCGGCAACCTCACCGGTCTCGGCCAGAAGCAGTTCTGGGACACGATGCAGGAGAACGGCTGGACATACCTGAAGGATGCCGAGGGCGGAGTGATCACGCCCAAGCAGTTGCCGACCTCGGTCGGCCTCGAGAACTTCGAGGACGACGAACTGCGCAGCCTGCTCTACTTCGGTCGCGACATCGGCTACGCATCCGGATCCGTGCCCTTCCAGGAGTTCTACTGGGCGGACTGGGTGCGCACCTCCGGCGCCGTCGATCTCGCCGGCTGGAACCGCGACGAACGGGCCAGCTACCTGAACACTGTGGAGCGCCTGACCCGCGCGCAGACCGCCCTGGCGCCGGATGCCGTGGTCGCGAACGGCCTCACGGCATCCGAACTCGGTGCCCTGACGGAGTGGAACGACGGCAAGAAGCCCACGGGCGGTGAGTTCGGGAAGCTCTCCAAGCCCTATGAGGACGCCAAGCCCGGCAAGCTCGCGTACGCGCTCGAGTTCAAGCAGCTGCACGGCATCACGAGTGCCGACACCGTCGGCGCTCGCTGACACACGCGGAATCCACAAGAGCGCGGTCGGATGCCCTCCGGCCGCGCTCTCGTGCGTAGGCTGGAAGTCATGACCGAGTCCATCCCGCGCCGCGCGAGCCTCGAGGTGCTGCGCGCCGAAGCGTCGGATGAGCTCGCGGTGCTCATCCAGGAGCGGCTGCGCGGGGGAGAGGACCCCTGGGAGTTCATGGAGGACCTGCCCAGCATCGACGAACTGGTCGTCTTCCTGCTGCGCGCCGAGAACATCAAGGCGAACGACGGCGTGCGGCCGAATTCCGCGCGTCACTACCGGGTGCTCCGGCAGATCGCACTCGAATACCCGGAGCTGACGAAGACGGTGTGGGGGATGCTGGGGGAGCGGCGTCACCGCCGCTGGGACCCCACGGTCGCCGACGCCTCCTGACACGGACGTACGGGCAACCGCGGCGTCCGCCGCATCCCCGAACTGCGCGCGGACTACGCTGTCGTCGGAGGCGCAGATGCTGGTGGAGTACGACTCGGATTGGCCGCGTCTGTTCGAGGACGCGGCTGAAGCGCTGCGCGCCGTCGGCAACCCGGCATGGACGATTGAGCACATCGGTTCCACCGCCGTGCCGGGGATGATGGCGAAGCCCGTCATCGACATCGCCGTCCGTCTCGTGGATCAGGGTGATCTCGACCGTCACCGGCATGGGCTGGAGCGCGGCGGATGGCGTGTGGGCAGCGGGGTGCGGACGCACCGCGTGATGCTCTTCGAACGGGGCGGCGCACGCCTCAGGATCGCTCACTTCTTCACGCCGGAGCAGTGGCCGAACGCGCATCAGCGTGTGCTGCGTGACTGGCTGCGGATGCACCCTGATGACGCCGCCCGGTATCAGCATGCGAAACAGGAGGCTGCCCGCAGAGCCACGGGGCGGCGCAGCTACAACGACGCGAAGACGGCGGTCATCCAGGAGATCATGGACCGAGCGCGGGCCGCCCGCGGACTGCCCGCGGTGAACGTCCACGACAAGCGGGCGCACGCATCCGGACACGAAGAAGCCCGCCACCCCGAAGGGTGACGGGCTCGCTTCAGCAGATGGGCTGCTGGGCCTGTCGAAGCATCAGCCGATGAACGCGGCGAGATCCTGCTCGAGGGCGAACTTCGGCTTGGCGCCGATGATCGTGGTCTTGACCTCGCCGCCCTGGAACACCTTCATCGCGGGGATCGAGGTGATCTGGTACTGCATCGCGAGGTTGGGGTTCTCGTCGACGTTCAGCTTGAGGATGGTGATCTTCTCGGGGTGCTCGGCCTGGATCTCGTCGAGCACCGGCGCGACCATGCGACACGGACCGCACCATGCGGCCCAGAAGTCGACGAGGACCGGGCCATCGGCCTGGAGCACGTCCTGCTCCCAGGTCGCCTCGGTGGTTGCCTTGGCAGTCATGATTCTCCTTAGTTGGATGTCACCCGATGCAACACCGGATGCGGGAAAAGTGTTCCGGATGCTCAGCCGGCGATGGCTTCGACCGGAACGGCGGCGTCTTCGAGACCGGCGAGGAAGCGCTCCACGTCCAGCGCGGCGACGACACCCGATCCGGCGGCGGTCGCAGCCTGTCGGTAGGTGGGGTCGATCACGTCACCCGCGGCGAACACTCCGGGCACCGAGGTGCGCGAAGAGCGACCGTCGACCCAGATGGTGCCCTCCGGGGTGAGCTCGAGCTTGTCGTGGACGAGGTGGGTGCGCGGGTCGTTGCCGATCGCGACGAACACGCCCTGCAGGTCCAGCTCGCTGAGTGTCCCGTCGACCGTGGAGCGCAGGCGCACACCGGTCGTCTCGAACTCACCGAGGATCTCTGCGACCTCGCTGTTCCAGATGAACTCGATCTTGTCGTTCGCGAATGCGCGCTCCTGCATGATCTTGGAGGCGCGCAGCGTGTCCTTGCGGTGGATGACGTACACCTTCGACGCGAAGCGCGTCAGGAAGGTGGCCTCTTCCATGGCGGAGTCGCCGCCGCCGACGACGGCGATCGTCTTCTCGCGGAAGAAGAATCCGTCGCAGGTGGCGCACCAGGACACACCGTGACCGGAGAGGCGCTCCTCGCCCTCGATGCCGAGCTTGCGGTAGGCGGATCCGGTCGCGTAGATGACGGCGGATGCCTCGTGCACGGCGCCGGTACCCAGGGTGACCTTCTTGACCGGGCCGTCGAGCTCGAGCGAGACGACGTCGTCGTAGAGGACTTCTGTGCCGAACTTCTCGGCCTGCTCCTGCAGCTTGACCATGAGGTCGGGGCCCTGGATGCCCTCCGGGAAGCCCGGGAAGTTCTCGACGTCGGTGGTCTTGGTCAGTTCGCCGCCCACCTCGACGGAGCTGGCGACCAGCAGCGGCTCCAGGTTGGCGCGCGCCGCGTAGATGGCGGCGCTGAACCCGGCCGGACCCGAGCCGATGATGATGACCTGACGCATGTGCTCTCCTCTGTCGGCGGGCGCGCGGTGACACGCGGGAAAACCGCCACGATATCTTCAACCCATGGTAACCGCGCGACATTCCCTGTCGCTGAGCGCGACAGGAGCGGCGGAGGCGCCGTAGAGACCAGTGCGGCGATCAGCGCGACGCGCGCGCCGGCAGGAACCGCTTGACCAGTCCGGAGACCACGCTGAGCTCCGGGGCGCGCAGCACGAAGAGCACGACGAGGTAGACCACGAACGCCACACCGCCGACGACTCCGGTGCCGACGGCGCCGAGCAGACGTCCGGTCATCCCCGTCGAGGCGACAGCCCAGCCGTCTGCGCCGCCGATCAGCAGGTAGACGCCCCATCCGGCGAAGCCGGCGGGAATGGCGGCGATCACGAAGCGGCCCAGCGAGAGCGCGACACGGGGAAGCTCCAGACCGCCGAGACGGCGGCGCAGCAGCACCACGGCGATGATCGTCTGCACGAGCCCTGCCAGGGACTGGCCGAGGGCGACGGCGGCGGCGAGCTGGCTGAGCGGGACGAGCAGCGGAGCCACCAGCGCCGAGACGACGATCAGCGAGCACTGGATGATCGTGAACCAGAACGGCGTGCGGGTGTCGCCGTAGGCGTAGAAGGTGCGCTGCACGATGAACAGCAGCGAGAGCGGCAGCAGGCCGACGAGGTAGCAGATCAGCACGGGCGCGGCCTGCTCGGCGAAGGCCCCGTTCTCGGTGAAGATGCGTGTCGCGGGAACGGATGCCACGGCCAGCGCCACCGCGGAGATGACGATGAACAGGCTGATCGCGCGGATGCTGCGGGCGACGTCGCCGCGCACCTGGTCATGTCGGCCCTCGGCCGTGTGCTCGGCGATCTGCGTGAAGTAGGGCGTTCCGATCGAGACCGCGAAGATCGAGTAGGGGAGCATGAACACCAGCCAGGCGGCCATCATGATCGTCCCTGCAGGGTGGTCGCCGGATGCCTTGGAGACGATGTTCGACTGGGCCAGGCCGGCCAACTGACCGGCGATGACCATCATGAACGTCCAGCTGGCGAGCTTGCCGACCTCGCCGAGTCCGACGCCCTTCCAGCGGAAGTCGGGTCGCAGGTGCAGCCCGGTGCGGCGCCAGGCGAGCAGCAGCAGGGCCGCCTGCACGGCGATGCCGAGGGTGGCGGTGCCGCCCATGACGGCGATCATCGTCGGATCCCACATCTCGACGTGATTGCGGTTGTCGCCGAACAGCAACATGAAGACGATGAAGCCGATGATGGAGATCACGTTGTTCGCGATCGGAGCCCAGGTGTACGGGCCGAACACGCGTTTGGCGTTGAGCGTCTCGCCGATGAGCGCATAGAGACCGTAGAAGAAGATCTGCGGAAGGCACCAGTAGGCGAACGCCGTGCCGAGGGCGAGCTGATCCGGGGTGAACTGGCTCGAGTACATGAACACCAGCCACGGCGCGAGCACCATGGCCACACCGGTCGCGGCGAGGAAGACGACGGTTCCGAGCGTGAACAGCTTGGAGATGAACGCCTGTCCGCCGTCCTTGTGGCTGGCGGACTTCACGATCTGCGGGATGATGACGGCGGTCAGGATACCCGTCTGGATGATCGTGAAGACGTTGTTGGGCAGCTGGTTCGCGGTGCTGAAGGCATCGCTGGCGCGCCCGACGGAGCCGATCGCCGCGAGCAGCACGATCGTGCGCACCAGACCGGTGACGCGCGAGATCAGCGTCCCGGCCCCGAGGATCGCGCTGGCTCGGCCGAGACTGCTCATTCGTTCTCCTTCGTCGGCGAGGTCGGCGCCTCGTCCGGACCGGTGTCGTCCGCCGGATGCTCATCCGCCGGATGCTCTTCCGAGCCCGTCCCGTCGATGCTCGCGCGAGCCCGACGTCGACGCACGGTGCGGATCAGGCCGAACACGAACAGCAGTCCGATGATGCCGCCGAGGATGCCGAGCCCGATCGCCTCCCAGTCGGCGCGCAGAGTGACATCGGCGGTCTCCGCCGGGCCGATCGCGACGCCGGTGGGGCTGGTGAGCCGGAAATCGACCTTCACCTCGCCGCTGGCGACGCGGGCCGAGATGGGCACGTCCACGCGCGTGCTGCTGGCACGGCCGGCCACGACCTCGGTGCTCTCCTGGATGTCCAGGCGCGGATCGGACGGCGTGCTGTGCAGCGACACGTTCACGTTCCAGGGCAGATCGTTGCGCACCCACACGGGCAGAGGTGCGGACGCGGCGATCAGCTGCACGGGCTTGGGGCGCTGGATGCTCACCGCGCCCAGCAGATCCTGCACATGCTTCGCGCGATCCGTGGTCGCCGTCGTGAACGCGGCGTCGGAGAGGCCGACTGCGATGCTCCTCAGCATCCGGATCCGCTCGGGGGCCAGCATCAGCGCCGGAACGTCGAGGATCGACGAGAAAGCCTGCAGCCGCTTCTCGTCGGCCAGCATCGCGGTGAGCGCGCCGGCGCGGACGGTTCCCGCCGTCGTCCGGAGAGTGGCGGATACCGGGGGTGAGTTGCGCAGCGTGGCGAGGCGGACGGCGGGAGACGCGAATGCGCTCAGCACGTCGCGCAGTGCGACGGGGGAGCGCTTCTGCGAGCGGTCGAGACCCACGAGCACGGTCTGCGAGGTGCGGGACGTGAAGAAGAGGTGCCCGGCGGCGGCGGCGATCTCGCGGTCCGTCGCGATGGGATCGGTGCTCGTCGCGGCGGTGGACAGGCGAGCGGAGGCCGCGGCGTCCGTCACCAGCACGCTGTGGCCGTCCACCACCGCGTGCGCGCCCGGGTTTCCCTCGAACGAGGTGGATGGGACGATCGTCGTCCCCGGAGCACCCAGGTACCCGTCGAAGGTCGCGAGGTCGGACGAGGTGAGATCCCCTCGTGGCCACAGGATGCCGGGCTGCGATCCCATGACGGCCATCAGCGCGGCGTTGTCGGGCAGCGCCGGGGTCGGGGTCGCCGTGCTCGGCGCGGTCGGGGCGGGGGTGCTGGTCGGGAAGTCCGCGGTCTGCAGGAGGGGCGTGAGATCCGGAGCGGTGAGGAGGGACGTCTGACCCGCGTGCGCCTGAGTGGCAGGGTCGGCGTCGCCGAGCTGCAGCGCGAATTTGTCGTTGGGAAGCCGCTCCAGCCGCTGCAGCCAGGCGATCGCGGAGGCTGGGGCGCTGGTTCCCAGCATCCGGATGGCGGCCGGGATCGCGGGGTCGACGGCGAGGATCGCGGGGGTGTCGGTGACCGCGTCGATCTGGCCGGACAGCATTCCGTCCGGCGCGGTCAGCTTGGCCAGCTCGTCGGCGCTCAGCAGGACGTCGTCGTCGGGAGTGGCGGTGATCGGCACGACGATCCCGACGCTCTGCGTGTTCGCCGGGGCGATGACGAGCACGGAGGTCGCGGTCAGATTCCACGCCGTGGTCTCGGGATCGTTCGTGGTCGCTCCGGTGAGGCGTGCGCGCACCGCGTACACACCGGGCGCCAAGGCGCCCAGCTCCGCAGCATCCGCGACGCTTCCGACGTCGATGCTGTCGCCGGCTGCGACGGGGGGTGACGGTTCGGTGGCAACGGTGCGGAAGTCGCCCGTGGCGCTGCCGTCGTCGAGCCACGAGTCCAGGGCGGCGGCGTCTCCGAGCGGAGTCGGGTTGACCTCGAGGTCGACCGAGCCGGCGCTCAGCGCGTCGTCGGTGCTGTTCGAGATCGTGATCGTGCTCACCAGGGGCCCGTTCGGCTCCACCCGGGCCCCGGAGCCGGTGGAGATGCCCAGCGCGACCACGTCGTCGGCGGATGCCTTGGGTTCATCGGTCGCGGCGGATGCCGGTGCGCTGCCGCCCAGTGCGATCCCGGCGACGACGAGCACCGCGGCGAGTCGGCTCAGCAGCCTACGCGCGCGCGGGCGGGAGCCGTTGCGGGGGGAGTTCGCGGTCATGGTGTCGGGTCGACGGGGCCGGGAGACCGGCGCAGGCGACGCCCCGATTCTAGCCAGCGCGCCGCGGTGAACCCTGAAGGCGCGTAGAGTGACGGCCGTGCCGGATCGTGCCCACCCCCGCCCCGACCTCGTTCTCGCGCAGGCGCTCGCCGCCGATCTGGACGCCGCCGACTTCCGCTCCGAACCTCTGCGGCGGCTGTGGGGCGAGGAGGCGGATGACGCGCTGGCGCGCGGACTGCGCGAGCCGATCCTGCGCGCCATCGCCGGTCGCGACGATCCGCTGGCGACGCTGGGCAGGCTGTGGGTGCTCGGGATGCCGCAGCCGCACGCCGCCGTCGAATGGGCGGTGCCGCGCGTGGGCATCGACGGGCTCGAAGCGCTGGGACTGGCGGTGGCCGATGGTGCCGATGTGCGGCCGCTCGCCGTCATCCGTCCGCAGTCGTTCGTGGATGCCGACGGTGTCGGCGAGTGGTGGATCGCGAGCGACCTCGACGAGATCGCCCTGGGCACCTCGCTTCCCGCCGATCACGTGCTCGGCGTGGGCGGGGCTTCCCGCACGCTGGCGGAGCTCGTCATCCCCACGCCGGTGGAGCGCGCCCTGGACCTCGGCACGGGATGCGGCATCCAGGCCCTGCTGGTGTCGCGGCGTGCACAGCACGTCGTCGCGACCGACATCTCGGCGCGGGCGCTGGCGTATGCCGAGCTGAACGCGCAGCTGAACGGCGTGCGCAACGTGGAGCTGCGCCTGGGCAGCATGTTCGAGCCGGTGGCGGGGGAGGCGTTCGATCTGATCGTCTCCAACCCGCCGTTCGTGATCACCCCGCGCGTGTCCGGGGTTCCGGAGTACGAGTACCGGGACGGCGGACTGGTCGGCGATGCGCTCGTCCAGCAGTTCCTGCAGACCGCGCCCGCTCACCTCACGCCGGGTGGCGTGGCGCAGCTGCTCGGCAACTGGGAGTCGCGCGCCGGCGAGGACGGCCTCGAGCGGGTGCGCTCCTGGATCGGCGAACAACTGGATGCCTGGGTGATCCAGCGCGAGCAGCTCAGCCCGCTCTCGTACGCCGAGCTGTGGATCCGCGACGGCGGGACGCTGCCGCGCGATTCCGGCTTCACCCCGCTCCTGACCGCCTGGCTCGACGACTTCGCGGCGCGCGATGTGACCGCCATCGGATTCGGCTACATCCTGGTGCGGCGTCCCTCGGCGCCTGCGTCCGTCGAGGGATCCGCTCCGCTCCGCCGGTTCGAGACCATCACGCAGCCGGTCTCGAACCTGGGCCGGGCTCTGGGCGCGGGTCTGGCCGCGCATGACGTGCTCGCCGACGGCATCCCGGATCGCCTGGTCGTCGCATCCGATGTCACCGAGGCCCGCCACCACATGCCCGGCAACGACGATCCGAGTGTGATCGAGCTGCGGCAGGGCGGCGGCTTCGCCCGCACGATCAGCGTCGACTCCGCGCTCGCGGGTTTCGTCGGCGCCTGCGACGGCGAGCTCACCGTGATGCAGATCGTGCAGGCGCTGGCGGACATCTTCGAGGTGCCGCTGACCGATCTCTGGGCCGATCTCGAACCCCGCATCCGCCGCCTCGTCGAGGACGGCCTGCTCCTGCCCGCGGAATAGCCGCAGGATATATGCGGTTGCATGCAGCATGAAGGCTTTCGGGTTCCTCTCCTTCGGGCACTACGCAGACGTGCCCGGCTCCGTCACGCGCACCGCCGGCGACATGCTCAAGCAGACCATCGAGATCGCCGGGGGCGCCGATGAGATCGGCGTGAACGGCGCCTACGTGCGCGTGCACCACTGGGCGCGGCAGGCGGCATCCCCGATCCCCCTGCTGACCGCTATGGCCGCGCGCACCGAGCGCATCGAGGTCGGCACCGGCGTGATCGACATGCGGTACGAGAACCCGTTCCAGTTCGCCGAGGAGGCGGCGGCGCTCGACTACATCGCCGACGGCCGCATCGCGCTCGGCGTGAGCCGCGGGTCACCCGAGACCGCCATGCGCGGCTACGAGGTGTTCGGATTCCACGACCCGGAGGACCCGGAGCGCGGCAGCGTGATGGCCCGCGAGAAGTTCGAGCTGTTTCTGCGCGCGATCGACGGCGAGCTGATCGCTCCCGGCGATCCGCGCATGGTCGGTGCCGGCCACTACCTGGCGATCGAACCGCACTCGCCCACGCTGCGCGACCACATCTGGTGGGGCGCCGGATCCCGTGCGACGGCCGAGACCACCGGACGCATGGGCCTCAACATGATGAGCTCCACGCTGCTCACCGAGGCGACCGGCCAGCCGTTCCACGAGCTGCAGCGCGAGCAGATCGACCTCTTCCGCGCCGCCTACAAGGAGGCCGGGCACACCGGCAGCCCGCGCGTCTCTGTCAGCCGCAGCGTCTTTCCGCTGGTCAGCGACAAGGACCGCGCCTACTTCGGCCTGCGGTCGGAGGAGTCGAACGACCAGATCGGCATCATCGACGGCATGCGCTCCACGTTCGGCAAGACCTACGCGGCCGAGCCGGACGTGCTGATCGAGCAGCTCCGGGCCGACGAGGCCGTGATGGCCGCGGACACGCTCATGCTCACGATCCCGAACCAGCTGGGCCCGGAATACAACCTGCATGTGCTGCAGGCCTTCGCCGAGCACGTCGCGCCCGCCTTGGGCTGGAAGCCCAACACGGAGGGACCCGTGCAGGGCGATCCGATCGCCTGAGCAGCGCGGCTGCGCGTCCGGCGCCCCGCCTTCTGAAGGCTGATTCCGCTTCTGAAGGATGCTGAAGGCCTCAGCATCCTTCAGAACGTCGAACGTCCTTCAGAAGTGGGCCGCGGTGACGCTGTTCCCGGCCACCCGGCCGCCTTCATGCGATGCTTCTGGGCATGGATGCCGACAACGACACCTCGATCGCGGGCCGAGAAGCGCGAGTGAACGCCGAGTTCCAGAAGCGCCAGACGCAGCTGTTCACGCGCTTCGCGCTCGCTGAGGTGTCGGTGCTCGCGCTCGCCGTGCTCGCGATCTTCGTGCTGAAGCTCGTCGAGCCCGAGACCGGCATCCTCATCCTGCTGGGCATCGCCGTCCTGAGCGGCATGGTGCTGACCGGTCTGCTGATGCGCACGATCAAGGCCAAGCAGCAGGCGCTCGCCCAGGCCCGAGGCGAGGCCGGCAGCATCTGGTGAGCCGCTGACCCGACTCGCCCTCCTCGAATGTGCGGCCCGGTGACACGCCGCACGTCTCCCCGTCTTCCGCAGACGTTCACCTGTGACGCGCGCTCGTCCTCATCCCGCAACCTGTGAGCCACCTGGGATCCCTATAAAGGGAGCGGCTCCTCTGCCGTCTCCCCCCACGGAACAGGTTCTCCCGTCATGCCTCAAACGCCCTTCAGAAGGATCGGCGCGGGCACGGTCGCCGCGGTGATCACCGCAGTGCTGTGCACGTCCGCACTGCCGCTCGCCACCTCGCCCGCGTTCGCCCAGGATGCCGTCCCGACCCCGGTCACGACGCCCGGCGCGACGGAGTCCCCGGCGTCCACGGAGACCCCGACACCCACCGAGACCCCGGATGCGCCGACGCCGCAGCCGACCCAGGACCCGGAGCCCGCACCGACCGGCACCCCGACCCCCGGCGCGACGTCGCCGGCTGAGACTCCGGCACCCGAGCAGACGCCGCAGCAGACGCCGGCGCCCGATGCCGCGATCACCCGGATCTCCGGCGCCTCAGGCAACGCGGGTGAGCACTGGCCGCTGGCCATCACCGAGATCAACGGTGACAACGAGGGCGCCGACACCTACGAGTTCCTCGAAGTCGTCAACACCACCGACCAGCCCATCGACCTCGACGCCACCGGCATCCAGTTCCGGTACCACACGTCGCAGTGGAACACGGGCACCGTGCAGCCCCTCATCCACCTCGACGGCGAGGACGACGCACCCGCGGTCATCCCCGCCGGCGGCGTGGCCGTGCTCTGGATGAACTACGCCGAGGGCGACGCGCGCCGCAGCCTGACCAAGGACCAGTTCCGCGCCTTCTACGGCATGCAGGACGCCGACGTGCCGATCATCCGCTTCGGCCCGCAGGGCGGATTCGCCAACAGCGGCAACCGCGGCTTCAGCATCACGGATGCCGGCGGCACGACGCTCATGCGGGCCTGGGTGCCCGCCGACGACGGCGACGGCTCCACGCCGTGGAACGCTCAGTTCGGAGTGCCGGACCAGACCGACAGCGTCGACGCCCGCATCCTCGCCCACGACGTGACCGGGGCGACCGCGGTGCCCACCCCCGGCGCCATCACGACCGAGCAGGTCACCAGCCGGCTGATCAAGCCGACCGACCCCTCATCCGAAGGGCCGCTGCTGCAGATCACCGAGGTCGCGCCCGACACCGCGAACGTGGCCGGCTCCGACGCCTACGAGTACATCGAGCTCTACAACGCCTCCGATGCGCCGATCGACTTCGGCGACTACGTGCTGAGCTATCTCAGCACCGACAACGACCTCACCGACCCGAAGACGCTCTCGTCCACCCTGTGGCCCGCCGGCCCCGGTGAGCCGACGATCGAACCCGGCGCGACGATGGTGCTGTGGATCCAGAATCCTGCCGTCGTGTCGGCAGGTCTCACCGTCGCCGACTTCAACACGGCGTTCGGCAGCGACCTGACTCTCGGCGAGAGCATCCTGACGATCCAGTCCGGTGGCATGGCCAACGGCGGATCCCGCGGTCTGCAGTTGATGACGAAGTCGGGGCATGTGATCTCCCGCGCCTTCTACTTCGATGACGCGCAGACCACGTCCAGCACGGCCATCCAGTACGCCTGGAATCCCGGCGACCCCGCGGCCGCATGGAAGCCCGCCGATCCGTCCGGCGTCACGCAGACGATGCTCGGCCTCGCCGCGCCCACGCCCGGCGCGGTCACCGAGGCGCAGGTCGCCCCGACATCCGTCGCCTACCCGGCGCCCGGCTCCGCACCGAGGATCGTCGACCTGACCGGCGGATCCGAGCTGCCCGACTCCGGGAACGTCGAGCTCGGCTTCGACATCACAGACGACGTGCTCGTGCGTCGCGTGACGCTCACGCTGAAGGACAGCTTGGGCGCGACCGATGTGCGCGACCTGACCTTCGGCTCCGGCGACCGGTACCAGTACGCGATCCCCGCGGTCGACGTCTACGGAAAGCGCTGGATCGAGTACACGGTCACCGCGGGCGACGGCAGC
>Ga0308170_10000956_pt1 | contig 30838 bp, 29 predicted proteins | sample PhyBR2_2_FD_202136 | JGI IMG/M metagenome (GOLD analysis project Ga0308170, IMG submission 202136) | Phyllosphere microbial communities from UC Gill Tract Community Farm, Albany, California, United States - DLSLSB.R2 | ecosystem: Host-associated > Plants > Phyllosphere > Unclassified | place...
GCGTGGGCGGCGAACGTCATTGCGGATGCCGGGAAGGCCGGCGTCCCCGAAGAACAGATTCATCACGAAAGGTTTGACTGGTGACAATACGAGGAACAGTGGCAGCGGCCCTAGCCTCCGCCGGAATCCTCCTGGCGGGCTGGCAGACAGGCACGCAGGTCAACGGGATCAGCACCGTCGCATCAAGTACGACGGCGACAGGAACCACGGGTTCCACCGGAACAGGATCGAGCGCAGCGGGTTCGTCCGGGGCAACGGCCACCGGGTCAACTGCCTCCGGCACGTTCAAGGGAACCACTGTCCAAACCAGGTTCGGCCCGGTCCAGGTCCAGATCACGGTCGCCAACGGAAAGATCACCGACGTCACGGCCCTCCAGCTGACCAATACAGACGGCAAGTCGATCCAGATCAGCAACCGCGCCGCACCTCTGCTGCGCAGCAAGGTCCTCGCCGCGCAGTCGGCAGATGTCCAGACCGTCAGCGGCGCCACCATCACCAGCGACGCCTACCTGACCTCACTCCAGGCAGCCATCGATGCAGCAAACCTCTGACCCGCTGCCAAACACCGGCAGCCCAACACTGAAGGCCCGGACCTTTGAGTGCATGGGAACGGTCATCGGCCTGACGCTGCCGGTGGGTTCCCCCGCGGAAGGGCAGCCGGGGCTCGATGAGCTCGCTGCCGCCACCGCCGTCGTCGAACGCCTGTTCCGGGAGCTGGACGAAACGTTCAGCCTGTACCGTCCGGACTCGGAAGCCAGCAGGCTGGCGCGCGGTGAACTGAAGCTGCCCCAAGCCTCGGCGCAGATGCGTGACCGGTACGCCGAGGCGCATGAGTGGCGCCTGCGCACGGAAGGGGCCTTCACCCCGGAACGGCCCGACGGCGTGCTGGACCTTTCGGGACTCATCAAGGGCCATGCCATCCGTGAGGCAGGAACGTCCCTGCTTGCCCTGGGCCGGCACGACTGGTGCCTCAATGCCGGGGGCGACGTCCTGGTCAGCGGCTCGCCGGCGCCGGGGAGCACCGAGCCGTGGAAAGCAGGAGTTGTGGACCCCGCGGACCGCCGCACGCTCATCACCGGGTACGCGTTGGGCGGCAACAGCCGGCACAACGCGATCGCAACCTCAGGCTCAGCCGAACGCGGCGAGCACATTTGGCGGGTGGGGAATGCTTCCGACTTCGTCCAGGTCACGGTTGCGGCCCCGGACATCGTGACTGCCGACGTCCTGGCGACGGCGATCGTTGCAGGCGGAATGCGCATGCTGAACCACGCGGCCGACACCTGGGATGTGTCCGTGTTGGCCATCCATGCAGACGGTTCGATGCTGGCCACGCCTGGGTTCCACCCGGCCTGACCAGCGGGGGAAGGTCCCTGCTAAAGCCGGGTGGGCCGTGGGTATTTGGGCCGCAGGTTGTCACCGGATGACTTGCCGGTGACCCGACGGACCACCCACGGAGCCGCATACTCGCGGACCCACTGGGCGTTGGCGCGGATGGCCTCGGCCCGGCTCAGTTCCGGCACGGGGGACATGGGCGGGACGTCGATCGAGTGCTCATACTTGAGGACCTCGAGGAATCGCTTGGCCATGTTGGCGTGGCCGGCGGCGGACATATGCATCCGGTCATGGGCCCACATGCCCCAGTCGTAGTATTCGCTGAAGCGCCAGTAGTCCACCAGCAGGGCCCCATGGTCCCCCGCGATTCCGCGCACCAGTTCGTTATAGATGGCGGTACGGCCGCGCATGGTGCCAAAAACCTTTGAACCGCGCGCGTCGAACCCGGTGAACATCACCACGGTGGCGCCGGTGGCACTGAGCTTGCCTACGGCGTCGTTGTACTCCACCAGGAGGTCATCGATGTCCACGCGCGGACGCAGGATGTCATTGGCACCGGCGTAGATGCTCACCAGCGTGGGATTAAGCTCGACGGCGGCGTCCACCTCTTCCGCCATGATCTGCCGGAGCTTCCTGCCGCGGATGGCCAGGTTGGCGTAGCCGAAGCCCGGGTCGGCGGCGCAGAGCTGTTCGGCAGCACGGTCCGCCCAGCCCCGGACGCCGTTGGGGCGTGTGGGGTCTTCGTCACCAACGCCTTCGGTAAAGGAATCGCCGAGTGCAACATACCGGGAAGTGAAATCCATCCGGTTAGTTTGCCATCCGTTGCCGGAAGCAACCAATCAACCGGTCAGGGCTGCGTTTCGCGCAGGATCCAATGGTCCTTGTCCAGCCGCCCCACCACTTTTTCACCGATCCGCGCCAGGTCCAGCACGTCCTGCTCGGTCAGGGCATCAAGGAACAGGTCCCGGACGTCTTCGACGTGGCCCGGGGCAAGCCCCACGATGGTCGACATGCCTTCCTCGGTGAGGTGGGCGGTGGTCACCCTGGCATCGCGGGGATGCGGGCGGCGTTCCACCCAGCCGCGCTTCTGCAGCTTGGTCACCACATGCGAGAGGCGGGACAGGGAGGCACTGCTGCGGGCGGCAAGCTCGCTCATGGGCAAGAACCGGCCCTCGGCTTCGGAAAGCATGGCCAGTACCGTGTAATCGAAGAGGGACAGCTTCCCGGCTGTGTGGAGCCTGGTGTCCAGGGCCGCGGGCAGCAGCGTGTTGATGCTCACCAGCGCCAGCCAGGCGCGGCGTTCGTCAGCGTTGAGCCAGCGGGGTTCGGTCATGGTCCCCATTCTACGATTGATCCTTCAAGTAGCTTGCGCGGCCCCGTAGGCTTGGACCCATGTATGTTGTTTCCCTTACCTACCGGGTGCCCCAGGAGATCGTCGACTTCCACAACGACGCTCATATCTCCTGGCTGCAGAAGGCGTTCGACGACGGCGTGTTCATCGCTGCCGGGCGCAAGATTCCCCGCACGGGCGGGTTGCTGCTCTCGCAGGCCGAACGGGACACGCTCGATGCGAGCCTGGCGCAGGACCCGTTCTACACCAATGGCGTGGCCGACTTCGAGGTGGTGGAGTTCCACGCCGGCCGGGTTGCGCCGGGGTTTGAAAACCTCCTGGACACCCCGCCCGCGCAACCCAGCTGACGGCCCCCCTGCAAGGTAGCCAGCCCGGCTAAGGTGCGCCGCCGCCGTCGGGACTGTCCACGGCAAGCTTCTTCAGGCCGCCTTTCCGGGGGACCTTCACGGGTTCGGGCCAGCGCGGCCTCAGCGCATCCCCCAGCGTGACGCCGCGAAGCTTGCGGCCAAAGAGCGGCAGGACCCAATCGTGCACCCATCGCCGCTGGCGCCGCTCCCATTCCCGCATGCCGAGCCTGGGGGCGGGCTCCCAGTCCTTCGGCTTGATCTTGTGCGGCACGCCCAGCTGGTCCAGGACCTGCCCGGCGAGGTATTTGTGCCCGGCCTTGGACATGTGGAGCCGGTCCGAGTCCCACATGCGGCGGTCCTGGAAAGCGTCCAGGCACCAGTAGTCAACCAGCACCGCGCCGTACTTCCGCGCGATCTCCCGGACCCGGCGGTTGTAATAGGCATTGCGTTTCTTGAGCGGCTCCAGCAGCGCTGAAACCTTGACGTCGAACCCGGTGAAAAGCACCAGCGTGGCGCCGGTTCCGGCAAGCCTGGCAACAAAGTGTTCATAGTCCGCCATCAGAGCCGGCATGTCCGTTTTCAGGTCCAGGATGTCGTTGCCGCCGGCATAGAGCGTGATCAGGGTGGGCTGCATCCGGAGCGCGGGCTCCAGTTGCTCATCGATGATGTGCCGCAGCCGCTTGCTCCTGATGGCCAGGTTGGCGTATTTCCACCCCGGCTGTGCCTTGGCGAGCTTCTCGGCCACCCTGTCGGCCCAGCCCCGCACCCCGTTGGGCAACCGTTCGTCCCGGTCCCCCACGCCCTCCGTGAAGGAATCGCCAAGGGCAACAAACACCCGCCGCCCGGAGTCAGGAAGCAAGGATTCAGGCACCACCGCCCCAACCTAACGGCGCAAGGAGACGGGAGGACGACGGCGGGATGAACAGCAAGTGAGCGGGTGGGCGGCAGCAGCCGTAATTGCCACGGCGCGCCGCCCTTGGATCATGGTGTCCGGGACCCGCTGTCCGTCTGCATCGCTCCGTGCACGGGGCGGAACTCCCAGGTGTAGGAGCCGTCCGCTTTCAAACTCATCCTCAGGTGGCCCCAGGTGTCACTGAACTTCCGCTGGATGTAGGCCGGGTCGCTGGTGAACGAGCGGAGGCCGATACCGCCAGTGGACACCTGGAACTGCTGCATGCCGTCGGGCACGCATTGGTCCACGTTGTTCACCGGGCAGGTCCGCTCATAGTTGTGCTGGGAGCCGGACAGCAACACCTTCACCCGGTTGCTCCAGAACATGTCGATCCAGGGCTTCGCCTGGGTGAAGCGCGTGTGGCTGGACGTGTTGGAGGTGAAATATGGGTCATGGTAGACGGCCGCCAGGTGCTTCCCCGCCGCTTTGGCCGCCTTCAGATCGGCGTCCATCTCCGCGGTCATAGCCTGCGCCCTGGACGCGTTGTACCGCCACGTTGCCGTGGGCGCCACGAGGATATGCCAGTTCCCCTTGTCGAAGGAATACCACTCCAGCGCATCCTGGAACCGGCCCAAAGTGATGCTGGTGGCGGACTTGGTGGCGTCCACGCATTGGCCGTCCATGAACCGGTCCACGTCATCATTCACTCCCGGCTCCAGGTCGTGGTTCGGGCCCGCGGTCCAGTAGGTCTTGGCCTTCACCCCGCCCCACAGAGTGTTCCATGCCCCGAGCGCCGAGCAGGTGCCCTTGTCGTATTGGAAGTCGCCGATGGCGAGGAAATTATCCAGCGATCCATCGTTGAGGCTGCCGATGATGCTCGCAGCGTTCTTACCGGAGGCCGAACTTGTCGACGTGTTTCCGGATGGGTTCATATCGCCGACGGCGGCGAAGTCGAAAGAATCACCCGACGGCGGAAGGGTGGGTGTCGCCGTCGGGGTCGGGCTCGGGGTGGGCGCCGGAGTCGGGGCGGGCGCCGGGCTCGTCGTGGGGGCCGGGCTCGTCCCGCTTGCCGCCGGGTAGACACGCACCCAGTCCACCCGCATTTCGGCAGCACCGTCAGCGGTAGTATCCGGGAACCAGTCCAGCTGGAGCGTCTGGTGCATGCTGCCCGGAGGCTGATGGGTGGGGTCGTTGTCCTCAAACCACTTCACGCCATCCACGTAACCGACTATCCCGGCCGGGGACCAGTCCACTGCATAGTTGTGGAACTGGGAAACGTCCAGCGTCTTGCTGGCCCTGGTCTGGGAGTTGCTGCAGGAGAAGTGCTGGAAGAACTTGATCACGTTCCAGTCGCCCGTTGTTTCCGCGTAATCCACCTCGCCGTCGCAGGGCCAGTTCCCGCTGTCCGGCCACAGGATCGAAACCATGTGGTACTCATTGTCGCCGGACCCGGCGGCGCGGACCTCCCAGCGCCCGTACTTCTGGTTGGCGAACTTGGCGGACATGCCGGCGGTGGTCCCGTCCGGGGTTCCGCTCATGACCATGGCGGAGCCGTCCACCTTAACCTGCTCAGGGCTGCGGATGCCGTTGCCGGCGTGCCCTGCACCTTTGTACACGCTCCATTTGGTTGCGTCCGGGGCCCCGGTGTAGTTGAACTCATCGCCGGCGACGGGTGCACCCCAGTTCTGGGTGGCAGCAGCCTGGACGCCGCCCGGGTCGGTGGGCGCGGGGGTGGCGGTGGGGGTTGGAGTTGGGGTGGGTTCCGTCGCCACCGTGTCAGCCGCAGTGGTAACCACCAGCTTTGGACGCAGCGCCGGGTCCAGGGCCTGGTTCGACTTGAAGCCCAGCCACTTCTGCGCGCTGGATTCCAGCCGGAAATTCTGCTCCCCGCCGGTCGCCGTGACTCCCTTGGTGACGTCCCACTCCACCCAGGACCCCGTGGAGAATCCACCGGTCCTGCCCAGCCAGGTCCCGCGGGCCGGAGCGTTGTTCCACGTGACGCCCGTTTCGGTCCATGCGCCGCCCGTGGTGTAAACGTCCACAAACTCCGTCGAGGTCGCCGCCGCCTCCGAGTACGCCCGCAGCTTTGCCGACGTGATGTGTTCACCGGAGGGGACCTGGATGTTGAACCGCAGCAGGCTGCTCCGCGAGATGCCGGTCCGGCCCTCAGTGGACCAGCGGACGCTCGTTCCGAAGTTCTCCGTGGGCCGGTCGGCCTGGACGTAACTGTCCGCCGCGGGTGCAACTGTCAGTGCTCCCACCGCATTCGCCCCGCTGCCCACAACGGCGAATGAAACGAGCATGACTATAAGTGTCAGGGCAGAGATGAGCGTACGACGGATAGTTTTCATGGAATGAGACCTTAATTTTCCAGTTGAAGTATCCGTAGTGTAATGCTTGTCACACCGAATGACACAGCATTGGCCGGTCTTGGCAGTGCCGGCAAATGTGTCAGGGAGGCGGAGGGGCTCCGGCCGCGGTTACCCTTCGGCTTTGCCCTGCCGCCAGTACCCCATGAACGCCACCTGCTTCCGGTCGATGCCAACGTCGCGGACGAGGTACCGGCGCAGGTCCTTGATCACGGCCGCTTCACCGGCCATCCAGGCGTAGAAAGGCATGGCCCCGGCGGGCATGCCGGGGTTCTTGCTGGCGCTGATGTCCGCGGTCTCCATCCGGGCCGGTGTCTCCCACAGGATGTCCACGTCCACATTGACGTCTTCGGGCTCCGGGCCTGCGCGGCCGTCGTCCGCTTTGATGCCAACCCAGCCGGGCGCGGGGACCGCCTTGCCCACGGCCTGCTGCAGCAGCTGGCCGTGCGGCCGCGAACGGCCGATGGCCGCGCCACGGGCGAGCCAGGTGATGGCGATGTCCGCCGGGGAGCCGAGTTCGAGGAAGTCGCCGGCTTCCGGGACTTCCAGGAAGGCGTGGCCGCTCATGTACGGCGGGAGGCTCTCGAGAATGGCGGAGATGGCTGGAACTGCTGTTTCGTCGCCGGCAAGCAGGATGCGCTGGGCCAGCCCGGGCCGCCACTCGATGCCGGAATAGGTCTCCGCCGTGACGCAGTGCGCGGCACGGTTGTTGGGACCAATGACGGTGAGGGCATCCCCTGGCTTGGCGTTCAGTGCCCAGTTCGCGGCGGGCCCGCCGTGCCCGGGTTCGCCCACGTGCATGACGAAATCGACGTCGATCTCCGGGTACACCGCGTCCAGCCGTGCCTCCCGGACCGTGTAGGTGCGCATCGCCCCGCGCACTGCGGGATCCATGGCCAGCCAGTCCCGGTACCAGCTGGCCTGGCCAGTATGGAAGGCGGGGAGCGGCAGCCGGGTCCCGTCCGCGGACAGCGATGGAATCAGCAGCTTGATGCGCAGGTCCAGGGTGTCGCCATGGACGCCGAAATCGCGCAGCGAGTAGCCACCGAAGGTCACCCTGCGGAAGGTGGGGCTCAGCTGCCGGACGGAGGAGACCCTGACCTCGAAGGCCAGGCTCATAGGCTGGGCTGCCGCAGGCTGGGTGGCGGCGGTTTCGCGGGTCTTCATGGGGCGGGCTCCAGTTCGTTGGCGATGGCATGATGGCGGCCGATGGGAATGATGAGGGGCGTGCCGGAGACGGGGTCCGGGATGACGCGGGACTCCAGGCCGAAGACCCCGCGGACCAGTTCCTCGGTCACCACGTCTCCCGGTAAGCCCGCGGCCATCACGGCCCCGGCCTGCATGGCGATGACGTGGTGGGCGTAGCGGGCGGCGAGGTTGAGGTCGTGCAGGACGATGGCCACGGTGGTGCCGCGGCTCCGGTTCAGGTCCGTCACCAGGTCCAGGACTTCCACCTGGTGGGCAAGGTCCAGGTACGTAGTGGGCTCATCCAGCAGCAGCACGTCGGTTTCCTGGGCCAGGGCCATGGCGATCCATACCCGCTGCCGCTGCCCGCCGGAGAGTTCGTCCACGTCGCGCCCGGCCAGGTCCAGCGTCCCCGTGGTCTCCAGCGCGCGCTGAACGGCGGCGTCGTCCTTGTCGCTCCAGCTGCGGAAGAAGCCCTGGTGCGGGTAGCGGCCCCTGCCCACCAGGTCACGCACGGTGATGCCGTCGGGGGCGGTGGGGTGTTGGGGAAGCAGGCCCAGGGTGCGGGCCAGCTCGCGGGCTGGTCGGGAGTGGATGTCCTTGCCGTTTAGCGTCACGGCCCCGCCCGAGGGCTTCAGGAGCCGGGACAGGCCGCGGAGCAGGGTGGACTTCCCGCAGGCATTGGCGCCCACGATCATGGTCACCTTGCCCTCGGGGATTCCGATGGTCAGGCCGTCCACCACGCGGCGCTGGCCGTAGGTAAGCGTCAGGTCCCGGGCTTCGAGAACAGGCACGTCAGGCATCCTTTCGGTTGGCCGTGACCAGGAGCCACAGCAGGAACGGTGCGCCGAGCGCGCCGGTGACGACGCCCACCGGCAGGACGGTGCCGTCCAGCAGCAGCGGGGCCAGGTTGGCGGCGAAGTAGTCGGCGGCCAGGACGATCAGGGCGCCCACCAGGGCCGACGCCGGCAGGCTGCTTCTCCCGGTAATGCGCCGGGCGATGGGTCCGGCCAGGAATGCGACGAACGAGACCGGCCCGGCAGACGCCGTCGCCACCGCGGCGAGCGCTACCGCGATGACCACCAGGGCCAGGCGTGCGGCGGGAACCCGGACCCCCAGCCCGGCGGCAGCGTCATCCCCGAGCTCCAGGATGCGCAGTGGTCCGGCGATGGCCGCGACGGCCGGAACCAGCACCGCGAGCGCGAGGAACAGGATGCCGGCGCGGTCCCAGTTGGCGGAATTCAATGATCCGTTGAGCCAGACCAGGACGTCGGCGGCGGTCCGGATATCTGCGCGGGTCAGCAGGAAACTGATCACGGCCTGCAGCGCTGCCGCGATCCCCACGCCGGCGAGGACCAGCCTGTTTCCGGCGGCATTGCCCCGCCCGGCTCCGCGCCGCTCCCCGCCGCGGGAGATCCCGTAGATAAGGGCGGCCACGGCCAGGGCACCCGCCAGCGCAGCCCCGGAAACTGCGCCGCCGGAGGCACCGAACACGACGATGGCCACCACCGCAGCGGCGCTGGCCCCGGAGCTGATGCCGATGACGTCGGGGCTGGCCAGGGGATTCCGGAGCATGGTCTGGAACAGAGCGCCGGCGAGTCCGAACGCGGTCCCGATCATGGTGCCGATGACGGTCCGGGGGAGTTTGTCCTCCATCACGATGAAGCTGGCGCCGGGGATTTTCGGGCCGCCGGTCAGGTGGTTGGTGACGATGGTGAAGAAGTCGGGGAGGGTCACCGTGTAGCTGCCCAGCAGGACGGACGCGAAGAACAGGAGCACGACGGCGGCGGCCAGCAATGCGGTCCGGCGCCCGGCCTCGCTGGTAGTCACAGGCCGGCCCCCTTCCCGCGGCGGATGAGCCAGACGAATACAGGTGCACCCAGCAGCGCGGTCATGATGCCGGCCGGGACCTCACCGGGAAGCAGCACCACCCGGCCAAAGATGTCGGCGCCCAGCAGCAGCGCCGGGGCGGCGATAAGGGAAAAGGGCAGGATCCAGCGGTAGTCCGGGCCGGTGAGGAAACGGACGGCGTGCGGCACCACCAGGCCCACGAAGCCGATGGGCCCGGCCAGCGCGGTGGCCGTCCCGCAGAGCAGGACGATCCCCAGCGCGATCACGGCGCGGGACAGGCCCACCCGCTGGCCAAGCCCGCGGGCGATGTCCTCACCGAGGGCAAGGCCGTTGAGCGTCCGGCCGGCCAGCAGGACCACCAGCGCGCCTGCAGCGAGGAACGGCAGCCCGGGCAGGAGCACGGACCAGTCCCGGCCGGCAACACCGCCCACCTGCCAAAAGCGGAAGCGGTCCAGGGTGTCCTGGCTGGAGACCAGGATGATGTTCATCAGCGAGGACAGTCCGGCGCTGAGGGCTGCTCCTGCCAGCGCGAGTTTGACCGGGGTGGCGCCTTCCCTGCCCAGCGAGGCGACCAGGTACACCACCACGGCGGCAGCGGCCGCCCCGGCGAAGGCGAACCAGACGTAGCCGGCGAACCGCGTGATGCCGAAGACATAGATTCCGGTAACCACGGCCAGGGCCGCCCCGGCGTTGACGCCGATGATGCCCGGATCGGCCAGCGGATTGCGGGCCACCCCCTGCATGGCGGCACCCGCCAGGCCCAGGGCCGCGCCGGCCAGCAGGCCAAGGACGGTGCGCGGGATGCGGGCCTGGACCACGGCGTGGTTGCCGTTCCCAGGATCAAACCCAGTAAGGGCCTGCCACACGGTGGCCAGGGGAACGTCACGGGCCCCCACGGCCAGGGACGCTGCGGCCAGCAGGACCAGTACGACGACGGCGGCCAGCAGCCAGGCGGCCTGCTTCCTCCCCGGAGCCTCACCACGGAGGGGACCAGGGGCTGCCCCGGCCGGCACCCGGGCGCCGTGGCCCGCTGTCGGACGTGCCGTCGTCGTACTCATTTAGCTGCCCCTACTTCACTGCGTCCGCTGCTTTGGCCAGCTGCGGCAGGAAGGTGTCTACGGACCACGGCAGGCTCAGCGGGGACGATGCCGAGATGGAAAGGGTCAGGGTGTTGTCCGAATCCGCTACCAGGGCACCGTTTTTGATGGCCGGGATCTGGCCGAGCAGCGGGTCAGCCTTGATGGCGTCCGTGGTGGAGGCGTCCGGGACCCAGGTGACGAAGATGTCCGACTGAAGTTCGTTGGCCTTCTCGGCCGACCACGGGATGTAGAACTCCTTGGAACCCTTGGAATTCTCCGCCACCACGGGGGCGAGGGTCATGCCGATTTCGCTCAGGAAGCGGGGCCGGTTGTCGTTGGCGGTGTAGACGTTCACGCCGTCGCCCTTCGCGGGCTCCAGGTTGCCGTAGATGAAGCTCTTGCCCTGGATCTGCGGGTACTGGGAGACCTTGTCCTTGATGGCGGCTTCGGTATCGGAAACCAGCTTGGCAGCTTCGGCGTCCTTGCCGAGGGCCTTGCCGATGATGGCGGTGGAGTCCTGCCAGGATGTTCCATAGGCCACGTCCGGGTGGGCCACCACGGGTGCGATTTCGCTGAGCTTTTTGTAGTCCTCTTCAGTTAGGCCGGAATAGGCGGCCAGGATGACGTCCGGGCTGAGCTTGGCGATCTCGGTGAAATTGACGCCGTCGGCCTCGGAGTATTGCACCGGAGCCTTGGCTGAGCCGAAGCCGGCACCCAGCTTCCCGAGGGCAGCGTCCTTCCAGGGGGTGGAGCCCTTGTCGTTGCCGCCCCACTCATTCTTGGGGACGCCCACCGGAACCACTCCGAGGGCGATGGCGACGTCGTCGTTCACCCAGGACACCGTTGCCACGCGGGTTGGCTGCTTGTCGATGGTGGTGCTGCCGTAGGCGTGCTTGATGGTGACGGGGAACTGCGCGCTGCTGGAGGCAGATCCCGCATCCGAAACGGAGGAGGCGGGACCCGTGCTGCAGGCCGAGAGGGTGAATGCCGCAGCGGCCACCACCGCGGCCTTGCCGGCGGTGGCGAAGAGCGTCCGGCGGGAGGCCATGGGGCCGGGGAAGAGGGGGGACGTCACGGGACTCCTAAGGTCAGTCGGCTAAAACTTAAGTAAGGCTAACCTATGTTTTGGTGAATTACGCAACGCTTTTGTCCCCTAATCAAAGACGTGTGACGAAGGGCATACTGCAGGCGGCCTTCTTGAACATCACGCACCTGATTTGGCAGGATGGCCTTTGCCGGTCCGGTGGCAGCATCGCCGGAAGGCTGGACTAGAACAGGACAACGGGAACAATGAGCACGCTGAAGGTCATCCAGACCGCCGCTGCCGTGGAAAGCGGGGTGGCCGCTTTGGCCTGCTCCGCGGAGACTGACTGACTCCCCTCGTTACCCTGGCCCGGATCCGGGCCGCCACACCTTTCACGAAAGTTCAGCCATGCAATCAGTCACGCCCCAACAAATCCGCTCCTCCTTCGTTAACGCCAGCCGGTCGGAAGCCGCAAAACTGACGTTGCCCAAGGACTTCGACTCACTTGACTGGGACAACCTGGAGTTCCTGGGCTGGCGGGACGAAAAGATGCCGCTTCGCGGCTACCTGGTGGTTCCGGGACCGTCGGGCCTCACCGGGGTCATGCTCCGGGCACCCGAAGGAGGCGCCCGGAAGAAACGCTCAGTGCTGTGCGAACTCTGCCGGGACGTATTTTCCAAAGAGGAGGTCCTCCTGTGGGTTGCCAGGCGCGCCGGCAAGTCCGGACGCGACGGCAACACGGTTGGCACCCTGATCTGCGCCGACTTCCTGTGCTGCGGCAACGTCCGCAAGGAACCGCCGGCCAATGAAATCAACCCCGACCCGGCCCTCGTGGTGAAGCGCCAGATCCAGGGGCTGCAGGACCGCACGGCCCAGTTCCTGGCGCGGGTGCAGGCCAAGTAGGCGGCGCAGGCCAAAGCAGGCGGGAAGCCGCCTTCACCCTCGTGAAGTAGGCTTCCCGCCTGCCGGTCAGCGCAGGACGATGTCCACCGGGTTTGCCTCGGACCGCCAGGCCCCTTCCTCTCCCGGGCGGGGGCGGATCACCGGCGCTGTGAGGACGCCGGAGCGGTTGGTGCGCCGGTCCCGCAGGATCTCGGTCACGGAGCCCAGGTGGCGGGAGAGGTCGATCACGTTTTCGGGCGCAGCCAGCAGCAGCTGGAACCCGAATTCATGCAGCGCCTTGATTCCGGCCCCGGCGAACTCCTCGGAGGCCAGGACGAACGCCTCATCCATCATCACGGTGCCGTACGTGGTGAAGCCCTGCTCGGCGATGCCCAGCTGGTAGCTCAGGGCCGCGGCCATGATAAACGCAGTGAACCGCTGCCGCTCGCCGCCGGACATGGACCCGGTATCGGCGTGCATGAACACCTCAGTCTTCTTGCCGCCCTTGTTCTTCCCCGAGGCGGACGCCGCCACCTCGCGGTGTTCCTTGCACTGGATGAACAGGTGGCCGCGCACGTCCAGCACCTCGGCCCGCCAGCGCCGGTCCTCTGGCGCCTGCGAGCCAAGCCTTTTCACCAGCGTCTCCAGGGACTTGTAGCGGGCGGTGAGCTCGCCGTCGTCGTCCTTGTCGGGAGCCGGACCGTCGGCACGTCCCGCATCCGTCTTGGCCGGCCGGGTGTGGCGGGCTTTCAGGGCATTCTGGATGGCGTCCTTGAACTGCTTTGCCGTGGGTGGCAGCGTCTGCTTGATGTCCAGCTCGAGGTAGCTGCCTTCGTGGAAGTTCACCTGGGACAGGATGCCGTTCAGGGGCAGGATCCTGCTGGTGATGGAGCGGCGTTCCTCGTCCAGCAGGTGCAGCAGCGTGCTGAAGGATTCATGCGTGCGCTGGTTGAAGAACTGACGGAACTCCGCCTCCTGCGCGGGCAGGCCGTCGTTCACGATTGCGTGGTAGCGCGACTCGAAATCGCTGGCGGCGCCGATGCTGGTTCCGTGGTCCGCCGAGATGGCGCTGCCCCACTCCCGCACGAAGCCCTCGAAGATCCGCGTGAGCCGCTCGGCCGTGGCCTGTCCCCGGGACTCGGCGGTGTGCAGTTCACCCAGCAGGGCCGTCCGCACCCGGTTGGCCAGGTTGTCCAGCTCATGCATCTCGGTCACGTCACCGAATTCCGCGAAGTGCGGTTCCAGGGCGTTGACCGTGGCGTCCGACGGCGGCGCCTGGGCCAGGCGCCGGCGTGCGGCTTCCAGCAGCGCGTCGGCGCCGGTCAGCTGGCGGTCGAGTGCCTTGTATTCGCTTTGCAGGACGGCTGCGGACTCGGTGCTGGACTGGTGTTTCTGCCGGACCTCCTCGATGGTGGCCCGGAGCGGTTCGAGGTCCGCCTGCGCGGCCAGGGCATCCTTGAGCCGCTGCTCGATCCGCGCCAGCTCATCCGCCGCCACCGCTGCAGACACCTGTTCCCAGGGGCGGTCGTCCTCGGCAATCCGCCGCAGGGCATCGAGCTGCCGGCTCATGCCCTGGTGCGAGTCCTCACGGCTCTGCGCCAGTTCGGCAGCCTTGGCCACTTCCTGCCGCAGGTCCTCCACCTGTCCGGCCACGAGTTCCAGCTTGGCGGCGTTGTCAAAGCCCAGGACGTAGTCCTGGCGGCTGGTGAAGCGGTCATCCTTTTCAACCGTGTGGCGGTTCCGCTTAACCACGCCGCCCAGGCTCAGGCCCTTGTCCAGCGCCGCCAGTTCATCCGGATCCTCCACGCAGGGGTAGGCAAAATCCAGTGCGATGCGCTCACGGACCCATTCACCGGCAACGGCGGCCGCGCCGGAGGCGAGGATGTCCAGCTTGGACAGCAGGTCGCCGTCGCGCACGTCCTCGACGGCGAGCGGACCGCCGGCGAGCGGTTTGGAGACGTCCACGGCCCGCAGCGCGCCGCGGACGTTGTGGTCGTTCAGGTAGCGGGTCACGGCAGCGAAGTGCTCACCGGGGACCAGCAGCGTGGTGGCCAGGCTGCGGAGCGCGCGTTCGGCGGCCGGGCGCCACCGCTCCTCCCCTTCGGCGAGGTCCATGAGTTCGCCGGCGAACGGCATATGGTCTTCGGGAATGCCGGTTGAGGCGGCAATCGCGGCCCGGTTTTCAATGCTCGACGGCGGCAGCAGGGACTTGCGCGTCTTCAGCGACACGAGTTCCTGCTCAGCCGCGGCCAGTTCGCGTTTCCGGGTGGCGTGCGCGTCGAACGCCTCGAACCGCAGCTCCTGCAGGGCCTGCGAATCATCCTTCAGCTCGGCGGACCGGGCCGCCGCCTGCTCATGTGCCTGCTCCCAGCCGGCCGCGCTCCACTCAAGCTGCAGCCCGGCGTCGGACAGTGCCAGCTGGGCCGCCTCCTCCACCTGGCGGCGGAGCTTCAGGCCAACCCGGGCGTTCTCCAGCGACTGCTCGATGGCGGAGATGGCGTTGCCACCCTGGCTGTTGTAGTCCGTCTCCAGCTGCCGCAGTTCCTTGGCCAGCCCGTCACGGACGGCGCGTTCGGCGCCCAGCTCCTTGGCTTTCGCCTGGGCCAGTTCCTTGAACCGGAGCAGGGTCTTCCGGTGGACCTCGACAGCGAGCTTCTGCTTGTAGGCCTCGAACTCCTCCCCGACCAGTTCGCGGAGCCGGTTCGCGTCCAGCAGCGATTGCGCATACTCGCGGTTGAGACCGGGCACGGGTGCCAGCTGGTCCCGCTGCTGCCGGACGTCCTCCAGCCGCTGGCGGATCGACATCAGGTTGCTGAACTCCTCCACCACATCGTCAGCCGCGGCGAGCGTGGCGGGCGCATCGAGGACCTGGTCGCGGAAGAAGGTGTTGACGCTGCCGCCAAGCCCCTTGCCGGCCTGGATGACGCGCAGCAGGGGCAGCGCCTGGTCCGAGCTGATCCCCAGCAGCCGCCGGAACCGCTCCGCGAACGCCTTGTGCACGTCGAACACCTGGGCGTGCGGGAAGACCGTCTCCAGCGCCCCCTTGGTGAAACGTTTGTCCGCGATGCCCTCCACGGCCTCAAGGTCCAGTGGCACGTTGTCGATCAGGTAGAACCGGCCCACGCTTGACTCGGTGCCGTTCTTCGGAAGGTCGAACAGTGCCGATACCGTCACCCGGGTGCCGGCAGCGTTGTCGAACGTCAGGGCGACGGCGGACCAGGTGGCGCCCGGACGCTGGAAAGCACTGGCCGAGCCCTCGCCCACTGCTTTGTCGCCCACCTTGCCACGCATGTACGTGAACGTGGTCCGCTTGTCCTCCACGGCGCCGCCTGAACGCTGCGCAGCCGCCTCGTTGGACCTCGGCCGCGCATCGAAAACCCGCAGCATCGCATCGAAGAGGGTGGACTTCCCCACGCCGGAGTTGCCCGTGAGCAGGGTCCCGTTCCGGTCCACGTGCATGGTGTGCGCCCCGTGGAACGTTCCCCAGTTGACCACCTGCACCAAGGCAAGGCGCATCTGTCCGGGGTTCGTGACGTCGCCCAGCGGGAGCATGCTTGCAACAGTCACTTCGCGGCCTCCGCTTCGTCGGTGTCATCGTCGTCGGCTTCGGCGTTCTCAACCACCGCGTTGGCGTCGACGTCGATCAGCGCCTCGGTCCCGGTGGGATCGGTGCTGGCCGCCACCAGGGCCTCGATGTGGGCCGGGATGTCGCCGATGTTTTCGAACGGGAGTGCCAGGGGCAGGGCGTTGGAAATGGTGTAGACGTCGTCCAGGCCGGTGGGGAGGAGGAGCTGCCGGGCCAGGAGCTTGGTGATGGCCCGGGTCACCACATCCGCGTCCCGGAGGGCGTCCTGCTGGCCGGACGGCTGGTAGTGCGCCACCAGGTCGCTGATCTCCTCACGGGTAATGGTGGGATCGGTCTGGGCCGTGACGTGCCGGTCCAGCAGCAGGCGGAGCCGGAGCAGCACGATGGTCTCCACCCGGCTGAGCGCACGCTGCTGCCGCAGGATGCTGGAGCGCGTACTGCCTCCGATCACCTCGGGATCCACCGGGCGGAGGACAGCGATTTTCCGTTCGTGGTCCAGCTGCAGGGCAAGGAAAAGTTCGGAGAGGCGGCTGCGCAGGATTACCTGGTTGTCCAGCAGCACGGTCCACAGTTTCTCGTCGCGGCCGCCGTCGATGTACGGCCCCTTGAGGAGCTTCACCAGCGCCTGGCGGACCTTCATGGGCAGTACGCCGGTGTCGCCGGGGAACAGGGCGGCGCCGTCGACAAAGGTGTCGCGGGGTGAGACGGTAAATGGTCGCTCGGCTGGCGCCATGGGCGCGGGGTCGGCGTCAGGATGGACGTCCTCCGCCCCGTAGAGTCCGTCTTCTTGTGAGACCTCAGTCATCTGAATCCTTTGCGAGCGTGACCACCGGGAGGTAGGCCTTCCGGGTGGAACCGTCTATCTGTTCGAAGTCCAGGCCATCCCAGGCCCCGCGGTTGAAATCGGCCCCGGCGTGCAGGGCTTCCGAGAGGAGCGCCCGGATGCTGTTGATGTGCTGCTCTTCGGCCGGCAACTGCTGCCAGGCCTGGGCAAGTGTCGCTGCGCCCGCCATGGCCGCCCGGACCACCGCGGGTTTCGCCTTGGCGGTCCTGGGCGAGCGCACCCGGTCCGAATCGGTGAAGGCGATGGGGTCGGCCAGCCGCGGCGGGGCGGCGAATTCGTCCGGATCGAAGAGTTTGACCATGGACATCGACTCAAAGTGGGCGTTATAGAGCACCGGGCCGGGAACCAGTGCCGGGCGTTCCCGTTCGTAAGGGAGGGACCGGATGGCCTGCTCCGCTTCCCGCAGGACCTGCCGGAGCCGGACGGACTGGCGGAAGTCATCGCTCTGGATGTAGGTGTTCAGGCTTTCGCTGAGCTTGCCGTAGATGCGCTGGATCTGGCTGTGCTGCTGGCGGAGCTCGGCCACCAGGTTCTTCAGGGTTTCGCGGTCATCGGGTGACAGGTCGTCGGCGAACTGGCGGCTCAGGACCTCGCCGATGGCCGACCGGAACCGCACCTGCTGCTGCGGGTCCTCCAGGAATGCGGTGAAGGACCGGAACGTCCTGCCCTCGGGACTTTGCCGGAGCCGCTTGTCCGCTTCCAGCACCTGGGCCATGGTGGCGCCCTTGGTCAGCGATTCCTCGATGATCTGGTTGCGCAGTTCGCCTACCAGTTCCTCGATCCGGTCGCGCATCTTCTTGTAGTCGGCGGGCAGGCTCGCGGCGAGGTCCAGGATGTTCCCGGCAGCCTCCACCGCCTCATCGTCGTCGAGCAGGCCGTCAAACTCGCCGGTACTGATGTCCTGGATCAGCTGCTGACGTTCCTCTATTTCCTCTTCGAGGGCTTCGAGGCGGGCACTCTGGTCAGGGTTGGTTTCATTGGCGAGCTTTTCCACGTCCCCCAGCAGCGTGCCCAGGCGGGAACCGTTCAGGGTGGACCGCTCGCTGGACAGGCTGTCCAGGAAGGCCAGCACACGGGCGGCCGGTTCCGTGGCCTCGTAAACGATCCTGCCCGACTGGTTCCGGCGGGTCAGGAACTGTCGCCGGGTCCATTCGTCACCGAACGCCTTGCCGTTGGCCCCTCCGCCCAGCCCGGGATCCTGCCGCCGGAGCTCCTCAAGGAAGGAGTCGACGTCGGCGTGGAATTCCTCAAGCGGCACCTGCGGCCTGGTGCGGGTGAAGGATGCCTGGAGCACGGCAATCACCCAGGGCGCCGACCGTGTCAGGGCCCAGGCCGGGCCCTTGGTCAGGAGTTCGAGGTCCCGGAGCCGGGCGCTGATGGCGTCAGCGGATGACCTGGCGGAGCGGGGCACGCACTCTCCTTGGGCTGTCGGGCGGGGGCTGGGCAGATGCGGTCCGAAGGGACGGACCGGAAAAGTGCCAACTACAAGGTTAACGCAGGCTGCCGCTACCACTCCGTGACCTACCTGCGGGTAGTGTTTCAATCCTGCATCAACAGTCACATCTGCCCCATCCTGCTCTGGCTGGCGGCGAGGCTGTCCCCCTACGCTTCTGCTACTGGTCTTGGCCACCGCAGTCTTATGCAAAGCAACGTCGCAGCAGGGGGATTCATGCAGTTCGATCTAAGCTCAGTGGAAACAGCCACCTTGGTCTTCATCGGGACACTGGTGTTTGGCGCAATCCTGGCCGCATTCGTCCTCACGGCGGGGCTCATCGCCCTGGTACTGCTGGGCGCGGGAAAGCTCACCTGGACGGTGCTGGCCAATACCCTCCTGGCCGTAGTCCACGGCATCAACCACGGGTGGGACCGGCTGGTCCACCGGGCCGCTGCAGTGGACCTTTCGGGCGACTTCCAGGGCCAAACGTCCCCTAGTACCGGAACCTACCCGCGGGTAATCTTGAGTGACAGCTGAAGGGTTCTCCAACCCGGCGGATCCATGGCTACACCGGCCTATTCGGCCAAGGAGATAACCCATGACCTCCGCAACTGACAGCCAGGCCAAAGACGCCCCCGCTGACGAAACACCCGTTCCCGCCGGCAAGATCGGCGCCGGAGCCACCGCCGAAGATGCCCGCGCCGTCGCCGAAGCCGCCCGGGAATCCGGCTGGGACCGGCCCAGCTTCGCCAAAGGCCTCTACCTGGGCAGCTTCGACCTGGGCCTGGTCCACCCCTGGCCCGCCGCGGACGCGGCGTCCGTGGAGCGGGGTGAGGCGTTCATGGCCCGCCTCACCGAGTTCGCCAAAACCATGTCCGGGCAGGTGATCGAACGGGACGCGAAGATCCCGGACGAGTACATCAAGGACCTGGCGGATCTGGGTGTCTTTGGCATGAAGATTCCGGAGGAGTACGGCGGGCTGGGCCTGTCGCTGGTGTACTACGGCCGTGCCCTGGCCCTGCTGGGCAGCGTGCACCCAAGCCTGGGCGCGCTTATTTCCGCCCACCAGTCCATCGGGGTTCCGGAGCCCGTCAAGGTCTTTGGCACACCGGAACAAAAGCGCGAGTACCTGCCGCGCTGCGCAGCCGGGGCCATCACCGCATTCCTCCTTACCGAACCGGACGTGGGCAGCGATCCTGCCCGGCTGGGCAGTACGGCAACGCCGACGGACGACGGCGACGCGTATCTTCTGGACGGCGTGAAACTTTGGACCACCAACGGGGTGATCGCGGAACTGGTAGTGGTCATGGCCGTGGTCCCCGCACACACCGACGCCCACGGCACCATGCACAGGGGCGGCATCAGCGCGTTCGTGGTGGAGATGGATTCGCCGGGCATCACGGTGGAAAACCGCAACGCCTTCATGGGCCTGCGCGGCATCGAAAACGGTGTGACCCGCTTCCACCAGGTCCGGGTACCGGCGGCCAACAGGCTGGGCCGTGAGGGCCAGGGCCTGAAGATCGCGCTCACCACACTGAACACCGGCCGCCTCGCGCTGCCCGCGCTCTGCGTGGCATCCGGCCGCTGGAGCCTGAAGATCGCCCGCGAGTGGTCCAACGCCCGCACTCAGTGGGGCAGGCCCGTGGGCGAGCATGAGGCTGTGGGCAAGAAGATCGCCTTCATTGCGGCATCAGCCTTTGCCCTGGATGCCGTGTTTGAACTCTCCGCCGAACTTGCCGACGCCGGCCAGAAGGACGTCCGTATCGAGGCGGCCCTCGCCAAGCTGTGGGCCACGGAGATCAGCTGCCGGATCGCGGACGAGCTGGTCCAGGTCAGGGGCGGGCGCGGCTTTGAGACGGCCGAGTCGCTGGCGGCCCGCGGTGAACGGGCGGTGCCCGCGGAGCAGCAGTTGCGTGACCTGCGCATCAACCGGATTTTCGAAGGGTCCTCCGAAATCATGCGGCTGCTGATTGCCCGGGAAGCGGTGGACGCGCACCTGGCCGCCGCGGGCGACCTCGCATCGCTGGACGCGAGCCTTGCCGACAAAGCCAAAGCCGCCGTCGGGGCTTCCGGTTTTTATGCCAAATGGCTGCCCAAGCTCGTGGCCGGGGCCGGCATGGACCCCCGGTCCTACGGTGAATTCGGCAGGCTGGCCAAACACCTCCGGTTCGTGGAACGGTCCTCACGCCGGCTGGCGCGCCAGACCTTCTACGGGATGGGCCGGTGGCAGGCCAAGCTGGAGCGGAAGCAGGCGTTCCTGGGCCGCGTGGTGGATATCGGTGCCGAGCTCTTCGCCATGGCAGCCTGCTGCTCGCGGGCGGAGATGCTCCTGAGGACCTCCCCGGACAAGGGCGCCGGCGCCTACGAACTCGCCGATGCCTATTGCGAGCAGGCCCGGGTGCGGGTGGACGAATACTTCGACCAGCTGTGGCGGAACACGGACGACGCCGACCACGCGCTGACGCGGAAGGTCCTCGCCGGGGACTACACCTGGCTGGAGGCCGGGATCCTGGATCCGTCCGAAGGCACCGGCCCGTGGATTGCCGACGCCACCCCGGGGCCATCCAGGAAAGAGGACCTGCACCGCAAATACCGGTAAAACCGCAGGTCACAAAATAGTAAGCACGCTTGCTATCACTGGGGGCGGGTGGTTGAGTTGAACCATGAGCAGCTCAACGGACCCAGAAAACCTGCCTCCCCGCCGCGCCCGCGAGGACGAAGCCACCCGCGGCGGAAGCCACCGGGAAGCAGCCGCGGACGACGCCGCCACGCGCTCGTTTGACCGGGCCCCGGCCGACCAAGCCCCGGTCCGCCCCAGGGAGCGCGGCTATGACAGCGCCGGCGGCTACGACAGGGACCGCGACTATGTTGCCCCCACGGCCGAGCGGGCCTACGAACCTGCACCAACCACCGTGACCCCCGTGGTGGAACCGGTGGCGGACCCGACGCTGGCCAACCGGGAGACCGCCGTCGCACGCCAGAAGGAGCGCTTCGGCGGCATCAAGGTGGGCTCGGCTTTCTTCGGCTGGCTGACCGCCACCGGCATGGCGGTACTGCTGACCGCACTGGTTGCAGCCGCGGGCACCGCGGTGGGACTTGCCAACAACACCGATGTCAATGCGGCCGTGAACCAGGCGGCGCAGAACAGCGGCACCGTGGGACTGGTGGGCATCATCGTGCTGCTGGTGATCCTGTTCCTCTCCTACTACTCCGGTGGCTACGTGGCAGGCAGGATGGCCCGCTTCAACGGTGCCAAGCAGGGGCTCATGGTGTGGATCTGGGCCCTGATCGCCGCGGTCGTGGTGGCAATCCTGGGCATGGTGGCGGGGCAGCAGTTCAATGTCCTGGCAAACCTCAACAGTTTCCCGCGCATCCCCATCAATGAAGGCCAACTGACCACCACCGGCATCATCGCGGCCGTAGTGGTGGCCGTGGTGGCCCTCATCGGCGCAGTGCTCGGCGGACTGGCGGGCATGCGCTTCCACCGAAAGGTTGACCGCGCCGGCTTCACACCGGACAGCGAGTTTTACGACGACGGCGAGTAGTCAGGCGAGGATGTCGCCGTCCACGTACAGCCACCGGCCGCCCTCCCGGACAAACCTGCTGTTCTCGTGCAGGACGCCGCGGTCCCCGCCTTGCCGGTAATACGCCTTGAACTCGACCGTACCCTCCGTTTCAAAGGGGCCGCCGCCGCTGGTGGCCAGTATGTCCAGCCGGCGCCACTGCATGGCAGGGTCAAGGTCCATGGCGGCCGGGGCGGTGGAAGGGTGGTGCGTGCGCAGCAGGTAGTCCTCGTCCAGCCGGACGAACGCGCTGTAGCGGGACCGCATGAGCTGCTCTGCCGTCGCTGCAGACGCTGTGCCGGAATGGAACCTCCCGCAACACGCAGCATAGGTCTCCCCGGACAGGCACATGCAGTTGGCGGACTCAATCGATTCGGTCACCCGGTGATGCTGTCATATCCGGTAACAGCTTCGCTACAACCTCGGACGCGGCCCCGTCCCCGGGGGCATGGCGGGACAAAAATCCGTATGGTGGAGAAGGAGCTTGCGGCCCGCGTCCGGTGACCCGGGCCGGCCCTGAAAGCAGGACAGAGAGGAGAGAGAACGTGGAACACCCGGACACTCTCGTCCTCAACCTGACCTTCCTGAGCACCGTGGGCGTGGCCCTGCTGATGTTCGGGGTCCTCTTCCTGCTCGGCGTCATCACGCTGGTCCTCGCAGGTCTGGGGCGGCTGGCCGCCATCGTCCTAATGGTCCTGTTCGGGCGTGTCCCCGGAAGAGAGGACCGCGCCCGTTTTGCCGGCCCATCCGCACAGCCGGCCCAGGCCCGCAAGCCGTTCGGCCAGCGTGTCGCCGCGCTCAAGCCGGACCGGCTTAAGGAGTCGCTGCGCACCGCCGTCGTACGCCATCCAAAGCTTGCCGCGGCCCGCCCTGAGCCCCCGGTCCTGGCTGAAGAGTGGGCCTCAGCCGTGGCGGAAGCGGACAAGCGGGCCCAGGCCAGGGCGCGGGCGGAGAGGCCGGACATCAAGCTGTCCGTCCGGGACCTCCCGGATCCGGCCGTGCCTGCCGACAAGGTTGGCCAGGTGGCACCGCTGGTGGAATCCGCCCTGCACAACCACCGGCCGCCGCATGAGCTGCCGAGGTCCTTCAAGAAGCCCCAGCCGCCCCACCCGGTACCGCCGCTGGACACGGGTTCCCTGGTTTCCCTGGCCGGCCCGGGCCAGGTACTGAAGGACAAGGCGCAGGAGACCGGCTAAGCCCTTACCCTGAGCAACCATCTGGGTTAGCGTGAAACCCATGGAATTCAGATACCTCGGAAACAGCGGCTTCAAAGTCTCGGAAATCACCTTCGGCAACTGGCTCACGCACGGCTCCCAGGTGGAGAACGACGTCGCCAGCCAATGCGTGCGCGCCGCCCTCGACGCCGGCATCAGCACCTTCGACACCGCGGACGTCTATGCCAACACCGCCGCGGAAACCGTCCTCAGCGAGGCGCTGAAGGGCGAGCGCCGCGAATCCCTGGAAATCTTCACCAAGGTCTTCGGGCCCACCGGTCCCAAGGGCAAGAACGATCTTGGCCTGTCCCGCAAGCACATCATGGAATCGATCAACGGTTCGCTGCGGAGGCTGCAGACGGACTACGTGGACCTCTACCAGGCCCACCGCTACGACTTTGAAACGCCGCTGGAGGAAACCATGCAGGCGTTCGCGGACATCGTCCGGCAGGGCAAGGCGCTGTATATCGGCGTGAGCGAGTGGACGGCGGACCAGCTCCGCGAGGGGCACAGGCTGTCCAGGGAACTCGGCTTCCAGCTCATCTCCAACCAGCCGCAGTACTCCATGCTGTGGCGCGTGATCGAAGCCGAGGTGGTCCCGGCGTCGGAGGAACTGGGCGTATCCCAGATTGTCTGGTCACCCATGGCCCAGGGCGTCCTGAGCGGAAAGTACCAGCCCGGCCAGCCCGCTCCGGAAGGCAGCCGCGCCACGGACGAAAAGGGCGGTGCCAAGATGATCGAGCGCTGGATGCGTGATGACGTGCTGGCAGCCGTGCAGGACCTGAAACCGGTTGCCCAGGAGGCCGGCCTGACCATGCCGCAGCTCGCTGTTGCCTGGGTCCTGCAGAACCCCAACGTCGCGTCCGCCATCGTCGGCGCCTCCCGGCCCGAGCAGATCGCTGACAGCGTGGGCGCTGCGGGGGTGAAGCTGGAGGCGGAGGTCCTCAAGAAGATTGACGACGCCGTCGGCAGCCTTGCCGAACGGGACCCTGCACAGACCAAATCGCCGGCCGGCCGGGAGGCGTAAGTGGCGGCCCCGTCGGAATTGCCGGACCTCGCGGTCACCGGATCCACAGGGGGCCTGGGCGGAATGGTGGCGCGGCACCTTGCCGCGTCCGGTTTCGCCCAGCGCCTGCTGGTGCGCGACCCTGCCCGGGCCCCGGAGCTGGACGATGCCCATCTGGCGGTGTGTTCCTACGGGGACGGTGCCGCGTCCCGCCAGGCGCTCGAAGGGGCCAAGGTCCTGTTCATGGTTTCCGCCGCGGAAGCCGAGGACCGGCTGCAGCAGCATTACGCGTTTGTGGATGCCGCGGCTGATGCCGGGGTGGAGCATGTGGTGTACACGTCCTTTTACGGGGCCGCCCCGGATGCCACGTTCACCCTGGCCCGGGACCACTACGCCACCGAGGAGCGGATCAAGTCGTCCGGGATGACGTACACCTTCCTCCGCGACAACTTCTACCTGGACTTCCTCCCCCTCCTGGCCGGGGACGACGGCGTGATCCGCGGCCCGGCCGGCGACGGGGTGTTTTCAGGGGTTGCGCGGGAGGACGTTGCCCGCTGCGCCCATGCCGTGCTCCGTGACCCGGCCATCCACAAGGGTATGACCTATGACCTGACCGGGCCGGAGGAACTGACCATGGCACAGGCTGCCGAGGTCCTGAGCACCGGGACCGGGCGGACCATCAGCTACCAGCCGGAAACAGTGGAGGAAGCCTACGCGTCCCGGGCCTACTACGGCGCTCCCCAGTGGCAGCTGGACGCGTGGGTGAGCACCTATACGGCGATGGCCGCGGGCGAGATGGCCGGGCTTTCGCCGGACGTCCACGGGTTGACCGGGCAGGACCCCATCAGCCTTGCCGAATTCCTGACCCGGCCCGTGCTGTAGCAGGTTAAATTTCGTTGACGGGCGGGTGGTCCCGGCGTAGACCTGTTGGCGGGGGCGTCCCACCAAGTCAGCGAGCAGAATCGCAGCGCCATGAAGCACAGCAACCAGCAGTCCACCCGGGAGCGGTCGGCGGAGCAGGCAACTGTTGAGTCGCCCGGAACCCAACCAACGTCAGGTCCGCTCACCCGCGAGGAGCTGCAGCTCGCGGCCCGCAACCATTCCATGCCGTTGGAGGCGCTTCGCCGTGACGTCACGCCGCCCGGGCTCCACTACGTGCTGACGCATTTCGACATCCCGGACCTCGACGCCGCCGCTTGGCATTTGCGGATCGGAGGGGCGGTTGAACGGGCCCTGGAGCTGAGCATGGCTGCCCTGCGCCGGGACCCCTCGATTACCGTCCCCGTCACCCTTGAGTGCGCCGGCAACGGCCGGTCACTCCTGGAGCCCCGCCCCCTGAGCCAGCCGTGGATCCTGGAAGCGGTAGGCACCGCGCACTGGACCGGCGTACCGCTGGCCTACCTCCTGGGCAGGGCAGGTGTACTTCCGGATGCTGTGGAAGTGGTTTTCACCGGCGCCGATTCCGGCGTGCAGGGCGGCGTTCCCCAGCAATACGCGCGAAGCTTGCCGATCCGTGAGGCGCTGCGTCCCGACGTCGTCCTCGCCTACAAAATGAACGGCGCCGAACTGCCCCCACAGCATGGCTACCCGCTGCGGCTGGTGGTCCCGGGCTGGTACGGCATGGCGAGCGTCAAGTGGCTGCAGTCCATCGACGTGGTCAGGGCGCCGTTCACCGGCTTCCAGCAGCAGACGGCCTACCGCTACCAGGACTCTGCGGACGACGCCGGCAGGCCGGTCTCGCGGATCAGGGTGCGTTCGTTGATGGTTCCGCCGGGCGTGCCGGACTTCTTCACGCGGCGGCGGTTCCTCCCTGCGGGCCCGGTGATGCTGGAGGGCAGGGCCTGGTCGGGTGAAGGCGCCATAGCCGCCGTCGAGGTGGGGATTGACGGCACCTGGATGTCCGCCCACCTGGACAAACCTGCCGGCGGCTTCGCGTGGCGGCGCTGGACACTGCCCTGGGTTGCCGACCCCGGCGAACACGTCCTCGCCTGCCGCGCCACCGACATCACCGGCGCCACCCAGCCCCTGGAGCAGAACTGGAACTACCAGGGAATGGGCAACAACGTGGTGCAGCGGGTCAACGTGACGGTGGAGTGACGCGCAGGCTCCGGGGCTATACTCGGTGCCAATCATGACCAGCCTCCCATCCGCCCCCGCCAGTGTCCGAATCGATGCGTGGCTGTGGGCTGTCCGCGCCTACAAGACGCGGTCCGCCGCCACCGCGGCCTGCCGCGCCGGCCATGTCCGCCTGAACCGCAGCCCCGCCAAAGCCTCTGCAACGCTGGTCACGGGCGACACCGTAACCGTCCGGATGCCGGGATACGAGCGCATCCTCGAGGTGCGCCGGCTCATCGCAAAACGTGTGGGAGCCGAACCCGCCTCGCACTGCTTCACCGACCACACTCCCCCACGGCCCGTCCTTCCCGCGCTAGGGTTGCCGCAGCGCGACCGGGGCGCCGGGCGGCCCACCAAAAAGGACCGCCGCGAGATGGAGCGGCTGCGGGGGCCCGCGTAACAGACGTGCTGCCGACGTCAGACGCCCGTCCTGGTACGTGCCTGCACAAGGTTGGCGAACGGCAGCCGGCCATATTCCGCCACGAAAGCAGCGTGGTAGCCCGCTTCGGCACCGTTCAGCTGGTCCGCCGGAAGCTCCTTCCACGCAACAGCCAGTGATCCGGCGTCAGCGAGCTGCCAGATAAGCCGCCCGTCCCAGTGACCGGGCGGCTTACCCTGCCCAAAGTCAACGAACTCCTGGATCTGGCGCCGAAGCCCCCGGTTCCCCTTGCTTCCGGGTCCGGCCTTCCCCAGGTAGAGGACAACGGCGGCCTCCACCCACTCGGCGGCCAGTGCGGCTGCGGAGAGGGACGGATCCTTCTTCTTGAAGACGCCGGCGGTGCTCTTCGCGAGAAAGCGCGCCTGGAAATCTTCCGGCGCCACGACCGTAAAGAGGCCTGTTCCCTGCGGAATCCTCATGGTTTCGAGGTTCCGGATAGGTCGGAAGCCGGCGAAACCCTCGGCCTTCAGGCCCTTCCTGGTGAACTGCATATTCCATTGAACAGCATGGCTCGGGCCGTTGCTGCGTGTGCGTTTTACACATAGGGACCTTGGGTGGCCGGGATTGTCACACCCTGCTGGAAGACTTTGGTCATGGAAGCGGTTTTGGAATCGGCAGGAGTGCAACGGGCGGTGCGATATGCCGGACTGTCTGCTGTGGGTGCCACGCCATACCCGCCCGCCACACCTTCCATTGATGATGTTCTTGAGCTGTTGGCTCGTGTTCCCATGGCCGGCGATGATGCCGGGAAGATCAACCAGATCCGCGGCCTGGAGGACCTGAAGTGCCTGGCCGGTGCCCGGCAAGCCGGAATTTCCGTCGCCTTCGATCTATCCCAGAGGCAGGAGCAGACTGAAGCTGGGGTCCCGGCCGATGAGCAGGGAGCCGGCGTCGCGGCGCAGATCGCGTTGGCCCGGCGGGAGTCACCGGCCAGGGCGTCCCGGCTGCTGGGCCTGGCTGAGGCCCTGACCGGGATGCCGCATACGTTTGCCGCGTTCCGTGCCGGGTTGGTCAATGAGTGGCGTGCCACCCTGATCGTGAAGGAAACCATCTGCCTGTCGGTCGAGGACCGGGCCGGGGTGGATGAGGAACTCGCCGCGGACACGGGCGCCCTGCACGGCATGGGAGATAAAGCCATCAGCGCCGCCGCCCGGGCGGCGGCGTACCGCCGGGACCCGGCCTCGGTCACGAAGCGTGCCAGCCGGGCAGTGGGCGGGCGGCGCGTGAGCCTGCGCCCCGCCCCGGACACGATGACCTACCTGACCGCCCTACTCCCGGCCGCCCAGGGTGTCGCCGCCTACGCCGCGCTGACGAGAGACTCCGACACGGCCCGGTCGGCTGGGGATGACCGGTCGCGGGGACAGGTCATGGCCGACACCCTTGTCGAACGCGTCACCGGCACCCCCGGCGGAGTGACCGGCGTAGAGATCCAGCTCGTCATGACCGACCGCACCTTCCTGCAGGCCGACGCCGAACCCGCGCGGCTGCCCGGCTACGGCACCATTCCCGCTACCCGGGCACGGCACATCGCCCTCACCGGCGCTGGTGACAAGGACCTCAGCCTCTGGGTCCGCCGCCTCTACACCACCCCAGGCAGCGGGGAGTTGGTGGCAATGGACTCCAAGGCCCGGCTCTTCCCATCAGGGCTGAAACGCTTCCTCCAGATCCGGGACGACACATGCCGGACCCCGTACTGCGACGCCCCGATCAGGCACCACGACCACATCACCGCTTGGCACAACGGCGGACCCACCACCGCCGGCAACGGCCAAGGCCTCTGCGAGGCCTGCAACCACACCAAAGAAACACCCGGCTGGACCACGAGACCAGTCCCCGGACCACGGCACACCGTGGCAACCAGCACCCCAGCCGGCCACACATATCACTCCACCGCACCACCACTCCCCGGCACAGCGCCTGCGGGAGGCGCACGGTCATGCAGCTCTCAGGAACGGCGGCTAACCTTGGCGCGTGCCACCCCTTGAGATCCTTGTTTATTCCTGGCAGTTCGACTGGACCGCCGTGGCTTTCGCGGCCGTGGGCGGCATTCTGTACGGGTGGGGCATGTGGTCAGCCGCGCAACGCCGTAAATGCTGGCCAGCGTGGCGCGCCGTGGCCTTTTACGTCCTGGGCCTGGGGTCATTCATTGTCCTGACTTGCGGGTTCACAGGAGTTTACGGGGCGCAGCAGCGGTGGGCCTTCACCATCAAGATATCCCTGCTGCTCTTTGTGGTCCCGCTGCTGATCGGCCTCGGCAAGCCCCTGACCCTGGCACGGGCAGCGCTGCCCGCCAAGGGTGCATCAACCTTGGACAAGGTCCTGTCCAGCAGGCCGGTACGGTTCGTCAGCAATTCATTCGGCGCGCCGTTGCTGGGGCTTGCGCTCTTCTCCACCTTCCTCACGCCGGCCTTCTTCACGCTGCGCACCGACCCGGTGGCTGGTGCCCTTCTTACCTTCGGGGTCCCGCTTCTGGGGTTGTTGATGGCGCTGCCCATCATCGAAGAGTCGGACTTTCAACGGTCCAGTGCATACCTGACCCTTGAATTCATGTTCGTGTTCATCGAGCTGCTGATCGACGCGGTTCCAGGGATCTTGCTGAGCCTCAACGGCCAGGTGCTGGATCATGCCATGTCTGTCCCCAACCCCCAGTGGTGGTTCAGGGATGCCATCCAGGACCAGCAGTTCGCCGGAAACCTGCTGTGGTTTATCTGCGAAGTCCTGGACCTGCCGTTGATCATCCTCATGTTCGTCCGCTTTTCGCGGAGCGATAAACGCGAGGCCGGAGCCTTCGACGAACTGACGGACGAACAACTCCACCAGCTCCACGACCAGCACCTTCGGGGCAGGCACTAGGCGGCCTTCGCGGGAAATTCGGTATGCCCACCCCTCCCGTGGGAAGCGTAGAGTGGCATAGGACGCCTGATTCTGGACGCCTCGCTGCCAAGGGAGAAATCGTGACAATTGATTGGGACGAAAAGAAGGCCCTGCTACAGGAACCGAACATCGCAAAGGTAACCCAGCTTTGCGATGAACTGATGGAAAAGAAGCCCGGTTCCACTGTCCCTTATATCGACCCCATCCACGACGAGGATGAGTGCAGGATCATCAGCCTCCAGGCCAGCCCGGGCAAGGGGACCGAATCCGGATTCGTCTCCCACAACAACGATGACGAGGCCGCCCGGCGCGCCACCCAGATCTACGAACTCGCTGAACTGGACCCCCGCTACGTCATGCCGTGGAACGCCTATCCCTGGATCCGCGAGAGCGGCAGCCCCTCGGCCCTGAGTGTCCAGGAGAAGACCGACGGCCTGCGCCCGTTCCGGCAGTTCCTCAAAATCAACTCCCGGGTCTCGGCCATCATCGCGCACGGTACGGATGCATCCACGTTCCTGACCCTGTTCGAGAAGACGTACCACTCGTCACTGAAGAACGCCGGCATCAAAATTTACAAGGCCTCCGCCCTTGGCGGCAGGGCCTTTGCTGTTTCTGACGCCAAGCAGGAAGAACTGCTGGCCAAGAGCGTTGAAACCTACCGGGATGCAATGCAGCGGGCAGGCATCCAGCACCTGTAGAGGCCGTATTCACAGGTTTCTTCCAGCGGCGCAGGCGCATACTCGTAGGTACCCTGACCGCCGAGAGAACCAGGCTGAACCGTGACGTCCCCTACCAACCGATCCCCAAAGCCAGCATCTCCAGTGGATGACGCGGCTGTGCGCATGGCGGTACTCCCCCAGCTTCGGCACTGGATAGCAGTTCCCGTGACCGCGGCCGTCCTGATCGTGGCCGCCGGCCTTGCCTTGAGGTTCATCCCGGCGCTGACATCTGCGGACATGTCCGTGGACGCCGAACTGAGCCACGACCACACCGACCAGCTGACGGGCGTGGCCATGGTCATCAACGTGGTGTTCAGCCCCGCGGGCGGCGTGCTGATGATCGCGGCCCTGTGCCTCTACCTGCTCCTGGTGCGCCGCAGCCCTGTGAACGCCGTGGCCACCGGCCTGGTGGCGGCCGGCGGGTGGGTGAGCAGCGAACTGTTCAAGGTCCTGGTAGCCAGGCACCGGCCGGACTCCACAGCGCTGTACAACCCGCTGATCCCCGAACCGGGCACCGACAGCTTCCCCAGCGGACACGTGGCACTGGCCTCCGCGCTGGCCATCGCCGTCTTCCTGCTGGCCCGCGGCACCAGGTGGCAGCGGGCCGCCGCCATCCTGGGGATCGTGGTGGCGGTTGCCGTCGCACTCTCGCGGGTCTACCTCGGCGTGCACTATCCAACGGATGTCACGGCGTCGTTCCTCACAGCAGCCACCGGGGCGGCTTTCCTGAC
>Ga0308170_10000957_pt1 | contig 30775 bp, 28 predicted proteins | sample PhyBR2_2_FD_202136 | JGI IMG/M metagenome (GOLD analysis project Ga0308170, IMG submission 202136) | Phyllosphere microbial communities from UC Gill Tract Community Farm, Albany, California, United States - DLSLSB.R2 | ecosystem: Host-associated > Plants > Phyllosphere > Unclassified | place...
GGCTTCGTTATATGCAGCATGGGTCCCCGCCTGCGCGGGGACGACGTGCCTGGGCAGTCACTTGAAGTAAGACTCGCCATCCACATCCTCCAGCAACCCGCGCTCCCGCGGCACCCACCCCAGCACCCCGCGCGTCCACTGGCTCGACGCCGGCACGTCCATCCCCGCAAACAGCGTGAACCACCCGAAATGTGCCGCCGCTTCCTCGGCCGGCCTGCCCTCCACCGGCACACCCAGCCTGCGTCCGATCACCTCCGCGATCCGCCGGAACGGCACGCCCTCCTCGGCCACCGCGTGATAGCGCTCGCCGCGCGCTCCGCGTTCCAGCGCCAGGCGGAACAGGCGCGCGGCATCGAAGCGGTGCACCGCCGGCCAGCGGTTGGTGCCTTCCCCGACGTAGGCCGATACACCCTGTCGGCGCGCCAGATCGATCAGCATCGGCACGAAGCCGTGGTCGCCCGCGCCGTGCGTGGAGGGCGACAGGCGTACCGTGTACGCGTGCACGCCGCGCTCGGCCAGCATCATGGCGGTCTGTTCGGAGGCGCGCGGCATCGTGGCCGTGACCGCGGGCGCGGCGTCCTGCTCGGTGGCGACGCGGCCGGGCGCCAGGCCCGCCAGGCCCGAGGTGACCACCAAGGGACGGCTCGACCCTTGCAGCGCATCCCCGATCGCCTCGATGGCGCGCCGGTCCTGTTCGCAGCTGGCGGCGAAGTTGGAAAAATCGTGGATGAAGGCGGTGTGGATCACGCCGTCGGCGGCGGCGGCGCCGCTGCGCAGGCTGTCCAGGTCCTCGAGCGAACCGCGCTGGACCCGGGCGCCGCTTGCCGCCAGCGCCGCCGCGCCGGCTTCCGAGCGGGCCAGGCCGAGGACGGCATGGCCGGCGGCCAGCAATTCACGGACGACGGCCGCGCCGACGAAGCCGGTCGCGCCGGTAACGAAAACACGCATGAAAAACTCCCTGTGGTTGAAAGTCCGGCCACTATCGGTCCGCCGCGCATCCGGGTAAAGTAGTGGCGACATACTGGTATAAGGACTCACTGGATGGCATTGGGCGACTACCTGAAGGACCGGCGCGCGCGCATCGATGCCGCGGCGCTCGGCTATCCGTCCGCGCGGCGGCGCACGCCGGGCCTGCGGCGCGAGGAGGTGGCGCAGCGCGCCAACATCAGCGCCACCTGGTACACCTGGCTGGAGCAGGGGCGCGGCGGCGCGCCCTCGGGCGAGGTGCTGGAACGGATCGCGGGCGCGCTGATGCTCACCGGCGCCGAACGCGAACACCTGTTCCTGCTGGGACTGGGCCATCCGCCCAGCCGCGCTACCAGCCGCAGGACGGTGTGCCACCGCGCATCCAGCGCGTGCTCGACGCGCTGCCGGCCAGTCCGGCCCTGGTCAGGACCCTGACCTGGGACATGGTCGCCTGGAACCGCCCCGCCGCCGCCGTGTTCGGCTACACCGGCCTGCCGTCGGAACAGCGCAACATCCTGCGCCGCATCTTCCTCGATCCGCGCAACAAGCAGATGCAGCTCGACTGGGACAGCGTGGCGCGCTTCGTGGTGGCCGCGCTGCGTTCCGACCTCGCGCGCGCAGGCGCGCAGGCACGCGAGCCGGCCGAGGCACTGGTGCGCGACCTGTGCCTGCACAGCCGGGAATTCGCCGCGTTGTGGCAGGGCCAGGACGTGCAGATGTACGGCGAAGGCACCAAGCACCTGCGCCATCCGGTGGCCGGCCTGCTGGCCATGGAATATGCCTCGTTCGCGGTGGATGGCCGGCCGGAGCTGAGCATGATGGTCTACAACCCGGTCACGCAGGAGGATGCGGACAAGGTGCGGGCCCTGATCGGCCAGGCCCGGTAGAAGGCGTCAGTGCAGCGTACGCGGCGAGCGCGATACGCTCGGATTCGGATCGGTCACCGGCGGCTCGTCGTTGAGCGGGGTACGGATCGGCGGCTGGTGCGGATCGGAACCCTCGAACGGGTCGCTCGGCGGCTCCTCGGTGGGAGACGGATCGGGTGCGCGGTGCGCCTGGATGGTGGCCTGGATCATGGATAAGTCTCCTGAAAAACGTGTCTGAAACATTACCATGGCCCCCGGTTTGGCGCCGTCCGCCTGCATTACAATGGCGGATTCGACTGAAAGGAATCGCATGCTGCCAACCCCCGTCGTTGCCGCCGTGATCGCCCCGCTCGTGCTGTGGCGTATGTACAGCCGTTTCAAGCGCCTGACGAGCCGCCAGCTGTCGAAGACTTGGCGCCACCGCACCACGCTGGTGTTTTTCCCGCTGTTGGTACTGGCGCTCGCCGCCGGCGCCGTCAACGGCGGACCGCTGGTGCTGGCCGCCCTGGCCGCCGGCCTGCCGCTGGGCGTGGTGCTGGGCCGTATCGCCATCGGCAAGACCCGCTTCGAGCAGGTGGGCGACGATTTCTATTTCACGCCGCACGCGCCGCTCGGCATGCTGATCGGCCTGCTGTTCATCGGCCGCATGGGCTACCGCGCCTACGAATATTATGCGCTGGGCTCGCTGCAGCACCACGAGTTCGTGACCAGCCCGCTGACCCTGTTCATCTTCGGCTTGCTGGCCGGCTATTACATGACCTACGCCTTCGGCCTGCTGGCCTGGCGCCGCAAGGCCGCACTCCCCGCACCTCTTTGAATCCGCAATGAGCCTGACTACCCTCGCACTGATCGCCCTCGTTCCACTTTTGATCTGGCGCATCTACTCGCGCCTGAAAAACCAGATGGCGCGTCAGCGCTCCATCCTGTCGCGCCACTACACCGGCCTGTTTGTGTTCAGCGTGATGCTCCTGGTCCCGGCCACCGAACTGCTCGACCGTCCGTTCCAGCTGGCGGCGCTGGCCGCCGGCGCCATCGCCGGCATCGTCCTCGGCAACTACGGCCTGCGCCGCACCCGTTTCGAAGACACGCCGGAAGGCTATTTCTTCACCGTGCCGCAGCGCATGGGCGTGTTGGTGGCGATGCTGCTGGTGGCGCGCGTGGTCTACCTCGGCATCGAGATCTACATGAACCAGGGCAGCAGCCAGCCCAACCCGCGCTTCACCGACAGCCCGGTGACCATGGTCTGCCTGGGCATCACCGCCGCCTACTTCGCCACCTTCTCGGCAGCCCTGATGCGCTGGCGCAAACAGAAGCGCAAGGAAATCGGCGGCCTCTGACGCCACACCAAAGCGCGGCCCCGCGTGCTGCGGAGAATTGTCGGGTGTTCAACCCGCCCTTTTCCGGAGCACGCGATGGTTCTCGTTCTTCTCGCCAGGCACTGGCTGGCCCGGCGCCATTACCCCTTCGCCTCATGGATCGCCTGCATCGCGCGCAGCCTGCGCGTGCTGCTGTTTCCGCTCGCCCACGCCCGGCTGCTGGCGCTGCCCATCTACCGCCGGCACCTGGTCCACGTCCACGATGACGTGTTCCACCACCTGAGCCACCGCGACTACCTGGCCAAGGGCTTGTCGCTGCGCCAGCGGGTGCGCTGCGTGGCCACCCACTACCGCTTCGAGGACAGCGCTTTCGACGACGCCTACCGCCAGGCCGTCTACCGCGACGGCGGACTGCCGCTGTGGACGCATGCCGGCCCCGAAGGCTGCTGTGCGATCCGGCTCGAGATGGCGCCGCGCCTGAGCGCCGAGGGCGACCTGATGCTGGTGGCCAGCCTGGACGGCGTGACCCTGCACCGGCTGTCGTTCAGCTGGGTCGAGGGCCGCCTTGCCGGCGCCGCCGCGGCGCTACCGCCCCCGCTGCTGCCCTTCGTCGTACGCAACCAGGGACACCGCGCCGATCACGCCGAGGCCGTCCAGGCCTTCGAGCGCGCCTTTCCCCACAATTCGCCGAGCTTCTTCTGCTTCGCCGCGCTGCAGGGCATCGCGCAGGCGCTCGGCATGGACCAGGTACTGGCCGTCGCGGCGGCCCGGCAGTGCGCCCATGGCGGCGGCAATGGCGGCAGCAACCTCAGCCACCTGGGCAACGCCTACGACGGTTTCTGGCGCGTGCTGGGCGGGGTCGAGACCGACCACGGCTACCGCATCGCCCTGCCCTTCCACGTCAAACCGCTGGCGGAGATGGCGTCCCGGCACCGCAAGCGCGCGGCCGGGCGGCGCGCCCACTGGCAAGCCATCGGCGACGCCGCGCGCCTGGCGCTGCAGCCCCATATCGTCAGGCTGCCGGCGCAGGCGGGCGCAGCGACGCAAGGGCGCGCCATCGCGGCTAGCGCACCTCGACCATCCGCGTCAGCCTGATGTCGGCCGAGGATTCGCCCAGCATCAGCCGCACCGGCACCGTCTCCACCTCGAAGGCGCCGCGCGCGGCGTTCCACCAGGCCAGCCGGCGCGCTTCGAGCGGCATGCGCACGGTGCGCGTCTCGCCCGGCCGCAGCGTCACGCGCTGGAAGCCGACCAGCATCTTCTCCGGCCGCGCCACGGCCGACTTCGGCCAGGCCGCGTACAGCTGCACCACGCTGTCGCCCGCCACCTTGCCGGTGTTGGCCACCTCGACCTCGACGTTCAGCGCACCGTCCCTGGGCAGCGCCGGCGCATCGGTGCGCAGCCCGGCGTAGCGGAAGCTGGTGTAGCTGAGCCCGTGTCCGAACGGGAACAGCGGCGCGCCCTTGGCGTACATGTAGGTGCGGCCGTGGCGGATATCGTAGTCCATCATCGGCGGCAGCTGGTCCATCGACGCCGGCCAGGTGGCCACCAGCTTGCCGCCCGGGTTGTAGTCGCCGAACAGCACCTGCGCCAGCGCGCTGCCCTGGTCCTGCGACGAATGCGCCATCTGCACGATGGCGGGCACGTGCTGCTTCGACCAGTTGATGGTGTAGGGGAAGCTCGACATCAGCACCATCACCGTCTTCGGATTCGCCGCCAGCACCTGTTTCACCAGGGTTTCCTGGGCCAGCGCCAGGGTTTCGCGGTCGCGCCCTTCGCGGCCGTCGCCGGGGTCGGCGCAGGGCTTGGTGCCGGCGTCGGTCCACTCCTTGGCCATGTCCGGGCCGCAGGTCGGGTCGTTGCCGACCAGGACCACCGCCACGTCGGCCGCGCGCGCCGCCTTTTCCGCCGCGCCGCCGGCATTGTCGGGCGCGTAGTCGACCTGCACGCCTGGGCCGACGGCGGCGCGGATGCCGTCCAGCGCCGTCACCTTGTATGGCGGGATGCCGCCGTACCAGTCCCAATGCACGCTGTCGGCGTGCGGGCCGATCACGGCGATGCGCTTGATGCCCTTCTTCGGCAGCGGCAGCGCGGCCTTTTGATTCTTCATCAGCACGATCGATTCCAGCGCCATCTGCAGCGACACCGCCTTGTGCGCCGCGCTGTCCCAGGGCGCGGGACCATCCTTGATCGCGGCGTAGGGGTTGCCCTGCGCCGGATCGACCAGGCCCAGCTTGAGCGTGACGCGGAACTTGCGCGCCAGCGCCGCATCGAGCTCGGCCTCGGTGATTGTCCCTTCCTTGAAGGCCGCGCGCAATTCGTCCTTGTAGGTGTCGAGGTACTGGTTGATGCCGGCCTTGAAGCCCGCCACCGCGGCTTCCTTCTGGCCGGGATACCGTTTATACAGTTTGACCAGGTTGCCGATCGCGCCGCCGTCGCTGGACACCACGTCCACGCCCCACTGCTTGATCACCAGGCTGTCCAGGAGCGGGTGCACGCCCATCGGCGTGCCGTTCCAGGCGTTGTAGGCGGCCATCACGCCGCGCGCGCCGCCCTCTTCGAAGCCCATGCGGAACGGCACCGAATAATATTCCCGGAACAGGCGCTCGTCGAAGTCGGAGGACGAGTTGCCGCGCCCGTTCTCGTTGCTGTTGGCGAGGAAGTGCTTGAGCAGCGCGGCGCCGCGCCAGTATTTCGGGTCGTCGCCCTGGATGCCGCGGGTGAACGCCACCGCCATGGTCCCCACCAGGAACGGGTCTTCGCCGTAGACCTCCTCGCCGCGGCCCCAGCGCGGATCGCGCGCCAGGTCGGCCTGCGGGCCCCATTGCATCAGCATCGGCTGCACGCTCGGCTGCATGCGCGGCTTCCGGTATGCCGCGCTCTGGGTGATGTAGCGCGCCTCGGTCGACTGCACCGCGCCGGCCTGGCGCACCAGCGCCGGGTCCCAGCTGGCACCCATGCCGGGCGGCTGCGGGAACTGGGTGGTGGTGATGCGCGCCTTCTGGTGTTCCTGGTCGCCGCGCCGCACGATGCCGTGGATGCCCTCGGTGCTGCCGAAGCTCGGGATGCCCAGGCGCGCCACGCCGGAATCGGTCGACAGCGCATCGATCTTTTCGTCGACCGTCATCAGGGACAGCATGTTGGCGATGCGCGCCTGTGGCGCCAGCGCCGTGTCCTGGAACGGGTAGTCGGCGGCGCCCGCCTGGCCCGCGCACAGGGTCGCGGCCAGGGCCAGCGCGCGGACCCGTGTCTTGTTTATTAACAGCATGGTCTCGTCTCCTCTTTTATGCACATCAGAAATTGGTATAACATCATTTATACACAAAAACGGTTAGCGCAAACATGCCGACCACTCAAAATAAAGGAGACCCATGAATACCCGATTCCTCATCCTGCCCCTGCTGGCGGCATGCGCATCCGCCCAAGCCGCGGACCTCGCCGCACATCCAGGGTTCGCGCGCGTCTTCAGCGACCACGCCGTGCTGCAGCGCGACCAGCCGATCACCGTCTGGGGCACGGCGCCGGCCGGCCGCGCGCTGACGCTGTCGCTGAACGGCCGCAGCGTCAGCGGCAAGGCGGGCAAGGACGGCAAGTGGCGCCTGCAGCTGCCGGCCCTGCCGGCCGGCGGCCCGTACACGCTGGACCTGGCGTCGGAAGGATCGAAGACCCGCCTGGACGACATCATGGTAGGCGACGTCTACCTGTGCTCGGGCCAGTCGAACATGGAATTCGCCGTGCGCAACTCGACCAACGCCTGGGGCAATACCAACGCCGCCGGCAACGAGCGGCTGCGCTTCCTGAACGTGGAAAAGGCCAGCGCCCTGACGCCGCAGGATGAACTGAAGCAGCCGGCCGCGTGGAAAGTGGCGGCGCCCGATACCATCGGCGACGCCTCCGCCGTGTGCTACTACATGGCGCGCAACCTGCAGCAGCGCTATGCGGTGCCGGTCGGCTTCATCAACGCCAGCTGGGGCGGCACCACGATCCAGGGCTGGATCGGCGCCGGCTCGCTGCGCACAATGAAAACCTATGCGCAAGGGGTGGACGCGGTGAAGGAGCTGGCCGCCAATCCGCCACGTGCCATGAAGCGCGAGGAAGACCGGGTGGAAGCCTGGTGGGATGCGCACGACCCGGCCGCCAAGGCCCAGCGCGCGTGGAAGGCGCCCGGCTTCGACGACGGCGCCTGGCCGCAATTCACGCCCACCGGCTCGTGGAAGGACAGCGGCATCGCCGCCTTCAAGGACTTCGACGGCGTGGCCTGGTTCCGCACCACGGTCGACCTGACCGAGGCCCAGGCCCGAAGCGCCAACGCGCTGCAGCTGGGTCCCGTGGAAACCTACGACACCGCCTGGGTCAACGGCGTGCGCGTGGGCGGCGGCGGCACCGGCTGGATGTGGCGCGACTACGCCGTGCCGCAGGGCGTGTTCAAGGCCGGACGCAACGTGATCGCGCTGCGCGTGCTGAACGGCGGCCAGGCCGGCGGCCTGACCGGCCAGCCGGCCACGCGCGGCGTGCGTACCGCGGACGGCCAGCTGATCGCGCTGGATGCCAACTGGAAGTACCGCCTCGGCACGCCGCTGAAGGGACAATCGGTGGCGCCGGCGCCGTGGGACGTGCCGACCAGCCTCACCACGCTCTACAACGGCATGATCGCGCCGCTCGGCGGCTACAAGTTCAAGCTGGCCGCCTGGTACCAGGGCGAATCGAACACCGGCGCGCCCGCCGAATACCGCAACCTGCTGCCGCTGATGATGCAGGACTGGCGCCGTTACTTCGGCCAGGCCGACCTGCCCTTCCTGGTGGTGCAATTGCCGGGCTACGGCGCGGTGGCCAAGACGCCGGGCAAGTCGGGCTGGGCCGAGCTGCGCGAGGCCCAGGCCGAGGCGGTGAAGGCGGACCCGCATGCCGCCCTCGCGGTCACGCTCGACGCCGGTGACCGCTCGGACATCCATCCGACCCAGAAGACGCTCGTCGGCGAGCGCCTGGCGCGCGCGGCGCGTGCGCTGGCCTATGGCGACGCGATTGCGCCGGGCGGTCCGGAAGCCGTGTCGGCGACGCGCAGCGGCAATGACATCGTGATCGCCTTCAGGAACACCGGCGGCGGCCTGGCCACCTATTCGTCGGACAAGGCGATCGGCTTCGAAGCCTGCGCCGGCGACGCCTGCAAGTACGTCGACGCCAGCGTGGCCGGCGACCGGGTGGTATTGAAGGACGCCTCTGCCCCGGGCATCACGCGCGTGCGCTATGCCTGGGCCGATGCCCCCTTCGTCAACCTGTTCGGCGGCGACGACCTGCCGGCGGCGCCGTTCCGGATGGAGGTGAAATGACATGACCTTCGACCGTTGCGCCATATCAGGATAATTCCACGTGACGAATCCCGGCCAACCTCGGCGTTTTTCGCGTAGTGCCTTTATCCTGAAACACCTTGCTTCGGTCATCGCCGTCGGCATCCTGGGCTACGTCACCGCCATCTATCCATTGCTATTCCTGGCGGCGATAGCACCATTGCTCGCGGTGCCCAAGGCCGGTCGCGAAGACAGGAAGACCTTCATCCTCAGTACCGTGCTGGCGCTTTTGCTGATGGCCTGTGTGTATGGCCTGGGCCTGCTGCTGTTCGTGATGTCGCTAGGAAGCGCCAACTGGCGCTAGCAAGGAAAACGGCCGGCGTTCACAGGAACGCCGGCCGTTGGGTGCGCAGGTCAGGCTTGCTCAGGCTGCTTGCGCTGTCGTCTCTTTCTGCGCCCTTCTCTGCAGCACGAAGATCGGCTGCGCCCACTGCGTATCCTTCTTCTTCTTGCTCGTGATGAGCGTCAGGTCCGAAGGATCGTAGACGTCGGTGTTGTGGGTCAGCGGCGTCGTCATCAGGTACTGGGCGTCGGTGTTCTTGAGGAACTCGCCGACCAGCTGGATGTTGCGGATGTCCAGGTGGGCGAAGGGTTCGTCGATGAACACGAAGCCGCCCGAGCCCTCTTCCGATTTCAGCAGCCCGATCAGGAGCACCAGCGACTTCATGACCTGCTGGCCGCCGGACGCTTCGCCGTCGTTCATGCCGATCTGGCCCTTGCCGTCGAACTTGAAGCGCACCTGCAGGCCGGCCTGGGCCAGCTGGATGTCGTCGTTCTCCAGGCGCACCGGGTCGACGTTGACCTCGATGTTGGCCAATTCGCCCAGCTCCCGGATGTTCTTGGAGTAGGTCTTGATGGTGTAGCGCAGGCGCTCGATGTAGGCGCCGCGCGCGTTGTCGGTGGCTTCGATCGCGCGGTTGTTCTGGTAGCGGCGCTCTTCGGTTTCAAGCTGGCGGCCGGACAGCTGGTCGTTCAGGCGCGCGTACTGGTCGATCACGGTGGCATCGGTTTCCCAGTCGGCGCGCGCCAGCGAATGGTCGAGCGAACCCACGCGCAGCTTGACCTGGTGCACGTTCTGGTGGGTCGCCACCAGGCTGGCGCGCTGCTGCGGATTGCGCCAGCTCTTCGGCACGTGGCGCCAGTCGCGGCGCAGCGCCAGCAGGTCGCGCGCGTGCTCGCTGCGCTGGTCGATCTGGCGGCGGTGGTTCAGGCGCATGCCCGCTTCCGCTTCGGACAGGGCCATGCGCGCGTTCTGCCACACCGTGTCGGCACGGGTGCGGGTGACGGTCGCGGTCTTGATCAGGACCTGCAGCTCGCCCAGGCGCGCCCCCACCTGCAGGCGCTCGGCCCGCAGCGGTTCCAGCGAACGCGCGGCTTCCTCGAACTCGGCCTGGCGCGCCGACAGTTCCTTGGCGGCGTCGACGCCGGCGATGCGCACCCGCAGTGCGGACACTTCGGCCGCCAGCTTGCTGATCGCCAGCGTCAGCGTGTCTTCCTGGGCTTCCAGCCCCGGCAGCAGCTTCTGGATCGCTTCCAGGCGCTGGGTCTTGCCCGCCGCGCCGAAACGGTAGCGCGACGGCTCGACGAACAGCGAGCGTCCGCCGCGCCGTTCCCTGTGATACGCGTCCGGCGTGATCCACTCGTCGGCATCGCTCTTGAAGCCGGCATCGACGGAATCCACGCGCTCGATGCGTTCGAGCTGGTCGATCAGCCAGCCCGGCGCCGCGCTGGAGAAGCGCACCACCGACAGCAGGGTGTCGTCCTTCACGACCGGCGCATTGACGCAATCCGGCACGATGAAGTGGCGATACCTTTCCTTTTCGGCCAGCTTGTAGGCGGCCGGCGCATCCTTGGCGCGCTCCAGCAGCACCACCGAGGCGTAGCCGCCCAGCACGCCCTCGACCGCGCCCTGCCACTTCGGATCGGTCACTTCGACGATGTCCGACAGCATGGCGTGCGCGATGCCGGCGTCGCGCAGGGCGCGGCGCATCTGGCGCTGGGCTTCAGGCTCCGGCATCGTGCTCTTGCCCTGCAGCGCCGAGATGGTCGACGTCTCGCCGGCGATGCGGGTGGACAGCGCCTCGCGTTCCTGGCGCTTCTTCTGCAGCTCGGCTTCTTTCGCTTCCAGCTGGGTCGCGACTTCCGCGATGTCGGCGCCGGCGTCAAGCGCCAGTTTCTGCAGGCGTTCCTTCTGTTCGAGCAGGCTTTCCAGCGGCTTCAGTTTGCCGTTCAACTGGGTCAGGCGGCCGGCCAGTTCGGTGGCTTCCTTTTCCAGCGCCACTTCCTGCTGCTGGGCTTCGGTCAGCGCGCGCTGCTGGGCCGCCAGCGCGTTGCGCTTTTCGGCCAGCTGGCTGTCCGCCTGCGCCAGCGGCTTCCTGGCTTCGCGCAGCTGGCGGCTGACGTTGCCCGCCTTTTCGCGCGCCTCGTGGTACTCCAGGCTGGGCAGCACCTCCTCGACCAGGGTCTTGCGTTCCTTGTTCAGGCCTTCCCACTGGTGGAAGTTGGCCACGCGCAGGCGCAGGCCTTCGAGGTTGGTGCGCGAGGCTTCCAGTTCGGCCTCGAAGCGCTTCAGTTCCGCCTCGGTGTCGCGCTGGTGGCGCTTGGCTTCGTCGTAGGCGTCCAGCACTTCCTTGTCGCCGAACACCTGGAACACCAGGTCCAGCAGCTGGCGCGGCGAGTATTCGCACAGTTTATCGGTCTCGCCCTGCTCCAGCGCCAGCACCTTGGACATCGCCGGCGACAGGCCGGCCGAGGCCAGGCGCTTGCGGTAGTTCTCGACGCCGAGCCAGTCGGTGGCTTCGGTGACTTCCTCGATGTCGATGTTCCCGGGGCGCATCAGGTACTGGCGCTTCCAGTCGCCACCGTTCTTTTGCACCTGGCAGAACAGCGTCACTTCGTCGTCGCTGAAGAAGCCGGAGTGGCGGAACGGGCGATTGGACAATTGACGGCCGCTCGGCTTGTTGTCGACCACCGCGCGGATCCACGCGCTCTGCTGGCCCGAGTGGCGCGCATAGTGCTTGTAGGTGCGGCCCATCGAGCAGTCGAGGCCGAACAGCGTGCGCATGGCGTCGAGCAGCGTGGTCTTGCCGGAGCCGTTCTGGCCGGCGATGGTGATGATCTTGGCGTCGAGCGGGATGTTCTTGATCCGCTGCCAGTAGTCCCAGTGGACCAGCTCGAGTGATTTGATGTGGAACATGCGGGTCTTCAGGCTTGGGTATCGGTGGTAACGCCGGGGGCGGCGGCGTCAGCGGCGGCGTCAGCGGCGGCGTCGGCAATCGGCGGCGCCGCGTCGTTGGCCGCGGCTTCGCTGACCGGACGGCGCCGCGCCACCGCCAGCGGCGCGCGCTTGAACACCTCGGCCAGGGCGCCGTTGATGATGCGCTCCTTGAGCAGGTCGGTGTCCATCAGCAGGTCCAGCAGCGCGCCTTCCAGGATCACGTCGCCGCGCCGCTCGATGAAGCCGAGCTTCGACAGCAGGCCCAGGTTCATGTCCATGCGCGTCTTCTTGCCGAGCTTGTCGCCGAAGTCGGCCAGCAGCGCGGTGTAGGAAATGCCGATCGAGGTGTCCTCGGCGCGCGGGATCGGCGTGTCCTTGTCGAACATGTCGGATTGGTCGACGTGGATCGCCTGGTGGGTTTCCTGGCGCTGGCGCTTGGGCAGGATGATCTGCGCCCACAGCACCACCAGCAGCGCGACGCCGTCGCGCGTCAGGCCGAAATTGTTGTTCTGCCAGATGTCCTTGGCGCCGAAGATCTTCGGCTCGACGTTGCGGTGCAGGGCCAGCGTCACGTGGTCGGCATACACGTTGTCGATCAGCTTCAGGCCGGATTCCAGCAGGCGCTTGTCGACTTCGGTGCGGAACAGGTCGTCGGACAGCGCGCGCTTGACCATCTTGTCGTCGCGGCGCAGGGTCTGGTGCGTGAGCAGGCGCGCGATCAGGATTTGGGCGTCATCATTCATGGCTATCCAGGTTCAGGTCGAATGCGGGAGGAATGTACAGGGCGGAGCGCGGCGGCTCGGGCGGCGCCGCGATCGACAGGGTCGCGCGCGACATCGCGGCCACGTGCGGGTCGTCCAGCGTGACCATCTCGTCCTCGGAATTGAATTGCACCGGCAGGCGCGCCAGTTCGGCGGTCGCGCCCTGCAGGCTGGCCTCGGCGGCGTCGCCCAGCAGCGGCAGCAGCGAGGCGCGGTAGGACGCCACCTCGAAGCTGGCCGGCAGCAGCGAGTCCTGGATCGGCACGCTGCGCGGGCCGTTCTCCGAGAACTCGGGGAAGTTGTCCAGGTTGGCGAAGTCGGACAGGCGCTTGAGCCAGTCGTCCAGCTCGGCCTGCAGCGCCGGGTTGTCGTTGATGGTCAGCGGCGCATCCTCGCCGCTCGGCAGGGCGCCGGGGGCGACGTTGGCGGCGCGTTCGAGCAGCAGCTCGGTCTCGGCGACGTCGATCATCTCGGCCGGCGTCAGGAACAGCGGCAGCACCGGGCGCTCGATCGCGTCTTCGGCCAGGCTGGCCAGGTCGTCGTGCGCCAGCAGCCAGCGCTTGATGTCGGTGGTCGACAGGCCGGACTGGCCCAGGTGCACGCGCTGGCGCTCGATCTGGTTCAGCGCGCGCGAGAACATGCCCTGCATGTTCAACAGCTGCGACTGGGCGCGGCCGATCGCCTGCGCCGCGCGGTGCGTGGCCGAATCGGCGCGCTCGTCGGAGGTGATGGCGCGCAGGATGACCGAGCCCTTCTCGACCCAGTCGCAGGCCATGTGCCACTTCGCCTGGGAGGCGCGCAGGCGGAATTCGGAACCCGAGGCGATGGCGTCGCGGAATTCCTCGGTCAGCTCGACCAGGCGTCCCAGCAGGTGTTTCAGCTGCTCGACGGTGACGCCGCCGACCGCCTGGGCGCCGGCCACCTGCGACAGCAGGAAGCCCATCTCGGCCTCGTCTTCTTCCGGACGCGCCAGCGCCAGCAGCGTGTCGAGCGCGGCCAGCACGTTGCGCGCCAGCGGCGTGATGCGGTACACCGCCGCCGGGTTGTCCCAGGCCAGCAGGCCGTGGCTGCGCAGGCGGCCCAGCACCGTCTCCAGGCTTTCCGGGATCAGGTAGGCGAACTTGTGGTTGATGTCGGCGCGCGAATAAGAAGAACTGCCTGCCGAATCGCTGGCGTCGGCCGCCAGTTCGCGCAGCACCAGCAGGCGCACGATGACGCCGTCCTGGCCGCCGTGGAACAGCGCCGTGAACGCCTGCAGCATCGGCTGCGCGCGCTTGAGCAGGTAGACCTGTTCGATCTCGTCCGGTGCCACACCTTCGTGGAAGTGGGCCTGCAACGAATCGACGGCGGTAGCCGTGTCGTCCTGCGCGGGGAAATGGGGGTCGGCGGCGGCGCCTGCCAGGTTGTCGATCATCGTAAGGCTTAGCAGTTTTGCAGCAGTTTGCGTACCGCGCGCCGGAGCCAGGCGGACGGGCGCGGGGGCGTCAGTATAACAGTTAAGACTAGGCAACTAATAAGGAATGGCTACCCGGATACCGGAAGCGACGCATCACTGATGAATATGCAACGGATTATGCGTCGTGCTTGACTTGCCATTTTCGCAAGCAGCCGGCGGTGGCAGCCGCGCGCTCCCCCGCCGTCAGCCGATGGATAATGAACGTTATGAAATTGACACCAAGGTATTGATATTTAGATATTGATATAAGGAGATTTCCATGCAACGAGTGTTCGCACGCGCCGCCTGCGCCGTGGCCACCTGCATCGCGGCCCACGCCGCCCTGGCCGCGCCCACCCCGCAACAGCAGAACGGCATCGGCTACATCAACGGCGGCGTCGGCCAGGAAGAGCAATCGGCGATGCGTGCCCAGCGCGCCGACTACAACCTGCTGCTGACCTTCGCCACCAGGCAGAGCGGGGCCTACCGTTCCGACGTCCAGCTCGACATCACCGACGCCAAGGGCGCGACCCTGCTGAGCGTGCCGAATACCGGCCCGATGTTCTACGCCAAGCTGCCCAGCGGCAGCTACCACATCAGCGCCGCGGCCGAGGGCAAGGTGTTCAAGCGCAGCGTCAGGATCGGCGGGGGGCCGAAGGAGATGACGCTGCATTGGGAGAACGATGCGCCGGACGATCCGGGGATGCAGGAGTAAGCAGGGCAACGTCGGCAGCAGCGGCAGCGGCAGCGGCGCCATGGGCGGCCAGGTGCACCACGGCGGCCAGCCGCCGCACCAGCGCGTCCATCTGCTCGGCCGGCACCTGCGCATAGCCCAGCATCAGGCCGTTCCATGGCGTGGCGCCGCCGACCGCATGGGTCGACAGCAGATTGACGATGATGCCCTCTTCGCGCGCACGGCGTGCGATCGCCACGTCGTCCAGCCTGTCGTCCGGCAGCCGCAAGGCCAGGTGCATGCCGGCGGAAGCGCCATGCACCTCGGCGATGCGGCCCAGGTGGCGCTCCAGCGCCGTGGCCAGCGCGTCGCGCCGCTGCCGGTACAGGCGGCGCATGCGGCGCAGGTGCGTCATGAACGCGCCGCTGCGCAGGAACGCCGCCAGCGCCAGCTGCTCGGGCGCGCGGCCGGCGGCGGACGACTGCGCCCGCATCGCCGCCAGCTGCCGTGCCAGGGCGGGCGGCGCCACCAGGAAGCCGATACGCAGCCCCGGGAACATGGTCTTGCTGAAGGTGCCGCAATAGAGTACCGGCGCATCCGGCGCCAGGCCCTGCATCGCCGCCAGCGGCGGCCCCTCGTGCCGGAATTCGCTGTCGTAGTCGTCCTCGACGATCAGGGCGCCGGCGGCGCGCGCGCCCTCGATCAGCGCCATCCGGCGCGCCAGCGGCATCACGACGCCCAGCGGATACTGGTGCGAGGGCGTCACGTAGACCAGCTTCGGTGGCCGCATCCGCCAGTCTTCCGGCGCAGGCGCCATGCCTTCCAGGTCGACATCGATGCCTTCGATGCGCAGCCCGGCGCCGCGGAACGCCGCCAGCGCACCGCCATAGCCCGGATTCTCGATCCACACCGTGTCGCCTTCGTCGGCGCAGGCGCGCGCGCACAGGTCGAGGCTGCCCTGGGTGCCATCCGTGATGAACACCTGGGCGGCGTCGCACACCACGCCGCGCGAGGCGCGCAGGTAATCCGCGACCGCTTCGCGCAGGGCGGGTTCGCCGGCGGCGTCGCCGTAGTTCAGCTGCGCCGGGTCGAGGCCGCGCCAGGCGCGTTCCAGCAGGCGGCGCCACAGCGCCAGCGGAAATGCCTGCAGCGCCGGCACGCCGGGGACGAAGGGCAGCGCATCGCTGGCGGCATTGGCCGGCGCACGCAGGTCGCGCGCACGGCGCGCCAGGCCGGCCTGCGGCGGCGCCGCCGCGACCTTGCGCTGTCCGGCGGCGATGGCGGCCACCACGGTGCCGCGCCGGTCCGGCACCACGAACCCTTCGCTGGCCAGCTGTTCGTAGGCATACAGGACGGTGTTGCGGGCGATCCCGAGTTCTTCGGCCAGCGTGCGCGTGGCCGCCAGCCGGGTGCCCGCCGCCAGGGTGCCGTCACGGATCGCCGCGCGCAGGCATTCGTGCAGCAGGCGCTGGCGCGGCCAGGCGCGCTGCGCATGGGCACGGCCGAAGGCGTCGAGCAGCAGCGCGTAATCCATCGTGGCTCCATGAAAATGGGCGCTCCTGGACCTGTTCCTGGAGCCAGCACCTTCATTATAGTAGGCGCTCCATCATTTCATCGACATCATGCATACCGCCTCTTCCCCCCGCACCCAGGTCAAGCGCATCGCCACCAACGCGTCCTACGATCCCGCGCTGCTGCACGCCATCGTCGATGCGGCCTACCTCTGCCACATCGCCTTTGCCGACGCCCAGGGCAGCCATTGCATTCCGACCGCCTGCTGGCGCAGCGGCGACCATTTGTACATCCACGGCTCGAACGGCAGCCGCATGCTCAAGCGGCTGGCGGAGGGGGATTGCTGCGTGACGATCACGCACCTGGACGGCCTGGTGCTGGCGCGCGCCGCCTTCAACCATTCGATGAACTACCGCAGCGCGATGATCTACGGCCGCTTCGCGGCGGTGGACGAAGCGGACAAGCGTGCGGCGATGGAAGCCTTCATGGAACACCTGGCGCCGGGACGGCAGCCGCAGGTGCGGGCCGGCAACGACCAGGAATATGCCGCCACCACCGTCATGCGCATCGCGCTGGCGGAAGCGGCGTGCAAGGTGCGCGGCGGTCCGCCGAACGACGATCCGGACGACCTGGGCATCGCGGCATGGGCAGGCGTGCTGCCGCTGGCGCAGGCGCGCGGGACGCCGCAACCCGATGCGCATTGCACGGCGCCGGCGCCGGCGCATGTGCTTGCGTGGCGCGATTGAGTCTGCAACCAAGTCTGCAACTGAGCCTGCAACCGAGCCCTACTTCTTGCCGATCCGCTCCAGCGTCTGCTCGACGAAATCGCGGTCGTTCTCGGTAAAGCGCAACTTGACCGGATACCATTCGTGGCCAGGGGCCAGCCACAGATCGACGACCTGGCCGCGCGCATCCGGCGGTTCGCGCAGCACGTGCACGGCGTCGACCGTGCCGAGCGCGGCGCCGAGCTGGACTTTCTCGTGGCCGATCACGCGGAAGGTCCAGGTGTCGGCGTCGCGCGGACCGACCACGAAGAATTGCCATTCCGAACCCGGCTTGAACTTGTCCTTGGCGGCACGCGCCACTCCCGCCAGCTGCCAGGAGATCGACACGCGGTCCTGCTCGCCGCCCTTGATCGCATAGCTGTGCTTGCCGTCGGTAAAGCTGACGGTCTTGGCGTCGCGGTCGAAGGTGGCCGTCTCCGCTTCCTTGCGGAAGCGTTTTTCGTAGAACGCGGCCGGCGCCAGGCCATGCGCGTCGACCGTGCCCTGGCTGCGGTTCTCGGTCAGCTTGCCCAGCATCGCCACGCGCGACTCGGCGCTGACGCTGTACTTGTTGTCGGCCAGGCGCCAGGTCAGGGTGGCGTCGCCGTTCAGGCTGAAACCACGCTGGCGCGCAGTGATGGCGTAGCTCAGGTCGGCCGAGGGCGGCAGGTCGACCGCGCGCTTGACGGCCGGATGGTCGTCGTCCGCCGCGATCGCGCCGGTGTTCGCCAGCGCCGCCAGCATCAGGCCGGCCGTGGCCAGCTTCAGGGTATTCTTGTTCATGGGCTTCCTGCCTCTTTCATTACGATATTGCTTGCCGTCTGGGTGGTGACCGCCCCGTTCGCTTCCACGTTGCGGATCTGCACCGGCAGCCAGCCATAGGCCGGGGCCAGCCACACCTCCAGGCGCGAATGGTAGGACCCGGGCTTGGGTGGACGCACCAGGTGCCAAGTGGCGACCTTGCCCAGGCGCGTGTCGATCTGTTCCTGCCCGGCCACCGTGAAACTGAACACGGCGGCGTCGCGGTCTTCGCCGACCAGGATGTCGATACTCCCGGACAACTGCTTCGGATCGCCGCGCCCGATCGCCGCCAGCTGCAGCGGCAGGCTCGCCTTGTCCTGGGTGCCGGGCGCCAGCGCGTACCTTGCCTGCGATGCCGAGAAGGTCAGCGTGCCGTCCTTGCGGTTGAAATGCGTGGCCGTCATGGCGCGCCCGCGCCGTTTCTCCGTCATCAATATGGGGACGAATCCCTCGTCTCCAACCGTGCCTTCGCTGGTCAGCGTCAGCAGGTTCACGCGGGTGAATACCACCCGGATGCCGGCTTCGACGCCGACGCGGTAAGCCGACCCGGTCCGGCTCCAGGTCAGCAGCGCTTCGCCGCTCCAGCGCGTGCCGTTGGCGTCGGTACGGGCGACGTCGAGCGTGATGTCGGCTGGCGGCGGCAGTTCGACCTTGTAGCGGCGCTGTTCAGGCAGCGGCTGCGGCGCCGGCGCCGGCGCCGCGGCTTGCTGTGCGGCCGCGCCGGCGGACGCGGGCGATTGTTGCGATTGTACGGCGGCCGTGGCGCCGGCGGCGCGCTCCTGTCCGCCCGGCACTTGCGTGGCCGCGGCCGCGCCCTGGGACGACGCGGGATCGGCAGCGCCCGGCGCGGCGCCGGCAACGGCCCCGGGCCCGGCATCGGGCACAGTATCGGGCACGGGCGCGGGCGCCGGTTGCGGGCCGGCATCGGCGGGTTCGACCGGTTCGGGCGGCACTTGCGGCAGCGGCGGCGGCGCGAAGCTCGGCTGCGGCGCCGGCACCGCCGCCGGCGGCGGCACCGGTTCCGGCTGGATCACCTGCGCCAGCATCGGCGCGCGCGGCGCGGGCGCCGCATCCTGGCGCCGGCGCCCGAGCTGGCCGCTGAACCAGTCGAACACGAGCAGGTGCAGCAGGACCGTGAGCGCGCCGAAGGCAAGTTGCCGGCGGCGCCGGATCAGGGTGTTGGCAAGACTCATGCGCCTAGTGTAGCCGGTCCGCACCGGCGCTGCCTGCCGTTGCCTGCGCTGCCGCCGCGCACACCATCCGCATCTAGGAGCTGTGTTGGTTATCTGTTACGCTAGGACCGATCTACCAAGGAGACGAACAAATGCTGAAACCACCGCCCTCCGCCACCATCCCCGGCGTCACGGACACACTGGACTTCGTCAAGAACCTGTGGGGATCGATGAACATCCCCGGCGCCGGCCTGCCCGGCATGTCCGGCATGGCCGGGATGTCGGGCCCGGTCCTTTCCACCGAGGAGCTCGACAAGCGCATTGCCGACATGAAGGCGGTGGAATCGTGGCTGAACCTGAATCTCACCATGCTGCGCGGAACCATCCAGGCCATGGAAGTGCAGCGCGGCACGCTGGCCACCCTGAAATCGATGGGCGCCTCGATGGCCGAGGCGATGCGCCAGTCCGGCGTCAGCGCCGAAAAACTGGCGGCCATGCCGTTCGGCCCCTTCTTCGGGCAGCCGGCGCAAGGATCGGCGCCGTCGGCCTCGGGTTCGGCCTCAGGTTCCGCACCAGCCAGGCCGGCGGCGGGCGGCGGTTCGGCCCAGCCGGGTGCGGGTGCGCCCGCGGGCAGCGCGCCCGGCGTGGATGCCGGCGCGGCCATGGGTATGCCAGCTGCAATGGCTTGGTGGAATATGTTGCAGGAACAGTTTACTCAGGCAGTGACGACGGCGATGACGCCGTCCCCTGCCGCCGGCGCCGGCACCGCCGACGGCAAGGATGCCGACAAGCCGGCTGCGCCCCAGCCGCAGGCGCAGGCGCCATCCCCACCCGCGCCGGACAGCGCGTCGCCGGAGAACGGCAACGGCAACGGCAAGGCGCGCGGCGGCAAGCCGAGGACCGACAAGGGCTGAGCTCCTTCAGGACGGTGCCGGTGCGGCCGTGGCTGCGCCGCTGCCGTCCGCCGCCGGCTGCAGCTGCGCCAGCTGTTCCATCAATTGCGCAAAGCGCTGCTGCCCCGGCAGCAGGTAATCGACGTGCGCCAGGATCTCGTAGGCTTCGCCCGACAGGGCGGCGTCGTAGCCCTGCTGCTGCAGGTGCGAGACCATGATCTGGGCCGCGTTGAACAGGATGCGCTGGTTGTTCGGCACGCTCTTCCTCGCATCGCGCATCCACGCCACGGCCTCGGCCAGCTTGCCGGTCTTCCACAGCAGCACGCCCTGGTTCATCAGGTCCGCCGCTTCCTTCTTCGAGGCGCGGATCATGGCCACGCCCTCTTCCTGCATGCGCGCCTTGTCGAAGATGGCCTGGACCTCGTCCAGCAGCAAGGGATTGTCGTGGTTATTGCGGATCACGTAGCACAGCAGTTCGACCGGCGCATCCTTCACGCCCACCGCGAACAGCAGGGTCGCCAGTTCCAGGCAGGTCGGGATGTCGGGCCGCTCGCCCGATGCGTTCAGCATGGCCTCGAGCTCGTCGCCGGCCTTGCGCGCGCGCCGGAAATCGCCGCTCTCGTGGTAGACCAGGCCCTCGGTGATCTTGGCGCGCAGCTGGATGTCCGGGTGTTCCTGACCGAATTCGCGCTGCGCCAGCAGCAGCCATTGCAGCGCCTCCTTCGGATCGCTCTTGCGGCCGCACACGCGCGCCATGCCGAGGTAGGCGTCGGGCGTCTTCATGATCGAGTATTCGCCGATCGACACGCACTTGCGGAAGGCCTTGTCGGCCATCGGCAGGTTGTCCAGCTTGAGGGCGATATTCCCCAGGTTGCGCTGGCGCAGGACGGCGTTCGGCGACAGCTTGGCCGCGCGTTCCAGGATCGCGCAGGCTTCTTCCAGCTTGCCCATGTTCTGGTAGGCCAGGGCCAGCTGGTCGTAGGCGTCGATGTAGTAACGGTTTTCCGCGATCACGCCCTGGAACGCCTGGCGCGCCTGCTCGAATTCGCCGTTGGCGAGGCGGATCTTGGCCAGGCCGGCGCGCGCCCACTGGTATTCGCGCTGCTCCAGCACGCGTTCGTAGACTTCGCGCGCGCGGGTCGGCTGGCCGCTCTTTTCCATCAGCCTGGCCTTCATGCGCAGCAGGTCGAGCTCGTGCACCTTGCTGACCTCGATCTGGGCGTCGCACAGCCTGGCGGCGCGCAGGTAATCCTTTTCGGCATAGGCCTGGTCGATCATGCGGAACACCTGCTTCTTGTGCCACACCCGGTTCAGGCGGCTCAAGAGCACGCCTTCGGTGATCGGCTTGATCAGGTAGGCGTCCGGCTGGTGCTCGGCCGCGCCCATCACCGATTCCACGCTCTTCTCGGCCGACACCATCAGCCACACCGTGCTCGGATTGACCAGGTTGCGCACGCGCGCTTCTTCCAGCACCTGCTGGCCGTTCTTGCCCTCGCCCAGGTTGTAGTCGCACAGCACCACGTCGTAGCGCACGCGCGCCAGCAGGCCCATCGCCTCGCCGCCGGACGAGGCCTGGTCGATGTTCCTGGCGCCCAGGCTGCGCAGGCTTTCGCGCAGCAGCTGGCGCACGCCGACGAAATCGTCGACCACCAGGTAATGCTTGCCGGCCCAGTCGACCTGGTCGGCCTTGGCCGGCGTGACCGGCACGGGCGGCGTCGACGATGGCGGCGCGGCGCTCATGGCAGGCGCAGGATGAAGCAGCCGCCGCCGTACTGGCCGCCGTTTTCCAGCCGCAGCGATCCGTGGCGCCCGCGGTGGCGGTGCATCTTCGCCACCTCGCTGGAAAAATACAGGCCGAGGCCGGTGCTGTTGGTCAGGAAGTTGACGCCGCCGGCGGTCCCGCGGGCCGCGATCTCGCCGGCCATCAGCAGCGCCGGCGGATAGCCGGGACCGTTGTCTTCGATGCGCAGCTCGAGCCAGCCATCGGTCTCGCGGATCGCCAGGCGCACGCGGTCGCCGGTGTAGTGGATGGCGTTGTTGATCGCATGGGACAGCACGCCGACGACCAGGTCTTCGTCGAAGTGCCAGATGAGGCCGGGGTCGTAGTCGAGTTCCAGCCGGATGCCGCGCGACTGCAGCAGCACGCGCTCGATCGCCGCCACCTGCTCGACCAGCTGGCCGAGGTCGAGCGGCTGGACGTCGAACGGGTAGGCCGGCTTGCCGACCTGCTTGTACAGGGCCAGCAGCTGCATCAGGTTGTCGTTCAGGCGCTTGGTCTGGTACAGCATGTGCGCCATCTGCGGATAGGCCGACCCGGCCTGGACGGATGTTTCAGGCGACGCATCCACGAGCAAACGCTCCAGCGTTCCGGACAGGACGCTGATCGAGTTCTTCATGTCGTGCGCGGTCGATGCCAGGAACAGGAACAGCTCCTGCGAATTTGGCGTGTCGTCCATGTCCAAAACCTGTGGATATTGCCGGAAACCAATTATACATTTGGCCGGCAGAATTTCTCGTTGGAAATCAACCGCGTTTACGTTTCAGGTGCCTGGGGACCGCGCGGACTGCGGCGCGCGCGCAACACGAAGCGCGCCGGGTCGAGCGCGTCGACCAGCGCCATCTCCAGCGGCAGCGGTTCGCCCTCGATCTGCGCCGCCAGCAGTTCCGCGCCCAGCCCGGCCCAGATCAGGCCGCGCGAGGCATAGCCCAGCAGCGTGTACAGGCCGGGATGGCGCGGCACGTCGCGCAGGCGCTCGGTGCTGCCGGCGGCCTCGAAATCGGGCAGGCGCCCCACCAGCGGCAGGCGGTCCGGCGCAATGCAGCGGAACCCCACCCGCCCCTGCAGCGGCGCACCCTCGGCCGCATGTGGATCGGACAGCAGGCCGCGCAGCCTTTCCAGGTTCTCCTGGTGGCTCCTGGGCGACAGCGCCGGATCGGGATCGAGGTCGTAGGTGGCACCGGCGCTGCACAGGCCGCCCGACGCCGGCGTCAGGTAGGCTTCGCGGCACAGCACCACCGGCAGCGCCGGCAGCAGCTCGGCCGGCACGTGGCTGACCTGGCCGCGCATCGCGGTCAGCGGCAGGCGCGCCGCCTGCGGGATCGCGGCGGCGCCGGCGCCGTTGGCCAGGATCAGGTTGGGCGCATGCGCGACCACGGCGCCGTGGGCGTCGCGCACCCGCCATTGGCCCTCCACGCGCTCGATCGTCACGCTGCCGGCGCCGAAGCGCTGTTCGACGCGGCCGCGGCAGGTGGCCAGCATGGCGTCGACGACGCTGCCGGGCCGCGCCCAGCCGCCCTGGCGGAACAGCCAGCCGCCATCCGGCGCCGGCAAGCCGAGCAGCGCCTCGGCCTGCGGCCGTTCCAGCCACTCGGCGAACTCCGGCGGATAGCCCGCCTCGGCGGCGATGGCGCGCTGGACCGCGGCGTGATCCGCATCGCGCGCCAGTTGCAGCACGCCGCAGGCCTGGCCCTCGATCGCCCCGCCGACGCCGCCGAGCTTGCCCCAGTGGCGCAGCGCGAACAGGTAGGCGGCGCGGGTCAGGCGCGTGGGGATGTTGTCGTCGCGCGAGAGCAGCGGCATGAAGATGCCGGCGCGGTTGCCGGACGCTTCCATCGCCGGCCGCTCGTGGCGCTCCACCAGCGTCACCTGCCAGCCGCGCGCGCACAGGCGCTCGCAGGCGGCGGCCCCGGCGATGCCGGCCCCGAGCACGATCGCGCGCCGCTCCGGCACCGGCGGCAGCGGCGGGCGCGGCTTGCGGCTGGCGAAGCGGGCGCAGCGCATTTGCTCATGCACGTCATCCTGCCCGTCCGTGTGGGCGCCATCGAACACGAAGCCCTGCTCCTGCAGCGCACCGACCTGGACATCGGTCAGTCCCTGCCCCACCAGGCAGGCACCGGCGCTGGCCAGCCGCGCCATGGCATACGCCACCGCGCGCATCGAACCGGCATCGGCATCTTCCATGCCGCGCAGGCGGAACAAATCGACGCGCGCCGACAGCTGGGCCAGCGCGGCGTCGACCTGCGCGTTGACGAGGTCGATCGTCAGGCCCGGCTCGGACTGCGGCATGCGGTGGAAGCCCGGCATCAGGTGGCCGCACAAGGCGATCACGTGCAGGTGCGGCGAACGCAGCGGATCGGTGCGCCACACGTCGACCAGCACCCGCAGGCGCTGTTCGTCGTGGGCCGCGTCGAGCACGGTGCAGCGCTCGCGCCCGCGCCATACGTCACGGTAATCCATCGCCCCTCCCCTCAGCGCCGCTGGCGGCAGAAACAGGCGCGGTCATGGTCGTCGACCATGCCGATGCCCTGCATGTAGGCATACACGATGGTCGAGCCGACGAACTTGAAACCGCGTTTCGACAAGTCTTTCGACAGGCGGTCCGACAGCTCGGTTCTGGCCGGGCGGGCGCCGTCGGGCCAGTCGTTCACGACCGGCGCGTGGCCGACGAAGGACCACAGGTAACGGTCGAGGCCCAGGCCTTCCTCGCGCAGGCGCAGGTAGGCGCGGGCATTGTTGATCGCGGCCGCCACCTTCAGGCGGTTGCGCACGATGCCGGGGTTGGCCAGCAGCTCGGCCACCTTGGCGTCGTCGTAGCGCGCGATCCTGTCCGCATCCCAGCCGTCGAAGGCGATGCGGTAGTTGTCGCGCTTGTTGAGGATGGTCTCCCACGACAGCCCGGCCTGCGCGCCTTCGAGGTTGAGCATCTCGAACAGCGTGATCTCGTCGTGGCAGGGCACGCCCCACTCGTGGTCGTGGTAGGCGAGGTAGCGCGGATTGGCCATGTTGGCCCAGGTGCAGCGGGTCGGGTTCATGGCGCCAGTATAAACCCGCCCGGCCGTGAGAATAGCCTGGTCAGGCGGGGGCGTTCATGCGGGAACGTCGATGCCGGCACGCTGCAGCAGCGCCTGGTTACGTTTCGACAAGTGCATCACCTGCAGGTGCTTGCCCGCTTTTTCGTAGCGCTCGTACAGGCTCTCCATGGCGGCGATGGCCGAGTGGTCCGCCATGTGCAGGTGGCGGCAGTCGAGGACGACACGCGCCGGGTCGGTCGACGGCGCGAACAGTTCCTGGAAATGGGCCGCCGAAGCGAAGAACAGCGTGCCGTGCGGCCGGTAGGTGCGCACGCCGGGTTCGCCGTCGTCGACCTCGGCCCGCATCTCCAGCGCGTGCTGCCAGGCGAAGGCGAGCGCGGCGATCACGATGCCGCACATGACGGCAACGGCGAGATCGGTGAACACGGTGATGACGGTGACGGCGACGATGACGATCGCGTCCTGCTTCGGCACCTTGCCCAGCACGCGCAGCGAGCCCCAGGCAAAGGTTTCCTGCGCCACCACGAACATCACGCCGACCAGGGCCGCCAGCGGGATATGGGCGATCAGCGGCGACAGGAACAGCACGAACAGCAGGATCATCACGCCGGCCACAAGGCCGGACAGGCGCGAGCGGCCGCCCGAACTCAGGTTGATCATGGTCTGGCCGATCATGGCGCAGCCGCCCATGCCGCCGAACAGCCCGGAGGCGATGTTGGCGGCGCCGAGCGCGATGCATTCGCGGTTCGGCTGGCCGCGGGTGTTGGTGATGTCGTCGGTCAGGTTGAAGGTCAGCAGCGTCTCCAGCAGGCCGACCATCGCCATCAGCGACGCATAGGGCAGGATGATGCGCAGCGTGTCCATCGTCAGCGGCACGGTCGGAATGTGCAGTGCCGGCAGGCCGCCGGCCATCTGCGCCAGGTCGCCCAGGGTCCGGGTCGGCAGATGGAGGCCATAGCCGAGCAGGCCGACACCGAGGATGGCGACCAGCGCCGGCGGGACGGCCTTCGTCAGGCGCGGCAGCAGGTACACGATGGCCATGGTCAGCGCGACCAGTCCGCACATGATCAGCAAGGGCGTGCCCTGCAGCCACTGCTCGCCCTGCGGCGTCTTCGCGCGGAAGTGTTCCAGCTGCGCCATCGCGATGACGATCGCCAGGCCGTTGACGAAGCCGAGCATGACCGGATGCGGCACCATGCGGATCAGCTTGCCGAGCCGGAGCAGGCCGAACACCGCCATCAGGATGCCGCCGAGGACGACCGTGGCCAGCAGGTACTGCACGCCATGCTGCGCGACGAGGGCGACGATCACGACCGCCATCGAACCGGCCGCGCCGGAAATCATGCCGGGCCGGCCGCCGAAGATGGCGGTCAGCGCGCAGATGATGAAGGCGCCGTACAAGCCCATCAGCGGATTGAGCTGGGCGACCAGGGCGAAGGCGATGCATTCGGGGACCAGCGCAAACGAAGTGGTGAGGCCGGCGAGCAGGTTTTTTTGCGGGTTCGAGAACCATTCTTCTCGAAGGGATTTACTTATCATGAATGACGATCCGAAATCGGGACGTGCCTGGCCGGGCCATGCACGCGGTTAATCGAGCGGAGGCTCTCGAAGCGCTGCGCCGCAGCTGCGCCTTGCCGAAGCGGGTTTGCATGCGCGAACAATCGATGTCGAATGCGCGCGCAAGCCGAAGCGAAGCGCGCACCCATGCCTGGGAACCTCCGTATTGGAAGCCGTGGTGAACGGTCGGGAGGTTCGTGTGCTTTACATGGGTCTGGGGAGAGAGGCTCGACAATCCAGGGACCCGGCTTGGGTCCGCTGAGGCAGCCCGCATTATACAAGATGGATTCGCAGGACCGGCCCGGCCTGCCGGAACACCGGCTGCAGCCGATGTGACAAGGCGCGCATGTGCGCGGGCAGCGCACGTGCCAGGCTGGATCGATGCACACCCTGACCATGACCCTATCCAGGCTCGCACGCGCACGCGCCCTTCGCGCACTCGCGCTCGCCGCCGCATGTTGCCCGTCCGCTCACGCCGCCGACGTCCTGCCCGCCCACCTGGTCGGCACCTGGGGCACGGCGCCATCGCTGTACGACGGTACGACCGGGCAAAGCCACCTGCACTTCCAGGCGGACGGCTTCGGCGTTGCGGTCGGTTCGACGCCGCCCACCGTGCGCACGGATGGCGTGGACGATGGCAAGCCGGCACCGCGCGCCGTGATCGGCTTCGGCCTGCGCGTACGGCTGGACGGCGAGGTGCTGGTCGCGCAACCCTTCCTGCCGGGGCAGCCGGCCCAGGCAATGCCGCCGCCCTACCGCTGCCGCTACGACGCGGCCGGCCCGACCCTCACCTGCAGCGTACCGACCGGCGGCCAGGCCTTGTCCCTCAAGCGCTACCACGACACGCTACCCGACGAAGTCGCGACGATGATCGAGGGCCTGCGCCAGCAGGCCAGGACGACTACATCGTCGGGCCCGCCATGAGCTAACCTGGCGCAATGGACGCGCGCCGGCGGCGACCGTCCGATGGTGCCGACCCATGGTATTTGCGCCAGATCCGGCGCAGGTGCCGGGCCGAACCGAATCCGGCGCGTTCGGCGATCGCTTCCATGTCGAGCGAGGACTGGTCGAGCAACTCGCGGGCCATGGCGACCCGCAGCCGATGCAGGTGGTCCAGCGGACTGGCGCCGGTGTACTCCTGGAACAAGCGCGACAAATGACGCGTGCTGCTGCATGCGACCTGCGCCATGTGTTCCACGCTCCAGTCGCGCACCGGGTCGGCGGCCATCGCGTCCTGCACGCGATGCAGGCCGGGGTGCAGGTGGTTGCGGCCGGTCAGCCAGGGCGACAGCTGGGGGTCGCCGCCGGCCCGCCGCATATAGATCACCATGCTGCGGGCGACCGCACAGGCGATGCGCGGGCCGGACAGGTCGGCCAGCATGTGCAGGATCATGTCGATGCCTGCGGTAATGCCGGCGCTGGTACTGACGTGGCCGTCCGATACGTACAAGCGGTTTTCCAGGACCTTCGCCCGTGGCGCCGCCGCACGCAGCGTATTGCACAGGGAATGGTGCGTCGTGCATTGACGGCCGTCGAGCAAACCGGCAGCGCCCGCGAACAGCGCGCCGGAGCAGACGCACATCAGGCGGCACGCCGAGGGCGCGACCACCCGCTTCAGCCAGGCGACGACGGCATCGCGGTCGGCGGTGGCCCTGGCGCGCGCTGCGCTATCGACCCGGGTGCCGACACCGACCAGGACCACGATCGTATCGTCCGGCAGCACGTCGGGCAGCGGCGCCACATCCGCCAGCGGCAAGCCGATCGAAGTCTGGACCGGTGAGGATGGCGCGACATAACGCAGTTCGAACCGTGGCGGCACGCAGCCCACCTCGTCCGGGTCGAGTTGCGATGCCAGGCGCAGCGCCTCGGCCGGGCCGGCGAGGTCGAGCATCAAGGCATTGTGCGACAGCACGAACAGAACCGGTACGGCCGCCGGCTCACCGTCAAGGGCTAGGTCAAAGGCTGCGGCAGGCGCTGCTTTACTCATCGGCGATCCATCCTCGGGAATCGGTCAGTCGGATACGGCGGCGCCCTCGATGGCCTCGGCAACCGTCGCGATACGGGCGAAACGGCCTTCGAGCACCAGTTCGGTACGCTCGCGGATCTCGGCGGTCGTATACATGCGGCCGCTGCGCGCGTGCCGCATCGGAAAGCTCAAGGTCGCCTCGCTCACGTAATCCACCTGGAAACCACTGTCGGACGCATGCCGGGCCGTGGTTTCACAGCATTGCTCGGTACGGATGCCGCTGACGATCAGGCGCTGGATGCCGCGCGAGACCAGCCACGCCATCAGCCCGGTGCCCGCCAAGGCGCTATGGTACTGCTTATGGAAAGTCGCGTCGGGCTCGATCGACAAGCCTTCCAACGTGCGCACGTTCCCGGACGCGAGCGAAAACGGCCCCTGCGCCTCGACGTGGAAGATCTGCACCACGGGCATGCCGCGGTGCGCGCAGCCGTCGACCAGGGCCTGCTGCCGGGCCACATAGCCGGGCAGGTCGGCCTCGGACCAATAGGGACGATGGCGGAACGATTCCTGGGCATCGATGACGATCAGGGCGGTGGTCTGGGGCATGAGCTGTTTCTCCTTGTGCATCCTGCTGTGTGATGGATGCATCGATCTTAAGGAGCCGCAGGCTTTCAGGACAGGCGTGAAGCGGACCAGTCGCGGACAGATCGGGACATGCGGTGGCCGGCAGGCGCTAGGCGCAGCCCGCCACCAGCAGCACCGGCACCGCATTCCAGCACACCGCCACCAGCGACAGCACGGCAAACAAGAAGCCGGCCCACTCCAGCAACCCGGCGTCGCGCCGCGCCGGCACGCCGCGCGCGCGCCAGGCCAGCCAGGCGCAGGCCAGCAGCGCCAGCACGGTGGCGGCGCCCAGCAGCGTGCGGTCCGGCCCGCCGGCGCGCATCGCCGCCGGCGTGCACTGGGTTGCGGCCAGGCCGTAGCAGAAGGCGAAGTGCAGCAGCCACACCAGCAGCGGCAGGATGCCGCGCAGCAGGCGCCGGAAAAAATGTTCGCTGGCGTGGTTGGCGGTCGTCATGGCTAGTCCATCAGCAGCGGCACCAGGCGCACCGCCGACAGCCAGGCGATGCCCTGCAGCGTCGTGTAGTGCCAGACCAGGGCGATGTTGTCGAGCGTGGCGCGGCTGCGCGCGCCCAGGTGGCCGCGCCAGGCGCGCAGCGCCAGGTAGGGCGCCAGGATCGCCAGCAGCACGATATGCAGACCCTGGTAGCCGGCCAGGGCCGCCACCGCGGCCGCCCAGGCGCTGGCGTCGGGCGCCAGGTCGGCGGCGCGCAGGCCGTGCAAATCGACGCCGAACGAGGCCACGGCGCAGGCCAGCGCCGCCAGCACCAGCCAGGGCAGGCGCCGGCGGCCGAGGGAACGCGTGGCCAGCCACACCAGCACGGAGCCGGCGGCCAGCAGCCCCGCCGACAGCCAGGCCAGCGCCAGCGGCGGCAGCGTGCTGCCCGGCGGCGGGCAGACCTGCAGCCGCATCGAGATGTGAAGATAAGCAAAAGCGAACGAGGCGAAGATGCTGGCGTCGACCACCAGCATGATGATGGTGGCCCACCACGAGTGCGAGGCGGTGCCGGTGGCGCCGACCGGCAACGTCAGCCCGCTGGCCACCTCGGCCTCGGTCTGCGGCACCGCACGGTCGGATTGCCACAGCCAGCCGATGGTGGCCGCGATCGCCGCCAGGCCGCAGGTCCAGGCCAGCCAGCTCAGCTTCATGGTCAGCAGCAAGAAGAAGCCGGCGGTGCCGGCGGCGGCCACCAGCGGCAGCCAGCCGTCGCCGGGCAGCACCAGCAGGTAGGTCGGGCGCGCACCCACCGGGCTGGTGGCGATGGTTTCGCGGCGGCCGGTGGCGGTCTGCGGCAGGTAGTGCGCGCCCTCCTCCACCTCGCGCGCCAGCGTCGGCTGGTCCCACAGCGGATTGGTGGCGGTCACGCGCGGGATGCTGCGGTTGCCGTAGTCCTCGGAGGTCAGCCATTCCAGCGTGGAGGCGTTCCACGGATTGCCGACGCGGCGCTCGTCGCGGCGCAGGGTGCGCACGGCATCCACGGCAAACAGCGCCACGCCGGCCGCGAACACGAAGGCGCCCACGCTGGACAGCAGGTTCAGGCCGTTCCAGCCGAGGTCCGGCGCATAGGTGTAGACGCGGCGCGGCATGCCCAGCAGGCCGGTGATGTGCATCGGGAAGAAGGACAGGTTGAAGCCGCCGAACATCAGCCAGAACACCCAGCGCGCCCAGGTCTCGGACAGGCGGTTGCCGTTGATGAGCGGGATCCAGTAGTACATGGCGGCGAACACCGGGAACACCATTCCGCCGATCAGCACGTAGTGCAGGTGGGCGACGATGAAATAGGTGTCGTGCACCTGCCAGTCGAACGGGATCACCGCCACCATCACGCCGGTGAGGCCGCCCAGCACGAAGATGAACATGAAGCCGAGCAGGAACAGGGTCGGCGCGCCGCGCTGCACGCTGCCCTTCCACAGCGTGCAGATCCAGGCGAATACCTGGATCGCGGTCGGCACCGCCACCGCCATGCTGGCCGCCGACACGAAGCTCATCTCGAGCACGCCCAGGCCGGCGGTGAACATGTGGTGGGCCCACAGGCCGAAGCTGAACACGCCGACGCCGACCAGCGCGGCGATCACGGCGCGCCGTGCGACCAGGGGC
>Ga0308170_10000960_pt1 | contig 30742 bp, 24 predicted proteins | sample PhyBR2_2_FD_202136 | JGI IMG/M metagenome (GOLD analysis project Ga0308170, IMG submission 202136) | Phyllosphere microbial communities from UC Gill Tract Community Farm, Albany, California, United States - DLSLSB.R2 | ecosystem: Host-associated > Plants > Phyllosphere > Unclassified | place...
CCGGCCAGGACGGCGCCTATCTGGCGCAACTGCTTCTCGAAAAAGGCTACCACGTCACCGGCACCTATCGCCGTTCGAGCTCAGTCAATTTCTGGCGCATGGATGAGCTCGGCGTTACCACGCATCCAAACCTGTCGCTGGTCGAATACGACCTGACCGACCTGGCTTCGAGTATCCGCCTGCTTGAAACGGCGCAGCCAAGCGAGGTCTACAACCTGGCCGCGCAAAGTTTTGTCGGCGTGTCGTTCGACCAGCCGCTGGCCACCGCATCGATTACCGGCCTGGGCGCGGTCCACCTGCTCGAGGCGATCCGCATCGTCAACTCCAGGATCCGCTTCTACCAGGCGTCGACGTCGGAAATGTTCGGCAAGGTGCAGGCGATCCCGCAGATCGAAGAGACCCCGTTTTACCCACGCAGCCCGTACGGCGTGGCCAAACTGTACGCACACTGGATGACGATTAATTACCGCGAGTCGTATGACATCTTCGGTTCGTCGGGCATCCTGTTCAACCACGAGTCGCCACTGCGCGGCCGCGAGTTCGTCACGCGCAAGATCACCGATACCGTCGCCAAGATCAAGCTGGGCAAGCAGGACGTGCTCGAGCTGGGCAATATGGATGCCAAGCGCGACTGGGGTTTTGCCAAGGAATACGTCGAAGGCATGTGGCGCATGCTGCAGGCCGACAAGCCTGACACCTATGTGCTGGCCACCAACCGCACCGAGACCGTACGCGATTTCGTCAACATGGCCTTCAAGGCGGTCGACGTGACGCTCGACTGGAGCGGCAGCGGCGACAACGAAGTGGCCCACTGCACCGCCAGCGGCAAGCAACTGGTGCGCGTCTCGCCGAAGTTCTACCGTCCTGCCGAAGTCGAGCTGCTCATTGGCAATCCGGCCAAGGCCAGGCGCGAGCTGGGTTGGGAACCGAAGACCACGCTCGAAGAGCTGTGCCAGATGATGGTCGATGCCGACCTGCGTCGCAACGAACTGGGCTTCTCGTTCTGATATGACGCGCATGGCCACGGACGACACCCTGCTGCGTGAAGGGGAAGGGCGGCGCGCCCTGATCACGGGCCTGCGCGGCTTTACCGGGTACTACCTGGCGCAAGAGCTGACGGCCGCCGGCTACCGCGTGTTTGGCACCGTGATGCCGGGCGAGGAGGTCGGCACCGACATGTTCGCGGTGGATCTGTGCGACCGCGATGCCGTTACTGCGATGGTCGCCGAGGTGCAGCCCGATGTCGTGGCGCACCTGGCCGGCATTGCGTTTGTCGGGCACGCCAACGTTGAAGCCATCTACCGCGTCAATGTGGTGGGCACGCGCAATCTGCTCGAGGCACTTGCTGCCGGCAGTCACCGGCCAACCAGCGTGCTGCTGGCGTCGTCGGCCAACATCTACGGCAATGCCAGTGTGCCCGTCATCGATGAAGATGTGACGCCGGCACCGGCCAACGATTACGCGGTGAGCAAGCTGGCCATGGAATACATGGCGCGCCTGTGGATGGACAAGTTGCCGATCACGATCGTGCGACCGTTCAACTATACCGGCGTGGGGCAGGCGGAGAATTTCCTGCTGCCGAAAATCGTCTCGCATTTCCGCCGCAACGAAGCGCGCATCGAACTGGGCAATCTGGCCATCGCGCGCGATTTCTCCGATGTGCGCATGGTGGCGCGTGCCTACCGTCGCATCCTGGCGGCAGCGCCGGCCGGCGAAGCGTTCAACGTCTGCTCGGGCACGCCGCACTCGCTGTCGAACGTCATCGAGATGATGGGCGAGATCGCCGGCTACCGCATCGACGTGCAGGTCAACCCGGCCTTTGTGCGCGCCAACGACGTGCTGCAACTGACTGGCAGCAACCGCAAGCTGACTGCCGTGGTGGGCGACCTGGCCCCGACGCCACTGTACGAGACCTTGCGCTGGATGTACCTGGCGTGAATGCCGCAGCGATCAACGTCGGCCTCGGGACGACCATGATCGAACCGGGCCTGACGGGCGGCCGCCTCGATGGCATCGGCGTCTATACCAACGCCTTGCTGCGCCACCTGCCGGCCAGCGGCTGCGCTGTCACGCCGTGGTCCTGGCCGCGCGCGCGCGGCGCAGCCACTGACATCAGTGTCGGCCAGGCCTTTCCTTATTCCTTTGAAACAGCCACGCTGCTCGACGTGGTCACGCCGGCGGTGCACCGCGTCCACATGCCGCTCGACGTGTTCCATGTGACCGACTACCGCGTGGTGCGCATGGATTGTCCGGTCGTGGCCAGTCTGCACGACGCGCTGCCGATCAAGCACCCGGAGTGGTGCAATCCGCGCTTGCGTGCGCTGAAAAACTGGCTGCAGGCCAGGGCCGCGCGCAAGGCCGATCACGTGATCGCGCTGTCGCACTTTGCCATTCCCGAGCTGGTCGAGTGCTTCGGCATCGACGAGCGGCGCGTGACGGTGGTGCCGTGCGGCGTCGACGAAAGCTGGCTGACGCCGCCCGCGCCGGAGGCCACGCGCGCCACGCTGGCGGCCTACAAACTGCAGGCGGGCTATTTTTTGTTCGTGGGTACGCTGCAGCCGCGCAAGAATGTCGAGCGCCTGCTGGCCGCCTGGCTGATGCTGCCGGCGGCCGTGCGCGCCGAGCGCGCGCTGGTGATCGTCGGCGCGCCCGGCAGCCGCAGCGAGGCCCTGGTGGCCAGCATGGCGGCGGCGCGCGCGGCGGGCGAGAACCTCATCTGGCTCGATCGCCTGACCGACCAGGAACAATTGCGCCACCTGTACGCCGGCGCCGGCGTGTTCGTCTTCCCCTCGCTGTACGAAGGCTATGGCATTCCGGTGCTCGAAGCGTTTGCCTCGAACGTGCCGGTGGTGGCATCCAACACGACCTCGCTGCCCGAAGTGGCGGGCGATGCAGCCTTGCTGGTCGACCCATTGTCGGTGGGCGAACTGGCCGAGGCCATGCGCACGCTGGCACAGGACACTGTCGCGCGCACGCGCTGCATCGCGGCAGGGCGTGCACGTGCCGAACAACTGACATGGCAAAACACCGCACGCCTGACGGCAAATGTGTACCGAGCCGTACTTTCGCAGTAAGCTGAGTTGATTATGCGCGTCCTTCATTTTTACAAGACCTACCATCCGGATTCAGTGGGCGGCGTCGAACAGGTGATCCGCCAGATGGCCGTGGGCACCGGGCGCCTTGGCGTGACCAATACCGTGCTGTCGCTGTCGCGCCACCAGAACCTCGCGCCGTTCGAGTTCGAGGGCCATATGGTGCACCGCGTCCCGCTCAATGCCGAGATTGCGTCCAATGCCATCTCGGTCCAGTCGATTGGCGCGCTGGCGCGCCTGGCGCGTGACGCCGACGTCGTGCACTACCACTTCCCGTGGCCGTTCATGGACCTGGCGCATTTCATGGCGCGCGTGAACAAGCCGACGGTGGTCACGTACCACTCCGACATCGTGCGCCAGCGACACTTGCTGCGCTTGTACCAGCCGCTCAAGCACCGCTTCCTGCGCAGCGTCGACGCCATCGTCGCGACCTCGCCCAATTACTTGGGCTCGTCGACCGTGCTGGCGCGCTATCCGGGCAAGACCAGCGTGATCCCGTTCGGCCTGGACCGCACCACCTACCCGCAGCCCGACCCCGATCGCCTGGCGCACTGGCGCGAGCGGGTCGGTCCCAAGTTTTTCCTGTTCGTGGGCGTGCTGCGCTATTACAAGGGCCTGCACATCCTGCTCGAGGCAGCCGCCGGCACCGACTACCCGGTCGTCATCGTCGGTGCGGGGCCGATCGAGCAAGAGCTCAAGGAACAAGCTGCGCGCCTGGGCCTGAAGAACGTCCTGTTCGTCGGCGCGATCGACGAACCCGATAAAGCCGCGCTGCTGACGCTGTGCTACGCGGTATCGTTCCCGTCGCACCTGCGCTCGGAAGCATTCGGCATCTCGCTGCTCGAAGGCGCGATGTACGGCAAGCCCATGATCTCGAGCGAGATCGGCACCGGCACCACGTACATCAACATCGATGGCGATACGGGCCTGGTGGTCCCGCCATCGGACGCGCTGGCATTGCGCGCCGCGATGCGCACGCTGTGGGACAACCCCGAACTGGCACGCACGATGGGCCGGCGCGCCGCCGCACGCTTCGAAGAGCTGTTCACGTCCGAACAAATGGCCGCCAACTACACCGCGCTCTACCACGACCTGATCGCCCGCCGCGCCACCGGCACAAGCACCGCCGCGCTTGACCAAACCAGCGCAGTTTTGCCGCAGACGAAAGTCTGAGACACCGCATCACCCGCGATCGGCAACGCCGATCGCATCCCCAATCACGGTCAGCAACGCAATTTCATTCTCAAAAGCTCTTGAAAAACAATTAGGGTCAGAGTCGAATTGTTTGACAACTTTGAGGAATTGCCCATTAATTCGACTCTGACCCTAATTAATTTCTGCCAGTTTGGCGTGTAATTTGATGCTCTAAAAAAATTCAATTACCGACGGCATCAGAAACGCTGCGCACCGTCGAAAAAGCCCCAAAAACAATTAGGGTCAGAGTCAAATTGTTTGGCAACTTTGGGTAATTGCCCAACAATTCTACTCTGACCCTAATTGGGTTTTGGGGTCAGGTGGTTTCGGCCCAGCGGGTGCGGATTTCGCGGATGGCGGGGAGGCGGGTGGTGAAGAGGTCGACTAGCTGGGGGTCGAAGTGGCGGCCTTTCTGGTCGTGCAGGAAGGCGATGGCATCGTCTTCGGTCCAGGCTTTCTTGTAGGGCCGCACCGAGGTCAGGGCGTCGAAGACGTCGGCGATGGCCACGATGCGGCCCACCAGCGGGATCGCTTCGCCGGCCAGGCCGTTCGGGTAGCCACTGCCATCGTATTTTTCGTGGTGCGTGAGCGCGATATTGCGCGCCAGTGCCAGCATGCCGCTGGTGTGTTCGCCGATGATCTCGGCGCCGATCGTCACGTGGCTTTGCATGATCTTCCATTCGTCGGCGTCGAGCGGTCCCGGTTTTTGCAGGATGCGATCCGGGATGCCGATCTTGCCCACGTCGTGCATGGGCGCTGCGTGCAGGAGGTCGTCCGCTTCCAGCTCGTTCAGGCCGGCCGCGATGCCGAGAACGCGCGAAAAGTGGCTCATGCGGATCACGTGCAGGCCGGTCTCGTTGTCCTTGTACTCGGCGGCCAGGCCCAGGCGCTGCACGATCTCCAGGCGGCTCGCGCGCAGCGCCTCCATGCGCACCAGCGACAGGTGGGTGCGCACGCGCGCGCGCACCACCGGCGGGCTGACCGGCTTGGTGATGTAGTCGACGGCGCCGGCCTCGAACCCTTCGATCTCGTCGGCAGTCTCGGTCAGGGCGGTCACGAAAATCACCGGTACCGAGGCCGTGGCCGGATGCGCTTTCAATGCCGCGCACACTTCGTAGCCCGACATCCCCGGCATCATCACGTCCAGCAGCACCAGGTCGGGCTGCTCCTGGCGCACCAGTTCGAGCGCGCGGGCGCCATCCTTGGCAAACAGCAGGCGATAGTGGTCCTGCAGGATCTGGCGCAGCAGCTGCAGGTTGCTGGCTTCATCGTCGACGGCCAGGATCAGTGGCCGGGTATTGGGTTGGTTCATGCGGAAGGATCGTTGGTGGCGTCGCCAGGCGCGCCGTCAGAGGGTTCGTCCCCGAGGATGGCCATGACGGCCTCCAGATGGTCGAGGGCGAGATCGAAGTCGAAATCGGCGATGGCCGACTGTACCTGTACGACGCGGGTGATGACCGGGTGAGCGGCCAGCGCCACGGCCAGGCTGGTCATGGCGCCGTCGTTCAGGGCGCCGCGGCGCAGCGCTTCAAGCAGCACGCCGCCAGCGCGCCGTGCACGCGCCAGGTCGACTGTGCTGCCTGACGCCGTCGTCGCTGGCATGACGGCGACGTTGCCGATCGCGGCCAGCGCCGCCTCGAGCGCCTGCGTTGCCACGCCCAGCGCATCGGCGGCATGCCGCTCGTCGGTCGGCACCGCGTTGGTTGCCTGCTCCAGCGTGGCCAGTGCATCGGACAAGCGCTCCAGGCCGACGTTGGCAGCAGCGCCGCGTACCTTGTGCGCGAGCATGCGCAGCTGCACGTGATCGCCGCCGGCGGCATGCAGGCGCATCGCGCCGTCCAGCTGCGCGTACTGGCGGTGGAAGTGTTCGAGCGCCTCGCTATAGGCGTCTTCACGGTTGCTCCAGCGATGCAGGCCGGCGCGCCGGTTGAGCACTTCGCGCGGCGCCGTCGATATGGCGGCAGCATCGACCGGCACACCGCCTTCCAGGCCAAGCACGCGCGCGATCTCGTGCGACAGGGCGAACCAGTCGACCGGCTTGCTGGCAAAGCCGTCCATGCCCGCATCCACGCTGGCCTGGCGGTGCTCGGCCAGCACGCTGGCGGTCATCGCGATCACCGGCAGGCGCGTCGTTCCATGGCGCGCCTCATGGTCGCGGATGGCGCGGGTCGCGGCCAGGCCATCCATCACCGGCATCTGAAAGTCCATCAGCGCCACGTCGTACTCGCCGCTGGTGGCCAGTTCGACGATTGCGCCGCCGTCGCGCGCGGCCGTCATCGTATGGCCGCGGCGCGTCATCAACAGCTGCATCAGTTCGAGATTCTGCGGCACGTCGTCGGCCACCAGCACGCGCAGTGGCGGCAGCACGGCGGCGCTGCGCACACGCGGCGCCTGATTCCCGAAGCGCGCCAGGATCAGCGGCACGCGCACGTGGAACGTCGCACCCTGGCCCGGCGTACTCTCGGCCCAGATCCGCCCGCCCATCAGCTCGACGAGCTGCTTGCTGATCGTGGTGCCAAGACCGGTGCCGCCGAAGCGGCGCGTCATCGACGCGTCGGCCTGCGTGAACGGATCGAAGATCGCGGCCAGGCGGTCGGGCGCGATGCCGATGCCGGTATCGATCACGGCGATGCACAGCTGGTCGCCGTCAGCGCCCACGGTCAGGGTCACGCCGCCGGTGGCGGTGAACTTGATGGCGTTGTCGAGCAGATTGGTGAGCACCTGGCGCATGCGCAGCTCGTCGCCGCGCAGGCCGGTGGGCAGCGCCGGGTCGTACTGGATGTCCAGGTGCAGACCCTTGGCGCGCGCATTGGCCGCCAGCGTCGACGACAGTTCATCGATCAGGGACAGCAGGTTGAAGTCGTTCTGTTCGAGTTCGACCGCGCCTTTTTCGAGCTTGGCCGTGTCGAGGATTTCATTGAGCAGTCGCAGCAGGGCGCGGCCGGCGCTGCGCACGGTGTCCAGGTGGCGGCGCTGTTCGAGATTGAGTTCACCATCGAGCAGCACGTCGGTAAAGCCCAGGATCGAATTCATCGGCGTGCGGATCTCGTGGCTCATATTGGCCACGAAGGTGGCGCGGGCGGCCGCGGCCTGTTCGGCCTTCTCCTTGGCGCAGCGCAGCGCTTCTTCCATCTCGCGCCGTTCGGTAATATCGAGGATAACGCCATCGAGGTACTGGACGTTGCCTGCATCGTCATGCACGCTGTTGCCGTTTTCCCAGAGCCAGCGCACGCTGCCGTCGGCGTGCAGCAGGCGGTATTCAACCAGGTAGGGGCGGTCTTCGCGCATCGCGGCGCTGGTTTCCTTGCCCACCCGCAGGCGGTCTTCGGCATGGATCATCGCGCCGAACACGCGGCGCGGCGGGCTGCCCAGGAAGTCGCGCGCCGGGTAGCCGGTCACGCGTTCGACCGCATCGCTGATGAAGATCATCGGCCACTCTTCGTTGATCGCACTGCGGTACGAGATGCCCGGAATATTGCCGATCAGGGAGCGGAACTGCTGCTCGCTGGCCTGCAGCGCGCTTTCCATTGCGCGCCGCTCGCTGATGTCGGTGACGAAGCAGACGAACAGGTCCTGCTCGCCCAGGCGTGCATGGCCGATCGCGCCGCGTACCGGAACTTCGTGGCCATCCTTGTGCAGGCACCAGGTCTCGGTGCTGGTGTTGATGCCTTCGAGACTGCCACGCGCCAGCACGGTCAGCACATTGAAACTGGCGGTGCGACCGCGCTCGGTGAGCAGCAGTGCGATGCTGCGCCCGACGATCTCGCCGCGGCGCCAGCCGAAGATGCGCTCGGCCGAGGCATTGAATTCGGTGATGATGCCGTCGCGCCCGACCGTGATCACGCCATCGACGGTGGTGGTGAGCAGGGCGCGCATCCAGGCTTCGCTGCGCGAGAGATCATGGAACATCTGGCGATAGCGCAGCAGGCCGTTCACCCCCAGCACGGCCACCGACAGCGCCACCGTGGTCACCGTGATCGACAGCGCCAGAAAGCCGCTGTTGGCGTCGGCCGCGCCGCCCGGATCGACCGTGCCCGAAAAGCGCGCAGCGGCCATGCCGGTGTAATGCATGCCGGCGATCGCGCACCCCATCACGCAGGCCGACACCAGCAGGCGGCGCGATTCGGACACCGACTGGAAGCGCGACAGGCCGTGGCGCACGCTCAGGGCCAGCGTGGCCAGGATCACGGCCACCAGGATCGAGACCGCGAACGTGAACGGATCGTAGTGCAGCGACAGGCGCATGCGCATGCCGTCCATGCCGGCATAGTGCATGGCGCCGATGCCGGCGCCGACCAGCACACCGCCCACCAGCAGATGCGACAGGCGCAGTTCGGGACGCGAGATCAGGCTCAGCGCCACCCACGAGGCGCCAATGCTGGGCAGCGCCGACAGCAGCGTCGTCCAATGGTCGTAATGCACCGGCGTGCACAGGTCGAAGGCCAGCATGCCGATGAAGTGCATCGCCCAGACCCCGGCGCCGAGCGCCAGGCTGCCCGTGCCGAGCGCGATGGCGCGGTGCGACGGATGGGCGTTGGCCTGGCCGGTCACCTGCAACCCCATCCACGACGAGAAGATCGCCACCAGCAGCGACAGCGCCACCAGGGTAGGGTCGTACATCCCGTACGTCAGCAGGGATGGATCTTCAGGGACGGCGAACGAAGGCAGCATAATGAAGGTCAGGTTGTTTCTAAGTAAATAAAAATTCCACAGTGCATGTTTTAAAGTATCGCATTTTCCGAATTTACTGTGTTGTTACGCGTGAGAATGCTGGACGAATTGTTGTGTTTTGTCGCGTCCAAGCGACCATCTCAGGCTGTTCATTGCGTGAAAATCATGCTCACTGGTATGCTGGGGACGCGGCAAGGTACGTCCCGGCGCCCTTGCGTCCATGTCGGCGGCAGTTATCTCAAGAGAATCAAATGCGATTTCGGCAACTCTGCATTGGCATTGCCATCCTGTCGGGCAGCGCGTCGTCAATGACCGCAGCAGCCCCGCCGGCCGTGCCTTACCTGTCGATCGCCACCGAGAGCTCGGGGCCGTCGAGCATGCTCGAAGACGGCCGTGTGGTCGGCATTGCCACCGACAAGATCCGGGTTGTCATGGAACGGGCCGGCGTCACGTACGACATCACGCTGCTGCCCTGGAAACGCGCGTACGCGGCCGCACTGCAGCAGGCCAACGGCTGCGTGTACTCCGCCAGCCGCACGCCCGAACGGGAAGCCCTGTTCAAGTGGATCGGGCCGACCGACGAGGCGCAGTGGGTGCTGATGGGGCGCGCCGACCGGACCTGGCGCATCGCCAGCCTGGACGATGCGCGCGGCCTGCGCATCGGCACCTATGCCGGCGATGCGCGCGACACCTATCTGCGCAGCCGCGGCCATGTCGTCGACACGTCACCCCACGACATGCTCAATCCACCCAAGCTGCTGCAAGGCCGCATCGACCTGTGGGCCGCCAGCTGGCGCGCTGGCAGCGACGTGCTGGTCAGAAATGGCTGGGACAAGCAGATCGTGCCGGTGTTCGTATTCAACCAGGTCGCCGTCTACCTGGCCTGCAACCGGGCCGTGCCCGATGCACTGGTCAAGCGCCTCAATGCCGCGTTTGAAGCGATCGAGCGCGACGGCACAGCACGCGCCATCGAGCGGCGCTACGAGCGGCGTGCCAGTGCACGGTGACAGGGCCGTTGGTTTGACTTATAGTGCGTCATGATTGTCGTCAATCAAGCGAAATTGGCTTTCGCGACGCTGTTGACGCTACTTTTTGCAAGTACACGATTTCACTAGGCTGCAATGGACACACTCGAGCAATTTGTCGAAAAATTCAAGAACGCGGTCGACTTCCAGGACGATGTGCACCTGACCGGCGACACCAATCTCAAGACGCTGGCCGAATGGGATTCGCTGGCGGCGCTGGGCGTAATCATCATGTTCGACATGGAGTACGACAAGGCCATCACCGGCAAGGACCTGGTCGAATGCCAGCTCGTGAGCGACGTCTACAAACTGGTCGGCTGACCCCATGACCCAGGCGACCATCCGCAACGTGCGTTACGCCGGCATGGCGTCCTGCGTGCCACGGCGCGTGCTGTCCAACCTGAACGACTGCCCGCCGCAGATCAGGAGCGCGCGCGAGCGGGTGGTGCGCAATATCGGCATCGAGACGCGCCGCATCTGCCCCGAATGGCAAACCTTCTCGGACCTGGCCTTCGATGCCACTGAGCGCCTGCTGGCCGAGCTGCAGTGGAACAAGGACGAGATCGACGCGCTGATCGTCATCACCCAGTCGCCCGACTACCTGATCCCGGCCACCGCCATCATTCTGCAGGACCGCCTGGGTTTGAAGCCCGGCACGATCGCCTTCGACATCAACCTGGGCTGTTCGGCTTATGCCTTCGGCCTGCACGTACTGGGCGCCATGATGGCCTCGGGCGGCATCAGGAAGGCGCTGCTGCTGGTGGGCGACAAGGCCGCCACCGTGATCGAGCCGTTGTTCTCGGACGCCGGCACCGCGACGGCACTGGAATACGATCCGGCTGCACCGCCGATGTACTTCGACCTCAATAGCGACGGCAGCGGTTACCGCGCCATCATGCTGCCAGCGGGCGGGCATCGCGAGCCGATCGGCCCGCAGCATCTGGTGCCGTACAAGGACGAGGACGGGATCCTGCGCAGCCCGGCCGCACTGGTACTCGATGGCCCGGCGGTGCTGAGCTTCTCGACCCAGCGCGTACCGCCGGCCGTGCGCGATCTGCTGGCGTATGCCGATTGCCCGATCGAGGCTGTCGACTACTTCATCTTCCACCAGGCCAACCGGATGATCAACGACACCATCCGCAAGAAGCTTGGCCTCCCGGTCGAGAAGGTGCCGTCGACGCTGCACGACTTCGGCAATACCAGCGGGGCCTCGATCCCCGTGACGATGACGGCGCGCCTGCGCGAAGTCCTCCAGAGCGGCAAGCACAAGGTGTTGATGTCGGGCTTCGGCATCGGCCTGTCGTGGGGCAGCTGCATCGTCGACATCGACCGCGCGGTGTTTCCGGTACTGGTCGAATCATGAGTGCATCGCCGTTCAGCCTTGCGGGCCGGACGATCCTGATCACCGGCGCGTCGTCGGGCATCGGCGAAGCCACGGCCCGCCTGTGCGCAGCCATGGGCGCGCGCATTCTCGCCTGCGGCCGTGATCGCGAGCGCCTGGCGAACGTCGTTGCCGGCCTGGCCGGCGCAGACCACCAGACCATCGTCGGCGACCTGACCGATCCGGCCGCGCGCCAGGCGCTCGTCGATGCCGCGCCCAGCCTGGACGGCTGCGTGTTCAGCGCCGGCGCCGCGCAGCTCGCGCCGATGCGCATGGTGACCCAGCGCCATCTCGATCAGCTGTTTGCCGTGAACTACGACGCGCCCGTGCTGCTCACGCAAGCCTTGCTGGCCAAGCGCAAGATCGCGGCCAATGCGTCGCTCGTGTACGTGACGGCGGTGGCCGAACACGTCGCGCCGCACGCCACCGGCATCTATTCCGGCGCCAAGGCGGCGCTGACTGCCACCGTGCGCACGATCGCGGTCGAACACGCGAAGCAGGGCGTGCGCGCCAACTGCGTCTCGCCGGGCTACGTCGCCACGCCGATGCTCGATGGCCTGCAAAACGTCATGAGCACGGGCGACAAGGCAGCGCTGGCACCACTGGGCATGATCGAACCGGGCGACGTGGCCGGCGCCATCGCCTGGCTGTTGGCGCCAGCCAGCCGCTGGGTATCCCGGACGTCCCTGATCATCGATTCGGGCTTGACCCTGCACGTGCGATGAACGACGAATCCAGCTTCCAGCATCCATTCCACCTGCGCGGCAAGACCGTGCTGGTCACCGGCGCGTCGAGCGGCATCGGGCGTGCCGTCGCCGTCGAATGCGCCCGCGCCGGCGCGCGCGTCGTCATCAACGGGCGCGATGCGGCGCGACTTGGCGATACGCTTGCCTTGCTCGAAGCAGGACTCGAGCACGTGGCGTGCGTGGCCGACCTGACCGATCCGCCGCAGATGGCGCGGCTGGTGGCCGCATGCGGCGAGCTCGATGGCGTCGTGCATGCGGCCGGCGTGCATGGCGTGACGCCACTGCGCATGCTGCGCCAGAGTTTCATGCAGACGGTGCTCGACGCGAATTTTCTCGCGCCGCTGATGCTCACCCAGCAGCTGCTGGCCAAAAAGACGCTGCGCAACGGTGCCTCGCTCGTGTTCATGTCGTCGATCGCAGCGCACACCGGCACCGTCGGTGTCGGCCCGTATTCGGCGTCCAAGGCGGCGCTCGAAGGGATGATTCGCCCGCTGGCGCTGGAAATCGCGCCGCGCGCCATGCGCGCCAATGCCATCGCGCCCGGTCTGGTCGATACGCCGCTCGTCAACGATGACCGCGCCTGGCTCGACGAAAAAGCCAAAATGTACCCGCTGGGCCTGGGCAAGCCCGAAGACGTCGCGTACGCCGCCATCTACCTGCTGGCCGATATCAGCCGCAAGGTGACGGGCACGCAGCTGCACCTGGACGGAGGCATTCCATGGACGTGACGCCCCGCCTGAAGGAAGCATTGATCATCAGCGCCGGCGGCTTTGGCCGCAGCGTCTACAACATCATGCAAAGCGACGTCGCCAATGGCGTCGTCTGGACCGTCACCGGCTTTCTCGACAACCGCGGCGACCTGGCGGCCGGCACACCGCTGCCGGTGCTGGGCGATCCCCTGACCTGGCAAGCGAGCCCGCACGAAGAATTCCTGTGCGCGCTGGGCGAGCCGGCCCAGCGCCGCCGTTTCGCCGCACCGCTGCTGGCGCAGGGCGCGACCTTCATGAGCCTGTGCACCGGCCTGCACAAGGCGATCGGTGTCGAGATGGGTGCCGGCTGCCTGTTCGAGCCCGAGGTGCGCATGGGCGTGGACACGCGCCTGGGCGACTTCGTGTTCGTCCAGTCCACCAGCGTGATCGGCTACGAAGTGCAGATCGGCGACTACACGACGATCGGCAGTTTCGTGTTCGTCGGTGGCGGCGCGCGGATCGGCAGCGACGTGATCATCCATCCGCATGCGACCATCCTGCCGCGCGTGACGGTGGGCGATGGCGCGATCATCGGCGCCGGCGCCGTCGTCATGGCCGACGTACCGCCGGGCGTGACGATGATCGGCAATCCGGCCAAGATCTTCAGGTTCAGGTAATGCGTTCACGCATGCCGCCGCAGGCGTACATCGACGAGGCCTGGTTCACGCGCGAACGCGAACTGCTGTTCAAGCCGTTGTGGCAGTTCATCGGCCTGAAGGTGATGCTCGACAAGCACAACGCGTTCATCACGCGCACGCTGTCTGGCATCCCGGTCGTGGTCCAGAACTTTCATGGCGAGTTGCGCGCGTTTGAAAACATCTGTCCGCACCGGCAAAATCCGATCCAGGTCCAGCCGCATGGCGTGCGGCCGCTGTTTTGCGGCTACCACGGCTGGAGTTTTGATCGCGAAGGTGCCACGCGCATCCCGCACGAGGATGCGCTGTACCGCTTCCCGCCAGAAGAGCGGGCCTGCATCCACCTGCGCCGCTTTGCGCTGGAAGTCGTCGGCAACCTGGTGTTCGTGTGCCTGGCCGGGACGCCCCTGCCGATCAAGCAGCAGTTCGGCGCAGCGATGCTCGCTTCGCTCACGGCGTCGTCGCTGGCCTACGACAGCGAAGTGATCATGACGACCTACGAGGGCCACTTCAACTGGAAGCTGGCCTACGAAAACCTGCGCGATGGCCACCACCCGCGCTACCTGCATGCGCGCTCGCTGTACCAGGACGTCAAGTTCGAGGCCAGTATCAGCGAAGAGGGCGTGGCGGGCCTGCGCCGCCTGCAGGAAGCCGGCATCGCCGACCGCAGCCGCGCGCTGGGCCTGATGCGCAGCTTCAGTGGCGGCGGGCGCGATGCACCGATGGCGGCGCCCCCGGACGAGCCGTACCATGCCCACGTCGAGCGCTACCGCGACCAGGACTGGTACTACAACTGGCTGGCGTTCCCGAACCTGCACATCGCGTCGGCCAATGGCGGCCACGCCTTCATCATCGAGCACCATATCCCCGTCGCGGCCGGACGCACTGACCTGGTGGTGTACTACCTGACGGCGAAGAAGAAGCAGCCGTACGCATCGTCGGCCGCGGTCCTGCATGCGCACATGATGGGGACCGATGTCGTGATGCGCGAAGATATCGAGGTGATGGAACAGATCCAGCGCACGCTGCACCCGGGCGCACGCTCGCCCCATCTGGGCGATTACGAATTCATCAACGCCAGTCTGGAACTCTGGTACCTGGACCTGATGGAGGGGAAATTTGCCTTGTAAGCACGTGATCGGTCATGGGCCGGAACTGGTGCGCGCGCTGGCCGCGTGGCGCTCTATTGCGCCAGCAGCGGCGCTGGAGCTGCGGCCCCTTGAGATCGACCCGGCCGCCGGCCAGGCCGCGCTGGTGGCAGCGCTGGACGGTCTTGAAGACCCCGATGGTGAGGGTGCCAGCGCCTTCGTCGCGCTCGATGCACGCTTCCTGAATGGCATGCGTCTTGACCTGATGGCGAGCCTGCGCCTGCGCGGCATCGCCATGCCGGCGCTGGTCGAACCAGGCGCCCTGGTGGCCGCTGGCGTGCGGATGGACGACAACTGCTGGATCGGCGCTGGCGCGATCATCCAGCATGGCAGCCGGATCGGTTTCAACACCGTGATCGGTGCCGGCGCCATCGTCGGCAGCGGCGTCACGGTCGGCCACTCGGCCTGGATCGACGAGGGCGTGGTGATCGGGCGCGGTGCGCGCATCGGCGCCCAGGTCACGCTCGGCCTGGGCGTGATCGTCGGTCATGGCCGCCAGATCGGCAAGCTGTGCATCGTCGACAAGGCGGGGCGCATCGAGCAGGATATCGCCGCCAGGACCTTCATCCACGCGACCCACGCCCAGCCGATCGTGATCATCGGCGCCTAACTGAAGTCCTGGCGGTCCGAGAACAGCAGCTGCGTGTCGTACAGGCTCGATGAATAGTGGCGCAGCGCCACGTGCTGGTAGCGGGCGATGTCGTCCATCGTGGCCAGCAGCTCCGGGATGTCCTTCGCATAGTGGTAGGCCGAGATGGTCATGTCCGGCTTGCAGGCCGCGATCGTGCGCGCGCCGCCCTTGAGCACTTGCGCTTCCCAGCCTTCGACATCGATCTTCATGACCGTGGCTTCATCGACGACGCTGTCGACGGTCATGATCTTCATCGTGGTCTTGATGCCCCCACCGGCGAAGTTGCTGCCGAAACGGTTGTCCGGGTTTTCGTAGAAATCGACTTCGCCATCTTCTGCGCCCAGGCCTGCGAAATACGGGTGCACGTCAGGCAGGTGCGCAGCCAGGTTGCGCAGCGCTGCGAAGTTGGTCGCATCGGGCTCGAACGCATGCACCGCGCGGTACTGGCCGCGCGCGATGTGGAAGAAGTGGGATACCGTGTCGCCGTGCGCCGCCCCGGCGTCGATGAAGATGTCGTTCGTGCCGACCTTCAGGCCGGCCTGGGTGGAAAAGCTGTTCATGAATTCGCCGAGCGGGAAGGCCGCTTCGATCAGCGGACGGCGATCGAGCGTCAGGAACGCGCGCAGGCGCGCCAGCAGCGTGGTGAGCGACCAGTCGTCGCTGAACCGCCCGGCCAGCGCGATGAACTGGTCCAGGTTGGCCACCACGTGCTCGCGCTCCTCGCGCACGCTCTGGTAGGTATGCACGTTATCCAGCTGGTGCATCGCGTACAGGCAATCGCGCACCGGCACGCCCTGCGCCGCGATCTTCGCCGCGACCTGCTTGCCGGTCAGGTTGTCGTTGAAATCGATGACGACGATGCGTTTGCTGGCCGCGCGCGCGACCAGGTCGGCGATCTCGATGAACCCCCAGTTGACCCGCAGCGGCAACTGCTGCGCGATGCGGGTGCGTTTTTCGGGCGAAACCGAGAACACGGCGATGCCGGCAAAATTGGGCAGCGATCTGGCAATGGTGTTGGCGCGCAGCGCAAAGCTGCCGGTATGGTCGCCCAGGAAGTAGACCTCATCGAACGCATGCAGGTCGTCGAAGGCGGTATCGGCGTGGCTGGAAAGCGCGTTGAAATCGTCAAGCGTCGCATGGCGAAATGGCTGGATGGTCATGGTGTGTCCTGTGGTTCGTAAGGGTGCGGTCGGGCCACGATGGCCGTCGGGTTGGTCGTTCGCGGTCGCTCAGTAAAAATACAGGCAGGTGTCCCAGCGGTCTTCCGTGTGGTGGCGCAGGCCAATGCGGTAATCCGGGACCAGCGTGTCGATCAGGCGCGGCATGTCGAGCAGGTCGGCCGCGCGGTGGTAGGCCGACAGCATCAGTTTCGGCCGCGCCGTGCGGATCGTCGCGGCCGCGCCGCGCAGCGCTGCCATCTCAAAACCTTCGATATCCATCTTGATGATGGTTGGCGCGTCGTCGACGATATCGTCGATGCGCTCGACCTGCACGTAGTCGGCGTCAAGGCACAGGTGCGCCCATTCGTCGGTCAGCACCGTCCCGCCGTGGTTGCCGATATGGCTGAACGGCACGCGGCTCCGATGCTCGCCGACGGCAACCGGATGCAGCGACAGCTTCGCCGCATGCGCGGTGCCGGCGAAGTTGCGGATAAAACCCTGGAGGGTGGCGATATTGATCTTGTCCGGCTCGATCATCCAGGCGCGCTCGAAGCGGCCCCCGGTCACGCCGATCAGCGCGCTGGTGGATTCGCCGGTCGAGGCACCGCAATCGACCATCTTTTCGTGCGTCGACAGCGCGAACAGGCCCGAACGGACATACAGCGTCGAATACGGCCTGGCGACATGCAGGAACCACTCCGGATTGCAGGTCAGGTGGAAGGTGAGCACGGCAAACAGCGTCTCGGCCGACGCCGGATCGGCCATGCGCCGCGCCAGCGCCAGGTAGTCGTCGCAGCGTTCGGCGATCGTCGGGCCCCAGTCGGCCACCCGTTCATCGAGCGCGGCGCTCAGGCCGAAGGCCCGCGTGGCCTGTTCGAAGTTCAGGTGGAGCACGCCGTGCTGGCGACACGCGGCGTCGAAAAAGCGGCGAGAATGGTCGGTGCGGCAGGCGTTGACGGCGATGAGGTCCGGATCGCGGCCAGCCATCTCGAGGAAGCGGTCGGTGGAGATGCAGTCGACGCGCAGGAACTGCTCGCCACGGTCGCAGCAAAAGTCGTCGACCACGTGCAGCATGCGCGCGCGGCCCTTGAAGCCATGCAGCAGGTGCGCGCCGAAGTCGCTGCGCCCGAGCACCACGACCGGGGTGTCGGCCCCGCGCCGCGCCATGATCTCGCGCACCCGCGGCGGCACGCAGAACAGCGGATCGGCGCGGTACAGCGCCACCGCAGCGAGGAAGGCGGCGCCGGGATCGAACACGCCCAGATCGAGTCGGGTGAGCAGGGCGTCAGGCGTCGGTGAATGCATCGTGGGATTCAGGATGCTGCGAGCAGGCCGACGATGCGCTCGACGTCCTGGGCGCCCAAGGCCGGATAAATGGGAAGGCAGATGACCTGGCTCGCGATCATGTTGGCGTGGGGCAGGTTGGCAGGTGCCGACGAGGGGATGTTGCGGTACATCGGGAAGTGGCTGATCAACGGATAGAAATACCGGCGTGCGTGGATGCCTGCATCGTGCAGCTTCTGGTGCAGCGCATCGCGGCTTAGCGGATAGGTATCGCGCACCAGCACCGCGAAGTAGCTGTTGTTGGCGTCGTCGCCCATGTCCGGCATCGGATCGATGCCGGGAACCGTCGCCAGCAGGCGCCGGTAGTGCGCGGCGATGTGCCGGCGCTGCGCGAGCGCGGCGTCGATGCCGCGCAGCTGCAGCAGGCCAAACGCGGCGCTGACCTCGTTCATCTTGCCGTTGATGCCGGCCGCGACGACCGTCTGCTCGTCCTGGATGCCGAAGTTCTTGAGCAGGTCGATGTGGCGTTTGGTGGCCGCGTCATGGCAGATGATCGCGCCGCCTTCGAAGGTATTGAATACCTTGGTCGCATGAAAACTCAGCACCGACAGGTCGCCGTGGCGCAGGATGCTGGCGCCATCCTGGCGCACGCCGAACGCATGGGCCGCATCGTAGATGACCTTCAGGCCGTGCTTGCGGGCGATGCGTTCGATGGCCGCCACGTCGCACGGGATGCCGTAGCAATGCACCGGCATGATGGCCGTGGTGCGCGGCGTGATCGCCGCTTCGATGCGGGCCGGATCGAGGTTGAACGTGGCCGGGTCGATATCGGCAAAGACCGGCTGCAGGCCGTTCCACAGTAGCGCGTGGCTGGTGGCGACGAACGAATACGGCGTCGTGATCACTTCGCCCTCGATGCCCAGCGCCTGCAAGGCCGTCATCAGGGCCAGCGTGCCATTGGCGAACAGCGAGATATGCGCGACGCCCAGGTAATCGCACAGCGCCGCTTCGAGTTGCTGGTGGAACTGGCCGCCATTGGTCAGGAATTTGCTCTCCCAGATCTGCTCGAGGTAGGGGATGAAATCGTCCAGCGGCGGCAGGTGCGGCTGGGTGACGCGGATCAGGGGCACGGCCGGCGCCGGCGTGACTGCTGGCACATCGGCAGCTTGCTTCGGTTGCCGATGTGGCTTGTGCTGCGGCGGCATCGGCACATCGAAGCTGACGGCTGGCTGGCCCGTGCACCAGCGCCGCCACATGAGCCGCAGCGCGTGTTCGACGCTGTCCGCGATCTGGTTCATGTGGTCGGACGTGGTGGGCGGGAAGCGGCCACGCATGCCGGCGCGCAGCGCCGCCAGCGCGGGCAGGTCGCGGCACGCAGCCGCACCTTGGGCGGCAAAAGCGGCGGCGTCGTGCGCGATGAACTGCGGCAGCGCGTTGTGTTCGAGGATGCAGGCGGTCTGGCGGCCAGCGGCGGTCTCGCCCGCCAGCGTCAGCGTCGGCACGCCCATCCACATCGCGTGCAGCGTCGTCGTGCCGCCCGAGTACGGGAAGGTATCGAGGCAGATATCGACGTCGTTGTGCAGCGCCAGGTAGTCGTGCATGCCGGTGCGGCCATGAAAACGCAGGCGCTCCGGTGCGATGCCTTCTTCGTCGAACCACGGCAGCAGGCTCTCATGGCCATGCTCGGGCAGGCCGGCCACGAGCAGCTGCGCAGCAGGCACGGCGCGCAGCAGGCCGGCCCAGGCGGCGACCACGTCGCGGCTGATCTTGCTGAGGCGATTGAAGCTGCCGAACGTAATGTAGCCATTGGCCAGGGCCGGGGGCGCAACCACGTCCGGCGCGCCGGCGGCCGGCTGGAACGGCGCCGAGACGGGCAAGCGCAGGAGTTTTTCGGTGAACAGGTGGTCGTACTGGCCGGCCGGCAGGATGAAGCGGTCGGTCAGGTAGTAATCCATCGCCGCCAGCCCCGTGGTACCCGGATAGCCGATCCAGGTTGCCTGCAGCGGCGCGGGCTTGCGCGCGAACACCGGCAGCCGGTTGTGGGCCGTGTGGCCGGCCAGGTCGATCAGGATGTCGATCCCATCGGCGACGATCTGCGCGTCCAGCGCGGTGTCATCCAGGCCGGCCACATCGCGCCACTGCGCCATGTGGCCGCGCAGGCGCGCGGTGACCGCATCGTGCGCCGGGTACGTGTAATAGGCGTGCAGCGCCAGGCCGGGCCGGCCCGCCAGACGCGCCAGCAGCGGCTCGATGAACGCCGCCACCGCGTGGTTGCGCAGGTCACCCGAGACGAGTCCGACACGCAGCGCGCGCTCTGGTTCACGCGTGTTGTCCCAGACGGTGCGTGGCGTCTCGATGCGAGCTTCGAGCTGACGCCCGAACGCGCGGTGTGCGGCAAACAGCGCATCGGGTCCGATGCTGCTCACCTGGCTCATGCAGAACAGCATATTGCTGTGCGCATCGGTATTGTGCGGATCGCGCGCCAGCACGCTGCGGTAGGCCTCGACCGCTTCGAGCGCGCGGCTCTGGTGCTGCAGGATCATTGCGAGCGTATTGCCGGCCTGCGCATGCGCCGGATCGAGCGCGAGCGCGGTGCTGGCGCTGGTGTGCGCTTCGCTCAGGCGACCAGCATCGAGCAGCGTGAGCGCCATGTGGTTGTGGGCGTGTGCATCGTCGGGGCGCAGCGCGACGGCGCGTTCGAGCACGGCCTGCGCGTCGGCGAGCTGGCCTGCGCCCCGCAGCAGCAAACCCAGGTTGCTCAGCGCTTCGGCATCGTCCGGCGCGTACTGTACGGCCACCTGCATCGACTCGAGCGCCTGCAGCAGATCACCCTGCAGATGATGGATACCGCCCAGCAGCTTGTAGCCGAACGGATGCTGCGGAAACTGCTCGGTCAAAAACTGCGCCGCATAGCCGGCTTCGTCCAGGCGGCCCGACGCGAACAGCGCGGTGGCGGCGTCGATGGTGTCGGGATCCGGCGCGCCGGCCGTGGCCAGATGCTGTTCGAACCCATCGACCTCTGGCCCGGCCAGGCCGTGGCTGCGCCCCAGTGCAATCAAGTCGGTCGCCGTGGCGAACTGGCGCGCGGCGATCAGCGCCTCGATGTAGGCCAGCCAGTAGCGCTCTTCGCCAGTATCGCCCTGCAGGGCTTCGGTCAGGTGCGGGATCGCGGTGGCGAGGTCGCCGATGTGGCGCGCCAGCATGCCCAGGCCAAAGTGGGCGTCGGGATAGCCGGGAGCAAGGTCGAGCACGGCGCGGTACAGCGCCTCAGCCTGCGCCGGCTGGCCGGCGGCAGTTTCGTGTGCGGCGGCCTGCAATGCTTCATCGACGATTTGCCGGACCGCGTCGCTGAGGGGAGTGCGCTGTTGTTCCATGGATGCGGGCGGCGGCCTTTGTGTATCGAGAGAGCGTACAGGAAGTACGGATGTGACGACCGGCGCGGTGTAGTGGAGAGCGCAGGCAGGATTGTTCTACAGCATCATTCAACACAATAGATCATGGGCTTGTCAGGGTCAAGAATCGGTCGCATGCGGCTGTCTTTGGAGCGCGGCATGTGCACATGATAAGCTTCCCCATTCTGCAGAAAAGGTGGGTTCATGAGCGCGTTGGTGAAGACAGGGATTGTGGGGCTGGACGAGATCCTGCACGGCGGTATTCCACGCAATAACAACCTGCTCGTCGAGGGGCCGCCCGGTTCCGGCAAAACGACGCTGGGACTGGGCTTCATCTACCGCGGCGCCGTCGACTTCGATGAACCGGGCGCCATCGTCTCGTTCGAACTCGACCCGGCCAAGTTGCTGCGCGACGCCGCCGGCTTCGACTGGGACCTGCAGGGCATGATCGACCAGGGCCGCATCAAGATCATCCAGACCAGCCCGGCCGTGTTGATGAGCGAATTTCGCAGCAGCGACGGCGCATTCTCGGCCGCGCTGCTGGCGATGGGCGCCAAGCGCCTGCTGATCGACGGCCTGACGCCACTGCGCCTGTACGCCGAAGGCAACGACATCCCGTTCCGCGAAGACGTGCACCTGCTGATCGAGGGGCTCACGCGCCTGGGCGTGACGACGATGGTCACGGCCGAAAAGGACGCCTCGCTCGGTGGCGTGCTGGCGCACGAGCGCTTCGTGTTCGACACGATCATCTCGCTCACGCTCGAAGAAGCGCGCCGCCGCGTGCATCGCCGCCTGACGGTGGCCAAATCGCGTGGCCAGGATTTCATCGGCGGCAGCCACACCATGCGCATCGAGGCGCATCAGGGCGTGCACGTGTACCGCCGCGCCCAGTCGCGCCCGGTCATGTCGCCCGACCAGCCGACCTCGGAAGAACGCCTGTCGACCGGCTCTCCCGCCATCGACAAGATGATGGACGGCGGCATCTACAAGGGCTCGGTAACGCTGGTCAGCGGTATTTCCGGCACCGGCAAGACGGTGCTGAGCGTGCAGTTCCTGAGCGACGCCATCAAGAACGGCCACAAGGCGCTGCTGGTCAGTCTGGACGAACACGCACGCCAGCTGATGCGCAACGCCAGGCCCCTCGGCTTTGATTTGCAGGCGCTGGTGGATGCGGGCGACCTGTTCATCCATTATGAGTCGCCGCTCGAACTCGAACTGGACGTGCACTTCGACCGCATCATCAAGCTGGTGGAAAAAGAAGGCATCGACTGCGTCGTGTTCGATTCGATCGCCGTGTATGAGATGACCAGCCGCAGCGAAGTGGCCGATTATCTGTACGCGCTGGCGAGCTTCTTCAAGAACCGGCTGGCCACGACGCTGTTCAACTATGAAAGCCCCGAACTGCTGGGCGTGTCGCAGATCAGCGAAGAGCTCAAGGGCTCGCACCTGGTCGACAACATCATCCTGCTCAACTACGTCGAAATTTCCACCGTATTGCGGCGCGCGCTGGCGGTGCCGAAGGTGCGCGGCAGCCGCAACCTGCAAGTGACGCGTGAATACACGATCGGCGTGGGCGGCCTGAGTCTGCTGGACGACAGCGACAACAATACCCAGGCCGTCCCGCAACTGCCGTTCTCGTCGTATTACGGTCTGCTGTCGCGCTCGCCATCGCGCCAGAGTCCGATGATCGAGGAAGCCGTTGCCAATGGCGAACCCATGCCGGAATCGACGCACCAACCGGCCGAAACCAACCGGTGATCACCGTCGACCTGCCTGACAAGCCGCCCATTGACTGGGACGACTGGCGCGCGCCGCTGCGCCAGTACACCGAGGCGACCGGGCTGGTGACGTCCGTCTACGACGCGAACGGCGTGCGCCGCATCGGGCCGCTGACCGGCTCGCGCATGTCGACCTTCCTCGCCGAGCAGTCGACGCTGTGGGCCGAGGATGGCCCCGGCACGGCGCTCGAGCGCAGCCTGGCGCGCGACGTCTGCCAGCAGGGCGCACCAATGGCCAGCGAATTCAGCGAAGGCTTCTGCGTGCGCGCGCTGCCACTGCTCCTGCATGGCGACGTGTATGGCGTGCTGGTGTTCGGCTGGCGCTTTGCCGATTTCAGCTCGCCGCTGGCCTGCGAGCGCATCGGCCGGCAGATTGGCGTATCGGGCCATCTGCTGTGGAGCGAAGTGCGACTCGACGCGCCGGTCTCCGCGCAGCGCATGGCCACCTACGAAACCCTGCTGCGCACGCTCTCGAGCACGCTCGATCGGCAGCGCGAAACCATCGACGACCTGACGCGCGTGAACCGCACGCGCGAGCTGTTCCTGGCAACCGTCTCTCACGAGATGCGCACGCCGCTGTCGGCGCTATCGATGCGCATCGAACTGATGCTGCGCACGATTCCCGACCTGCCAGAGAAGGCCGTCAGCGGCCTGGAATCGATGCGCGTGCACGTGCGCCAAGAAGCCGGCATGGTCGACGACCTGATCGACGCGGCGCGCACGCTGACCGGACAGATGTCCATCGTGCGCAAGCCGATCGTGCTGGGGCAGGTGCTGCGCGAAGCCATCGCCACGGTGGAGCCGCATGCGCATGCCAAGCAGATCCTGATGCAGGTGACGCCGGCCGATTACGGCGCGGATATCCGTTTCGAGGCCGACGGGCAGCGGCTGCAGCAGGTGTGCTGGAATCTGCTGTTCAATGCGGTCAAGTTCACGCCGGTGGGCGGGGTGATTCGCATCGGCATCCGCCGCAGCGGGGGATGGGTCGAGATCGATATCGCCGATTCGGGGCAGGGCATCGAGGCGGACGATCTGCCGCATGTGTTTGGCGCGTTCAAGCTGCAGCAGCATGACAATGCGACCGGGCTGGGACTGGGGTTGTATATCGCGCGGCGGATTGTCGAGCTGCATGAGGGCACGCTCAGTGTCAGCAGTGAAGGGCGGGGAAGAGGGGCGACGTTTGCGATTCGGTTGCCGGTGCAGGGCGCTGCATCGGTCGCGCCTGAACGTCCGGACGACGCATAGCAAAAAACCCGCGTTTCCTGTGATGAGGGCGGATTTTTAGCATGCTATGCGTGCACGCAGCTCGTTGCCGTCTCAGTAGCTGGATGAACAACGCGACAGAGACTGTGCGTTTCACGAAGGTCAGGCAAGCATGCACGCATGCCACTTGCCTGACAACGCAACACGCTTTCGTTATGCCTTGATGGCTTTCTTGCGACGGCTCAGGCCGAGACCTGCGATACCCAGGCCAAGCAGGGCGATCGATGCAGGCTCAGGCACTTCGGTCGCGACATTCGAAAATACGAAGCTGATGTCGTTGTAATTGAAGTCGCCACCACGAGGCTTGTCTTCGAACGCAACATAGGTACCGGCGCTCAGACGGTCATCGCCTGCGTAATACGACGAATAGACATGGTTGGTCAGATCGCTGTTCAAATTCGTTTGCGAGTACCAAGGGCCGATGTTTCCTGGCTTGATATTCGACAACACAAACACCAGAACGTCGCCAGCGACAACGTTTCCGAAGTTGAAGGCTTGACCATACGCCGATGTCTTGTTGTTCAAACCGAACAGACCGGTAGAAACACCATTGACCATCATGCCGACTTCGTTTTCATAGTCAGCTTTGGAGCCAGCAAAATAGCCGGTCAGATTGCCGGTCGTTGCTGCGGTGAAGCTGTACGTTGCAGTGTTCTGTGTACCGACTTGCGAATACAAAATCGGCGCGGCCTGAACGGCGCCACTCGTGGCCATAACGCCAGCCACTGCCAATGTCGCAAAAATGCTTTTCATCACTATTCCTCAAAGTATTGGCTTGTCCTTTTAGTAAGCAATAAATGGGCCAAAATGAGAATTGGTGAGAAATCAACACCTTATAAGTATGGCTCTGATTGTGATCAAGGATAGTGTAATTATCTTCGACAAATCAACGTCGGTGCGACCGTCCGCTCTTGGCCTGATTCCACCGGCGGGCTCCGTGATAACTGACTCGCATGAATTTCATCGCCAATGTCATAGCATCAATTAAACTGATCGATATGGCGAACAATTCTGATCCGTCTTTTGACGACTTGACGATCTTCCTGGCAGTTTGCGCCACGGGCGGTTTTCGCACCGCCGCGCGCCAGCTGGGACTATCGCCGTCGCGCGTCAGCGAAACCATCACGCGCATTGAGAAGCAACTGGGCGTGCCGCTACTGGCGCGCACGACGCGCAGCGTGATGCTGACCGAACCGGGGCGCGTATTGGCCGAACGGATCGCGCCGCTCTTCGCCGAAACCCGTGCGGCGCTGGACGATTTGACCCTGCCCGGCAAAGAAGTACGTGGACGGCTGAAACTCAATGTAACCGGTGCGGTCATGGTTGACATTCTGCCGCCCCTGATCGACCTGTATATGTTGCGCCATCCGGCGGTGCGGATCGAGATCGAGGTTGAAGACCGCCTCGTCGACATCACAGCTGCCGGCTGCGATGCCGGCATCCGCTATGGCGAGCACCTCGCGCAGGACGTGATCGCGGTATCGATCGGTCCGGCTTCCCAGCAACTCGCGCTGGCAGCTGCACCGGCATATCTCTTGCAACGAGGTGTTCCCGCCCATCCGCGCGAATTGCTGCAGCATGACTGCGTGCGCATGCGCTTTTCGAGCGGTGCCCTGACAGCCTGGACCTTTACCAACGGTGAAGAAACAGTCACGCTCGATCCAGCTGCCCGGCTGGTGGTGGGCGTCGACGCGGCGGCGGCGGCCATCGCTCTGGCCGCCGCCGGACATGGTTTGGTATGCACGTTCAAGAACTGGCTCGATGCGGATTTCGCGACCGGCAAACTGGTGCCTGTCTTGCAGGACTGGTGGACCCGGTTCGACGGTCCGCAGCTGTATTTTCCCAGTCGGCGCATGACTGCGCCACTACGCGCATTCGTTGACCTGGTGGCCGAAGCACGGACGGCTGGTTGATTACCAGGCCACTGCCCCACACACATCAACGAGTTTGCCATTCACCTGGTCATCTGCGAGCAGGGCGAGGCGCACCGGCACCTTTGCTGCTTCGTCAGTCGACAGATAACCAGTATGTCCGTTCAAATCCGTACTCACGTACCCCGGACAGGCGGCATTGACGACCATCCCCGTGCCGCGTAACTCTTCAGCCAGCTGCACTGTGAGCATGTTCAACGCGGCTTTTGAAGCGTTGTAGCCGATCATGCGCGCCTTGTAATAGCGGTTGGCCGGGTCGCTATTGACGGCCATCGAGCCGAGACTGCTCGACATGTTGACGATCCGGGCGCCCTGTGCCACTCGCAACAAAGGCAGCATTGCCTGTGTTACCGCAAGCGCACCAAAAAAATTTGTTTCGAACAGGCGTCGCGCGGCATCGATGGAAGCGCCGCTGGGTGCGCCGTCTCCAGAATCATTGATACCGGCGTTGTTGACGAGAATATCCAGGCGCCCGTGCTGCGCCTGGATTGTCGACGCCGCCAGCGTGATACTGGCCGCGTCCGTGACGTCGAGCTGGACGAAGTGGGCGTTCAGATTTTCGCCGCGCAGCAGATCGGCAGCTGCCTGGCCGCGTCCGGCATCGCGTGCGCCGACGATGACAGTGACACCGTTGGTGCCAAGTTGACGCGCGATATCCAGACCAATACCCTTGTTTGCACCTGTGACCAAGGCGATCTTGTTGATGTACTTTTCCATGACGATCCTTGACGTTCAAAAACGTATGATCGGGCCGGAGGGGCGCATTTGATAAGCGGCTAATTCTTGAACACACTGATCGCTCTACCAATCAATGCTGAATTTTAAATTCTTTGTTCCTTACCTTGGTGGCTTTGGCACAGGGAGTAGGCGCACGGCCCCATTGTTCTTGCTGTCCCCATTCGTAGCGGCGATGCTCATCTTCTGTCGCTCCAACGTGTTCTCACGTTAGCAAATTGGGCTCAGGTATGACATTTGGAGACAATCTCAGCTTTGCACGAGCCAAGTCAGAGTCCGGATTTGAATTTGGTGTTTTGCCTCGTCTTCAAAGCTAAGCGACGGTGTTTGGATGAGCCGATAATCACTCAGCTATGCCGTTGAAACACGAAAAAGTTTGACTACATTAGAGTTCGTGTCCAAATGTCAGACCAGACCCCAGAGATGAGATGAGACCGACCAGACCCCAGAGATGAGACCCCAGAGATAGGCCACAGTGTGAGCAGTGAAGGGCGGGAGCGGGGGCGACGTTTGTGATTCGGTCGCCGGTTGAGGGGATTGGGCCGTTGGTGTCTGGTGATCCTTAAACTGGATAGCAAAAAAACCGCGTTTCCTGGCAAGTGGCACGTCTACGCGCGTTGACGCTCTTTACGCACGACGGCTTCCGACAAGGTCATGTCGACTAGCAAGTGACTGCAGCGCGATGAAGCTCGAACCGGATCGAGGGGAAGGAGAGCTTATTGCTTCAGGAGAATCACCGCGTCGCTGCGCGGATCTCTTTGAGAGCATGCCGAACCTCTTCTGGCTGGGCCTCGAGACTGATGCGTTGTTTGATCAGCTCTTGCCGAAGCGCATCTGCTCCGCCGTAAGCCCTCGTGAGCCGGACAGCGAAGTCCGCAGCAAGTCGCTGCATCATGTCAAACGGGAACTCGTCGTCGAAAACTCTCGCTGAGAAGAGTTGCCGCGCGTCGCCGTCCAGCACTTCGCACTTGTCCCCATTCATGCCAAGAATGAAACCGAAGCCTCCCGCCGTGTATTGCTGATTAATGTTTGCTGGTTTCCTGTCGATATCGTATCCGTTGAGCAGATAGTACGTCCGCCCGGATGCATCGTTCGCTTTGGCGAAGACGAACCACACGCCGGAAATCTCATCGCTATCGTTCAGCGCATGGCAGCCAGACGCCAGCTTGGCGGGAAGCGGCTCGAACTTTACCCGCTCGCGATCGTATTTCAAGCCCAATAGTGGCTCTTGAAGCATGCGGGGCGGCGGCGCACCCAGGGCCGATGCGCATGCCAAAACGAGCAAAAACGGGGTGAGAAGCCTACGGACGGTAGAAGACATGTGGTGGCCTTTGCTTACGGTATTCCGCTCCGCCCCAAAAATCACGCTGCTTGAAGTCGGAGATCCAGATCCGGCCATCGAAGACCGCGATGTGCCCTGAGACGTTCCCTTTGGGATAAGGTTGAATGACGACGATGTCTCCTTTCATCGGAATAAAGGTATCGGAATTCGCCACGTTCAGCCTGTGAAATCCTAGCCTCAGCAGGGTTGGGCCCCAGTTCTTGGCATCGATTGGTTGCGTGCCCCTGGCATGGGCAGCGCCCGCTTCGAGGGCCTCCCGCACATACATCGCGCAACGGGCAATACTTCGCGGCCTCGCTTTCGTCCTGAGGTGGTGCGTGTAGCGTTCAATATCGACTGGCATGATGAAACTACCCGATTTTGTTCAGCGGAAGATCACACCCACTCAGCGTCTAACCGCCAGCGCCGCCTCCGATCTTTTCCTTGCTGTATTTCCATTTCACCTTCGCAGACGTCGAGCAGACGTTCTCACGCAAGCGCAAGGCAGATTCAATGTACGGAATCACTTGGCTGTTCAACAGGTTTTTGAGCTTGATCTCCACATGTTTGAGTTCTTTATAGTCGCCTTCAGTTCGCGTGAACTCGAACTTCGCCGTTGGAACGTAAGCGCTATTTTCCGACTTCCTTTTTATTCCATTGGTTCGTAGATAAAGGTCGGTCGCCATGACTTCTCCTACCCATTTATTGAGAAAGCCATTCTTGCGCCTGCATGCGATTTCGTTTTTGGATTGCCTCAATGAAATCTCACATGTAGTTCGTGTAGCTAGGTGGCTAGGTAGCTAGTCCCAAGTCTGACATTCGGACACAGTCTCAGCTATGAACGAGTCAAGTCCAGACTCCAGGTTTTCGTTTTACCTCGGCTCCAATGCTTAGTGAGGCAGTTGGAAGAGCTGATACCTCTTTAGCTGCGCCCTTGAAAAAACGAGCGAGTTTGACTACATCAGAGTTGGTGTCAAAATATCAAACCTGACCGGCAGTGTGTGACCCGCGGTGTGCTGCAGAAGACCATGACCCCACAGTGACACGCGATTCGATTGCCGATAGGGTGCGCTGGGCTGACGGCGCTTGACGATGCGGCGTCCAGATAGCAAAAAACCCGCGCTTCCTCGGAAGATTGCGGGTTTTTAGCGTAATACGAATGCGTGATGCGAGTAGGTGGTGCCTCCGGCCGAAATCCTCATATATTTATAATCAATGAGTTATGTATTGATTGCGTAATCTGTGCGTAGTTGCTACGGCCCGTTTAAGAAGTGCAATGCGAGTCCATCATGCAACGCTGAGTGCTACCAACGCCTGCTTTCGACCCGAAGCGGACGTAGCCACTTTATGCTGATCGCCGACCTGGGTGACATCTTCTTTTGGTCGAAACGAGTTTGCACCGCTGCCGAGTTAAAGACTGTCACAAAAACAATGGCGGCTCTTGTCCTTTGTTCAATCTGAGCAGTGCAGCTTTGTATTCGGCCGAGTCAGGATCAGGGCACGCCATGAGAGCGTCGACAAACGCCACTGGCGGAACATAGGAGTGAAAATCAATATAATGATCGGCTCTCCCTGTCGTCAAATAGAGGACGTCAAGGCCAGGGATGAATAAATTGATGTGTGAATCGCGGAGCAGCTCAACCCCTCCGTCACACATGGAGCAGGAGTGCCATCCTCGAAACGAAAACGCTGGGAAAGCGGCCGCAAACTTGGCTCGTAGCTCAGCCAGTCTTTCTGTAACTCGTGGCGGGCAAACTCCTGTTGGGTAATTATGGCCGCTCTCCAGCCATCCAACTGCCAGCAGGGGACAATGCCAGTCATCGGCGCAGCATGGGCCGCGATGGTAGCGAACCAGGTCCAGATCCTTGAAGTAGGTCATTGAGTCAAATGGTTGGGTTCAAACAAACGACGAACGGCCGCTTCTGGCCGAATCCGGCCGGTCGAGCCAGCATAGCAGGTTGCCCGGCAGAAAACTCGCCGGTCGCCACGACAGGCCGGTACCGACCCGACGCGGACACTGCGTGATGCAACTGAAATTGCTTATTGCAGCGCAATGATCCTGCGAACCTTAGGGAAAATGAATACTGAAAACGCTACTGCGACTGGCAATGCGACAACAAACATTGCAATGTCTGGGGCAATGTCGAAGACGTATCGCACGACAGCCGCTGCTACATATCCCCAAAACACTGAAGACGCGACTGTGTAGCAAACAGCAACAACGAGTTGCCTTACTTTTTCCATTCGTCAGGGCTCGATTCAAGGTTTAAACGGCCGCTTCTGGCCGAATCCGGCTGTTCAGGCGAGCATAGCAGGTTGCCAGGTTGAAAATCCAGCGGTGGCCGCGATAGGCCGGAACCGATCCAAAGCGGACGAAGCAAGTCAAACGAATCCGCCCTTCAGTTCAGATGAGGGCACGGACACCTCGTCGTTGAACTTCGAAACGAGTTTAGCTAGGCTCTCGGTTTCGTTCAGGTTCCCGCCATCTTGCAGAGCTTTAGCGATGTGTCGCGCTGCATCTGCGAGGATGGTTCCCCATGCAACCTCCTCATCAATGCCCATCCCATCACGGTACATCCCGATTTTCAACGAACAATGCAGTTGAC
>Ga0308170_10000961_pt1 | contig 30726 bp, 30 predicted proteins | sample PhyBR2_2_FD_202136 | JGI IMG/M metagenome (GOLD analysis project Ga0308170, IMG submission 202136) | Phyllosphere microbial communities from UC Gill Tract Community Farm, Albany, California, United States - DLSLSB.R2 | ecosystem: Host-associated > Plants > Phyllosphere > Unclassified | place...
GCTTGCTTCAGGATGGAGATGATCTGGCTGTCGGTAAAGCGGGACGTCTTCATGTAGAGCTTTCTGTCTTAAGTAGAAAATTCTACTTCTAAACGCGCTCTTTTTGTGGGGGGGATTACCAAGCGGGCTGAGTCGTGGACTGACGAGCTGAAAAAAGCTGATTCGTTGGCCAAAAACTTGCGTAAAGCCGAGGCGTTGAGTTCTCAACTGAAGGCGATGGCAGACCTTAATAAAAAATTGACGGGTGTCGAGCGTCAGCTTGACCAGCTCAACGACTGGAAGGCTCTACTTGAACATGGCCAGAGGACCGACCATAAGAAGAAATAAGCCTCATAATTTGGCACCGTTGCGAGGATGGCATTCATTGGGCGATCGAAATCGGCCACAAACGGGCGTTCACCCGCTCCGGTAAATCCGCCCGTCCAGACGCCAGCCATCACTGGTTTTTTACAGGTCTACGCCTACCATGCATCACAGCCAGCGACTTGCTACAGCGCTGGAGCCGACCTGGGCAGAGCTCGCTACGCCTTGACGCAAGTCGACAACGCCTGAGGAATCGCTGGCAGAAGCCAAACATAGTTCTACGCAAAACGCGTCGAGCTTATCGAGATACAACCTTGTCGCGGCGGCGACTGTTAAGTTTCGGCCGCGGTTAAATGGATGAGATCGCCTTCCATGGCATCGAGAAGCTGCGCTGCGCGCGTGTAACCAATGTGCAGGTGCCGCTGAACCAACGAAATCGACGCACGCTGGTGCTGCACCACGACTGCTCGCGCCACCGCATACAGTGGGTCGAGAGACGCGTCCGCTCCTTGCCACGCCACCTGCGGATTCCTAGCGGCACCCAGTGCTGTGTTGTCGACTCCTGCGCCCAACGTCGTGAACTGCGCTTCCTCCAACTCGCCAAACGCGAAAATGTCGACATCAAGTACGCCGTCCGGTAGGGCGCTGTCACACCCGATTGACATCGTGATGGTGGCAGCTGGATTGATCCGGGCACGGACCTGGTGTATCACTTCTTTGATCTCTCTGCCATAAATCGCTCTCGAGCTACCGCGGATGCCGACGCAGATGCCGCGCGCTGCGCGCAAGCCCGAACCCTCGCGGCCGGCTTGCATGATCGCCTCGCGGGTCGCAAGAGCAGCGCGCTCGGCGCCCCTACCTCGGCCGCATCCACAAGCCACTGCGGCCGCGCCGGCAGTCCTCACAATGTGGCTGACGTCGTGCCAGTCGCAACTGATCGACTGATCCTGCACATCGAGTGTCAAGATTGTTCGGACCAGGCCGCGCACAACCTGCTCATGCTGTGCGCGCGTCACCACGATGACGGCGTGGAAGGCGGCATGCAGTTCATCGAGCTGCGCGTCTTCCCGCGGGGCCGATTCTTCCTCGATCTCGAAGATGGCAACGCGCAGCGCCTCGTCAGCTTGTCGCCTTGCGATGCCTACGGCCTGCGTCCTTGCCGCCGCGTGTGCAAAGCGACCTCGGACGATCACGAGAATCGGGCTACTCGCAACCGCCGGCTCTTGCACGAGCAGGACGGTTGGGGTGCCTGTAGCACCATCGTCGTCAACCGCGTGGAGTTCGACGAACCTACCTACAGACGGTTCTTGATCGGTCATCTTTTCGCTCTTTTCGTTGATGGTCACAAAACGCGGGTGGGACATTGCATCAGTCTGCAGATTCTCCACGCAACCGCGGCCCCCACAGGAAACGGGGCAGCGACAAGCGCAACTCGTCGTCGGTCTGGTCGGGCACCGCGTGCAGATCGAGCACCCATTCATGGACCACCACGCCCGACACGATCTCGAGATAGATCTCATCGTTCGTAAACGTTCTGGGCGGATAGCCGGTTCGCCGTTGTTCGCCGCGGGTACCTCGGAGCATCCCGCTGAACCACGTCGCCATTACCGGCCCGTGCGACTGGCTGAACTGCTGCGTGAGCTGACTCTCGACTGGCGCGCTGAGTTCGATCAGGCACAGCGCCCGCGCGGTCCCCCGTTGCTCGACCTGCCAGGTGGCGCGATAGCCATTCGAGCATCCCGGCGAGGCCGGCAAGCGTGGCCACGACGGGAACGACGCGAGGTGGTCGTTGAGCGGGAAGGCGTGGATCGAATAGACCGTGCCGTCAAGGTGCAAGTGCTCCGCGAAATCGTAGCTCATCGAATGCTCCCCGGCCCCCAGGCCGCTATTGCGAGGCTTCGCAGCAGGTCTGCGGCGGCAGGGCCGATGCTGTCGTGGCATGTGGCCGCGGCGAGGATCCGTTTGCCGTACCACTCCGTACGCAAGGCGTCGATCACGTCCGTGCCAGCCGGCCAGGCTCCGTGCCGAACTAGGAAGGCGATCATATTGGCACGCTCATCCACCAGATCGGACTCGTCCGAGTAAAGATCATGCGGCCGTGAAGTCAGCGCAGTACAGAAGGCGAGCGTGCTTGCCGCCTCTAGGTCAGCGCCGGCCGCGAGCAGCATCGCGACGGTGGTTTGATTGAGCGAAGCAATTGCGGCGAGCAGGGCTGCGCTCCCCTCGGCATTCACATCCGCGCCATGTTCGAGCAACCAGGTCAGCGCCTCCTGCGCCATGTTTCGCGCGGCCGCGGTGAGGGCGCGGGGACCATCGACGTGGAGGTCCGCGCCTTGCGAGAGCAGAAAGTCGAGCATTGCAGTGTTGTCGACGGCAGCCGCTGCCGGCAGCGCTAGCGTCAACATCTCTGCGCGCGGCAACCCACCTTCCAGCAACTGCAGCAAGATCCGCTGGTGGTCTGCGTTGGTGCGTTCGGTTGCAGGATGATCCGACTCGCGCAGGAAGTAATGGTGCGCACCTTGGGCGGACACCAGAATCGCTGCATGACCATCGGCACGGGGATCGGCGCCATGACGGAGCGCGAATGTGACGCCGTCGGTATCGGCGTGCCTGCACGCCATCTCCAGGAACCGGTTCCAGAACGCGGCGCGCCAATCGTCTGCGCGCATGCCGTCGTGGCGGAAGGTTTCGCGCAGGCCCGCTAGACGCCCCGCGATGAAGGCGCCCAGCCAGGCGTCAGAGGTCGCAGTTGGCAAGGCTGGCCCGTTGTCACTGACAGCGGCGTCGACCGATTCGGGCCAAGGCGCCTCGAGTTTGTCGATTTCCTCCTTCAACAAGCCGACAGCAAGGCGAAAGTCGAAATCAAATGCGGAACCGCACGCCAATACGGCTGCCAACTTCAGGCACGGCGCCAGCGCACAGGTGCCGAGGAAGGACAGCATGGCGTCCTCGTAGCGGGGGATAGGGTGAACTGGCGCCATCTGGCGCTGTTCAAGTAGGTCGTGCCATTGACGACGGATGTCGTCGAGCTTGCTACAGTGCTCAAGTGGAAGATACCAACGCAGGTTGGACATATGCTTCTCGTTTCTGACAAAGGCGTAGCCACCAGCGGCTGCGGATCCGAAGCATGATAGGCCGGCATGGCGACAAGGGATGTCGCATGAAGCCGGTGACTAGCAGGTTCACCCCACGCCGATATGGATGAATCGCGCCCTAGTCAGATCCCGAAGGCCTTCAGTCCTGCGTCGACTAGCACTTCAAGCGGATTGTGGTTCGGCTGTCCCGGGCGCGCCTTGCGTGGGACTTCCTCGTACAGGTAGAAAGCGCCATCTCCTGTGAACTTGTCTTGGAGGAGAGCTTGCCGGCCCCGCAGGTAGGGAATGAAAGGTTCAGCGCGGACGGTAGCGTACCGGGCGTTCGTGCTAAACCCGAGCGTTGCATCCTGACTGACCGTGCGACCGGTCGAGGCGTTTTCCAAACGCACGCCGCGGCAGCCCTTTACGATCAGCAGGGCCGGTCCTTCGAAGCTCAGGTAGCGCAGTTGCAGCGTCAGCCACGCGTGGAGCGTTCCCAAGCGCCAATGGCTACGAATTATCGGCCGCTGCCCAGTCTTGAACATGATGCCCACGAGCCCGCGCGGCTGGAGTACGAACGCGCTGCCTGCAGCAATCTCCAGAAGGGCGACCTCATCGAGCGCCTCGGCAGTGGACGACACCACAAAGGTTGCAGCCTGCGACGTGCGCAGCCGCTTGAGCATCCATAGGTGGGCTGCGACGCTGGTCACGCAGCGGCGCCAGTCGAACAGCACTTTGGTGGTGACGATGGCGCTAGCCGGCCAGCTCTGGCAGAAATCTGGGCGGATCAGCAGTTCGTGGTCGGGAGCGAGCGTTACCCTGTGCGATACCGCGGAGATGAGCGTGCCGTCATTGCCTGAACGCTGCTCGAACGAAGGTGAAGCGGGCCCAGGTCCTTTAGCGGCGCCGATCGCGATGGGCGGCCGCCGTGCAGCGAGCGGCGCTAGCGCAAAATAAAAGACGGTGCGGATCGCTGCTGGGACAAACCACCATCCGACCAATACTCCCAGCGCCGCGGGCAGCACGGGGCGCACGGCCTGATAGCCGCGCCAGAGGACATTCTCTGCAGCGAGCGCTCTGGCCTGCAGCAGCCGCTCACGCAGCGGCGCTGTCGCGGCGGTAAGGCGTCGTTCGCTGATTTGAAACGCGGTGAGGACCTTGGCCGTCGGTAACTGCTTTAGCGCGTCGGCTTGTCTTAAAAACGCCAGATGGGCGTCGTCAGTCTTTCCGCGAAGGGTTATAACTTGCGGGTTCAGAATCTGCAGCTGCTTGTATGCTGCCGTAAACGGGATGCGTGCTCCGAGTCCAGCATTCTCTTGGATCGCGTCTCGCTGCCGCAGCGCGCTGTCGTAAGCGGCATACGCTTTTACGTGCGCCAATCGCAATTGCTCTAGCTTCTCTAGCGCATCCTTCCGGTCATCCAATGCATGCACGCGCGCGCGCCAGGCAACGAGGTACTCCCTTTCTTGGCGCAGTAGGTCGATTTCAACGTTGCGCATGACCGCTTGCGCGAGCGGTTTCGCCGCCGCATCGCTACCCTTGAAGGCGGTGACAAGGAGCGACGGGGCCTGTGCTTGTTCTTGCAGCAGGTCGTGCATGTTCTGGTCGACGACCCGAATGCGTGCATCGAGTTGTGTGACCGTTGCTCCGGCAAGCTGCCTGAGCGCTTCATGTGACTTGCGCGTTAGCAGGGCTTGATGGTGGTGCACCTCGTCCTGCGCTCGTTCCAGCGATGGCAGTTCGTCGACGATGCGCTCGATGTTCTTCCACTCAGCACGGATCCAACTTCCGCCGGTCAGAATGAGCACGATGGAGACGAACACCACCACATTACGGCGCAGCGTAGTGAAAAGGACGGATAGTAGATGACCCATGGGGAAGCACCGGAGAAGTACAACGTATAAAAACAGGAACCGTTAGCCTTGCGGTTGGCGTCACAGCGCCGCTGTCAGACAGGCTTCGGCCCTGGTCGACAGCACCATTTCCACTGACATCTGGGCGCGAGTCAGGGCGACAAACAGCTTGCGCCGCGTGACCTCGTCGAGTTCGGCGAAGTCGAACTCGGCCACGACGACGGCCGGTGCGCTCTGGCCCTTGTAGCGGTACACCGATTCCACCAGGAGCTCGCCGCTGCTCCAGCGCGGCTCGCCGTTGCGGTCGTATTCCCCAGTGAAGCGGCGGGTGCGCCACGGACCAATGACGACGCGGTTCAGCAGTGCTGAGCGTTCGCGTCCGCGTCCAGACACAATCGCAATGTCGTCGAGCGCAAAACCGCGGGCCAGCAATGCGGCAACCGCGGCTTCGGTCGCGGCCAACAGCTCCTCGTCCGAGCCATAAGTACGGATTCCGGGCACCTCGCCGGGGTAGGGGTTCAAGCTGCGGATTTGCGGGTGTACGAGCGCCAGCGCGTTGATCACGTCGCAGATCACCTGTGGGCTGCGGAAGTTGTCGCTGCAGCGGATCGTGACGGCGTCTTCCAGCTCGAACTGCGCCTGTTGGTAAAGGCGCTGGGATTCGTCCTCCATGAGGTACAGCCTGCTACCTGGCTTGAGCCGATTGCACTGCGATTCTACCCAGCTAGCATCGAAGTCTTGTGCTTCGTCGATGACTAGCAAGTCGAGGTCCGGTGTAAAGCTGGCGCTGGCTTCGAAGTAGGCGTTCACCATGCGCTCGTAGGCGGCCGTTGTAAAGTCCGGCTCGCCGTGCTGGCGCCGATAGTGTTCGACGCAGAGTTCGTGGTAATTCACCACCTGTACCTTCGGCGACGCTAGGCGTCGCACGTGATCGGCCAAGGTCCGGTTGAAGCAGACGTAGCTGACGCTTAGGCCCGCGGTCGCGGCGGCGTCAAGCAGTTGCAGCGCGAGCTGGGTCTTGCCCGACCCCGCAGTCGCCTGGATGCGAAAAATGCCGGACGGCGAATCGATGCGTGGTACCCAGGTTGCTAAGCCGTCGGACAGGCGCCGCACCGTGCCTTGCAACTGCTCGCGCATCGTCGCTAGGTCAGGCATGACCTCAAACTGGTTTAGCAGAAACCGGCGCAATGCATCCCGGTCGACCCTGCTGGGGATGCCGCCGAGCCAGCCTTGAACCGTCGACACCATGCTGGGGTAGGCGCTGGCGTCGATGATCCGCTCACGCGGGATCGAAACAACCTGACCGTCGCCGAGCACGTAATCAGGAATGACCAGGCAGCTTAGCAACTCCGTTTCCAGACCTGCTTCCTGAAGCCGATTCTGCATGGCGACGCGCTGCAACCGGCCCTGGCGCGCCACATCGCATTCGCCATTACCGTAGAGCTTGAAAATGCCGCCGTCGCGCAGCACAACCGCACCGGCCTTTACTTCCATCAGCAGCATACAGCCGCTCGGCGAAAGCACGACGACGTCGATCTCGCCGTAGCAATCGCGGCCACCGCGGATACTATGCAGAGGAATATTGTGGAAGACTTCGAAGCCCGGCGGCAAGTAGTCGCGCAGACGTTCTAGCACCTCGAGTTCGCGGAAACGGCCAGCGTCTGTGCGCAGCGAAGGAAGGAGGCTCGGGGAGAGAGTGGCCATAGACGAACATCAGAAAAAAAGATTTCCTATTATTAATAAAATTAGCACCTTTGCACAAGTTCGGCAGTGCCCAGTGACCGTAATATTGTCGCGGTGCGCCACACTGACCTTTGGATAGCAGACGATAAGGTACATCCACGGCATTTGACATCATTGGCGACACCCACGGCCATGCGGTGAAGCTTGAGGCGCTGTTGCGAACCATGGGCTATCGGCAGTCAATCGATGGTTGGTCCCCCCCGGACGGCAAGCCATCTTCGTCGGCGACTTCATCTAATGGAACGGGCCATTGTAATGCTGCCCGACTGGGGGAAAGGATGGGGTGAGCGCTCGCGGGATGTTGCCGATCCCGAAGGCATCGTGGACGAAAGCGGGCTCTTCTAAGTTGCCGACGTAGGTGCTGCAATAGGTCAAGCGAGGTGCCCGTTGATGACTTTTTGGCGGATCTGGCGAATTAATCCGCGCAGATAAACCATGTCATTGTCCCCTGGCTCGCCGCCGCCATGACGCCACGCGCGCGCCTCGAAAAAAAGGCAGGTACGTAACTCGGTCAAGGTGTCGTGCCGGCGCTGATGCGCGATCTCGGCGCAGCGCTCGAATGACCCCGATTCCGTATACCCGTCAAATGTATGAGCAAACCCATTGATCTCGTCCCAGTCCGCCGCCTCTAGCGGTATCTGGTCAAGCATGAGTCTTAGATTGGATAGATGGCGGTCCATGATTTCCTTTGGCTTCTGACGAGGCGGATCAGGCAGAGCGACGCAATACCCCCACAACAAGCTCCTAGGATGGGAGGCTGTGTTAGGCAGACTCAGGTTCTTGCGCGGCCGCTAGTTTCTCCATACGGGGGCGGAATGCGTTCACGAAGCGATTCGTCAATGCAGCAAGAAAGTCGAGGACGCGTTTGCGTTCGAGCGGTGCGTCAATGGACGTGTAAGCTGTCGAGACGCCGATGTAGTACGGTGTCCATGATGCGGTCCACTGAAGCGGTAGGCCGATCTCTGCCTGCAGCACGTCTTTTTCTAGCGCCAGCTGTGCCATGATGGCGGCTGCGCGTTCGTAGCCGGAGCCCATCGCGAGATACACGCCTGCTTCATTCTTTCCTTTGCTAACGTAGGCTGACACCCAGCATTGTGTGCGCCCCGGAGGAAGACCAAGAAAGATGTTGGTGCTACGGGTGGGACGCACCGGCAAGGGTTGCTGCAGCTCGGCCAGACTGGTCTTTAAACGGTCGATGTACTCGGCCCAGAACTCAAGGTACCAAGTCGCCGCAGGATCAATCGCTGCCTCTTCCTTCAGGGCGTCTGGGGTGGCATCGTCAACCGGAGCGCCGTCCTGACTGACTAGTAAAACACGGCGCACAATTTCGGTCCGTGCCAGGATACGCGGCAGCAGCAGGTAGCCGTTCGAGGGCGTGCTGTAGACCGCAGCTTCGATCAGCGCAAACGAGAAATGCAGCGACCCATGCTGCTCAAGGAATTCTATTAATGACTGTGTGCTCGAGGTGATGCCGTCTCCTACGATCAGCAACAGGACATCAGCCCGTGCGAGTGCCCGGTTAACTGTGTCGACGAATTGCGCTTCGTCGAATGGCACCTGCATCTGCTCTGCGGCCGCCTGCATGCGTTCGACAAGACCGCGCTCGTCCGGCTTGGACGCCATGCGTACCTTGCGGTCGAGAATTTCGAACTGCCAGGATGTGATCGCGCGAGCGTAGTCGAGGATTTGCGCAATCACTTCGCGCCGCGCTTCTGGGTTGCGGTAAAGCTTGGTTTCGACCAGAACAATCTTGCCAAGCATCGTCAAGTACAAAATGTCTGCATAGCCAGCGCCAGTGTCGAGCTCAATGCACACCGGGACCAGCAGTCCAAGCGAAGGGTCAATCTCGCGTAAAGGCAGACATTCAGGGTGGGCGAACAACAGCCTTTGTAGCCATGCCTCAGAAAACTGTGTATTGCCGGTGCCCGAGAGTTTGACGCGCTCGAGCCGCACGCCATCACAGTCGGGTTCGATTAAGACTGGGGAGGCATAAGCTGTTGTCATCATCGTCGTGCCTGGTGTTTGTCAGAGCGCTGCCGTCACCGCATGAATGAGCAGCCCGACAAGACCGCCGACAAGCGTACCGTTAATACGGATGAACTGAAGATCCCGTCCGATCGCAAGCTCAATGCGATCGCTCATTTCTTCTTTGGTCCACTTCGCTAGTTGCTGTTCGATGAACGGCGTGACTTCATTGCGGTGGCGCTGCACGAGCACGCGACTTACCGATTCCAGCGCCGAATTGAGCCATTCACGCGTTGCGGCATCACTCACCAGCACCCGTCCGGTTTTCTCGACCAAGCCCTGGGTAATGCCCACCAGCGCAGGCGAGTTGCTGTGCAGGTCGGCAAGGACCCTGTTGCGGAACACATCCCAAAGTCCACCCAGGGCTGCTTGCACGCTGTCGCTGTGGACAGTCTCGCGCTGGTAACGGCTGACCGTTTCCTGCCAGGCGGGATCTGCCTTCAAATGCAGCGCGCTGTCAGCAATCCAGGTGCCGACGTGGGCGCGTAAGGCATGGCTGGTGTCCAGGCGCACGCCGGCAACCTGTCGCTCCAGCGACCCGATGATCGTCGGTATATAGCTGCCGACGACGCTCGTGAGGATCGCATTATTCAGATCGAGGCTGCGCATGAGGAAGCCTCGGATGACGTCATGATTCTTTTCGTCAGCCAGCCACCCCGCTAGCTTGCCGAGCAGGGCATCGAGCAGCTCTTGTTCCTTGCCTTCTGCAAGGAGTGCATCCATCGCGCCGCCGGCCGTGCTAGAAAGATCGAGCCGAAGAAGTTCGGTGGTGGCCAGGTCCCGAACGAGCACCCGGATGTGTTCATCGTCGAGCCCCTCGAGCACTTGCTTGATGAGCCCGCCTGCCGACTTGCCCACCTGCTTGGCATGGGCCGGATGGAGCAGCCATTCGCCGAGGCGCATCGCGACGTCAGCTTGCCGCATACGCTCGGCGATGCCTTCTTCCGTGATGAAATGGTTCTCGACAAAAGCGCCAAGACTTTTTCCGATGCTTTCCTTGCTGTTAGGGATAATCGCAGTATGCCAAACCGGAATACCGAGCGGATGACGGAACAGGGCAACGACCGCAAACCAGTCTGCGATCGCACCCACCATTGCCGCTTCAGCGAAGGCTTCGAGGTAGCCCCAGGCCGGATGCTGGCCGTGTCGGGATCGCGCAAAAGCGAACAGCACGGTCGCAGTGATTAACAGTCCCACTGCAACACGCTGCATGGCGCGTAGGCGGCTGCGACGGAAGGTGTTTTCTGCAATGTCGAGCTGCTGAACGATATCGTTTTCTCGTTTCATCTTGTTCCTTAATTTTGACGTCGTGGGCCTGGAAGCGTTTGCGCGGTGGCCCGGTGTTTACTGGTGCGCACCTGCTTGCGTGGCTGAGCTCAATCGAACCAATCGCCAAGCTTTTGCTGGGCCTGCGCCTTGACATCAGCGGTGATGTACATGGCGACCGTCGTTGCGGCCGCAGCGAGCGTGCCGAGGTCATCGGTATAACCCACAACCGGAACGATATCGGGTATCGCATCGAGCGGGAACACGAAGTAGGCGAGCGCGGCATAGATGGTCGTTTTTGCCCACACAGGCGTGCCCTTTGCCTGGGCAGCGTAGTAGAGCCACAGCGCTTTTTCGATCACCTCTCTGCCTGCGGTGACTGCAAAGTTTCGGAGCTTCGTCCAGAAGCTGCCGTCATCGAAATCTGTAGTCATGTGTTTGCCCTTCCCCAAATGCTGCATTATTCATAATATTGTTTACATAAGTCAACAATACTTTTTCTACTCTGGCCTGGCTTATGCTTCACGACTTTTGCTCATCCCCGCAAAAGGATGTAGCGCCGGCACAGATCGCTAAAAATGTCATCTTGCCCATGCCAACGACAAATGGTGTCGGATGAAGGCACAGAGGGCCAGCACGGCATCGATAGGATCTTGATATTTATTTCTTGCTTACATACACTTGTTGCTACATTACGAGTGAGTCGACGCCGAAGCCAACCTACCGAACCGGGTACGGTAGATTGCATAGCCCACATGAGGCTCCTTTGGGGCAACAAAGTGGAGCTTGCGTCGGCCTCCCCGCTGTCGCATGCCACTAAATACAGCTGCTCGGGCGATCTACTGCGCCACTGCCAGCTGCGCTCACTTTGGTCCTCAGGATCTGCAACCACCTTGGGAAGCGGTCTTACTTCCTGCATGTTAAGAAAGGAAAACAGATGGACCTGCGTGACCGATATCGCGGATGTCTTATTGGATTGGCCTGCGGCGATGCTGTGGGCACGACGGTAGAGTTCCGCCCGCGCGGCAGCTTCGCACCCTTGACGGGCATGGTCGGCGGTGGGCCGTTTGCACTGCAGCCCGGACAGTGGACTGACGACACGTCCATGGCGCTGTGCCTGGCCACCAGCCTGCTCGAAAGCGGCGGCTTCGATGCCGCGGACCAGATGCAGCGCTATTGCCGCTGGATGGACGAGGGCTACCTGAGTAGTACTGGCGATTGCTTCGACATCGGTGTTACCGTTAGCACGGCACTACGTCGCTTTCAGTGCACAGGCCAGCCGTTCAGCGGAAGCATCGATCCTCGCTCTGCAGGCAATGGTTGCCTGATGCGTCTTGCGCCAGTGCCGATGTACTACTTTGACGACCGTTACGCTGCAATCGAACAGTCGGGTCACAGCGCCAGGACCACGCACGGCGCCGATGAATGCGTCGTCGCCAGCCGTCTGTTCGGCGCCATGCTTTGGCAAGCGCTGTCGGGTGCAGACAAGGACACCATCCTTCTGGGACATGGCATGACGGACCTCCCGTCAAAGCGGCTCGATTCCATCGCGCGCGGCGCATACCGCGGCATGAACGCGGCACATGTCCGCGGTAACGGCTATGTAGTAGACAGCCTGGAGGCGGCCCTCTGGTGTTTTGACCGGACCGCCAGCTTCGAGGAAGCGATCCTGTGCGCAGCGAACCTAGGCGAGGATGCTGACACCACGGCTGCCATTTGCGGGCAGCTGGCCGGGGCGTTCTATGGACAGTCGGGCATCCCGACAAGCTGGCATGAGAGGTTGGCCATGATTGGCCAGATCTGCACATTGGCCGATCGCCTGCACGACGAGCGGTCTAGTTCCCCTCAAGCTGTTTGACTGACTCCTTCGAAGACGCCATCTGTGTACTGAAGGAGCAGGCGGACCGGTGCATCATGACGGATCAGCAGTGCTTCCGTGTCGCCTATCAGCCGATCTGCAGCCCCATGGGTGTTCTCGATCTTCAGGCAGGTGTCCTGCACCTGTTTTGTCAGGGCATCGCGCCGGCGCTTGAGTGTGCTTTCGAGATTGAACGTCGAGTCGATATTCTGGATCTCGCGCCGAAGTGCCTTGTCGAACGTGGGCGACAGGGCAGCAAAGTCCTTGACGGCTTGCTGCAAGTCTCGACGTCGTGCTTCCTTGAGTTTCGGTTCACCCGGGAACAGAACCAGCACGTGCCAAGCGCAGATTCTGGTTCTGATGCACAGCGCCAGGTCGCGCAGCAGCGCTTCCTGCTTCCGGATTTTGCGCGATATACCCATTGCTAGCGCCTCAGTTCCGAACGTTTCCTCATCCTGGACCACCGTTGCGATACCGCGCATGATTTCCTTGTGCAAATGAGTCTCGATCGAGAGCAGATCGCGCTCGCAATGCTCTAGTTCAGTCCGGACGCTTGGCGGAATTTCACCCGCTTCGATGGCTGTGCGAGCCTGATCGAGGTAGCGGTAGGCACCCTCAATCTGCGACCGGCGCTGGTCGTCCATGAAGTTAGACAGGCCTTTGACACCTTCGGCAATCGCGGTCAGCTTCTTGCTGATATCAGCAAGGTGTTTCTGTGCCACGATGACGGATGCGACTTGCCACACCGCGCCGGCATTCACAATGTTTTGTAGCTTCTTTGGCTGGAATAAGCGTGCCTGTTCCCGCACACCTTTTGCCCCCATCGTGTACGCCCTGAACCCGTTGCCATCTGCGGCACGCACAAGATTACCGTTAACGACGACTTCCATCAGCTGTTTACCATGCACCTCACCTGCGGCGAGCAGCGATGGCGCAGCCTGCAACATGGTCCCGAGCTGGCCCGCTGTGCCACCCGCAGCACCTTTTTCCTGCCCCGCCTCATACGCTGCAAAATCCCGACTAGCCCGGATCGTGATGGCTGGCTGATTTAGCTGGTCGGCAATGACGATCTTCGTGTCGTGTTCGAGTTGCCCGTCGCTTTGCGCTTCGGACGGCGGGGCGTCATGGAGAGTCTTCTTTTGCTGTTTGTTCATCGGCTCTGATCAGAAGGTAGTGGGAATGTGTGTATTTCCCGTGGAACAACCCGAGTAAAATGTTGAATGCCCGCAAGTACCATAGGCTCTTCCTTAATCGCAACGATACCGCGACCGGAACGCGGTTGAACCGTAGGCAAACGCTTGCGCGTGCACGCCGCGGAAAACGCCAAGGGCTACATTAATAATGCTTTCGTAAAGGAAATTATGGCATATCGGTACGATCCGGATCTGGAGTTTCTCGAAAAACTCGATTCCAAGGATTTAAATGATCTCGTCTACTGCCTGACCCACGACAAGGATGGCGATAAAAGGTTTACTGAGGAGCTGACGGGCTCACCTGCGTACAAACAGCATTCACCTGACCATCATCAGTACTGGGAGTTGATCGCGGCCGAAATTCAGTGCTTTGGTGCTAACACGTTTGCGACGATGTTCCGCGGTGGTAAAGGCGTTGAGTATCGGGAAGTGCTGATGGACGTGTGCGACAAAATGAAGGTCAACTACAGCAAGGACGCCACGGTCGAACGCATCGAAAACAACCTACTGCTGAAGGTACTGAACGACGCTATCGAAAACATGTCGCCTGAGCAACTGCGTGAGCTTGCAGAGTCGATCGGCATCAAGAATCTGACGCTGTTTACGCCGGAAGCGATGCTAGGCGTATTTCAGACCGTTTTCCGAGCCGGAGGATTCAAGTCCTACCAGCTGACAGTGATCATCGTAAACGCAGTGCTCAAGGCGCTGATCGGACGTGGCCTGCAATTCGCCGGAGGAGCGGCCCTCACGCGCACGATTGGCATCCTGACGGGGCCGATCGGCTTGGCAATTACGGGTGCGTGGACTGCACTCGATCTCGCAAGCGCTGCTTTCCGCGTCACGATTCCCGCCGTGATCCAGGTGGCAGCATTGCGTCAGAAGCATCTGTATGCAAAGCAGGCTGACGAGGTCTCGTTCGGCTAGGCCAACGACAATGGTGTGCAGCTGGCCGGCCGTTCAGCGGCCGGCCAAACCCTATAGGCACGCACCCACGCCGGAACAGCCGCGCGGTGCGTAGTCGGCTTCACAGACTTTGACCCTTCATTGGTGGTCTGGTAGACAGCTGAGTGTGTACAGATTCGGCTGCCTACGGCAAATCACGACACCGCAAACGTCTACACCGCGACTACGTGGGCTGTGCTTGGGCCATCATCGTAAGCTTCGCCTAGGGGATATAGCCGCCTTTGCCTTAGCGCTCTGGCATCGCGACTGGCGCTAACCAGATGTTCCGGGCAGAAAGCTCTGCCATACTAACGCGGGAAATTGATTACCAACGCTTTAGAAATAGAGAGAGCAGCTTGAACGACAGCGCAAAACACGAAGCCAATTTATCTGCGCACGATGGCACCGAACACGCTCCGCGCTGGCAAGAGCTTTTAACAGAGACGCTCAGACAATCATGCTATCGCCTCGCGTAGGAGTCTGTGTTCCAAACGGTGACAATTTGCGCACAAACATTGCAGCATATCGAGCTTAGTTCGATGCTTTGGCTGAATATCTTGAACCTGCACGTCCCGATGGTGAATTTCGATACAGGATTCAGCGTATGCGGTGTTGTAATGCTCGGTCGGTACAAAACCGCATTTCTCGCAAAACAGCTTGCCGTGTATCGCTTTAAACTCGCTTTTCTTCGCTCTAGCCGCAGCAGGGGACCTTTCTCGTTTTTTGTGGGTAACTAGCGTCGTGTTCCCTTCGGCCCAAGAGTCGTCTTCCAGATCAGGGAACGCAGCTTCATGCGGTTGCTCGTTCTTGGGAACGATTCGATACCCTGCATCTTCTAAGATGCGAAAGCATGCGGAGCCGACACCGGCAGTGAAGTGATACGGGCCAACACCGATCCTGAGCGCTCTGGTAGCAGCGATTCCGAAGACTGCTTTTGGCGGTAGGCGGTGTCCGCCGTCAGTTAGAAAATCGTAGTCAGTGGAGGGCGCGAAAGGATGGTCTTTGAATCCTTCCAGAAGCATCTCTACCGCTGCAAAGATATCTTCTGGACGAACCTTGTTCAGTTCGGACGCTGGTAGCCGTTGAATCATTGCAGGTGGCGATGTGTTAGTGCTGCAACATCTAACTTCCAACGAACCCGAACGGGAACTTCGTCGGTAATTTCTACAGCTTTGCCCAATCCTGCATAGGTGAACAAGTCCCGTCCGCCAGTCCGCCAGAAAACGTGAGTTTCTGCGCCCAATGTAGTCATCCGTCGGATGGATGGTTGATGCCGCGTGCTACCAGTCCTTCCACGCCACACAAAGTCGTTCCCATCAAAGTAGTTATCGTAATCGTGTCCTGTCTGCCCAGGGTTACCGACATTAGCGAAAATGAACGTGACTCCATCCTTGTGGGGGTAACCAGTTCCCCAGTTGCCAGTGATGTCTCCACCGTCGCCTGCCTGCTCGCTAACGTACTCCCTCTTGTACTTCTCGCCCACTATAAAAGTGTACTTGCTCATCCGCGTATCCCTATTTTCGGTCGCCAGAAGTGTAGTCTACCTCGACATGACACGCAGCAACAACCGTAGACTTCTCAAATTATTCATTACCCATCGAGGATATCAACGAGCGGCGCTAAACCGCCGCGGCGGCTGCCCGAATTCGTCTCGAGCAATCTACAGCACGCCTTGGGTGAGCTGATCAAATATGACCATGTACGCGGTGCGCGAGCAATATGCAATCTAAATATCGAAACGTCATAAACATTTCACCAGACCAGACATCAGCGAAAAAAGACTCTAGCGTTCTTGGCTTAATAATAATAAAATAATGGAAACATTTACTGGCATAGAGGCAAGATGCGAAGATTCGATCCGAACAAAAATCCGTACGCAGATGATTTGATACGATTAACTATCACACCATCAACGCGTTATCGACCGAGTGAACGCCGTGCATTGGCGACGATCATAGCCTCCAAGCTGTATCACGTACAAGAACGTGAACATTGGCCTCTAAGGTACTCCTATCGGTACATTGATCCAATGTCAGGCTCGCTTGATATTGACATAGTAGTTATCTTCGACTCTGACGAAATAGAGAAAATAGCATATTTGATGCGTCGCTATCATATTCACGACAAGCTAATCTTGTTGAGTATCGGAGAAAACGCCGTAGTTGAGGTTTTTAACGGTCGTGCCAGCGATGTCGATCCAGAAAAAATTAGCGCTGCAGTCGCTCGCTTGCGAGAAAACGGCACCTTAGACGGTAATACAGGGGAAGGCATGGTTCTGGTCCGCAGCGAGGACGATCTGGCAGACGATTATCGGGGCAAAAGACGTCGTGATGGCTCGAGTGGCGGCGAAGGTGGCGGCGGAGGCGACGGCGGTGACGACGGTGACGGTCCTGGCCCGAACGATATCCCTGGGAGTGGTGGAGCGCGCGAATTGATGAATCACCCTGTACTGTTCGCTGTCGAAAGCAACGTGTTCGACGCAATTATGGAGCAAGTGTAATGGCCCAACTCGAAACTCCAGCGGACGCATTGCCTCTGCTCGCTTACAAAATCGCGCCGCGTCAGTTCGACTTAAGTTATCGCTTCTCAAACATCAGTTTGAGAGATCAGATCGTGCGTGGACAAACATTGGTACGGACCTTGAAAGCCACTGACTTAATCCCCGCGAGTCAAGGTAGCGGTCAAACTCCAAAATTTGACCTGTTAATTTGCGGGGCAGGGGCGGCGGGCCTAGCCGCAGCGAAGGAAGCCGCAGAGCTCGGGATGAGCTTTGTTCTCGTTGAACGGGACGGTGAGGTACCTGGCGGTGTTTTGAGTAAGGACGCTGATCGCTATGTGAGCACCGCCATGTATGAGTGGCCGCATCCCAATCATACCGAGCATGCATATCCCTTATCTCATCCAGCCTTGCTCGGTGGTGAGGCCACTTCAAGTTCCGCGTTTAAATTGGACTTGAGCGAACCCGTTTTGGTCGCGGAGTTCGGACGAAAAATTGCAAGCGTCTTAAAAGACGATATCAAAATGTGGTCCGACAATTTTGACAATCTGGGGAAGCACAAAAAGCCAGCGCGCAATTTATTGATCAGAAATACTACTTTGTCTGAGTCGAGCAAAAGAGATTTAAAAAAAATGCTCGATGAGAAAGTGAGCATTCATGGGATACCGCTGAGCGGAACCAGTTTGCCAAACATTACGCTAGATTATAGAGGACCTGGCGATGCTAAACACTTCACATTTCGCTTTGAGTATGTCGTCTACGCTGTTGGCTTCGCCAAAGAGGCAGTGGTATATGCTGATGAAAAAAAGCCTTATCGAAATTTCGAACATTCAGAGTTCTGGGCAAAGGACAAGGTTTCTGAGAAACACTTAGGCTTTGGCGGGAACAAACCGTGTATTGGTATCCTCGGCTCGGGCGACGGTGCACTCCAGGATGCATTACGTTGTATGGTTGACCCCGTTGAATTCCCACATCCGTTGAAGATTTGGGAGGGAATGATGGAGCGACAACCACATCCGAAATACAAGCCGCTTAAGTATTCAATTCACGTGCGTGAAGCGCTGGCGCGGATTGCCGCTGCTGACTGTTACACAACGAGCGGCGCAGTCTGGAGCCATGAGACTCACGTGTTTCAATCGCTTGATAAAGCTTTCAATGGAATTATCGATGATTTGCTCAAAAAAGAAAGATTTAAGCTTACGCAAGTTATCGGTTCGATGCTTAGGGATGATGTCAAAAAGGTAACCATCGTCACCCAGCGCGGGCATTTTTCAAAATCGTATGCGCTTAACCGATTTCTCGTCCTTTTATTCCTTAAGGTGCTGCCGCTAGTTCGCAAAAAACGTGGGGCTACCGTCGATACCGTCGAGCTAGAGCTGCTTTCCGGGGTCGTGACGAAGTTCCGGCGGTTTGGTGGTCATAATAGAGGTGCACACATTGAAATTGATCGGACTAAAGATAGAAAATGTGATCTGATCATCATTCGCGGCGGCCTGGATAAAAAAAATTCGCCGTCGCAACTCATCGGTCTCACCCACCAAGATACTGGGCGGGCTGAGCTTGGACGTATTCCAGCGCCGATCCGCCCGGTCTCGATACCAAACCAGCATACCGCGACATCAACTGTACCCACCGGCAGTCCAGCGCCGAGCCGCAAGGTTGCGGTCGTAAGTTGATGAGGCGGAGACCGTCGCGATTTCGAGCAGGTGTCATCGGCCGAGCGAAACGCATCGTCGCGGGCAATTTTGACTCGGCCTGACGAATCAACTGCCGCGGGAGAATTTGATCGTCGAGGACGATCAAGCCTTATTTCCGCCTGTCGTCTTCTCGCAAGTGCTACCTCGACTATGAGCGGTGGCGCTGACGATAGGCAGGTTCAGGTGGCGCGCGAGGCGAGCAGCGCGCCGATCGCGCTCAGTGTACACAGCGCCCCACCCGCAATCCCGATGCCAGGCATACCGCTGACGTCCGGCTCGCGCGGATTGATCCGGATGAGTGAGCCACCATGGCGGAGCACGACGCGGTGGGCAAAGGCACGCACGGTCGGGATGTGCAAACCGGCCCCAATCTCAATCACCACTGGGCGGCGCGCCCGCTCGAGCCAGCGCTGACAGCGTGAAGCCTGCAGATCCCGTTGCTCACTCACCCAATCCCAATCGTCGAACATGAGAATGTTCGGGCGCACGCCCCCGCCACAGTGCGGGCAGCTTGGCAGTGGTCCGCGCAGTTCGCAGCGATCCGTATCGACTGCCGGGTTGAATCCTGCCGCGAGCCACAAGCCCGCCGAACAAGGCCCCAGGCATTGCAGCCGGTGAATCGAACCATGGCATTCATCGATATGTAGCGGATCGAAACCTGCCGTTTGAAAGTGTCCGTCCACATTACTCGTGAACACGAAGGAACCGTTCGGCATCGCATCTCCCCATCGGCGCAGCATGTCGTAGCCGGCATGAGGGCGGGTCTTGCGATAGAGAGCCAATCGGTGCCCATAAAACCCCCAGGCGCGGCGTGGGTTGGCGCGGAATGCACTCGGTGACGCGATGTCCGTGAACGACGTACCATCGGTGGCGAGCGCCGGGTAGGCTTTCCAGAACCCGTCGACGCCGCGAAAGTCGGGTAGGCCCGAATCGACACCCATGCCAGCGCCGGCCGCGATCACGAGCGCGTCGGCATCGGCGATCAAAGCGGCAGCATGTTCAAGGGCGGCCTCGTCCGTCGTCGACAAGTGCCGAGCATCAGATATCAACTTCATGGCATCACTCCTAAGTACTGACGCATATTAGATGGCGCCACTTGCAATGTAATGGTGCGGTGGCAGTGCAACCTGCAGCGGACCGCCGTGCTAGTGCGGACTGCAAGACGCTTCGTATTCATGACGGTTTCTTTCAAACTTGTGGTGCTGCCCAACCTATGGGCGAGCACGATCATGCGGACGGCCAGCGCCAACGCAGGTCGTCAAGCCCGGACGGTGTACTCTGAAGGATCAGCTCAATTGGGGGTGGCGCAGCGTGACAGAAAAGCGTCGAACAGTTCGCACAACAGTGGAATCCGGGTATTAAGGCGATGGTCGCCCTGCACTAGGTGCAGGGTGCACTGACGCAACCGGGCGAACCGAATCGAATTCTCGCAAGGGATCACCGCATCGTCCCAGCCGTGCACGATCTCGGTCCGGGCGGCGGGTACTTGCGGTTCCTGAGTCGGGTAACTGGGCATATGGAAAGCGGGCGCCAACAGGAAAACGCCATGCGCGCCCACCCGCGCCGCCGCTTCGGCCGCGACCTAACCGCCCATGCTCGAGCCGACCAGGAGCAGGGGAACTTGGACGTTCGTACAGGCGCGCAACAACTGCTCTAGGCGCACCGCCGGATCGACCGTGTGCGCGTAGTCGAGACAAGCCACGTCCCAACCGCGTGTCCGCGCCACGGCAGCTAAGGCCGCGATCTTGCTGCCGCCCGGACCGCTTTCCTTACCGTGCATGAAGTGCACCAGTCCCATCGTCGTCATCGTGTTTTCCATTACCGGCTGGCGATCAGCGAAGCGAGTAGATTGCCGTGTCCAATCGTGTGATAGCGAGCATCGCGCGTGATGTCGGTGCGCGGATCATAATAGCCGACCACGTGATACTGCGCGTCCCGGGCGGTTTGTTTTCCATTGCTCGCCATGTCGATATAGCCGATGGTGTGATAGCGCGAGTCGGTCAAGGTTTGTCTGCTCATGACGGGGCCTCGTTGGTTATTGAAACCATCACTGTAAAGGGCGGCGCGACAAGCCGCGTCGCATCGCTGCAGCGACCTCACCCGTCGCCCGGGGCCTTATGCTGACGCCTCAATAGAATCCATAGAGAGGATGAATGGATGCGGTGTTTCTAGCCGACGAAGGGTTTATTTTGCAGTCTGGAGGGCAGGGCGGTCTCGACCGAGCCGCGCTCGACTAGGCGATTGAGCAGGCGATTCGCCACGGTGGTTGGTGCCCACGTGGCCGCAAGACGGAGGCGCAATATACCGACAGCCTACGCCGCGACAGCCATTGTCGCGCCGCCATGCATGATCGGCGCACCCATTGATGAAGGTACCGTACATGAGCCATATCGTTTTACTGGGGGACTCGATCTTCGATAACGCCCCATACGTCTCCGCCGGCGCGCACGTGCAGGCCCAGTTGCAATCGATGCTAGGAACTGCAAACCAGGTGTCCTTGCTGGCCCGCGACGGCGACGTGCTAGCAGACATGGTCGCACAGGTCGCACGACTACAAAATCTTTCATCACCCGCCGATTGGCTCGTCGTGAGCTGCGGCGGTAACGATGTTCTGGGTCTCGTCGGCGCAATGCAGTCAAAGGTCAATTCCGTATTCGAAGCGGCCGGGCTGCTAGCCGATTGGCAAGCTGAATTTCGGCGCAATTACCGCCGCATGTTGAATGTGGTGCTGTCGCGGCGAAAGCCGGTGGTGCTGGCCACGATCTACGATGGCGTTCCCGGGCTCGAGCCAGGATTACGCATGGCGCTGGCGCCGTTCAACGATGTGATCCTGCGCGAAGCAACGACGCATGGTCTTCCCTTGCTCGACTTGCGGCTAGTGTGCGACGAACCCGACGATTACGCGGCGGTCTCGCCGATCGAACCGTCGGCACAAGGCGGACGCAAAATTGCCGCCGCGATCGCACAGCTAGTGCGCGAGCATAGTCCTGGCGCCCCGCGAACGGTTGTGTACGGAAAAGCGTCATCTCCATCCACGTAAGTTTCTTATTTGCAATGAATTTGATAACATGAGATTTTGAACCCGACGGCAGCGCAATGCGTCGAGCACCAGACAACAAACATGCCCCGCAATATTGAACATATCGACGCGATCGCCCGCAAAAAAGGGCGTGCAGTGCTGTACCTCGAGTTCCATCCCCAGCCATTCAAGGAGTGGCGGGATTACCGTTATGAAGACGACCTGAGGCGCGCTACCCTGTTGGCCTGGTTCGACGCACACGACGTGCCATGGATCGAATGCGGGCCTTTCGCCAATCCAAACGTGATGGGGCCTTATCTCGGCCAGGTGTATATCGACGTGCCCTACGACGAAAGCTTGCCTGAGTACCGCACGCTGCGCGACTACCTTGAGTATCCCGACGGGTCAATGCGCCATGATGGCGTGCGCTTCTACGCCATGTCGCTCGACCACGCGATGAAGAACGCGGAGCATGACGAGCCGGGCTTCTGGGAACGTTGGGCGGAGGACTTCTGATGGCGACCAATCAGCAATCGCTGCTGCGGCAGTGGCATATGCTGCGCATGGTGCCGCGTGGACCCGCCAAGATATCGGCAAAAGAGCTATGCGAACGGCTATGCGCTGCCGACTTTAACGTGACCAAGCGCACCGTCGAGCGCGACCTGAACGAGTTAGCCGAGGTATTCCCGATCACGGTCGACAGTCGTGAAAAGCCATTCGGTTGGAGCTGGCTGCGCGACGCCTCGAGTTTTGATTTACCCGGCCTGACCGTGCCCGAAGCCTTGACGCTCACCTTGGTCGAGCAACATCTGCGGCATCACCTTCCGCCGCTCACGGTCGATGCATTGCGTCCCCATTTCCGCTCGGCGGCACGGACGCTATCCGCGGTTGAGGACTCAGCGCCATCGCGCGCCTGGCTCGACAAGGTGCGTAGCGTGCCCCCGCAGCAGCCGCTGCTCTCACCGCGCATGGACGAAGAATGCCAACGCAACGTTTATCTGGCGCTAATGCAAGACCGCCAGCTGACGCTGCATTACCGTAAGCGCGACGCAGATGCGCCTAGCGTCTATTTGTCCGTTCACCCACTGGCGGTGGTCCAGCGTGGCGGCCTCGTGTACCTAGTCTGCATGTTCGACCGCTACGAGGATGCACGCACCATCGCGCTGCACCGAGTGCAGCTGGCCGAGGTGCGCTATGAGCCAGCACGCAAAAAACCTGGATTCGACATCGACGCTTATATCGCGTCCGGTCAGTTTGGCGTGATCGCAGGGGACCCAATCAATTTACGCGCCATTTTTACGCGCGCAGCGGGAGAGCATTTGTTCGAAACGCCCCTTAGCGCGGACCAGACACTGACAACGGACACGCAGGGTCGGCTACACCTGAGCACCACCGTGCCACATACCCGCGCGCTGGTCTGGTGGCTACTCGGCTTCGGCGATGGCGTTGTCATCCAAGAGCCAGCTGGCTTGCGCGAAGAACTCGCCGGGATTGCATCCCGCATGGCTGCCGCGTATAGCTAAAGGCTCACTCTCACACAGATGAAACGGCTCTTTGTCAAGGCTGAAGCATACCTAGGCTGACTTTAGCGCGACGCCGCCCATTCCTATTTAACATTTTTCGCCATACTTGAATGCTTGGACCAGACGGGGGATACACCGCCGGTCGAAAATTTATATGTCTTTAGCCTCAGCCTCCAGCAGTGAAATCCAGCTTCTCAGCAAGTCAGCGGCGTTCGCCATGTCGCTTGGTGCGAAGGAGCTGTTTCACACGAATTTCTTAGCGTTTCTGCTCGAGTCAGACGACCCGTCTCTCGAACCGGTTCAACTTGCAATCCGTCAAGCGCTCAAATTCTCGCCAAGTCCAGGCGCTCTGACGCGATGCGCGGTGTGGAGAGAAAAGAATAACCTCGATCTGGTGTTAGTGGAACTTCGGTCGGTACACCCTGAGCCTAACGAACAAGGAGTTCTCGCTAGGGGTGAGCAGGAAACAACTGGTCAGAGCGAAGTCGAAATCCGGTCCTGGGACTGGACCCTAGAAGGACGGTGGCAGGGGTCCGATCGCACTCCAACAGAACACGCAAACCCTGCTGGCGCTGAAAGCGCGCTGTGCGACGTCCCGATGGGCAAAGTGTTGATTATCGAAGCGAAGCTTAAGAGTTTGCCCCGTCTGGAACAATTATCCGAATATGACGATCGACTCGACAAGTTGGGTATCACACTCGCTTATCCGGAGGATGCCGCCATACCGGAATGGAAAATTTCGATTGGTAAGCAGTGCAAGGTTCTAATCGAGCGAAGGCTACTCTCCGTAACCGGGGTTTCAATGACGACGCCTGAAGTTCGGACGCAGACGGCCAAAGAAACCAAGTTGAGGTCAGCGGCCGAATGGGATGGGGTATCCTGGAAAGCCGTGTATGCGGCGATGAACAGGGAAATTCCAACCCTAGTCGGATCGCCGATGGAACAAGCGTTAACAGACTATATCCAGGTTCTGGGAGCGCTGGTTAACCTGCTCGATCGGGTGCATCAGATGTGCCGTGACACACACAGACAGGGCGGAGGAAACCCTACTTATGGGTCATTTCGCAACCAAGTACTCGACCCGCGTTTTCGATCCTTACGCATCCATGACCTCTTGGGGAAAACACTATTCGATCACTGGCTCACTGAATGGGTATCCCAACCTGTCGCAACGACGTTACCGGAAGGTTGGTCGTTAAACCGTTACGTCAACTACTCGAGAGGTGTCCCTGGCATCGGGGTCGAACTGGTCAATAACGATTTCGAAACCCCAAATGATGGCACCGTCGGGCTGCGGATTGGCGTGCAAATCCAAAGCTGCGAGTTTCGTTTGTTCGTTGATGTCCACAAAGGGTGGAGTGGGCTCGAGACATGGATTGCGACGAACGAACTGTTAATGCGTGACTGGTTTAATTTGCAAGTGTTCGAAAAGACGCCGGTGGGTACTGGTGGTTTGCCCATAACCTTACCGGATCTCGCTAAACGACGTAAAAAAAATGTCGGGCGGGCTACCAACCTCAAAGTCTTCGACGCTAAGCGCTTCCTCTACAGCAAAGTTGACATTGACGACCAATGTATTCTCCGCGTCGAACGGGAATTAGCACGCGTTATCGAAACTGCCTGTGAGCTGGCCCCTAAGCTGCAACGCAGCGAAGCTCTTGCGGCATAAAAACTATCAACGTCGACGCTCATTGCCGCCGCGGTGAACCGGACTCGGTAACACACCCGGCCGCACGAGCGTCAGTCGTACATGACAGAGTCAATCCTGGAAGAGTTGAAGGGACGCAATTCCGAAGTGGGCTCCACCGTGATCAACATAATCGTCGAACTAGAGCCAATGCGTCGGAACACTGTCACACATTTTCAAGTTCGAACATGACGGTAGCGAAGGTGTTGAGTGGACGCGGGCTTACTTAATGCCAAGGAAAAAAGAAACGATTGACGCTACCACACCAGGTTCCGCAGTCGGTGACTTCACAGCATGCACAGTGCGCGATTCCTTCACAGCGTTAACTGAGGACGCGGGCGAAATCGTTGCGCCGTTTGCATTGGCGGGCACATCAGCGGTCGACGCTCTGCGGCACGGATTTGCTGCTGCGGCAGGTGGGGGCGATGTGATGACCCTGGCAAACGACGGTAATGGCGGCAGTGGGTTTGCTGGTGCTCCCGCGCTAAACGGCGGCGCCACCACCGAGACAACAGGAGCGGTCAGTGCAGCAGGTACGTTCCATCTCTCGGCGAGTCGTGGCGGCACGACGAGCAGCTGTCGTGCTCTCGTCGCCGCCACGTAAAGGAGCCTTGCCTCTTCTTGATTAAGAACGCCTAACAAAACCTCTCGACATACCGCCAACAGATGAGCGAGCAAGCGAGCGAAAGGAACGCGTGATGGATGTCTGCTCGCCGCTCGTGCCGAATGCGCAGTCTGCGAAAGCGGTGTAGCCATCCCAACGTGCGCTCAACGACCCAACGCCATCGGCCGAGCCTTTCACGCGACTCCACGCCGTATCGCGCGATACGTGCTGCAATACCTCGTCGACGCAGCCAGACGCGATGTACTCGTGAAGCGTACGCTCGATCAGCGTGCAGCTTACCTGGACGCTTACGCGCACAGCCGCAAAGTCCCTTAACCGCTGGGATGGCTTCTACGAGTGGAATAAGAAAACGTGAGTCGTGCACCTGGGCGCCCGAGATCTTGGCTACCAGCGGCAACCCACGTTGATCCACGAGCACATGGTGTTTGCAGCCGAGCTTGCCACGATCGGTTGGATTTCGACCAGTATGCTCGCCACCCGCCGGCGCGGGCACGCTGGCAGCGTCAACGCAAGCTCGATCCCACATGATCTGGTCGTGCTCGCGCAGCCGTCGGAGCACTGCCTCGTGGACTCGCTGCCAAACGCCAGCTTTCATCCATTCGTGGAGCCGGCGCCAACAAGTCATGCCACTGCCGCAGCCGAGTTCGCGCGGCAAATATTCCCACGGTATCCCGGTCTTCAGCACAAACAGAATCCCGGTTAGGGTCGCACGATCGTCGAGACGTGGCCGTCCACCTTTCGGCGACTTGCGATGGGTCGGGAGATGAGCTGCAACAAGCGACTGCCAAACGCCAGCTTTCATCCATTCGTGGAGCCGGCGCCAACAAGTCATGCCACTGCCGCAGCCGAGTTCGCGCGGCAAATATTCCCACGGTATCCCGGTCTTCAGCACAAACAGAATCCCGGTTAGGGTCGCACGATCGTCGAGACGTGGCCGTCCACCTTTCGGCGATTTGCGATGGGTCGGGAGATGAGCTGCAACAAGCGACCAAAGGTCTTCGGGGAGAAGTGCTTGAGCCATGGCATCAGTCCGTCTGGGAACACGGACGTCATCTTAGCTGCCAAACTACGGCCGTGTACGTCCGCTATCGACTGCGCATTCAATCGGTCGACGCAACACACTCATGAAATCGTTGCGCGGGTGTTTCGTAGTTAAGTGTCTTCCTTGGCCGCTCATTCAGTTGTCTTGCAACCTCGTCGAGCCTCTCCTGTGGGTAGGTCGAAAGATCTAACCCTTTCGGGAAATACTGCCGTAAGAGTCCATTAGTGTTTTCGTTCGACCCGCGTTGCCAAGGATGGTGAGGATCGCAGAAATATACCTGGATAAGGGTGTCCAAGGTAAAACGCTTGTGGTCAGCCATTTCTTTTCCGCGGTCCCAGGTTAGCGATTTGTAGAGCTCCTGGGGCAGTTTTCGCGCATTGCTGATGAGCGCGTTGATGACGCTCTCGGTATCCTTGCCGGCTACTTTTACAAGCATGACGTAGCGTGTTTGACGCTCGACTAGTGTAGCGATCTGGCTGTTGTGACTGCCGAAAAGCAGATCGCCTTCCCAGTGGCCAGGCACTGCGCGATCCTCGGCAGTAGCAGGACGCTCGCTGATCGATATGGTGTCGATGATCCTGCCGTGGCTGTCTGTTTTTTGTGTGTGGTGGCGCGACCGGCGCATGTTTCGGCTTCGCCGCAGCTCCAGCAATTCCTTTCTCAGAGCGCCACGGGCTTGGATGTAGAGGCTACGGTAGATCGTTTCGTGTGACACGTGGCGGCCCTCATCACGCGCGTAGGTCTGCTTTAGCCAGCCAGCGATTTGTTCCGGCGACCATTGCAACTGGAGTTTGCTGGCGACGATATCGGCCAGCGCGCGGTTCACCACGAGCTTACGCGGCTTGGGACGTCGTGCCCGATTCCAGGCACGCTGGTCAGCCTGGGTTGCACGATAACCGTCCAGCCCACCATTTCGCTTCACTTCTCGGCTTACGGTCGAAGGTGCCCGTCCGAGAGATGCAGCGATGCAGCGGATTGACCGACCTGCGACGACCGCCCGAGATATTTCTTCGCGTGCAGCCAGCGTTAGCGCCAAGCGGGAGCGACATCGTTGTGCTGGACATATTCCGCCTGTTTCTGGACTTCCCCCACTCCGGTAGACATTTCTGACCTATGATTGGACTTCCCCCACTCCGGTAGACATTTCTGACCTATGATTGGACTTCCCCCACTCCGATAGACATTTCTGACCTATGATTTGAGCATAGGAGAAATGAATGAGTACACAGCGTTACACGCCGGAATTCAAGGAAGAAGCAGTTCGCCAGGTCGTGGAGCGGGGCTACCCCGTTCCCGAGGTTGCGGCCCGGCTTGGGGTATCGGCCCATAGCTTGTACAAGTGGGTCAAGGCAGTGATGCCGACGAAGGACGAAAAGCAAAGCGCCGAGCTGGTCGAAGCGAAAAGCGAGATCCTGCGGTTGCGATCCCAGATGCGTCGTCTGGAAGAGGAGCGCGATCTGCTAAAAAAAGCCGCACGGTACTTTGCCAGGGTAATCCCCCCACAAAAAGAGCGCGTTTAGAAGTAGAATTTTCTACTTAAGACAGAAAGCTCTACATGAAGACGTCCCGCTTTACCGACAGCCAGATCATCGCCATCCTGAAGCAAGCCGAAGCCGGCAGCCCCGTACCCGAGCTCTGCCGCGAGCACGGCATCAGCAACGCCACGTTCTACAAATGGCGCGCCAAGTTCGGCGGGATGGATGCGTCCCTGATGGCACGTATGAAGGAACTAGAAGACGAAAATCGGCGCCTGAAGAAGATGTATGCCGAGGAGCGGCTCAAGGCCGAGATCGTCGCGGAGGCGCTAACAAAAAAATGGTAGCGCCATCTCAGCGGCGAGAGATGGCGCAATGGGCCGTGGCACAGCGGTCAGCCACGATTAGCCTGGCGTGCCGGGCGTTTGGCATCAGCCAGACCTGCTACCGGTACGAGGCCAAGCTGGACGCGGAAAACAGCGTGATCGCCGATTGGCTGGTAAGGCTGACGAACAACCAGCGCAACTGGGGCTTCGGGCTGTGCTTTCTGTACCTGCGCAACGTCAAGGACTTCAAATGGAACCACAAAAGGGTTTACCGGATTTACCGTGAGCTCGAGCTGAATTTGCGGATCAAGCCGCGCCACCGCCTGGTGCGCGAGAAGCCGCTGCCATTGGCCGTGCCGACTGCGATCAACCAGAGCTGGTCGATGGACTTCATGCATGACCAGCTTGCCGACGGGCGCAGCATCCGCCTGTTTAACGTCATCGATGACTTCAATCGGGAGGGCTTGGGAATCGAGGTCGATTTCTCGCTGCCATCCGAACGCGTGATCAGATCGCTGGACCGGATTATCGAATGGCGTGGCAAACCGAACGCAATTTGCTGTGACAACGGCCCAGAGTACATCAGCGCCGTGACATTGGCTTGGGCCGCCAGACGCGGCATTCGCATCGATTTCATCCAGCCAGGCCAGCCCCAGCAAAATGCTTACGTCGAGCGTTACAACAGGACCGTACGCTACGATTGGCTGGCGCACCACCTCTTTGAAACGCTCGACGAGATTCAGGAATTTGCCACCCGCTGGCTGTGGACCTACAATCACGACCGGCCCAACATGGCACTCGGCGGCATCACACCAAAACAGAAACTTGCCCTTGCCGCTTAACCTCTACTTTTAGCTCGTACATGGACGCCCCCGGTTTGCCAAGCACTCAATTCATGACGGCATGAAGGTAAAGATTGCACCCGTACATCCGGACTTTGTATGCGGCGAGTTGCCGCGGTCCCTGATGGGATCTGCTGGTTGGTGCCCCTATCGCTCTATCGCACTTCGCGTGCCAAGCTAAAAGCGGGCTTTACCAACCACGGTCTTACCTGTTCTGCCATCACTGCATGATTGCCTGTGCAATCGGTGGAATCGACAACCTCGTACTGCCGTTACTCCGTGCCGATCCAATTACGCAACGAGGTAATCGGATTGGAACTTCCTCTCGTGTGCCAGCAGGGCCCATGCGATCCGGGCATTCTTGTTTGCCAGTGCGACTGCTGCCACGTTCTTGTTGCGTCGGCCAAGCAACTTGCCTAGCCATCCCTGCATGTTGGTCTTGCGTTCGATTTGCCGAATCACTGCCCGGGCGCCATGGATAAGCAGCGTGCGCAGGTACGTGTCGCCACGCTTACTAATCCCCTGCAAGTTGGTCTTCCCGCCGGACGAGTGCTGCTTGGGTACCAAGCCCAGCCAGGCCGCCAGCTGCCGGCCATTTGCAAAATTCTTCGCATCGCCCACCGAAGCAACCAGGGCACTGGCCGTGATCGGACCAATTCCAGGAATGTCCTCCAACTTGCGCGACAGCGCGTTGGCTCGATGCCACGACTGGATCTGGTGTTCCATCTCGTGCACTTGCCGATCCAGGTCCTTGAAGTGCTCAAGCAACCGTAGCACGAGCTGCTGAAATGCCCCTGGCAACTCGTCCTTCGCTTCATCAAGCAAGGCCGGTACGCGTTTGGTAATGTGCCCGATTCCTTGCGGCACAATCCATCCGAATTCACCCAACAGCCCACGGATCTGATTGGCTTGCGCCGTCCTGGCTTTGATCCATCCCTGCCGTACTCGGTGCAATGCCAGTACCGCCTGCTGCTCGATATTCTTGATCGGCACGAACCGCATGTTTGGCCGCCCGACCGCCTCGCAAATCGCTTCCGCATCAGCAGCGTCGTGCTTGTTCGTTTTGACGTAGGGCTTGACGAACTGGGGTGCCATCAGCCTCACCGTATGTCCCAACACCTGCAACTTTCTCGCCCAATAATGAGCGCTGCCGCAGGCTTCCATTCCGATCAGGCAGGCTGGTAGATTCGCGAAAAACTCCGCCATTTCGCCACGTTTGAGCTGCTTCTTCAGCGCAACCTTCCCATGCTGATCTACCGCGTGGACCTGGAACACACTCTTTGCCAGATCGATGCCAACTGTCGTAATCTCCATGATGACGCCCCCTCGGTTTAAGTGGTTGCTCGATACATCCACTTTGGCACACCGATGCCGTTACGGGTGGGGGCGTCCATCCCATTGCTCTAAAAATGGGGGGATTACCGTTGTGTCGGTCAGGGCCATGTTTGGGGTAAGTCCTTTGTCCTCGCCCGGGTTACCCCACAGAGTTACCCCCGGCGATGTTTGGATGTTGTTGGACTATGTTACCCCAACTTGGAGGGCGCCCATAGTAAAAAACCCGCACGAAGGCGGGTTCTTTGAGGCCGTTAAACCGGCCTGGAGTGTATTTTGGTGGAGGCGGAGGGAATCGAACCCTCGTCCGCAAGCACTCTACAGACAGTTCTACATACTTAGCACTATCTTTTAATTTAACCAGTACAACGGGGATGTGCACCCTGTGTACTAGCGAGTCACCT
>Ga0308170_10000963_pt1 | contig 30719 bp, 28 predicted proteins | sample PhyBR2_2_FD_202136 | JGI IMG/M metagenome (GOLD analysis project Ga0308170, IMG submission 202136) | Phyllosphere microbial communities from UC Gill Tract Community Farm, Albany, California, United States - DLSLSB.R2 | ecosystem: Host-associated > Plants > Phyllosphere > Unclassified | place...
CATCAACCGGGCAATGGAGGCCCTGATTGCCCGTTGCCCGGCCCAGTATTTCTGGAGCTATAACCGCTACAAGAAACCGGATGGGGTGGCCGCGCCACAGGCCGAGGCCGTGGCATGAGGGTCTTGATTGCATTTCTGTGGCTGCTGCACTGGCTGCCACTGCCCGTGCTCGGGCGTTTCGGCGAAGCGGTCGGCAGCTTGCTCTACCTGGTGCTCGGCAAGCGGCGCCACATTACGCTGACAAACCTGCGCCTGTGCATGCCGGAGCTGTCGGAAGCCGCCCGGCGCAGCCTCGCGCGCCAGCATTTCCGCGCCTATGCGCGCAGTATCTTCGAGCGTTCGATCCTGTGGTGGGCGCCGGAAGCACGGGTGCGTCAACTCATTCATGTGGAGGGCGCGGTGCCGCAGGCGGCCATGGAAGCGGGGCCGACCATCCTGCTGTGCCCGCATTTCGTCTGCCTCGACGTGGCCGGCGTCGCTTCGCGCGTGATTCCCGTGTGCAGCATGTACGTGCCGCAAAAGAACGCCGCCTTCGACAAGCTGCTGCGCCATGGCCGCGAGCGCTACGGTCCAGTGCGGCTGGTGACGCGGAAGGAAGGCATCAAGCCGATCCTGCGCGCCCTGCGCGACGGCCTGCCCTACTTCATGCTGCCGGACATGGATTTTGGCGAAAAAGATGCCGAATTCGTGCCCTTCTTCGGCGTGCCGGCGGCAACCTTGACGGCATTGGGCCGGATCGCCGGCACCACCGGCGCCAAGGTGATTCCGGTCGTGGCCACTTACTTGCCGAACTACCAGGGCTGGCGCGTGCGCTTCTATCCTGCCTGGGAAAATTATCCTGGTGACGATATGATCGCCGCCACGCGCCGCATGAATGCGTTCATCGAAGACCGGGTGCGCGAAGCGCCCGCCGAATATTTCTGGACGCATAAACGTTTTAAAACCCGCCCGCCGGGCGACCCTTCGCTGTACGACTGACGCTCTACAACTGACACGTTTTACTACTGACACAATGAAACTCAAGTTCACCAAGATGCAGGGCGCGGGCAACGACTTCGTTGTGATCGACGCGATTCACCAGCAAATCGATTTCAGCACCGACCAGTGGCGCCGCCTGGCCGACCGCCGCTTCGGCGTCGGCGCCGACCAGATCCTGATCGTGGAACGCCCGACTGTCGCCGGGGCCGATTTCCGCTACCGCATCTTCAACAGCGATGGCGGCGAAGTCGAGCAATGCGGCAACGGTGCGCGCGCTTTCGCCCGTTTTGTTGCCGACCAGGGTTTGAGTGGCGAACGCAGCATCCGGGTGCAGACCATGTCGGGCATCATCGCCCCGCGCCTCGAAGACGACGGCAGCGTGACGGTCGACATGGGTGCGCCGGTACTCGAGCCGGCCGTGGTGCCCTTCGACAGCCAGGACCTGCAGGGTGTGCCGGAAGGACGCGACACGCTGTGGCCTTTGCGCCTGCAGTTGCAAGGCGGGCCTTTGAACGTCCCGGTCTCGGTGGTCTCGATGGGCAACCCGCATGCGGTGCAGGTGGTCGCCGATGCCGACACGGCGCCGGTCGCCGAGCTCGGCCCGCAAGTCGAACATCACCCGCGCTTCCCGAAACGCGTGAATGCCGGCTTCATGCAAGTGCTCGAGCGCCACCACATCAAATTGCGCGTATTCGAACGCGGCGCCGGCGAAACCCTGGCCTGCGGCACCGGCGCCTGCGCGGCGGTGGTGGCCGGCATCCGCCGCGGCCTGCTCGATTCGCCGGTGCGGGTAACGGCCCGGGGTGGGGAATTGTCGATTGCCTGGGGCGGCGAAGGCGAACCGGTCTACATGAGCGGCCCGGCCGTCACGGTGTTCGAAGGCGAGATCGACTTATAAAAGCAGCCGGTCCTGAGGCTGCATCCGGCGCACTGCGGCTTCCCGGACGGCCACGGCAGCTTCCATTCAGTAATGCGAAGCGAATTAGCTGCGCCGGCCAGCCCGGCCAAGTCCACAGCGGACTGGCTGGCGGGCTGGCGGGCTCCGCGATCCTGCTGGCCAGCCGCGCCATTAAGCAGGCAGATTATTCAGGCCGCAATGCCATACGAAGGATTGCCGCGCTCGGGTGTGACTGGCGGGGTATGCCTGTCGTCCGTACCGTCGAGCGTTCCCCCATACATGGCAGCGTCCGCCATCAGGGTCCGCAGCCGGTACAGGCGCTGGCGATAATTTCCTTCCGGCCCGCCCGGCCCGCAATCGACATTTTCAAATAGCCGCACAATGCGGTCGAGCGCCTGGCGTTCTTGCGCGGTATTGACCATCACCAGGCGCCGCTTGCTGCGTCCGTAGCTGGCGCGGATATCGATCACCAGGCAATGACCCTCGTCCGCGCCGACCACGTCGAGCAGCAGGGTTTCGGCACGGCTGAGGCCAAAGAGCGCCGCCAGTTCGAGCCGCGCCGCCAGCAGCGGATGGGCCGCGAGGCCGCCGACACAGTCGCGCAAGGCCCCGGTTTCGGCATGGGAAACATCGTCGAGGCGCGGCGCGATCTTGCGCAAGGCCAGCGCCGCCTCCGCATTGCCCTGCGCCGCCGCCTGCTGAAGCCAGAACACGGCGCGTACATCATTGCTTTCGTTTTCGCGGCGCGCGCGCCAGGCATTGTTGCCGCACTCGAGTTGGGCGACCTCGTAGCCCATTTCCGCCGCCCGCTCCAGGTAGCGCTGGGCATCGGCCACATTCCGTTGCGAGAACTCGGGCTTCAGGTAGATGCGCGACAAGGCATACCAGGCCTCGGCCAGGCCCTGTTCGCCCGCCAGCAACAGCCAGCGAATCGCTTTTTTGAAGTTGGCCGCGCCGGTGCCGCCCTGGATCCGGGTACCGTCGACCTGCATGCGCGCATACCACAGGCCGATTGCCAGCTGCGCATGGCGGTCGTGCTCGGCGGCCGCCAGCTCCCAGAAGGCGTGGATCTCGTCGCCGGCGGCGTCGGCGCTCCCCTTGCCATCGGCCAGCAGGCGCGCCGTGCGCGATAACAACGTGACTTCGCCGGGCGCGAGGCGCCGGGTATGTTTACTGCCGCCGCTGTCGACGAGCGCACGCGCCAGCGGCAGCGCACGCGCAAGGTAATCGTGCCAGGACTGGGTCGTCCAGCTCTGCTCGAGCAGCGCGAACTGCGCTTCGGCCAGGCCGTTGTCGGCGGCGCGGCGCAGCCAGGGTTGCCCCGGCGCCCCCGGCGCATCCGCCCCATGGGCGCCCGTGCGCGCCACGGCGCGCCGCTCGCCTGCCTGCCCTGCCCTGTCGCGCGGCGTCGCGGTTTGATGCTGCACTGCGGCGCCGGCCGCGCCGGGACCGGATGCGATAGTGATACCGGCGGCAATCTCGGGACGGCGCGCCAGCAGCCATTGCGCATCGGCGAAGCCGGCGCGCGCGGCCTCTTCCAGCGCGCGCACCGCCTTGGCATGCAGCGCATCGGGCGCAGCGCGGCCCTCTTCCAGCAGCAACTGGGCCAGCACCAGTCCGGCGCGCACGTTGCCGCCGTCGTAGGCGCGCTCGTACCAGGGCGCGAGGGGCGTCCCGTGCGCCCGCGCCAGGTCGAGCGGAATGTGGCTACCGATCAGTTCGCACGATTCGGCACAGCCCTGGCGCGCGGCGCGATCGAGCCAGTGCAAGGCTGTGGGAAGGCTGCGCGGCAGGCCGGCGCTGCCGAACAGGTAGCGCTTGCCCAGTTCGAGTTGCGCTTCGGCGCGGCCACTGCGGGCGCCCCGGATGATCGCCAGTTCTTCACGATTAGCCATCGGATGTCTTTATATGAGTAGTGGGCAGGCGTGGCACGGGCGGATCGGCGGAAGGTCGCGACGGGTCGGCTGTCGCAGGCAAAGTTGCCAATATACAAGAACTTCTCGCATCACGCCCACACCCATCGGTACAGGGAAAGTCTAAGCCAGCATCAAAGCCCAAACGTCCCGAACCGCTTGAAGATTGATATCGAACAAGCGCGTTAAAACGATGCGGAACTCTGCCACCTTGCAGTGCATCAAGCACAAAACCGGGGCGTCAGCCAGGCTCGGGCGTTTCGAAAATACAACAGCACGATTGGTTAAATTGGCTTTCCACCAACTCGAACGCTCATAATTAACCAATCCGGCGATCTTGACGCGTTAAGCCATTAAGGTTCACTCGTCCGAGTGTTCAGCAAACAAAGTCTCAACGCTCTATGGATCCCGATTCATCTTTAAAGGATACGAATAAATGAAAAAATCTCTGATGGCAGTCGCACTCGTCGGCGCATTCGCCGGCGTGGCCCATGCACAGACCGCCGTTCAAATCTACGGCACCATCGACGCTGGCATTCAAAAGCAAAGCGGCCAGACCCTGTCGATCGGCAAGCGCGCCTCGAACACCCTGGGTTTCAAGGGCACTGAAGATCTGGGCAATGGCCTGAAGGCTCTGTTCCAACTGGAAGTTCGTTACGATCCAGACACCGGCACCAACGAGACGAACGGTCGCGGCGGTGCACAGCGTCCGCTGTTCCAGGGCCAGAGCCGCGTCGGCCTGCAGGGTGACTTCGGTATGGTCCGCATCGGTCGCGGCCTGACCCCGTACCAGGAAACCGTCGGCGCCTTCGAGCCGTTCCACGCACTGCCGTTCCAGGGTGGTTTCTACACCGACCTGGCCGTTGCCGGTTACACCTCGGCGCCGCTGGATCCAGCAGGTTCCTCGAACAACCGTTGGTCGAATGCCTTCTGGTACAACACCCCGGTCGTGAGCGGCTTCCAGCTGAACACCGCGATTGCCACCAAAGAAGCGACCGGTGGCTCGCTCCAGGGCACTTCGCCTGTTGGCTCGCCGGCACAATACCCGGTCGGCGCGCAAGCTTCGGCCAACCCGTTCTCGGTTTCGGCAACCTACAACAATGGCCCAGCCGCGATCATGCTCGGTTACGAGCGTAACGCCGTTGAAACCAAAGTCATGTCGATCGGTGCTGCCTTCAACGTGACCCCGGAACTGAAACTGACGGCACTGGCTACCCGCCAGGACCAGGACAACACCGTCCTGGCCAACGCGAAGACCAATGCATGGGTGCTGGGCGCCAATTACACCATGGGTCCAGGCAAGTTCCTGGCTGGCTACGGTCAGAAGAATCCTGACGGTGCGACCGCCACGACCAAGCAGCTGTCGCTGGGCTATGAATACAGCCTGTCGAAGCGTACCTACGTGTACATCGACGCATCGCGCAAGAAGAACCCGCTGGCCGTGCCGAACAATGCGTCGACCAACTCGGTCAACTACTACGACCTGGGTGTGAACCACTCGTTCTAAGCTGATGCGGGCGCAAGCCCGCCAGGCTTGAATCAAAAAAAGGCAGGGTCCGGCAACGGCACCTGCCTTTTTTGCATTTGTCTTTGACGCATCTGCCTGCGCCTCTCCTGCGCTGGTCAGCCTCCATGAAGGCGATCGTGTACCCCCTTTTCTGTCCGCCGCCCCTCCCTGCTGCGGTAGAATTGCGCACACCCTATTTCGAGCAAGATTACCGATGACCGTCACCCTGGACTCCGCCGCCGTTGCCACCTACCTGGCCGACCACCCGCGCTTTTTCGAAGAACATGCCGGCCTGCTGGGCGAAGTCAAACTGTCGAGCCCGCTGACCGGAAAGGCCGTGTCGCTGCAGGAGCGCCAGATGGAAGTCATGCGCGCCAAGTACAACGCGCTCGAGCTGCGCATGGCCGACCTGATGCGCACGGCGGCCGACAACACCGTCATCCTGAACCGTTTTCATGCCTGGCACCTGTCCTTGCTGAAGTCGAGCGGCGGCGCTGCCATGGCGCGCGACCTGGTCGATGGCCTGGTCACGCATTTCGGCGTGCCGCAGGCGACGCTGCGCCTGTGGAATGTGCGCCCCGAACACGCCGATGCCTGGTTCGCGGGCAACGTGGCCGAGGATGCGCGCCTGTTCGCCTCCAGCCTGCGCGCGCCGTATTGCGGCCCGAACAAGGATTTCGAAGCGGTCCGCTGGCTCGACGAAGCCGAAGGCGTGCGCTCGACCGTGCTGCTGCCGCTCACCAGCGACGGCATCACTTTCGGCCTGCTGGTCATGGGCTCGCCCGACGCCGAACGTTTCAGCCCGGTGATGGCGACCGACTTCCTGGTCCAGCTGGGCCAGTCCGCCAGCGCCGCGCTGGCGCCGCTGCGCGCCTGACATGGACGCGGCGCGTGAGGACTGGGCCGGGCGCTACCTGCGCGAGCTGGCCACCCAGCGCCAGCTGTCCGAGCACACGATCGCCGCCTACCGGCGCGACCTGGCCGAGCTGCAGCAATTGGCCGGGCACGACGATTGGCCGGCGCTGAGCCACGCCGACATGCGCCGCTTCGCCGCGCGCCTGCACGCAAGCGGCCAGGAACCGCGCTCGATCGCCCGCAAACTGTCGGGCTGGCGCGGTTTTTACGGGTGGCTGTCGCGCCAGGTATCGCTGCCGGCCAACCCGGTCGAAGGCGTGCGCGCCCCGCGCCGTCCCAAAACATTACCCAAAGCCCTGGCGGTCGACGCCGCCGTCCAGCTGCTGGAAGCGAACCGCCATGGCCACCCGGAGCCCGCCGAACTGTGCAACCGCGCCATGTTCGAGCTGCTGTATTCGAGCGGCTTGCGGGTATCCGAACTGGCCGGGCTCGACCTGGCCTATACGCAAGGCGATGGCGCCACCTCGCTCGGCTGGTTCGATGCGGCGGCCGGCGAAGTCGTGGTCACCGGCAAGGGCAACAAGATGCGCCGGGTGCCGGTCGGCGGTCCGGCGCGCGCAGCCCTGGCGGCCTGGCTGGCGGTACGGCCGCCCGCCGCGGACGGGGGCGCCGCCCTGTTCCTGTCGAACCGCGGCACGCGCATCACCCCGCGCGTGGTCCAGCAGCGCTTGAAAACCCATGCGCTCCAGGCTGGCTCGCCGGTGCACGTGCACCCGCACGTGCTGCGCCACTCGTTCGCCTCGCACCTGCTGCAATCCTCGGGCGACCTGCGCGCCGTGCAGGAGCTGCTCGGCCACGCCAGCATTACCTCGACCCAAGTGTATACCGCGCTCGATTTCCAGCATCTTGCCGCCGTATATGACCGAGCTCATCCGCGAGCGAAAGCGAAGTAGACAAGGGTTCGCCTGAGCTGGCGCAAACGCCGGTGCGGTTGATGGTGGCAGATTGCAAATTACGGCATAATCTTCGGCTTCTTCACGCCGCCGGAACTGCGAACAACCATGTCACCGATCCCGACCACCATCCTCACCGGCTTCCTCGGCGCCGGCAAGACCACCCTCCTCAACCGCATCCTGCGCGAGGAGCACGGCCTGCGCATCGCCGTCATCGAAAACGAATTCGGCGAAGAAAACATCGACAACGAAATCCTGGTGCAGGACAGCGGCGAGCAGATCGTCGAGATGAACAACGGCTGCATCTGCTGCACGATCCGCGGCGACCTGGTCGTGGCCCTGACCAGCCTGGCGCAAAAACGTGCCGCCGGCGAGATCAATTTCGACCGCGTCGTCATCGAAACGACCGGCCTGGCCAACCCCGGCCCGGTGGCCCAGACCTTCTTTGTCGACGAGGAAGTCGGCGCCCACTACATGCTCGACGCCGTCGTGACCGTGGTCGATGCGCGCCATGCGATGGACCAGCTCGACCGCCACGAGGAAGCCCAGCGCCAAGTTGGTTTTGCCGACAAGATTTTATTGTCGAAGCTGGACCTGGTCGATGCCGACATGCTGGAAACGCTCAAGATGCGTTTGAAGCACATCAACCCGCGCGCACCGATCTCGACCTCCGATTTCGGCCGCGCGCCGATCGCCGAGGTGCTCGACCTGCGCGGTTTCAATTTGAACGACAAGCTCGAACTCGACCCGGACTTCCTGCGCGCCGAAGAGCATGAGCACGAGCACCACGGCCACGACCATGTGCACACCGAGGCCTGCGCCCACGATCACCACCATGCGCACCACAGCGACGACATCGCCGCCTTCGTATTCAAGAGCGAGCGTCCGTTCGATCCGGAACGGCTCGACCAGTTCCTCGGCAGCATGGTGCAGGTGTTCGGTCCGAGCATGCTGCGCTACAAGGGCGTGCTGTCGATGCAGGGCGCCGAGCGCAAGGTGGTTTTCCAGGGCGTCCATCAAATCATGGGCAGCGACCTGGGGGCAAAGTGGGAAGCGGATGAGCCCCGTGGCAGCAAAATGGTCTTTATTGGTAAAAATTTACCAAAAGACGTATTTATCCGCGGATTGGAACAATGTTTGGTATAAACTATCCCGGTTTAGCGGTACCGGTCTGCCTCTCACAAGGACGCGGCAGGTACTGATGTTTGACCGCTGTCCCGCCGGGCAGCGAAGACGGCGGATCGTACGGGCCGTCATGGCAGCAGCGAGGGCGCGCACCCTTGAGTTCAGGGTGCTACGGCTGAGCTAGCTGATAAAATGAAAACCTCTGTCGTATCGAAGGTAAGTGAAGTCATGACTAAAACAACGAAACCGAATGCCGCTCAGGCCGAAGACCGACTCTTGACGGAAGAAGAAATTCGGGCGATGGGCGAAGAGGACTACATGAACCCGGCCCAGCTCGCGTTCTTCAAGGACCGCCTGCAACAGCTCGAGAAGGAACTGCTGAAAAACGCCGGCGAGACCACCGAGCACCTGCGCGAAACGGTACTGGTTCCCGATCCGGCCGACCGCGCCACCATCGAGGAAGAGCATGCCCTCGAACTGCGTACCCGCGACCGCGAGCGCAAGTTGCTGAAAAAAGTGCAGCAGTCGCTGGCCTCCATCGACGGCGGCGACTATGGCTGGTGCGAAGAAACCGGCGAGCCGATCGGCATCCCGCGCCTGATCGCACGCCCGACCGCGACCCTGTCGCTGGAAGCCCAGCAGCGGCGCGAACTGAAGCAAAAGCTGTACGGCGACTGATTCCCGGTCCGCTTCCAAACCCGAAAAAGCATGCGCCTGTCGCATGCTTTTCTCTTTTTTACATCCCGGTCGCTCCTTTTCGTGCGATCAAAAACTTTCCCATCGGATACACTAGCGCTCGCCCGCACAGGCTTTGCGCGGGCGCACGTGTGCGCGGGACGGCGTGACCACCTCCATGCTACCGTCATGGATGAGCGCTGCAAACGAGGCTGCGCCGGATCATGGACAGGATGACGTGGGCATATTTTCCTTCTTGAAGAAAAAACCCGAGCCGGCTGCGACGCCGGCGGCGCCCCCACGCCTTGACGAATCGCCGCGCCTGTCGGTCGATGCCGACCGCGAGCGCCAGCGCGAAATCGCGCGCGCCACCGCCGCCAAGATCGACGCCATCGAACTGGCCATGACGACCGACTTCTTCGACGATGCCGAAGCGCGCTGGGGCAGCACGCGCCGCGCCCCGGCGGCGGCCGCCGCCGTCCTCGACGACCCTCGCGAAACCGAACTCGTCACCTTGGCCGACCAGCCCGATGCCGCCGCCGCGCCGGCCGCCGCGCCGGTGGTCGAGGAAAGCGCGATCCTGTATGCGAATGGCCAGGCTGCGCTCGCCGAGCAGATGCTGAGGGACAGCCTGCCCCACCTGGGGCGCAGCGAGCGCCAGCCCTGGTGGATGCTGTTCGACCTGTACCAGGCCGAAGGGCGCGAACAGGCGTTCGACAGCATCGCGATCGACTACGCCAGCCATTTCGAAACCTCGCCGCCAAGCTACAGCAAGCGCTTGCCGGCCGACACCCCGGGGCAAAGCTTCGCCGGCGTGGCGCCGGCCGCGCGTTTTACCGGTACCCTCGGGAACGAGGCGGGCGCGCGCCTGCAGGGCTTGCTGTCCAGTAGCGGCTCCCCGCTACGCATCGATTTCGGCGGCGTCACGCAGGCCACGCCGGAGGGGTGCGCCGCCGTGCTCACCGCCTTGCAGGGTTTGCGCGCGACAAGGCGCGAGCTCGTGCTGGCTGGCGCCGACGCCTTGCTGGCGGTACTGCGGCCGATGCTGTCCATCGGCGAGCGCGGCAGCGGAGAAGCGCCCTGGCTGTTGCTGCTCGAACTGCTGCAGCTGCTGGAGCGCGAAAAGGATTTCGAAGAGACGGCCATGGATTATTGCGTCACCTTCGAAGTCTCGCCGCCCTCGTTCGAAGCCCTGCCTGCGCCGCGCGGCCCCGCCGCAGCCGGCGCAAGCGGCCATAGCGCGGCGGAACAACGCTTCATGTTGCCGGCCGTCGTCGACGGCGACATCGGCAACCTGCTGGCGGCAATCGAGTCGTACGCGGCCACGGAATCGGCCGGGCCGCTCGTGCTCGACTGTGGAAGGCTGGTGCGGATCGGTTTCGGCGCGGCGGCGGCGATGCACGCCACCTTGCGCCGGCTGGCGCAGGACGAACGCCGCATCGAGCTGCGCGAGCTGAACCACCTGGTGGCGGCCTTGCTGCGCCTGTTGAACTACGGCGACTGCGCGCGCCTGTACGCGCACAAATACTGAGGTCCCGCAGCGCGCATCTCATCCTGTCTTGCAATTTTGTGCAACACCCCCAACTGCGGAGGGCTAGTTAATCATGAGGCAGATATGGAACAATTTCACGGCACCACCATTGTGAGCGTACGTCGCGGCGAGAAGGTCGCATTGGGCGGCGACGGCCAGGTCACGCTGGGCAACGTCGTCATGAAGGGTTCGGCACGCAAGGTGCGCAAACTCTACCAGGGCAAGGTCCTGTGCGGTTTCGCCGGCGCCACCGCCGACGCGTTTACGCTGCTCGACCGCTTCGAGGCGAAACTCGAGAAACACCAGGGCAACTTGCTGCGCTCCTCGGTCGAACTGGCCAAGGACTGGCGCACCGACCGCATGCTGCGTAAACTCGAAGCGATGCTGCTGGTGGCTGACAAGGAAACCACCCTGATCATCACCGGCAATGGCGACGTGCTCGAGCCCGAAGACGGCATCGGCGCGATCGGTTCCGGCGGCATTTACGCCCAGTCGGCGGCCAAGGCGCTGCAGGAAAACACGGATTTGCCACCCGGCGAGGTCGTCAAAAAAGCACTGACCATTGCCGGCGAACTGTGCATCTACACCAATTTGTCCCACATCATCGAAACGCTGGACTGACCGGCGCGCATACCATGAACATGACTCCCCTTGAAATCGTTTCGGAACTGGACAAGCACGTGGTCGGCCAGGGCAAGGCCAAGCGCGCCGTCGCCATCGCCCTGCGTAACCGCTGGCGCCGCCAGCAGGTGCAGGAACCGCTGCGCCACGAGATCACCCCGAAAAACATCCTCATGATCGGCCCGACCGGCGTCGGCAAGACCGAAATCGCGCGCCGCCTGGCCAGGCTGGCGGACGCGCCCTTCATCAAGATCGAAGCGACCAAGTTCACCGAAGTCGGCTATGTCGGGCGCGACGTCGACACCATCATCCGCGACCTGATCGACATCGGCGTGAAACAGACCCGCGCCAGCGAAATGAAAAAGGTGCGCCAGCACGCCGAGGACGCGGCCGAAGACCGCATCATCGATATCCTGGTGCCGCCGGCGCGCGACTTCGGCTTCAATGTCAGCGCCGCGGCCGAGGCCAAGGAAGGCGACAGCACGCGCCAGACGTTTAGAAAACGCCTGCGCGAGGGGTCGCTCGACGACCGCGAAGTCGAGATCGAAGTGGCGGACGCCGCGCCGCAGATGGAAATCATGGCCCCGCCCGGCATGGAAGAAATGACGGAGCAGATCAAGACCATGTTCGCCGGCGTCGGCGGCGCGCGCAAGAAGGCGCGCAAGATGAAGATCAAGGACGCGATCAAAGTGCTGGCCGAGGAAGAAGCGGCGCGCCTGATCAACGAAGACGAGATGAAGCAAAAGGCGATCCACAACGTCGAGAACAACGGCATCGTTTTCCTCGACGAGATCGACAAGATCGCGACGCGCTCCGAGCACGGCGGCGCCGACGTTTCACGCGCGGGCGTGCAGCGCGACCTGCTGCCGCTGGTGGAAGGCACGACGGTCAATACCAAGTACGGCATGATCAAGACCGACCACATCCTGTTCATCGCCTCGGGTGCGTTTCACCTGGCTAAACCGTCGGACCTGATTCCCGAGCTGCAGGGCCGCTTCCCGATCCGCGTCGAGCTGGAATCGCTCTCGATCGACGACTTCAAGCGCATCCTCACCAGCACCGACGCCTGCCTGACGACGCAGTACGAGGCGCTGCTGGGCACCGAAGGCGTGACCCTGACATTCTCCGACGACGGCATCCACCGCCTGGCCGAGATTGCGTTTGCCGTCAACGAACGCACCGAGAACATCGGCGCGCGGCGCCTGTACACGGTGATGGAAAAGCTGCTCGAGGAAATCTCGTTCCACGCCAGCGACACGCAGGACAAGCAGATCACGATCGATGCGGCCTATGTCAACGAGCGGCTCGACGTGCTGTCGGCCAACGAAGACCTGTCGCGCTACGTGCTGTAAGGTCTTTCAGGGAGGAAAAAACGATGGCGAACAAGGCACTGGCAACGCGGCAAAAAATGATGTTGCGTGTCGCCCCGGTCCAGCAACTGAGCAAACCACGCAATCCGGTCGCAGCCCTGGCCAAGGCGCGCTCGGCCGGCGCACACGCCAAGCCGCTGTCAACCGAACGCCAGGCCGCCAAGCGTCAGCTGAAAAAGGCGCCGCTGGTTCCCGAAGACGATTGACGGGCCGGCCTTCGACACGGCGGTATGCGTGTCGGTTCCGCGTTCGTTACCGGTAGTTCGCCGTATCGGCGAGGGAAGCCCACCAACAGGTGCGCTTCCCTCCAAAGCCGGGGCCGGCCTTCATCGCGCGGGGCATGCTCCGGCCATCCACGCGTCCATCCTGGCGGATCGATGCGTTACGGCTGCTGCTTGCCTTCGCACTTCATCAGGTAATACTCCTTCTGGCCGCGGGCGCGGACCGTCCCCGCTATCTGCGCCGCCTCCACTGCCGCTTCCTTGACGGAGGCAAAGGCGTCAGGGGCAGTCGCCAGGCGCTGGATCGTCCCTTCCGCCTCCGCCGTACCCGCCAGCGCCAGGCCGAATGTCGCCGACACCGCCAGTTCCGCGCCAAGGACCTCGACGGTCGGCGCGACCACGCCCGCAACAGCAGCCTCGGCCGCCGCAATCACCGCCCGTGGCCCGGCCATGGATTTCGCTGCCTCCTTGTCCGTCGCGACCTTGGTGAGGAACTCGAGCGCGTCCTTGCTTCCGGACTTGTTGGCCAGGTCGCCGAGGTGGATCAGGGCGGCGTGTTTCGCCTTGAAGATGGCCCGGGTCGCGCGCGGTTGCTGCACGAAGTCGATCAGCGGTTTGACGGCCGCCTCGCTGCCGATGAAGCCCAGCGTGGTCACGATCTCGGGCAGGAACTCTTCGTGCTTCTCGGGTTCCTTGACCAGCCATTCCAGGAGCAGCTTCGCGTCCTCCTCGGTGTATTGCGACGCCGCCTGGTAGGGTATCCCCTGGATCCAGTGCTGCGAGACAAACTCCCGAACGTCCTTCGGCGGCTGTACCGCCACGCCCAGGGAACAGGCGGCGGCCATCACGGCGCCAGTGACGGCGACCGGGCCGGACAGATAGCGCCCTGACTCGGTAGCGTTGACCACATTGTGATCCGGACCGATACTCGGATACATGATTGCCCTCGTGTCATCTGTGCGGTGAGGATTGCCTGCGTTGTGACCATACTCGTGAACCCAGAGAATCCCTTCCTGGTTGGCAGTAAAGCGGACGACGGCCAGGTTGACCGTCGGATTGCCGACGGGGGCGCATCCGATGATCGATCCGCCGGGACCGCCACACCACTGAATGGCGCCGACGACCTTGACCCCGGTGCCCGCACTCATCAGCGTATTCCACTGGGCTTCCGTCTGGATCGTCCCGGCCACGTTGGCCGGCAGCACTTGCACTGGCCCGTTGCGCACGAACCGGACCGCGGTCGGCGTGTCCGCGGGAGAGTCCCCGCTCTGGAGCACGGTTCCCATGTCGTTCAGGATCCGATCCGCATCCGCGTCGCTCAAGGCGACGCTGCTGTGACGCTGCACGGTTACCTGGACCGTCCTGATCGTCGCGGGCGGATTCACCACCAGGTAATCGGCATAGAGCAGGATATCCGAAGGCCACTCGATATTCACCCAGATATCGACGCCGCCGGGACGCGGAGCCACGTTGTGAACGGTGTACCGGGCGCCCCCGATGAACTTGCCGGCATCCGGGCCGAACCCGTTGCCTTCGGCAATCGACACGAACACCCGCGAGCGGGGATTGACGTCCGCCCAGTTGAGCTGAAGCCTCAACTGGCCATGCCGCCCACCCCAGTTGTGGCGATAGGTAAAGCCGGTCCCGCTGAGTTCGGGCTGCGGCGAAGCCGGACCGAACAGCGGCTGCACCTCCGCCAGCAGGGCCTCCTGGACGACTACCGTGACGGGATCGGTGACGACCGAAGGGGCGCCGGCCGCAGCCCCCTCCATGGACCCGCCCGTGGGAAGCAATCCAGGTGTTTGAATCTGATTATTTGACATGACCATCTCCTTTTGCGCGCGCTGTATGCCAGTGGGTAACCCAGCCTGTAGAGCAATAAGCCGAGCCAAGTTCGCACTACCGAACCTCTACGAATCTAATGGAAGTTTTTTTATCCTGAGCTCGTTTTAGTCAAGTCAAGATACGAGGAGAACTTGACTGAATGTCAAAGCTTTCCGGCAGTGAAGGCGCCTTGCCCGGCTGGCCATTCGCCTGTACATTGATCGCCGCCCTTTGCCGAGTTACAGGAATCCCATGAGCTCACCCGAGCTGATCGTCGACGTGCTGCGCGCGGAACTGCGCGCGGCCAATCTCACCTATAAAACCTTGGCCGAACGCATCGACATGAGCGAGTCGAGCGTGAAGCGCATGTTCGGCCAGAAAGACATGCCGCTGTCGCGCCTGGCGCAGATCTGCCAGGCGACCGGCATCGCTTTCGAGGATGTGCTGCGCCGCGCGGCAGATAGCCGCCCCCAGCCCGATGCCCTGACCCTGCCCCAGGAAACCTCGCTCGTTGCCAAGCCGCGCCTGCTGCTGGTGGCGATCTGCTGCCTCGGCTACTGGAGCATGGAGCAGATCGTCGAGACCTACCGCCTGACGGACGCGGAGTGCATCGGTTGCCTGGCCGAACTCGACCGGCTGGGCCTGATCGAACTGCGCCCGCTGAACCGTTACACGCTGCGTGTCTCGAACGCCTTCCACTGGCTGCCGGACGGGCCGGTGCAGCATTATTTTCGCGAACAGATCGTGCCGGACTATTTTGCGGGGCGCTTCGACGGCCCTGGCGAGACGCTGATGTGTTTGCCGGCGCGGCTATCGCCGGCGAGCGCAGCCGAGCTGGCGCAAAAAATCCACCAGCTGGCCGGGGAATTGACGCGGCTGCACCGGCATGACCGGCGGCTGCCGGCGCAGGAGCGGGAGGGGATGACCTTGCTGGTCGGGTTCAGGTCGTGGGAGTTTGCGGCGTTTACGGCTTTGCGGCGGTGAAGCGTCGCAGGGGCGGTTTCACCACCGGGACAGGCGTTTGCCTGATTGCACCCGGGAGTGCGGGCGCACGTTGAACGCGTGGGCGGCGCGGGAGCCGCGTCAATGCGGGGTGATCGGGGGAGCCGAACACCCTACCTTGCAGAGGCAATCAACGTTAACGCGCCACCGGTTGGTCGCCGCTGACCGGGCTGCCCACCGAGCGGGTCGGGGGCGGCATTTGCGGTTGGTTCGGGGGCGGAGCGATGTCGGCGGGTGGGCCTTCCGGCGGCGGTTCCTGGCCTTGCGGCACGACCGGGTTGACTTCGCCCGGCGGTGGCGGGCTTTGCACTGCGCCGGGCGCCATCTGCGACTCGGTCGCCGGCAGGGCGCCGGCCGGGGCGATCGTCGGGCGGCCCATCTGCGGCGGTGCGGCCATGGGCGGCGCGGCGGCACCGGACAGGGCGATGGCGGGCTTGGTATCGGCAGCGAGGTCGATGCGTTTCATGACGCCCCCCTCGGACAGCATGATGTAGCGCGCGTGCACTTCGCTGATGCTGACGCCCGGCGTCAGCTCGTGTCCGACCTTCAGCGCTTTCGGCGGCTGGCCCTCGGCGACGACGATTGCGACACTGTCGCGCCCGGCAGCGACGATGCCGGTCAGCTGGTAATTGGCGGCGACGTTGGCGACCGCCTGGCCGCCGAACAGCGTGGCGGCCGCGTCGGGCGACGGCTCGGGCAGGCTCGCCACCGGCGCCGCGGCGATCGGCCGTTGCACCGGCTTGTACAGCTGCAAACCCCAGTAGGTGGCGGAAACGGCCAGGAAGACCAGGGCAAGCAGGGTGAAAAGGACAGGCAGACGCTTCATCGGTTTCCTTGTTAGTGCACCAGCTGGTTGATCTCAATGATCGGCATCAAGACCGCCAGCACGATCAGGAGCACCACCAGGCCCATGGCCAGGATCAGCACCGGCTCGAGCAGGCCGGCAATGGTCAGCGTGCGGCGCTCGAGGTCGGCCTGCTGCGAATTGGCCGCCCGCTCCAGCATCGCCGGCAACTCGCCCGTAATCTCGCCGGCACGGATCATGTGCACCAGCATCGGTGGAAAGTGTTTTTGCACGGACAGCGCGCGCGCCAGGCTGATGCCTTCGCGCACGCTGGCGGTGGCTTGCTCGACCAGGTCGCGCATGGCCACGTTCGACAGCGTGTCGCGGCTGGTGTCGAGCGCGCGCAGGATCGGCACGCCGGAACCCGTCGTGATGGCCAGCGTGCTGGCAAAGCGCGCCGTGTTCAGGCTGCGCTCGAATTTTCCGTACACGGGCGCGGTCAGGAGCCAGGTATGCCAGCGCAGTTTCAAGGCCGGATTTTGCAGCGCCCGGCGCCAGGCGAACCAGGCGGCGACCAGCGCCACCCCGAGCAGGATGCCCCAGGCGCGCATGAAATTCGACACGCCCAGCATCATGACCGTGAGCAGCGGCAGCTTTTGCTTGGTGTTGGCAAACACGGACACGATCTGCGGCACCACATAGGTCAACAGGAAAATGACGATGGCGAAGGCGACGACGGTGACGATGGCCGGGTAAGTAAATGCCAGTCTCACCTTTTGCACCAGCGCGTTGCGGCGCTCGATATAGTCCGCCAAACGCGACAGTACGCGCGCCAGTTGGCCGATCTGCTCTCCCGACGACACCAGCCCACGGAAAATCGGGTCGAAATCGCGCGGATGGTGGGACAGCGCATCGGAAAACGCAATGCCGCCGATGACTTCCGAACGGATCGAAGCGATCAGGTCGCGCAGGTAGGGTTTTTCGGCCTGCTCGAGCAGGGCCGTAAATGCCTGTTCGAGCGGCAGTCCCGCTTCCAGCAGGCTGGCGAGCTGGCGCGTGAAGAGGGCGAGTTCCACCGTCGACAAGCGCTCGCCGAAGCCGCGCGAACGCGTGACGCCGCTGGCGTCGACCTGGGCCGTGATCGCTTCGACGCTCAGCGGCGTGAGGCCTTGCACGCGCAGGTCGGCGCGCGCCGCGCGCGGACTGTCGGCATTGACCACGCCTTTTCTCGTGGCGCCGCCCGCATCGACGGCTTCGTAACGAAATGCCGGCACTTAGTTGATCCTCATTCGCTGGTCTTTCCTCAGTCTTTTGTCACGCGCAGCAACTCCGCTTGCGTCGTGGTGCCGTCAAGCAGCCAGCGCTCGCCGTCTTCGCGCATGGTGCGCATGCCGCTGTTCTGGGCAGCCACGCGGATCTCCGCTTCCGACGCCTGGTTGTGGATCTGGGCGCGGATCCCCTCGGTCGTTTCCAGCAATTCGTAGACGCCGACCCGGCCGTGGTAACCGGTATGGCCGCAGCGCTCGCAGCCGACCGCATGCCAGTGCACGCCGTCGCTCTTCTTGCAGTGCGAGCAGAGCTTGCGCACCAGGCGCTGGGCCATGACGCCCAGCAGCGACGACGACAACAGGAACGGTTCGATCCCCATGTCGAGCAAACGGGTGACGGCGGCGGCGGCATCATTCGTGTGCAGGGTCGCCAGCACCAGGTGGCCGGTGAGCGAGGCCTGCACGGCGATCTGCGCCGTTTCCAGGTCGCGGATCTCGCCGATCATGATCACGTCCGGGTCCTGGCGCAGGATGGCGCGCAGGGCTTTCGCGAAGGTCATGTCGATGCGGGCATTGACCTGGGTCTGGCCGACGCCGGCCAGGTCGTACTCGATCGGGTCTTCCACCGTCATGATGTTGGTGGTCGAGGCGTTCAGGCGCGACAAGGCGGCGTACAGGGTCGTCGTTTTACCCGAACCGGTCGGGCCGGTGACGAGCACGATGCCGTGCGGCTGGTTAATTAATTTGTCGAACTGCGGCAGCAGGTTCGGGCTCATGCCCAGGTGCGACAGGTCGAGCCGCCCTGCTTCCTTGTCGAGCAGACGCAGCACGGCGCGCTCGCCATGGCCGGTCGGCAAAGTCGAGACGCGCACGTCGACCGGTTTGCCGCCCACGCGCAGCGTGATGCGGCCGTCCTGCGGCAGGCGTTTTTCGGCGATGTCGAGCTGCGACATGATCTTGATACGCGAAATCAGCGAAGCGTGGATGCCCTTGCGTGGACGCACGATGTCGCGCAGGGCGCCATCGATGCGAAAACGTACGACCGATGTCTGCTCGAAAGGTTCGATGTGGATGTCGGAGGCGCCTTCGCGCAGCGATTGCGTGAGCAGCGCATTGATCATGCGGATCACGGGTGCGTCGTCGGACGATTCGAGCAAGTCTTCGATCGCCGGCACGTCCTGCAGCAGGCGCGTCAGGTCGAGGTCGGCATCGAATTCATCGGCGACCTGGTTGGCATCGCCGCCGGCCGACGCATACGCCGCTGCGATCGCATCGTCGAGCTCGCCGCGCTCGAGGCGGCGCAGCAGGATGCGTCCGAAGCGGCGCGACACCTCGGCAATGGCGGCCGGCGGCGTATTGCTGGACACCAGCACCTCGATGCTTTGTCCGGCGCTCTGCCCGGCATCATCGCCGGTGCGCGCCAACACCCCGTGATCGCGGGCAAAGGCGTAAGGCAACAGGTTAGTCATGAGCGGTTCACTTCTGGTTCGGCGGCGTCACCGGGCGGAATTCGGGCACGGGCGCCTGGTTCGGTTGGGTCGATGCCGGCGGGTTCGTGCCAGGGCCGGTGGCCGCGCCCGGACGGGCCGTCGACGGGGCCTGCGGTGGCAGGGTTGCCATCGTACCGCCCGCCGGCGGCTGGCCATTGGTGAGCGGCGGCAATTCGTACGCGCCCAGGTTGCGCATCAGGATGGTGTCGTCTTGCGGACGCGTGGTCGCGCCCAGCGCCCGCATGTATTCGTAGCGGTCGAGCGAGATGCTGTTGTTCTGCTCCTTGCTGCGCACCACGACCGGGCGCAGGAAGACCATCAGGTTGTTCTTGGTACGGGTGCGGCTGCGGTACTTGAACAGGTTGCCCAGGATCGGGATGTCGCCCAGGCCGCGCACCTTTTCTTCGCCGTGGTCTTCGTTATCCGAAATCAGGCCGCCCAGCACGATGATCTGGCCATCGTCGGCCAGCACATTGCTTTCGATCGCGCGCACCGTGGTCACGATGCCCTCGGGCCGGATCACGGAAGTGTCGATGCCCGAATTCTCGTGGTAGATCGACAGCTTGATCACGCCGCCTTCCGAGATCTGCGGACGCACCTTCATCAACAGGCCGATGTCCTTGCGGTCCACCGTCTGGAAGGGGTTGTTGGCGCCGCTGCTGCCGGTCGTGAACGAACCCGTGATGATCGGAATGTTCTGTCCCACCTTGATCGTCGCCAGCTCGTTATCGAGCGTGATCATGTTCGGTGTCGACAAGATGTTGGCAGAACCCTCGTTTTCAAGTGCGCTGGCCACCGCGCCCAGGCCGAGCTGGCCGTTGATCTGCTTGAAGACGCCGAGCGTAAAGCCCGGCAGCGTTGGCGCCGACGTCGCCCCGCCAAGGCCCGCGCTCGCTGCCGCCGCCAGGTTGATGATGTTGTTGGAATTGCCGGTATTGAAGGACTGGATGCCGCCGATGCGGTATTTGCTGGTGTCGCTGCCCGACAGGCCCAGCCACTGCACGCCGAATTCGGACGCCTTGTTCGAATTCATTTCCACCACCAGGGCTTCGATGTACACCTGGGCGCGGCGCACGTCGAGCTGGTCGATGACGCCGCGCAGGTTGCGGTAGACCGCATCCGGCGCCGTAATGATCAGGCTGTTGGTGGAGGCATCGGCCTGGATGAAGCCCGAGCCCTGGCCGCCGCCGGCGCCGCCGGTCGTGGCCTGGCTTTGCTGGCCGAAGGTGCCGCCGGTGCCGCCCGCGCCGATGCTGCTCTGCTGGCCCTGCTGGCCGCCAAGGCCGCCGGCGCCGCCCGCGCCCTGGGCGCCGGCCTGGATCGAGCCGCCCGACGTGCCCTGCTGCGTCACCGCTACCGCCGAAGCGTCTTGCGAGACAACGGCGCGCAGGGTTTGCGCCACCTTGCTGGCGTCGGCGTTTTTCAGGTAGACGACGTGGATATTACCTCGTTCGGTGGTCGCCTGGTCGAGCTTGGCGATCAGCGACTTGGCCAGGTTCGCGCGCGCCTGCGATGGCGCCTTCACCACAACCGAATTGGTGCGCGAATCGGCGAGGATGGTGACGCGGCCGGAGTCGCCGCCGGCGGCCGGCTCCATCAGGCGCGACACGAGCTGGGCGATATCGCTGGCGATGCCGTTGCGGATCGGCACCACGTCGAGGTCGGCCGCCACCGGCGCGTCGAGCGCGGCGATGATGCGCGACAGGCGGCGCAGGTTGTCGGCGTAGTCGGTGATGACCAGGCTGTTGTTGCCCGGATTGGCCATGATCGAATTGTTCGGCGAGATCAGCGGCCGCAGCACGGCCGTCAGGTTGGCGGCCGATTCATACGACAGGTGGAAAATCTGGGTGGCGATCTGGTCGCCCTGCACCTGGGTGCCGCGCTTGCCCACCTGGGTCGGCGAGGATTGCAGCTTGGCTTCCGCTTCCGGCACCACCTTGGCGTAGCCTTCGCCGGTGGTGACCACCGTAAAGCCCTGCAGGCGCAAGGCGGAGGTGAGCAAACCGAAGGCCTGGCTCTTGGTCAGGGACTTTTCCGACACCAGGGTCAGCGTGCCCTTGACACGCGGGTCGATGATGAACGTCATTCCCGTGTAGTGGCCGACGGCCTTGATCACGGACTCGATATCGGCGTTCACGAAACTGAGGGCGGCGGAATTTTCCTGGCCCTGGCCCTGGCCTTGGGCATGGGCCGGCGGCAAGGCCGCAGCCGCCGCGCAGCACAAGGCGACACCTGCCGCAATGCGGCGCAAGGTCGGGCGCACTGCAGGGAATTCGGGGGTGCTACGGGAGGATTTTTTCATTATCTGAACTCTAATGCGATTATGTTTTTACCGTTCACCATGCGGCGCTGGCCGAGGAGATTGAGCATATTGCCCAAGGTTTCCTCGTAGCCATCGGCGGCCGACGCCTGTCCCGAAAAGCGCAGGCGTCCATTTTGCAGTGTTCCATTTCCCGACAACAGCAAGGCGCCGCGCACCGTGCGCAACACCAGGTCGGCTTGCTGGCCGCGCCAGTCCATCGTCATCTCGTAGCTGCCCAGCGGCTTGATCGGCGCCATGCGCGAACCCATGTCGCTCATCGACAGGATCGTGCGCCCCGTCACCGCCACGCTGTTCGGCTGGCGCACCAGGTCGAGCCGGTTCCACGACAGCCGGATCACGCCCGACGGCACCAGCGTGTTGAGCGGTGCGCCGAGTCCGGCCAGCCCTTCCGCCGGCAACAGCAATTGTCCTTCGCTTACCTGCCACTGCGACCAGCTGCCCGCGACGTGCACCGGCTGGGCCAGCGCCTGCGGATTTTCCAGTTGCATGTCCACATGCCCGACCAGCACCAGCGGCGACAAGCGCCAGGAAAAGCGCCCCGGCAACAGCGGCGTCACCGCCCCGCCTTCGCCCGGCGCCCCGCCCACAAAGGCTGAGCCGTTCCAGAGCGTACCCTGCGCATCCCCGAGAGTCAAACGACCGCCGGTCTGGCGTTCCACGATCGTGCCGAGCCAACTGGCAGGAAGGAAGGCGAACACGGTCAGCGCGATCGCCAGGGCGACCACGACCAGCCAACCGAGGCCGCGCCTCATCGGGCGGCGGCCCCGTTATCCTGACGCAGCGTCAGGTTGGCATCGACCTGCCCTACCGGGTCCTGGGCGCTGAAGCTGCCTTCCTGTACGGCGATGCGGTTCTCGCGGCGCTGGGCGTCGAGCCAGGAGACCAGGTTGGCGAACGAGACGCCGGTCACCTGCAGGCGCGCATATTCGCCGGTGAGCGTGAGCGAGCCGGGCGTGATGCCGCGCGCGGTCAAGCTGGCGACCAGGCTCTCGCGCGTCATCGGCGTTACCGGCACCGGCGCCTGGCCGGCGAGCGCGCGCGCCTGGTCGGCCATGCTCGCGAGCTGGGCCGCCTGCTGGCGCAGCTCGGGCAGCGAACGCTGCAGCCGTGCGCGGCCCTCGACCGCCGGCTCGATCAGGCCCATGTAGACGAGCGCGAGCAGGACGACGCCGAAACCGGCGCCGAGATAGCGGCGTTCCTGCTCGCTGCGTGCGATCCAGTAGCCGGCGGCGCGTTCGCGCGCCCGGCCGTAGGTGCTGACCAGACTCATGGCTTGGCTCCCGTGCTGCGCACCAGCCAGTTGTCAGGTGCGGCTGCTTCCAGTGAAAGACTGCGCGCGGACAACGCCGTTTGCAGCTGGCGCAAGGCGGCGGGGTCGACCGTTTCCGGTTTGACCCGCACCCGCAGCGCGCGTTCCTTGTATTCGATTGAGGTAATGCCGGGTGGGCGCGCCAATTCCCGGCTTGCGTCGCCGAGCGCGCCGGCCAGGTAGATGAATTCGTCGGCGCCGATCTGGCCGCTGCCGGCCTTGGCGCGGGCAATGCCCTGGCGCATTTGCGCCACCGGATCGACCATCGGCAGGTTCGGATAGACCGAGCGGAAGGTTTGCGTCATCTGGGTGCGCACGGCGTCGGCCTCGCCGCGCAGGCGCAGCCATTCGATATTGATGCCGGCCAGGTTGACGACCACGCCCAGTAAAGCCAGCGCGATCGCCACGCGCCAGCGGCGCCAGTCGGTCTGGCGCGCACCGGCGCTGCCCAGGCCCGGCACCAGGTCGAAGGTGGTGCTTTTCGCGCCCGCGATCCAGTGCGCCCAGTCATCGGCTTCAAGTACGGTGCCGGGACCGGCTTCGGCCAGCAGCACGCCGTATTCGCCCAGCTGCTCGCGCGGCACGTACAAGGTCAAGGGCGCGTCGCCCGCCAGCACGCGCGCCGTTTGCAGGGCGCTGGCCGGGTTGGCGTCGAGCGCGAGGCCGAGACCGCCAAACTGGCTCTGGCGCAGCAGCAGTTCGGCGCCGTTCAGGGCCGCGCTGACGCCGCCCGGCTGCAGGGGCAGGCACAATTGCGCCGGCAGGGCAGTGACCGCGCGCGCGCCCTGGGCCAGCAGGGTGCGCACGAGCGGCTCGAGCCAGTCGCGCGCGACCACGGCGATCGGGCGCGTGCCGTCCCCGGTGAGCGGACCGGCCACCAGCACGCAATCGGCCGGGTCGCCCAGGATGTGTTCTTCGACCAGGCCCGGCAGTGCGGCTTTCAGGCGCGCACCGGTCAGGGGCGGCATCTGCAGCGACAGCAGGTTGACGTCGGTACCGGCCAGCAGCAGCACGACGCGGCGGCTGGCGGCGACGATATCGGTGAGATTGCGCAGCGCACCTTCCCCCTGCTGCTCGATGGTGCCGCCGTCGCCGACGACGGCAAAACGGCATGGCGCGCCTTCGCCTTCTGCGCGCGCCGGATGCCGGATATAAAGTGTAGTCAAACCGTCTCGCTTTCTTTTTAGTTTTGACGAACCCAAACGACTTTGACGCCGCCGCCGATCGGATTGGCGCTGCGCTGGATCAGCGCCTGCGCGTTCAGTGCCGCGCGGTCGAGGCGGATCCGGCTGTTCACGAGGAACCAATCGCTTTTTACGCTGACCGAATCGGCCACCGGCGTGTGCCCGGTGATACCGGTCTGGAAGTTGCCGATGTCGGCCCAGGGCACATTGCGCCGGCGCGCCAATAACGCATTCGCCTCCGACAGCGAAAAATTCGGGATGACTGCCGCCAGCACTTCGGCCGACGCCGTGTTGACGTTGATCGGCGTGGGCTCGGGCAGCACGATGACGTACGGGCGCAGCTTTTCCAGCATTTCCGGCGTCATTCCCCGCACCGCCAACAAATCCTCGACTTCGAGGAATTTCATCGGCGTCCCCAGCCCCGTGCGCGACACGGGAAGCGTGGCGGCCTGGTCGGCATCGGGCGCGCCGTCGCTGCCGGTTCCATCGACAGCGCCCGCGTCCGGATTGCCGGCCTCGGCCGGATCACGCTCCTGGCCACCCGTTTCCTGGCCCGTGACCGGGTCGACCGTACCGGCCGGCACGATCACCGGCTGGCTGCCCGCGATCAGGTTGGCGGCGGTTTTCGCCAGCGCCGGATTGATCTGCAGGTTCGTCAGCAGGCGCTGGAAAATCGCCAGGTTGGCCGCATCGATCGCCGTGCGGGTTCCCGTCGTGCTCGCCAGATTGCGCAGATTGTAACGCGAGGTGGCGTCCTGGATGCTGCCGGAAAGACTCGCATCGAAGACTTCGCCTTCGACCCGCTCCCGCTCAATGTACTGGTCGAGCCGTGTTTCCGCCAGCGGCGTGGCCCAGACGTGGGTCAATGCGGTGTAGCGCGGATGGTCGTAGGCGTCCTGGCGCAGCACCAGCGTCGACCAGTCGAGCGCGCCGCGCAGGATCCAGTGCGTCTGCAGGTGCAGCCGCTGGTTTTCCATCGAGCGCACCTGCACCTGCTGCTGCCAGAACAGGCTGGCGACGATGGATATGGCCAGCGTGGTGAGCAGCAAGGCGGTGATGACGGCGACGCCGCGCTGGCGCCGGGGGCTGCGGAAGCGCTGCACGATGCGGCCCATCAGGTGCTCCCCAGCAGGAAGTACTTGATCAGCGGTTGCGGGAAATTACGCGCCGCCAGCACGACCTGGAGGCCGGTGATCCCGGTCGGCACCACGCCGCCCTGGGCCGTCGCTTGCGGCTGCTTTTGCCAGGCATTGTTCTGCCAGACGAGCACGCCCATCGACTGGACCCCGCCTTGCAGCGTCACCGGCGGCGTCGGGTCGGTATCGCTGAGCGAGGCCTGCCACAGCGCGTCGAGCTCGACCAGGTCGCGGGTCGTGTTCGATTCGCGCCGCATCAACTGGCCGTTGACGAGGCGGTAGGCGATCACTTGCAGGCGCGCCGGTTCGTTTTCGTTGAATACGGTGCGCACCAGGGTCAGGCGGTTGTCGGCCTGCTGGAGGAAGGGACGGCGTCCGAGCAGGGTGGCGTCGGCCGCGTGCTCGCAATCGCTTTGCATCTGGGCAAAGGCCAGCTGCATGCCGCGCGTCATTTCCATCTGGTCGGTCAGGGCGACGCGGGCGCGCACGATGCCGTCCAGGCCGCGCCAGCCGAGCACGGCGACCATGGCGAGAATGCCGATCGCGACCAATAACTCGACCAGGGTGAAGCCGCGTGCCGTCTTCATGAGGTCGGCCTCAAAACGAGTTGGACCAGCTTGAGGATGCGGCGGTTCGGATTGTCCATGTCGACCACGGACACCTCGACGCGGCGCAATTGCGGATTCGGACTGACCAGCACTTCTTCCTGGCACATCAGGCGCAGGTCGCCCTGGCCGCAGGCATAGCTGCGCTTGCCCACTTCGGGAAATTCCTTGCCGAGCCGGATCTGGATGAGGCGGTTCTCGGCCGACCAGGTCGCCATCATCGAGGCGCGCAGGCCGGCGCCGTTCGAGGCCAGGCTGCCGATGGCGCGCAGGCCGGCGCCGAGCGCGGTGCCGACGATGACCAGCGCGACCAGCACTTCGAGCAGGGTAAAACCGGATGCTTGCTTGCGACAGGTCACTGCTGCTCTCCCGGTTCGACCACCGTGAAATGGCCGACGCCATCGGCGCGGACGCCGACACTGATATTGCCGGTGGCCAGCGTCAGCACGAAAGGCTTGTCGACCGGCTCGCGCCCGAAGGTCACGCGCATGGTCTCGCCGCCGCCGATCCCGGCCGCGGGCGGGTCGAGCAGCAGGCGCACCGGGGCATTCCGGAACGGCCGCTCGCGCAATAAATCGTCCCCGGTGACGGGAACCCAGCCGGTATCGTCGCGCACCAGGAAGCGGTAGCGCTCGGGCGTGGCCTCGAAGGCGACTTGCCGGTTGCGTACGATGGCTTCGTCGCGCGCCAGCTGCAGCAGCAAGGTCAGGCGTTTCGCCTCGTTCTCGAGATCCTGGCGCGGGCTGGGGATCGCGTTAAGCGACACCATCCCGAGCGTGATGCCGATGATGACCATCACGACCATGATTTCCACCAGGGTGAAGCCGGCGGCCCTGCGAGTGTGTGAAAAAATCCTCCATGGCTGCGTTGCATCGTCTCGCCGTACTAACGTACTGTCTTCGACGATGCGCCTTGCCCTGGAGTTTTTTTCATACACTCGGTGCGATGGCGCGACGCCAGCCATGACAGGCCTTATTGCTGCCAGGAGCCGACGTCGGCGTCTTCGCCTTCGCCGTTGGCCTGGCCATCGGCGCCGAAGGTGAAGATGTCGACTTCGCCGTGCAAGCCCGGCGACAGGTACTGGTAGGAATTACCCCAAGGATCCTTCGGCACTTTCTCGACATAGCCGCCTTCCTTCCAGCCATTGGCCGCGGGGCCGGAAGTCGGCTTCGTGGTCAAGGCTTGCAGGCCCTGCTCGGTGGTCGGATAGCGCTGGTTGTCCAGCTTGTAGAGTTTCAGGGCTTGCATCAGGGTGGCGATGTCGGTCTTCGCCGCGACCACGCGCGACTCGCCGGTACGGCCCAGCAGTTTCGGCACGACCAGCGCGCCGAGGATGCCGATGATGACCACGACAACCATGATTTCAACGAGGGTGAAGCCGCGTGCGAGACGCTGGCCAACTGCGCGGTGCGAAACGATCTGCATAGTCAATCTTGGAAAGGTGGATCGGAACAAGCGAACAACGAACCTAGTATAAGGCCGAATGGAAGGAGCGGCCACTGGCGGCGGTGCGCCATTGTATTGCAGAGCAAAGCGCGCTGCATTGTCAGGCGTGCGCGGGGCGTTCGCGGCAAACCGGACAGGCCGGATTGCGCGCCGCGCGGATCTCGGTCCACTCCATGGCACGTCCGTCGAGCAGCAGCAGGCGCCCGGCGAGCGAGGTGCCGACATCCAGGATCAGTTTCAGCGCCTCGGCCGCCTGCACCGCCCCGACGATGCCGACCAGCGGCGCAAACACCCCCATCGTGCTGCAGGCAACGTCCTCGAAGCCGCTGTCTTCGGGAAAGACGCAGGCATAGCAGGGACAGTCGGCACGCCGCATGTCGAACACGGACAATTGCCCGTCGAAACGAATCGCCGCACCGGCCACCAGCGGCACGCCGGCCCCGACACAGGCGCGGTTGACCGCATGCCGGGTCGCGAAATTGTCGCTGCAGTCGAGCACGACCGTTGCAGCCTGCACCAGCGCGCGCAGGCGTTCGCCGTCGGCGCGCTCGCACAGCGCGCTCACGTTCACTTCGGGATTGATCGCCTGCAAGGCAGCACGGCCGGACTCGACTTTGGGTAGGCCGATGCGCCCCGTCGTGTGCATCACCTGGCGCTGCAGGTTGGTCAGGTCGACCGCGTCGTCATCGACCAGGGTGAGGTGGCCGACACCGCTGGCGGCCAGGTACATCGCCGCGGGCGAGCCGAGGCCGCCGGCGCCGATGACGAGCGCGTGCGCTTGCAACAGGCGCGCCTGGCCTTCGATGCCGATCTCGTCGAGCAGGATGTGGCGCGAATAGCGCAGGAGCTGGGTGTCGTTCATGGGAGTGTCGATCGTTCGGTGCAACGACGCGCCCTTACCGGTGTTTTGCGAAGCGTGTCACGACACGGCATTCCGCTTGGGCACGGGGCGCCCACCCTACTTTTTCAGCTCCGGCGGTTTCGTTTCGGTCCCCGGCAATTCTTTCGGCTCAGGCTTGATTACTTCGACCGCTTCCGCCCTGGCGACTTTGACCGGCAAGCCCTTGAAATGGTTCAGCGCCTGGGCCAGTTGAAAATCGTCGTTGCCGCCCAGCTCGAGCGGCTTGCGGTTCTTCAGCAGGGCCAGCGCGCGCTGTTTCTGCTCGGCGCTGTCGCGTGCATCTTTTACCGCGGCGCCCGGTTTTTCGTTCTCGCCCGCCAGGTGGCGCTGCAAATCGACTTCGCGCACGCGCAGCGCGTTCAGGCCATCGCCTTCCGCCGTTTCCTCGACCGCCGTGTCCGGCACGATGCCGTTGGCCTGGATCGAGCGTCCCTTCGGCGTGTAGTAGCGCGCGGTGGTCAGTTTGATGGCGGTGTCGGCCGACAGCGGACGCAGCGTCTGCACCGAGCCTTTACCGAAGGTCTGGCTGCCCATCACGATGGCGCGCTTGTAGTCCTGCAGGGCGCCGGCGACGATTTCCGAAGCCGATGCCGAGCCGCCATTGACTAGCACCACCATCGGCACGGTTTTCAACCCGGCCGGCAATTTCGCCAGGGGGTCGGCGCCGCGCGGCGCATAGAATTCGCGGCGGCCATAATAACTCTGGTTCGAGTCGGCCAATTGGCCCTTGGTCGAGACGATCAGCTCTTCCTTCGGCAGGAAGGCGGTCGAGACGCCGATCGCGCCCGGCAGCAAGCCGCCCGGATCGTTGCGCAGGTCGAGGACCAGGCCTTTGATGTTTGGGTTGGCGGCATACAGCGCCGCCGTCTTGGTCGCCAGCTCGTCGAGCGTGGCTTCCTGGAACTGGCTAATGCGCACCCAGGCGTAATCGGGCTCGACCATTTTCGCCTTGACGCTCAGCACGCGGATTTCCTCGCGCGTGACCGGCACCACCCAGGGGCGGTCGTCGCCGCGGCGGGCAATCGTCAGCGTTACTTTGCTGCCGGGCTTGCCGCGCATCTTCTTGATGGCCTCGTCGATCGACAGGCCTTTGACGGGCACGTTGTCGATGCGCGTGATCAAATCTCCCGCCTTGATGCCGGCGCGGTAGGCGGGCGAGTCCTCGATCGGCGAAACGATTTTCACGTAGCCGTCTTCGGCGGCCACTTCGATGCCGACGCCGACGAATTTGCCCTGCACGCTTTCGCGCATCTCGCGGTAGGCCTTCTGGTCGAGGTAGACGGAATGGGGGTCGAGCGAGGCGACCATGCCGCCGATGGCCTCGGACAACAGTTTCTTGTCCTCGACCGGCACCACGTAATCGCTTTTGATCAGGCCGAAGACATCGGCCAGCTGGCGCAGTTCGTCCAGCGGCAGCGGGCTGCCTTCGCCCTTCTGCGCCCAGGCCGAGACCTGCACCGTCAGCGCCACGCCGGCCACGACACCGAGGCCGACCAGGCCCATGCTTTTCACTTTGTTGCCCATCGCTGCCCCTAGAATTTGACCCAGCTTGCCGGATCGAAGGCTTTACCCAGATGCCTGAGCTCAAAGTATAGCCCCGATTCCTCGTTACCACCGGTGTTGCCCGCGCTCGCAATCGGCTCGCCGGCGCGCACTGCATCGCCCAGGCGTTTTAGCAAGGTCTGGTTGTTGGCGTAGATCGATAAATAGTCGCCGCCGTGGTCGATGATGATCAAATTGCCGAAGCCGCGCATCCAGCCCGAGTGCACCACGCGGCCGACCGCGACCGAGCGCACCTCGGTGCCTTCGGGCGCCTTGATGAACATCCCTTTCCAGCTCGGGCCATCGCCGCCGCGCTTGGCGCCGAAGCGCGCCGCGATGGTGCCGCTGACCGGCGAACCCAGACGGCCCTTCATGGCGGCAAAGGCGCCGGCCGGGGCGGCAGGCGCGAGCGAAATATCCGGCGTGCGCTCGACCGGTTTCGTTTCTTCCGCGACCTTCGGCTCTTCCGGCTCGGGCGGCAATGGTTTCGGCGCCGGCTTGCCGGCCTTCGCCGCTTCGCGCGCCAGGCGCTCGCGCTCGGCTTTGGCGGCGGCGCGTGCCAGCGCCCGGGCTTTCGCCGCCGCCTCCGCTTCCGCTTTCGCTTTTGCGCGCGCGGCGGCCAGGGCTTGCTGGCGCCGGCGCTCGGCTTCGGCCTGTTCGCGGATCAGTTTTGTCAGCTGGTCGACCAGGCCGCTCATGCGCTGCTCGTCGCGCTGCAGGCTGTCGGCCTGTTTGCGCTGCACGACCAGTTTGCTCGACAGTTCGCCCAGCAAGGCGGCCCGTCTCGCCTTTTCCTTTTCCAGCACGGCTTTCTGGTCGCGCTGCTCTTCTGCGATTTCCTCGAGTTCGACTTTGGCGTTCTCGACCTTCTCGCGGTTCTGCTCGACCTGCGCCAGGTTCGCGTTCAGCGCGGCCAGCAACTTTGCCTGCGCCTGCGACACATAGGCCATCATTTGCAGATCGCGGTTGATCCGGTTCGGGTTATCCCCCGACAGCAGCAGTTTGATGCGGTCTTCATTGCCGGCCACATAGTGCTCGCGCAGCAGGGCAGACAATTGTTTCTTTTGACCAACAATTGTTTGTGCCAGCCGTTGCTGCTCGCCGGCGAGGTCCTGCAGGCGCACATTGGTTTCCAGGGTCTCCTGGTTGAGGTCGCGCAGGGCCCGGTTCGCGTCCGAAATCGCCTCTTCCGATTCGGCAAGCGTATCGGCGACGTCGTCCTTGGCGCTCTCGGTACGGCTGATCTCTTTTTTCAGGG